>Ga0302320_10022272_pt1 | contig 12525 bp, 13 predicted proteins | sample Bog_T0_3_FD_202130 | JGI IMG/M metagenome (GOLD analysis project Ga0302320, IMG submission 202130) | Peat permafrost microbial communities from Stordalen Mire near Abisko, Sweden - Bog_T0_3 | ecosystem: Environmental > Terrestrial > Soil > Wetlands > Peat | place: Sweden: Abisko, Stordalen Mire...
CCAAGACCTATCTGGCGGCGGCCTATATTCTTTTGTGGGTGGCCGCGGCGCTGACGGTCTATACCGGCGTGATCTATTTCCGGAACGGCATGGCCTATATCCGCCCCGGGCCGACGCCGCCCGCCTAGGCCTTCGCTATTCGGCGGCCAATGCCATGGGCGGTCGTTGCCGACCCATCGTCCAGTTGGCGCGCATGCGGACTTTTGGATTGGGCGAGCACCAAATCTCTCCGCTGTCATCGAGCGCAACCACCCAGATCAGATTGTGCTCCTCGCCATAATCGATAACGGCAAAGGCCACGCCCTTGCCTTTGCCTTCGACGCTGACGGGCAGAGAAGGAGATAATTGGGTGAAGCTCATCGTCCGGCGCCAACACTTTTACCGGTGGCCGTTACGCGCCAGACCGTGTTGCCGATATCGTCGGCGATCAGAAGGCCGCCCTTGTTGTCCACCGCCAGGCCGACCGGGCGGCCACGGGCGGTGTCGCCGTTCAGGAAGCCGGTGACCACATCCTGGGGCATCCCGTTGGGGCGGCCACCCGCGAATGGCACATAGACGACGCGGTAGCCGTTATATTCGGTGCGGTCCCAACTGCCATGCTCCCCGACAAAGGCGCCGCCGCGATAGGCGGCCGGCAGATTGTCGCCGGTGTAGAACACCATGCCGAGCGGCGCGACATGCGAGCTGAGCGCGTAATCGGGCGGGATCGCCCTGGCCACCAAATCGGGGCGCTGCGGCATGACCCGGGGATCAACATGCTGGCCGTAATAGCTGTAGGGCCAGCCGTAGAAAGCGCCGTCCTTGACCGAGGTCATATAATCTGGGACCAAGTCCGGGCCAATTTCATCGCGCTCATTCACCACGGCCCATAAGGCATGTGTTTGCGGCTCGAACTGCAGGCCGTTGGGATTGCGCAGGCCGGTGGCGAAAAGGCGATGCGCCCCGGTGGCGCGGTCGATTTCCCAGATCGCGGCGCGGTCCAGTTCGGCGCCGATGCCGTTTTCCGTAATGTTGCTGTTGGAGCCGACGCCCGCATAAAGCTTTGTGCCGTCCGGGCTGGCCGTCAGGCTTTTGGTCCAATGATGATCGATCGGTCCGCCGGGCAGGTCGCAGAGCTTGGTGCCGGCGGCGGTGATCTGTGTCTGCCCCGTCTGATAGGCAAAGCGCATGATCCCGTCGGTGTTCGCGACATAAAGATCATTGCCGACCAGCACCACGCCGAAGGGCGAGTTCAGGCCGTCCAGAAATACGGTGCGCAACTCCGGGACTCCATCGCCATCGGCATCGCGCAGCAGGATAATGCGGTTGCCTGCCTTGGTGTTGGAATGAGCCTGCTTCTCGATCAGGTTCATGATAAATTCCTTGGGCCGGCTAACAGGCGCGGGCGGGCCATCGGTTTCGACCACAAGGATGTCGCCATTGGGCAGGACATAAAGCGAGCGCGGGTTTTTCAAATCCGTCGCCAGCGCCTTGATCTGCAGCCCAGCCGCAACGGTGGGTTTGGCGTCACCCCATTTGCCGGCGCTGGGCACATGCATGGGCGGCAGCAGATATTCGTGGATGTCAGGCAGATAGGGATGGGCGCCGATCTGCCGTTTGGGATCAATCGGAGCGGGGCCGCAGGCTGCACTGCAGAGCAGGACGGCAATGCTTATGAGGGCGCCGGTTTTGATCATGGCCGGTCCTCGGGCGATACGCCGACACCGTGGCGATAGACCATGGCGCCGCCGTTCCACGCCGTGACCAGGAGGATAAGCACCACCAGGCCCGACAGAATAAGACCGGTGGGCACGACCGAGGTGTAAGCGTCGCGGCTGTGAACAAAGACGTTGAACAAGGAGAGGATCAGGGCGAGACCGTTGCCCAATCCGTGAATCCAGGCCGCGTTCAGGTCGCGGATGCGGCGGTCGCCGAAGAAATCGATCAAGCCGAAAATCACGGCAAAAAGGGAAACTACCAATCCGGCGGTCAGCAACCAGGCCGACATGTCGGCCCAAAGCATGTTGGCTGTCTGCCAATAGGCCAGGTCGGTAAAAAACGTCCCAACGAAGCAGACCATGGGGATGGGCACCAGCATGGCGTGCAGCGGATGACCGGCGATGGTGGCGGTGGCGCGCGGGGTCTGGGACATGAAAAAGCAATCCTGAAAGACTGTGGTGCAACGCTTGTTTTGCGCGAATGTTCCGCCGCGGGGGCGGGCCGGGCGCGGGCCGGATCGAAGTGGAACTTTGCGCGTTCCCCTGAATATTGCCCGGGGATATTTCCTTGTTTCAGCGGCCGTCCGCAGTCTTATTCATGGCGGCATTTTCCACCCGCGCCTTCGCGGCGCCGCTGCAATACCTGACCGGCGCCAGCGCGCGGGCCGAGCCCGTGGTCTGGCTGACCTGGGGCGTATTGCTGATTTCCGTCGGCGTCATTGTCATCATTGCGGGATTGCTGCTGGGCGCCCTCCTGCGGCGCCGGGCGGCCGCCGAGCCGCGCGCCCTGATGCCGGACAAAGGCGGCTATTCCTGGCTCTGGATCGGGGTGGGGCTTTCAACCCTGGCGTTGTTGTTCACGGTGGTATGGACGGTGGTGGTGCTGGCGAAAATCCAGGCGCCCGCCACCCATCCGCGCGTCATCATTGAGATTACCGGGCGGCAATGGTGGTGGCAGGTGCGGTATCTCTCCACAGATCCCAGGCAGCAATTCGACACCGCCAATGAGATTCACATTCCGGTGGGGCAGCCCATCCGCCTCAAGCTGGTGGGCGGCGACGTCATCCATTCCTTCTGGGTGCCGCAACTGGCGGGCAAGATGGATGCCATTCCCGGTCAGATCAACGAAACCTGGATTGAAGCGTCTAATCCCGGCGACTGGACCGGCCAATGCACCGAATATTGCGGCGTGCAGCATGCCAAGATGCTGCTCAGGGTGGTCGCCGAGACGCCGTCCGGTTTCGCGGCCTGGCGGGCGCACCAGCTTGCCAAACCTCAGGTCGCGGCGGGGCATGCGGTGTTTGAAAGTCATTGCGGCAATTGCCATGCCGTACGCGGCACGGCGGCGGATGGCAGCTTTGGACCCGATCTCAGCCACCTGATGCAGCGCCATACCCTGGCCTCGGCGTCACTGCCCAATGACCCGGTAACGTTGGCGCACTGGATCGCCGACCCCCAGAGCCTCAAGCCCGGCACCCGCATGCCACAGGTGGCGCTGACCGGCGGCGAGCGCGGCAGCCTGATCGCTTACCTTGAAAGTTTGAACTGATGACCACCGCCTATGAGCGCCGTCCCGTTGCCGCCGCCGACACGCCGGCGCTGCGCAAGAAGCTGGACACGCTTTGGGAAACCTCGCCGGGGTTTTATGGCTGGCTGGCGACGGTGGACCATAAGCAAATCGGCATCCGCTATATCATCACGGCGTTCCTGTTCCTGATCGCGGGCGGGGTGGAGGCGCTGATCTTTCGGCTGCAATTGTCCTGGTCGAACCTGCATCTGCTGACGCCGGAACAGTATGACCAGCTTTTTACCATGCATGGCATGACCATGATCTTTCTCTATGCCGGGCCGGTGCTGTCGGGCTTTTCCAATTATCTCTGGCCGCTGCTGCTGGGGGCGCGCGATATGGCGCTGCCGCGGTTGAATGCGCTGAGTTACTGGATCTATCTCTTCGCTGGCATCGTGCTCTATTCCGGCTTCGCCTTCGGCTTCGGTCCCGATGCCGGCTGGTTCAATTATGTGCCGCTGGCGGCGCGGGCCTATAATGACGGCCCGAATATCGACCTTTATGCCCTGGGCATGATTCTGCTGGGCATTTCCACCACCGTGGGGGCGATCAATTTCGTCGTCACTTTCCTGCGCATGCGCGCGCCCGGCATGTCGATAGACCGGGTGCCGATCCTGATCTGGGGCACGCTCACCGCCAGCGCCGCCAACATCTTTGCCATTCCCGCCGTGTCGCTGGCCTTTTTTCTGTTGTGGCTGGACCGCAATGTGGGGACGCATTTCTTCGATGTCGGCGCCGGCGGTTCGGCCCTGCTGTGGCAGCATCTGTTCTGGATGTTCGGCCATCCCTGGGTCTATGCCATCGTGCTCCCGGCCATGGGGATGGTGTCAGACGGCTTGCCGGTGTTCTGCCGCCGGCCGCTGGTGGGATACACCGTCGTGGCGGTTGCGACGGTCGCCACGATGGTCCTGGGCTTTGGCGTCTGGGTGCACCATATGTTCGCCACCGGCCTGCCGGGCGTGTCGCTGTCTTTCTTCAGCGCCGCCTCGATCATCATCGCGCTACCCTCGGCGGTGGGGGTGTTCGCCTGGCTGGCGACCATCTGGACGGGACGGCCGCAGTTCACCACGCCCTTTTTGTTCTTCGCATCCTTTATCATTCTTTTCACCATCGGCGGCGTCAGCGGCTACATGACCGGCTCGGTGCCGGTGGACTGGCAGCTCACCGACACCTATTTCGTGGTGGCGCATCTGCATTATGTGCTGATCGGCATCAATGTCTTTCCGGTGGTGGGCGCGGCATATTTCTGGTTTCCCAAAATGACGGGGCGACTGATGGATGAACGGCTGGGGAGATGGAATTTCTGGACCATGTTCGCCGGATTCAATATCGGCTTTTTTCCGATGCATATCTCCGGCCTGCTGGGCATGCCGCGCCGCATTTATACCTATGGCGACGGCATGGGCTGGAACTGGGTCAATCTGGTCACCACCGCCGGCAGCTTCCTGTTCGCCATCGGCGTGCTGATCTTTTTCTGGAACGTGTTTGTCGGCCTGAAGCGCGGCAAGCCCGCCGGCGACAATCCCTGGGATGCGCCGACCCTGGAATGGGCGACATCGTCGCCGCCGCCGCCTTACAATTTCGCCGTGCTGCCGACCGTAGCCAGCCGCCATCCGTTATGGGAAGACCGTTTGCAGGCGGTCGGGGAGCGCAGCGTTACGGCCAAGGGCCTGGTGCTGGACAAGGGGCGCGAGGCGCTGGGGACCACGCCGCTTGATGCCGCGCCAAACATCATCCTGAAAATGCCAGGCGACACGCTGGTGCCACTGTGTCTTGCGCTGGCGATGACGGTGCTGACAGCGGGACTGGCGCTGATGAACATCATCATGGCGGCGCTGGGCGTGATCTTGATCGCCGCCGCCATATTGGCGTGGCTGTGGCCGCAAGCGGTATTGGGCGAGACGGCGGAGGCGCCGCATGCGTGAGAATTCCCTGCCGGTGGGCGCCATGGACACGCGCGCCAGCGGCTGGTGGGCGATGATCTTCACCATCTTCACGGAAGCCTCGCTCTTCACCTATCTGCTGTTCGCATATTATTATCTGGCGGCGCAACCGCACATGCATGGGACCTTCCCCGAAGGCGGGCCGCCGAAACTGGGTATGGCGTCGCTCAATACCGTGATCCTGCTGATGTCATCGGCGGCGGTTGCCTGGGCGCAGTTCAGCATCGAGCATAACAAAAAATGGCGGCTGGTGGCCGGGCTGGGAATCGGGGCGCTGCTGGGGGTGATTTTTCTGGGCATCCAGATGATGGAATGGGCCGGGCAGCCTTTCGGATTGTCGTCCACCACTTATTCTTCGCTCTATTACGTCATCACCGGCTTTCACATGGCGCATGTCGTGGTTGGGGTGGTGATGCTGCTTGCGCTGACCTTGTGGTCCGGGCGCGGCTATTTCAACAGCCGTCGTTTCGCCCATATCCATATCGGTGCGCTTTACTGGCATTTCGTGGATGCGGTGTGGATCGCGGTCTATTTCACCTTCTACATCACGCCGCTGCTGGGGCTAAAGGCATGAGTGACTTGCGGGACGCAGTTGGACCTGCTCCGGAAACGCGTTCGCCGCGTTTTCTCTGGCAATTGTTCGGTGTTTTCGCCGCGCCGCTGGCGTGGCTGGGCCACATGATGCTGAGCTTTGGCGTTTCGGCCAGTGTCTGCTATCCGGCCGATCACCCTTTGATGTTGACGCCGACCGGACCGTTGTTCAAGGCGTTGCTGCTGTTTGATGCGCTGGCGCTTGGGATTTGCATCGCGGGGGGGTTGGTGTCGTGGCGGGCATGGCGGAAGATGCGCGCCGGGCCGGGCCGCAACCGCTTTCTGGCGCAGGCGGGCCTGATGTCGAGCCTGTGCTTCGCCGCCGCCATCCTGTTCAATGTCCTGGCTTCGCTGGTGGTTCCGTCATGTCAAGGTTAGCGCTCACAGGTGCGGCGCTGGTGCTGTTGGGCGTGGCCCTGCTGGCGCGCTGGAGCGATCAGTTGTTCGCCGCCCATATGGGCCAGCATCTGCTGCTGATCGCGCTGGCCGCGCCCCTGCTGGTGCTGGGCGGCGTGCGCACCCCGTTGCCGCCGGTGGCCGGCTGGACGCTGTTCGTGGCCGTCTTTCTGTTCTGGCATTGGCCCGCCGCCTTTCAATGGGCGGCGCTGCATCCCGCCAGCGAGATGCTGGAGCTGGGCACGATCCTGCTGGCGGCCTTGTGTTTCTGGAGCGGGATGCTGGACCAAAGCCTGAACGCCGGCGCCCGCGCATTGATGGTAATGATGGCGGCAATTCTCACCGATCTGCCGGGCGTGGTGATGCTGTTCGCCTCCAGCGCCATCTGCGCCATGCCGCATGAGAATGCCGCCGCCTTCGGCCTGACGCCGCTGGAGGATCAACAGGTCGCCGGATTGCTGATGTGGGTGCCGGCCAACCTGGTATTCTTCGCCGCCGCCACGGCGCTGTTCGCGCGCTGGATCAGTGCGCGGCCGCCTGCTCCTGCTGCAACGCCTGACGCAGCGCATGTACAGAAGTGGCGCTGACCGGCGGCGCGCTATTGCCCCAGGCATTGCGAACATAGCTGGCGACATCGGCGATCTCGCCATCATGCAGCCGGGCAAATGCCGGCATGGGTCTGGGCTTCAGGGGCGGTGCGGGCGTTGGCGTGGCGCCTTCCAAGATGATCCGCAGCACGGTGGTGGGGTCGCGCCCCATCACCAGCGTGTCGCCGGCCAGATTGGGGTAGCCGGCCAGTATGCCTTGATCCGGATGCGGCGCGCGCCCTGGAACGGCGTGGCAGCGCTGGCACGCAGCGGCGAAGACGGCGCGGCCCCGTTCCATCTCTTCGCGCCGCGGCATCTCCGAGACCATTTGGGCGCGCGGTGGCAGGCTTTTGAGATAGGCGGCAATGGCGGCCCGGTCAGCATCGGTCATGCGGCTGGTGGAGGAAGAGATTTTTTCCGCCATGGAGCCGGCGGCGGTGGCATGGGGGCTGATGCCGGTGGCCAGAAATTTTTCCACATCCGCCCGGCTCCAATTGCCGAGTCCCTCCATGGAACCGCCGGTCAGATTGTTGGCGAACCAATGGTCCACCAGGCCGCCGGCCAAAGGCTTTTCCCTATCGTCGCCGAACAGAATGTTTTTCGGTGTATGGCAGGCGGCGCAGTGGCCCAGCCCATTCACCAGATATTCGCCGCGCCGCCACTGCGCGCCGGCGCCCATGGGCGAGGCGGGCGGCGCCTTGCCCGCATAAAGCCAATTCCAGAAAATGAGACCAAAGCGCAGATTGAAGGGGAATATCAGCTTGTTGGGCGTGGGCGGCTGGTACACGGGCGCCAGAGTCTTGAGATAAGCGAAGAGATCGTTGGTATCCTGCCGCGTGATGCGGGCGAAATAGACGTAAGGCAATGCCGGATAGAGATGGGTGGGACCCGGCGCGACGCCATCATGCAGGGCGCGGTAGAAATCCTTTTCGCTCCAGCCGCCGATCCCGGTTTGCCGGTCGGGCGTGATATTGGTGGAATAGATCGTGCCGAAGGGGGCGTTGAAGGAAACAGCGCCGGAAAAATCCTTGCCGTGGGGAGGTGTGTGGCAGCCGGCGCAATCGCCCAGGATGGCAAGATAGCGGCCCCGCGCCGCGGCATCTTCCGCACTCGCGCCCGCCGTGAGGGAAAGCCATATGGCCAGCCCGGCCAGAAATCGCGTCATGAAAATATGGGGTCTTGCAATGGCAGGCAGGAAACGTGGTGCGGCACGGGAGGTTGCGGCCAAGGCAGGGAAATAAAGGGCGGAAAGGCGAAAAAGCACGGGTCCGCGATTGGCGGTGGTGACCGGCGCAGCCGCACCCTATGACAGCCGTTAGCGGCAGCGCCGCGCCACCAGACCGACGATTCTATCAGGCGTTGACGGTGACGCCGCGCACTTCATCCGCATAAGCCGTCATCAGGGTTTCGGTCAGGGCGCCGGGCTTGAAGCGATAAGGCCCGATCTCGCTCACCGGGGTAACTTCCGCCGCCGAGCCGGTGAGAAAACATTCGCTGAAATCCGTCATCTCTTCCGGCTTGATATGGCGTTCGATCACCGCCACGCCGCGCGCCTTGGCGATGGCGATCACCGACTGGCGGGTGATGCCGTTGAGGAAGCAATCGGGTATGGGGGTGTGCAGCACGCCATCCTTGACGAAGAAAATATTGGCGCCGGTCGCTTCCGCCACCAGGCCGCGATAATCCAGCATCATGGCGTCGGCATAGCCTTTGGCTTCGGCGGCGTGTTTTGAGATGGTGCAGATCATGTAAAGACCCGCCGCCTTGGCATGCACCGGCTCGGTTTCAGCGGCAGGACGGCGCCACTGCGAAATGTCGAGCCGGATGCCTTTGAGCTTTTCCGCGGGGCTGAAATAGGACGGCCAGGGCCAGCAGGCGATTGCGACATGGATTTTTGTGTTCTGGGCCGAGACCGCCATCATCTCACTGCCGCGAAAAGCGACGGGACGGACATAGCCGTCCTTGATGCCCTGCACTTCGGCCGAGGCGATGCAGGCGGCGTTGATCTCATCCTGGGTATAGGGAATTTTCATGCCCAGGGTCTCGGCCGACATGAACAGCCGCGCGGTATGTTCCTTCAGCTTGTAGATGCGGCCGTTATAAATACGCTCGCCCTCGAACACGCTGGAGGCATAATGCAGGCCATGCGTCAGGACATGGGTCTGGGCCGATTTCCAGGGCACCAGCTTGCCGTCATACCAGAGGCTGCCGTCGCGCTGGTCGAAAGGGGTCACATCTGCCATGGCACGTCCTGTTGTTTCCGGGACCCCGCTTTCGGGGGCTTTTATGGCGGGCCTTGCCCGTGGCCCATCACAGGCCGTAGGTATTGCAGCATGGCGGACGCAAAAACCGCAAGTCCCAAGGGCCGTTTTCGGCTGACCGTATAGCTGCCATGACCGCTGCGAAGCCCTCCCTTAACGATCCCCATCTGCTGGTGGTGGACGATGACGAGCGGCTCCGCGCCCTTCTGACCCGCTATCTGTCGGGCAACGGCTTTCGCGTCAGCGCCGCGCAGGGCGCCGCCGAGGCCCGCGCCCTGATGAAAAGCATGGCCTTCGACCTTCTGATCCTGGATGTGATGATGCCGGGGGAATCCGGCCTTGATCTTGCCCGTTCGGTGCGCGGGGCTTCGCAGGTTCCCATCCTGATGCTGACGGCACGGGGCGAGCCTGAGGACCGGATCAAAGGGCTGGAACTGGGGGTGGACGACTATCTGCCCAAGCCGTTCGAGCCCCGCGAATTGCTCTTGCGGGTTTCGGCCCTGCTGCGCCGCGCCGCGCCGGTGGCGAGGGCCGCCTCCGGCCCGGTCAAGATGGGCGCCGCGCTGTATGATCCGGAGGGCGCGCGGCTGACCAAGGGCGGCAAGCCGGTCAAGCTCACCAGCGGCGAGGCGGCGCTGTTGCAGCTGTTCGCCGCCAATGCCGGGCATGCTTTTTCCCGCAGCGATCTGTGCACCCGGCTGGGGGTGGCGCTGGAGCGTTCCATCGACGTGCAGGTGACGCGCCTGCGCCGCAAGATCGAGGACGATCCCAAGCTGCCGCTCTATCTGCAGACGGTGCGCGGGGTTGGGTACGTTTTGGTGCCTGATCATGGGGAAGTGAGTCATGGTTAGACCTTCCCAGTTCATCAAGCGCTTTCTGCCGCGCGGGCTGTTCGGCCGCTCGTTTATCATCATCGTGGCGCCGATGGTGCTGGTGCTGGGCGTCGTCACCTATGTCTTTTTCGAGCGCGATCTGGACACCAGCACACGGCGGCTGGCGCGCGATGTCGCCGGCGATGTCGCCCTGCTGGTGACATTGGAGGACGCCACTCCGGCGCTGGAACGCGACGCCGTGCGGGCGCTGGCGGCGCGGCAGCTGCGCTACCGGGTCACCTTTCATGACGGGGACAGGATCGCACCCGCCGCCACGCATTCCAGCAACACGATTGACGTGGCGCTTGACGATATCATCGCCAGCCGGGTCGGTCCTGATCGTCATTTCAGCACCAGCCGCATCGGCGAGGATTTCGACATCAAGGTCGAAACCCATGACGGGGTGCTGGAGATCCTGGCGCCGCGCGACCGCGTCACCGTGGCGGGGCCGGATATTTTCATTCTCTGGGAGATAGGCGCGGCGCTGATCCTGCTGGGTATTGCGATCCTGTTCCTGCGCAATCAGGTGCGGCCGATCGAGCGGCTGGCCCGCGCCGCCGAGAGCTTCGGCAAGGGCAGGCCGGTGCCCGACTTCAAGCCCTATGGCGCGACGGAAGTGCGCCGCGCCGCCCAGGCATTTCTTACCATGCGCGAACGCATCGAGCGGCATGTCAATCAGCGCACCGAGATGCTGGCGGGCGTCAGCCATGACATCAAGACGCCTCTGACGCGCATGAAACTGGCGCTGGCGATGATGGAAAACAGCAAAGACCATGCCGAACTCAGCGCCGACATCGCCGAGATGGAGCATATGCTGGATGATTATCTCGCCTTTGCCCGCGGCGAAGGCGGCGAGGCGGCGGAGGATACCGACCTTGGCGAGCTGGTGCGCGATACCGCTGCGGCGGCGGCCAAGGCCAGGGAGGGCCGCGATGTCGCGGTCAGCGGTCCGGAGCACCTGAATTTGAGCGTCAAGCGCGCCGCGCTGCGTCGCTGTATCACCAATCTGGTGGACAACGCCCTGAAGGCCGGCAGCACGGTGGAAGTGGCCTTGTCGCGGGACGACCGCTTTGCCGAAATCGCGGTGGAAGATGACGGCCCCGGCATTCCGGAAAGCCGGCGGGAAGAGGCGTTCCGGCCTTTTCACCGCCTGGATGAAGGTCGCAATTTGCAGACCGGCGGTTCGGGGTTGGGACTGTCCATTGCCCGTGACATTGCCCGCGCGCATGGCGGGGACATTGTTTTGGACAAGAGTTCGCTGGGCGGATTGAAGGCGACGATCCGCTTACCGCTCTAGCGCAACGCTTCGGCCCGTTGGCGCGCGGCATGGACAGCGCGTTTCATCAGCGCGGGCAGGCCATCCTTGGCCATCAATATTTTCAGCGCCGCTTCGGTGGTGCCGCCAGGACTGGTGACCGCTTCGCGCAGCGCCGCTGCGGAAGATTTGTCCGCCGCCAGCAAGGCGCCGGCGCCCGAGACGGTGGCGCGGGCCAGTTTTTCCGCCTGCGCCCTTGGCAAGCCTTCGGCGATGCCGGCATCGGTCAAGGCTTCGGCCATCAAGAACAGATAGGCGGGGCCGGAGCCGGAGACGGCGGTGACGCTGTCGATCAAGTCTTCCTTGTCCACCCATACAGTCTCGCCCAGCGCCGAGAGCAGGCGATCAGCATGACGGCGATCCGCAGCGGTCGTCCCTTTGGCGGCAAACAGGCCCGTGATGCCCTGACCGATGGCGCCGGGCGTGTTGGGCATGGCGCGGATGATGCGGGCCTGTTTGCCCCAGGCCTGGAACAAACGCCTGGTGTCGGTGCCCGCCGCGATGGAAATCATCAGCGCGCCGCCTTTGGCAAAATCCGCCAGCACCGGCGCTTCGTTTTTCAGCACTTGCGGCTTGATCGCCACCACGCAGGCGGAGAGTTTTTTTGCCCTGACCGCCGAAGGTGCTGCCACCAGCGTGATTTTCTTGGACTTGGCGAGAGATTTGAGTGCGGTGGAAGGTTTGGGTTCGACCACAATCACCGGGCCGGTGCCTTTGGCGACCCAGCCTTTCAACAGCGCCGAGCCCATCCGGCCGGCACCAATCAGCAGAATAGTCACGCCCGCCCCGCGCACTCCAGCACGGCGGCGTCGACGGCATCCTTGGCGCTTTTGCCGCCCCACAGCACAAACTGGAAGGCCGGATAATAATGTTCGCAGGCTTCCAAAGCGAGATTGAGCAGCGCCTCGCATTGGGGCGCGCTGGCCTCGGCGCCGGGGAAGATCATGGCATGGCGGAAAACAATGGTGCCGTCCTCATGCCAGAGGTCGAAATGACCGATCCAGAGCCGCGCATTCACATACATCAGAAGGTCGGCGACATTCTGGCGCCGCACGCCTTCGGTGATGCGCATGTCGAAGGTGGACGACAGATGCAGGGATTTCAGATCGTCGCGCCAGGTGAAGCTGAAATGGTGGTCGCTCCACTTGCCCGCCACCGACAGGTTCAGTTCGTCCCGGCCGGAGCGCTCAAAGGCCCAGCCATTGTCCTCGACGGTGCGTTCCAGCATGTCGATGGGATGGGGGGCGAGGCTGAAATCGTCTTGCTGGATCGACGGCATACCGGGGAGCAACCTCT
>Ga0302320_10022273_pt1 | contig 12525 bp, 8 predicted proteins | sample Bog_T0_3_FD_202130 | JGI IMG/M metagenome (GOLD analysis project Ga0302320, IMG submission 202130) | Peat permafrost microbial communities from Stordalen Mire near Abisko, Sweden - Bog_T0_3 | ecosystem: Environmental > Terrestrial > Soil > Wetlands > Peat | place: Sweden: Abisko, Stordalen Mire...
GCGCCCCCGCGCGGCATCTCCTCCCTCTCCTCCACACACTTGTGGAGGAGAGGGCCGGGGAGAGGAGGCGCCTATGGTGGTTGTGTCAAGATGCGCCCCCTCGCACAGGTCGCGTTTCATTGTTTTGCTTGTGGTTCATGTGGTTTCCTTTGTTCCGTTGTTCTTTTGGCCGGCCCGCGCGATGCCACTTTCGAGGCTCTCCACTGCTGACTGGAGCCAAATTTCGCAGGCTTTTTGGGAGAGCATCCTGGCTTCATCGAAGGTCAGCTCGCCGATTGCCCAGAGGTGTTTCGACTCCTCATTTGCCAGCGCCTCGAACCGGGCGGCTGCTTTTTCGATGTTGACCGCGCCATCGGCCCTCTCGTTTGCGATTTGTTCACTGAGCGTCAGCAGTGGCATACCGGCCCCTCTTTCTGCCCGCCGGGCATTGGCATGGGTGTGCTCCTCGCTGACACGAGCATGATGATTGACACGCCTTCGAGGATTTTGAGGGTGTCGAGGACTTCCTGGCATTCGCCGATAGTTGGGCAGCACGCTCCGAGGGCATCGAGTTTCCGGCGGATTTCGTCAAGCTGCTCCCCTCGTATCATCCTGAATGTGAGATTTGTGTCGCCGAGGTCTGCGGTTCGCTCCCAGCATCGGTCTTTGGGCCATTTTTTGAGGTTTTCTATGATTCGATTTCTCATAATGTCGCTTTCTTTATTGTGGCGCTTTTCCCATCCATTTCGAAGCAGAACGTTTTTGCTTTTTCGTCGAGTCCGGGCTGGTGTGTCGCGCCTGTTGCCATTTCCCCGTGGAAATTCTTGCATATTTCGATATTCACGCGGGCAGTGTGGCAGGCAAGGTTGGACATCCGCTGTCCATGCAAAGATTTTGCTTGGAGAATCGTGAAGGAATCCTCACGGCAAGTTGAAACAAGGCGGCCCAGCTTTTCGGGTCTCCAAGCATATCAAGCAATGGGTCGCGGATGACAAGGACGCCCGGTTCGCCAGTTACATCGGATATAAGCCCCTCACGGCATCAGCCGAACGACTGCGCGCCGACAGGCGAACAAATGTCAGTTTGAACGCAACCCGGGTTTCTCCGTAGTTCCCGGCGCGGCTGCCGGCTTGGCGGATAGCGCCTTGAACAGCGCTGGGTCATACTCTTCCAGACCCGTAATCCCATAAAGGTGGTTGGCCGAAACCCAGGGCAGCCAGAATCGGTGGCCGCCAACGCCGCGCCCGGCCCGGCCCGGGCCCATGCTCCAACCCTCCTGCTGCCACCCGATGCCCCTCATGTCGTACTGCCGTCCGGGAGGAGCGACCATGGACTTGGTGTCGTGCAAGAGAACGCGCGCGACATCCAAGTAATGCTGGTCCTTCGTGAGATTGTAGAGCTTCGCATAAGACGGCACGGCCCAATCCAGGTACTCATCCACGCCGCCGGGGCCGCGGGCAGTTATACCCTGAACGCCGATGGTCGGCACGCCTTTCTTCCAATGCAGTTGCGCGTCCTCCGAGTCCAGCGGCATCGGCACATTCCAGATCCAGATCCAGCTCTCGGCATAGTCCGCCGCCGCTTTCGCGCGGTCCAGCCATTTGGGTTCCTTGGTCGAATCGTAGAGGCTCAGATAGGCTTCCATGCTGAGCATTCCAGCCTCCTTGTCGGTAATATTCGGATTGTCGCTCGCTCCGCCGATGAAGAGTCCGTGCGTTCCCCAGTTTGTCCAAACGTATTCGGCTGCACGGATGGCCGACTGCCGGTACTTCGCGTCCCCGGTCTCTTCCGACATCATGACCAGCAATGGCACGGGAGCGTAGCTCGTCGTGCCCGTCGGCTCGGCGACCTCGCTCGTTCCGGGGTTCCAACGCCGCGGGTACGACCCATCCGCCCTCTGCTGCAAAACCAGCCAGTCCACGTACTGCTTCACCCAATTAAACCACTCGGGATGCTGGCGGCCGAGGGTGCGCTCGCGCCTGTAAGCGCGGATGAGAACGCGCATGTCTTCCGTGGCGTTGCGCAGCCAGGGCGCGACCCACTCCTGGTGGTCGCCCGTCCACGGCTTGCCGGTGGCGAGATCGTAGCCGGTGCCTTGAAGCGGCACGGTCGGCAGCGCCTGGATCAAGGATGAAATAATCGCCAGTCCGGTTTGCCGCATTTTTTGGCCGCGTTCGGAAGGATCGCGGTCGCCTTCGCGCAGCAACTGGTCGGCGCATTCGATATTCTTGCCCACAAAACCCATCGCCACCATGGTATGGTTCCATTGCACCTCGTTTGTGGGCGTCGTTGAGACGGCGAAAGGAATGGCCGTCCGCCCGTTGGTGGTAAAGGCCTGGGCCTCCAAGTGGTCAATCAGGACGCGGCGCATCTGCTCGACGTCAATGTAAGTAACGGCAGGGTTCAAAGTGCTCCACGCCCAGCGCCATGTGTTTCGCGTCACATCACGAAACGACTCATTCTGCCCGAAGCGAAAACGGACCTCGTAATTATGCGCCACTCCCGCCGCGATTGGATGATAGCGCCGAATCCATTGCGCTCTTGCGTTCGAGCTGCTCGCGGAGCTGCCCGTCGTGCCGGGAAAGCAAAAGCCGAATTCAATGGGGCCGCGCTCCGCCTGCCAGGCCCCGAGCGCGCCGAACTGGAACCGCGTGTCGGCCAGCACCGGCGCTGAAAGCCTTGTCTCCGCCTCGGTCGTGTCGCCGCGCGGCGAAGGGTCCAAAACAGCCACGGAAGCGGCATTGCTAATCGAGAGCGCAAACAAAGGTGCCGCGAGGACGTCCTCGCGCATGAAGAATCGCCGGGCCGCGTAATTCACCGTGCCCCCGGGCGAGCGGTCGCCATTGTAAGTCGGATCGCCATACAGCGCGCCGGGCGCCAGGCAATTCACGTTGGTCCAGCTTACAGAAGGTTCAACCGTAAACACGACGGACGAGTCAAACCCGCCCGGCGCGCTCCCTTCCACTTCCACCTTCCTGCGCACAGAAAGCACCGCCCCGGTCATGCTCCATTGGTCCTGGAAATGAAAGACGACGCTTTCACCGTATGCGATATCAGCACGGGCACTGATTCCGTCCGCCGATTTCTCGACCGTTTTGTATCCGGCTGCAAGCTGGCGAATATCCTCTTCCGTGCGGAAGACCTCCAGCCTCGCGGGTTTGGGCTGAGAGATGTGCGGATTCGCGTTGATTTCAATGCCCCACACGTCCCCTGCCCCACGGACGAATGAGACCGTTGCGCCGGTCTGCAAGCGCCCGAGATTCAACTGGGCGGATTCCTGCGCGAAAACGGTTGATCCCGCCAAACACAGCCCTAGAAGCACCTTCCTCATTGGCGGCCGCCCTCAGTTTCCGCGGCCAACACGGAAATCTCCGCGGCGCTCGTCGTGCCGTTTGTGCTGATCCCCTGCAAGGCCGTGAAACGGAAGAACCGCGCGGTGACCGGCGCAAATGGGACTTCCTGTAGCGTGGGGTTGTTCCGAATGTTCCCAAACCGGCCCGTCTCAACATTTGTGGTCCATGCGCGTCCGTCCGGGCTTGTTTCGAAGCGGTAATTTTCAACGACGCCTTCGAGGGAGCCATCTTGGCGCGGGAGGTAAGTCAGCCCGGCGATACGGTGTGGAGCGCCCATGTCAACCATCAGGTAATGCGGCAATGCCAGGTCGGCATTCAAACGGGTTTGCCAAATCGTGGCGGAGTTGCCGTCAATCGCATTAGTGGCGGCGCCGTTTGTCTGATCAGTTTCCTGGCTGTCCACGCCCGCTACCTTCCAGCCAATCGGCGCCAAACCGGCGAAGGACTTTGAAGCCACCATGCTGATTCGCCCGCGCGGCGTCAGGCTGGCGGCTTGCACGATGCCGCCCAGGGGCAGCGCGATGGGCGACCTATAGACAGTCGAGTTGGTTGTCGGCGCTGTGTCATCGGTCGTGTACACCATGGGGTAGCCGTCCGTGTTGGTGAGGGTGACAGAACCTTTGGAGTCACGTTCCGAAATGCTGGGAGCCGGCACGACCACCGCTTGCTTGAACAGCCCGAACTCGGCCAGCGTCGGTTCCAGGCGCGAGCCGGTGACGCGGATGCGCAACTGGCTGGTGGTGACGGGCGCTCTTAACCGCAGCAGCCGCTTGTGACCCACCGTTGTTTGCGGTTCGCCGCTGGCTGGCGACGTCCCCGCCGCTCCCCTCCCAGACCTGGTGCCGCCCGCTGCTTGGGTCTCCGCGGTGGCCCAGTCCGAGCCGGTCCAAGTATCAATCGCAAAAGCCTCGATCCGTTGACCGCGATGGTCCACGGCCTCCTGCAACGAAACCACATCAAACGTCACGTCAGCCGGGAGCGTCACGGTGAGCACGGCGCTGGTCTTCCCCGGCGCGGCTTCCCACCAGGTATCGAGGTTTCCATCCAGAGCAAGCGACGGGCTGTTGGTGGGATTGGAAGAATCGGCCGCGAGCTTGGCGCCGGAGGCGAGGTTGACTGCGAACGTGTCGTTGACGACCTGCGCCGCCTGCCTCAAGGTGGCAAGCTGGTTGTCGGGAATCAAACCGCGTTTGTCGGGCGAGAGATTCAAGAGCATGTTCCCGTTGCGTCCCACCGATTGATAGAAGACGTTAATCAACTGCGAGGGGCTCATGGGGCGTTTGTTGGCGGCCCAGAACCAGCCGTTGAGAATCGGCTCATTGACCTCCGCCGGAAACCACCAAAGATACGAGCCGGGAGTGAGCTTGGCGCGGCTGCCCAGGTCCTGTGCTCCCATGTCCGGCCAATTGTAGGTTTCGGGGGGCGCGGGAATGGGAATAACACTCCATTCGGTGGTGCGTCCGACGCCGCTTTCGTTGCCAACCCAACGCACGTCCGGTCCCTTGCCCATGATGACGGCGTTGGGTTGCAAGCGGTGGATGAGGTCATACCACGCTTGGTAGGCGTAAGTTTCGCGGACACTTTGGTCCGGGTTGGCGCCGTCGAACCAGACTTCGGCGACGGGCCCGTAATCGGTGAGCAATTCGTAAAGCTGGTTCAGGAAGTAGCGATTGTAATCATCCACCTCGTAGGTGTAATTCGTAAAACCCGCCGGCGGCGTGCGGCCCTTTGAGGGATCGCTCTTGAAGCTGGGCGGATCGGTGGGGATGACCGAGAGGACCTTGGCACTGCCGTCGCCGTAATAACCGCCCGGATATTTCGTATTGCTCCTCAACTGGAACAGGTCGGCAGGCGAAAGATAGACCCCGAGTTTGAGGTCGTGGGCGCGGGCCGCGTCGGCAACCATCCTCACCTCGTCGCCCTTGCCGTCCCGCCACGGACTCGACGCCACCGTGTGCGGCGTGTAGCGGCTGGGCCAGTAGCAGAACCCATCGTGGTGTTTGCAGACCAGGACGATCATTTTGCCGCCGAAATTTTGCATCGCGCTCAACCATTGATTGGCGTCAAGTTCCACAGGATTGAAAATCGAAGGGTCTTCGCGACCATTGCCCCACTCGGCGGCATTGAAGGTGTTGACGCCGAAGTGGAGGAAGAATGTCCGCTCCAGTCGCATCCAGTCAGTCTGATTGGGCCGCGGCAACACCTTTGCCGCTTTTTCAGCGATGACGGCGCTGGAATCGCCGTTGGAAATCACCTGAACCGTGGCGTACGGAATGGGCGCATGTGGCTCGGCATTGCCGCCGTCACCGCTGTCCGCGCCCGCCGCCAGGGAAGAACGGGATGCGCCGGCGAGCAGCAGCGCCCCCAGAATGGCAACGCCGCATAAAGAAGTTTGGAATCCAATTGTTGGGAGTGGATTAGGCCAACCCGAGCGGCTGTTTTGAAAAGGCGATTGCATATTGTGTTTTGCGTCTAATATCTTGACTGAACTCACCGGCACGGCAATACAACAGAACTGGCTTTGGCGTGTCACGGCTCTTCACCTATCAGGCGCCCTGAACGGGGTCAAGCCTCAACCGCAATGTGAGCTCACCCGACCGGATTTCACTCCAGCTTGTCTCGATTCATGGCGCGATTTTAAGGGTCATTTCCTTCTGGTTGCGCCAAATCCCCAGCGTGAGGCTTTGCCCGGCAGGCAGCGTCCGCGCGCGCGCGGCCAACGTTGTGGCGTCGTTGACGGCGGTTCCATTCAAGGACAATACCACATCGCCTTTTTGCAAACCGCCTTTTGCCAGGGCGGTTTGCGGCGAAACTTCGCGCACCAGCACCGCATGCCGGCCAACGCCGAATGCCGACATTTCGCCCGGATCCGTGAGATCGCTCACGCTCGCGCCGAGCCAGTCGCGGGGCGGGTTGCCGCCCGCGGCCTTCGGGGTTTCCGCCGCCTGCACCGCGGGCAGGGCCGGCGTGCGCGCAATGGCTTTGAGTTCCGGCTTTTGCACGCCGAACTGATCCATCGGAAAATTGACAAAACCGAGCTTCAGCGCGGGGGAGTTCTTCTTGACTCGATAATCACCCTTCGCGGCGTCCATGAATTCGGCGTCCGCCACGATGGAATGCGCGTCGCGTCCGCTTTGCTTTTGCAACGCGGTCGCAGGGGAAGGCTCTGCGCCGGGTTTTTCCACCAGGTTGTAGTCCATGTCCTCGCCCCAGGGCGGGGCATGCATTCGCGCGGGACGATAATTGAGCCACACAATGTTGTGCCGGAAAACATCGCCGCTGTTGGCAAACCACACATGCGGATCATACGCCGCGCCGACCATGATGTTGTTTTCCACGACGCGGTGATATCCCTCGCGATTCTTGATTCCGCCGCTCAGACACAAGTTGTTCGTGATGATGTAATTCGACGAGCCGTCGTCCAGGTCAATGTCCCAGCCGTGGTCACAACGCCAGCGGTTGTTGTGCAAAATGTTTGGCTTCACGGCGTCGAGCAACGGCAACTCCGGAACCTGCCGGACCCACCGGTTCACTTCATTGTCGTCCGGCAGCCAGTAACGATCGCGTCCCCATGAATTGAAGGAGCCGTGATCGCCGGTCTCCTTCACCGTGTCGAAAATGTCGCAGAATTCGATGACGTGCCCGCCCCAGCAGCCGTCGCCGATGTTGATGCCTGCGCGCGGCACATCGTATATCGAGCAATGCCGCACCGTGATGCTCTGCGCCAGATCAATTTCTATCGGCGCGGTTTGCTTTTCCACCCGGCCCGTTTCGTGAATGAGGCAATCGTCCACAAGGCAGTCGGCCGGATAATTGTCCGTCTTCGGCCCGGGCGCCCGCTCAAGGTCCTCCAGCCGGTTGCGCTGGCCGTAATTGAACAGCGCGTTGCGCGCCGCCTTCGGGTCGCCCACAAAACAAATGCCGTTCGCTCCCGCCTTGTCAATGTGACAGCCCCGAATCGTGACGCGCCGGTTGTAATTGTTGACAAATATCGCGTTGCCCCCGACCTGGTCCAGCGCGCAGTCCTCAACCGTGCAATCCTCCCCGCCATTGAAAAAAATCGCGCCGCCGCGGTAAATCGCCCAATCCGACCGCACCAGCGGCTCGCGCGTGTCCATCACCGTCCGCGCCGCCTGCCGGAACGACAGGCCCTTCAATGTGATGAAGCGCGCCGGATTCTTGTCGTCGCCTCGAAACTCGACCAGATTGCGAAGCCGCGTCGCTTCAATCACCGCTTTTGCCAGATCGAGTTCCGGCGGCGGATAGAAATACAGCGTGTGCGTCTTGTTGTTCAGAAACCACTCGCCTGGCGCGTCCAGTTCCTCAAAAATGTTTTCAACAAATTGAATTCTCGAATTCGGGCCGCCGCCGCGATTGTTCTGCCAGCCGCCCTCTTGTTGCACTTGCCCATTCGCGTTCTTGCCGGTGATCCGCCAGGTGAAATCACCCCACAACGACGGATGCATCGCGTGAAAATAGCCGCCGGTGGGATCGGCCCATTGCGCCGACCGCCTCGAAAGCACGTTTGCCGCAAACCCGTCGAAATACTGCGCCTTCGGATCGAAATTGGGATACCGCGCCAAAATCTGCCGCTCGCCGTTCACAAAAATTTCCTCCGTCTGCAAATCGTCCGGCACTTGCGCTTGAAGAATTCCGTTCGTGTAGGGCCGCCACGCCAGGTTCGTGAGCCTCACGCCACCGCTGATCACCGCCTTTTCGTTTTTGTAATTTTGAATGACCACCGGCGCGGATTTCGAGCCGGAGTCCTGCGCCGTCAACACGAGCGCCTCCGGCAAATAATACGTCCCTTCGCGCAGGAACACTGTGCCCTTCTTCTGGCGCACTGCCTGCTGGGCGCGTTGCAATGTGGCAAACGGCTTGCGCAGCGTGCCCGGATTTTGGTCGTCACCTGCGGGCGAAACGTAATATGGCTGCCCCCATGCGAGGAGCGCCGAGGAAATCACCGCCGCGCAAACCAGCATCATTTTCGATTTCATAAATTCACAATTCTTCCCGTCGCGAAAAATATCCGCGCGCGATTCCGGGTCATCCTAAAATGCTAATTGACTGTCCCCCCGCAACAACCGCAATTCCCGCTGCTATTTTCCGGACGTGCTAGCCTGCCGGTGCGCTTGGCGCGGGTCAACCTGCCAAACCCGCCTGGCCCCGGGCTCGCCCAAGGGGCCGGCAGCCCTGGTCTCTCCGGTGGCATTGCCCAACATGTCGCTGTCAATATGATTGAAAACGCTCACCTTGGGTAGAGCCGTCTCGCTGCTCATCGTCAGTTCCAAGCGATCCGGGTCGAAGTCCAGTTTCATCGAGGCTGTGACGCTGTTGGACTCCCAGCCGCGGAACGACTGCCAGCCCGGAAGGTCCAGCCGCTGTTGCAGGTCGTTTGTTCCGAACCACAAATAATGCCCGGGCATTGACGCAAAGACATTGCCACCGGCGTAATTGTTCGTGTCAATAAAAACGTAGGCGGCCTTGCCGCAACTGGCGAAGATGTTGTTGAAGATGTGGTTTTCCTGCGCAGTGCCGCTTCCGGCGCGATCATCGCGCACGATCGGAAAGAAACCGGCGTTATCGCAGCAGCCAATCAGGTTCTGCGCAACAAGCAAACAATCCGACGCATTGAGAAAAATGCCGGAGCCGGCCGCGCCCCGCTGTCCCGGCGTGCCCGGCTCTGCGTTGCGAACATTCCAGATCACGTTGTTGTCAATCTGGTTATATTTGCGGCTCATTTCGATATGCACTGCCGCGCTGACCGTCAGCACGTCGGCAAACACATTGCCGGTGATGCGGCAGTTCGAGTTGCCGCTGTCTAGCCAGACCGCATTGGCGTGGCGGATGTGCCGCACAACGTTGCGCCGGAAAATCAGGCTCCGCGAGCTATGGAACTTGGCCCCGGCCGCTTCCCACGCGCGTTCCGCATCCTGCCAGCCGACCCACTCAATCAGGTTATCCTCCACGACCGTATTTTGCGTTCCCATGCCGCCGAGGCCTTCGACGCCGCAATAGCGGATCGTGTTCCCGCGCACAATTTGAAACGCCCCGGCCTGCGGCGCGGGACCGGAGTTCCGGTCGCCGTTGCCGATGTCCAGGCCGACGCCGCTGGCCCATTCGATGGTGTTGCTTTCGATGATCCAGTGGTTGCCGCCAGCTGTCGAGACCAAGCCGCGCTGCGGCGGCGGAAAACCGTTGGCGGCCTGCTGAAAAGTGATCCCCTTGACGCGGATGTAGCCCAGGCCCTTTTGCAATGGAGCAAAAACCTGCTCGCGCGTGGTGATTTCGATCAGCGGCTTGGCAGGAGTTTCCGCGGGCACGCGGATGTCAATCATGTTCCCCGGGGGTGCCACCCAGAACCGCGCATCCGGCGAGCCTCCGATTTCCTGCATGATCGGTCCTCCGCGTGTGCGCGCAGGCAGGCCGCTCCGGTTCGCGGGTTGGGCCGGGGGTTCGTTCGTGGCCGAAATCGCCGGTTGCGGCGCGGGTTGCAGCCGCGTGTTGCCCAATTCGCGCAACTGCTCCACCGGCTCCAGTGGCTTGCCGTTCACAAACACCATTCCTCGCCGGCGGAAATACGGTCCCATGTCAACCTTCTTAGTATCCAGCCACGACCAGTCGCCCGGCACGTCCGCCAAGGCGAATGGGTTGTAAGCATCCGGGAACATCGCGCCCGTGAGTGCGTGTTGCCAGATGGGCGCCTGGCTCCCGCCGCCGCCGCCGCGCGTGGTACCGGCGCTTGCCTGCTGCCAGCCGTCGTTCAGAGTTTCCGACCCTCTCACGATCACCGCCGCCCCCGGCGCGGCCTCATAGCTGATCATCTGATCCGGCCCCGTGCCACCCCGCGTCGGCCGGACGCACTCGCGATAAATCCCGGCAGCGATCACGACACGCTCGCCGGGCTGGAGCACTTCCGCCGCCTTGCCGATGGTGCGAAAAGGCTGCCCGATGCTGCCGGGGCCGCTGTCGTTGCTCTGTGCCGAATTGCAGTCCACATAATACGTCTTCGAGAATTGGAGCGGCTTTTCCCACGAGACATACTCCGTCCCGTCCGGCAGCCCTGAGTCCGTCGCCACGGCCAGTTGGCAGACTGTCAACCAAGCAGCCCACGCTACGCAGCACGCCGTCGGGAAAACCAGCCGCGATCTTGCTTTGAGGTTCGTCAATTTCATACATTCCTAACGAGTCGCTACGGCAATTCGGGAATCGCCACCGCTGCCGGCAACGACTCCGCCGGCTTGCCGAACACCGTGAACTCTATGATCCCTAGCGGCGACGTCCGCGGCCAATTCACCATCGTCAGACGCACAAAACGGCATTTCGTCGGCGGGAATTCATCGAAAAGCGTGTTGCGGACAACCGTGTTCGTGCTCTGGTCCAGCAGCGCCGTGTAAGTGTTCCCATCCAGCGAACCCTCGATCTTATATTGATAAGAATCAATTCGCGGCGCGGCGGGCGCTGCATTGGTGGCCGCCGCAGATGCCGTCTCAGTTGCCGCCGGCCCCGCGCCGGGAGTCTCGCCGCGCCCTGCTCCCCTGCCCCCTCGTCCCCGTCCGCCGAAGCCGCCGCCCGTGAACATCAGCCGCGCCGAATCAACCGTGAACAACTGCACCCGGTCAAATCGCGTCGCCGGGCTTAATTCCACCGTCAGCATCGGCTGCGTGTCAGTGGGACTCGGCTCCCACCATGTGCCGCTCGAATTGTCCAACGCGTAGGCCGCGTCATGCCCGGGCTGTTGCGAGGAATATTGCGACAGCGCATTCATCGCGCGCATCTTGTTGATCGTCACGGGAATCGAGCCGGAATCGCCATCCTTCGCGGGATCGGCGACCACGCCCGGCGCCCATTGCGGCGTATCCGTGATGCGCACCGACATGTTGCCCTCCTTGTCAACAGCCACCGGGTCCATCCCGATCCGCCGTCCGCCGGGCGGCGAGGACAGCACGATGGTGTAAAACTGCCAAAGCTGCTTCCCCGGACCCTCGACGATGCTGCCGTGCCCGGTCCCGGTCACAAGCCCTTCGGTCTTCCGCAGCAGCGGATTATTTGTGGCATACGTGAAAGGCCCCATCGGGCTTTTCGCCATATAATATCCATCCGCATAAGTCTTCCACTGCGTACCCGAGGCGGAATACTCAAGATAATAAGTGCCGTTGCGCTTCTGCAACCACGGCCCTTCGACCCACGCCACATCGGTATATTCATTCATCTCCCCATAACGTTCCCACACATGATCCTTGTTAAAGGCGAAAAGGTGCTTCGGCGGGCCGGCGAACCGGGTCAGGTCGTTCGTGTCCAGCGGCACGACGTAGATGCCGCTCACACCGCGGCCGGGGTAATAAAGATAAGGCACATTGTCGTCGTCAACGAAGATGTCCATATCGAACGCTCCGTTCCATCCCCCGACAACATCCGGGGTATTCTTCCATTCGCCGAGGCGCGTGAACGGGCCGAGCGGATTATCCGCCTTGAACAATGGCCCGTCGTTCCCGCACATGTAGAACGCGCCGTTATACTTCACCACATGCGGCGCCGTCGGCACGTTGGCAATGCGGTGCAAGCTCCAATTCAGCAGGTCCTCCGAAACCCACGCCCCTCCTCCGCTGCAATACATATAGTACTTCCCGTTATCGCTGATCACCGTCACATCCCCCGACGCCGACGCCCCGCCGCCGCTGACCATCGGCAGCGGATTGCAGTACCGCGGCGACTTGCCAACCGCCGGCTCAGCCCCCCGCAAAGAAGTGGACACGGCCGCGCAAAGCACGGCGCCGACCAAACATTTCCAGTGAGATTTCATAAATCCGATCCTAAGACCCCGCCTGCCAAACCTCCAGAACAAAGTAATGCGACCGTCAGCGTCAAGAATGGCAGGGCGAGGTTCCCGCCGAACCGCCTTGGACAAACCAGAAGCGTCCCTTCCCAATCCCAAAGGGATTGCATCTTCCAGCACAGAGTTGGCCAACTCCGGATTTGTAACGGCGAATTGGAGTTCGCCGCTGTTACGATCGAATCAGCCACCCAAGGGTTGCCCAATTCCGAGCGGCCTGCCCTGGGTTGCCAGTGAGGTGGACCCCTAAAATTAGACCACGGGTTAATTTCGATTTTTGCCGGTTTGCTGTAGATAAGAAAGGACAGACTTATGAAAGCAAAACGGAAACGACACAGTGCGGCCTTCAAGGCCAAAGTG
>Ga0302320_10022274_pt1 | contig 12525 bp, 10 predicted proteins | sample Bog_T0_3_FD_202130 | JGI IMG/M metagenome (GOLD analysis project Ga0302320, IMG submission 202130) | Peat permafrost microbial communities from Stordalen Mire near Abisko, Sweden - Bog_T0_3 | ecosystem: Environmental > Terrestrial > Soil > Wetlands > Peat | place: Sweden: Abisko, Stordalen Mire...
GGGCGGCCGGGGCCGTCCCACCATGAAGGACGTGGCGAACCGCGCCGGGGTCGCGCTCAAGACCGTTTCCCGGGTGGTCAACGACGAACCAGGGGTGACCCCGGAGACCGCCACCCGCGTCCGCAACGCGATCAATGAACTCGGCTTCCGCCGTAACGACAGCGCCCGGCTGCTTCGGAAGGGCCAGACCGCCTCCATCGGGCTCATCATGGAGGACATCGGCGACCCGTTCTACTCGGCGCTGTCGCGGGCGGTCGAGGATGTGTCGCACTGGAATGGCTCGCTGCTTTTCACCGGCTCGAGCGACGAAGATCCGCAACGCGAGCAGGAACTGGTGCTCGCCTTGTGCGCACGCCGCGTCGACGGGCTCATCGTCATTCCCGCCTCCGGTGATCACCGCTACCTGCTGCCGGAAATCGCCGCCGGCGTCGCGTCGGTCTTTGTCGACCGGCCGGCCGGGCTGATCGACGCCGACGCGGTCCTCGCCGATAACGTCGGCGGCACCCGCGCAGGCGTGGCCCACCTCATCCGGCACGGGCACCGCCGGATCGGGTTCATCGGGGACGCCCCGCACATCTACACGGCCGCCCAGCGCCAGCAGGGTTACCGGGATGCGATGGCCGAAGCCGGCCTGCCGGTCGAGCCGGCCTGGGTATCCATGGCCAAGCCAACCCCGGACAGTGTGCGGGACGCGCTGACCGCGATGCGGGCCGGCCCGGCTCCGGTCACCGCGCTGTTCTGCGGGAACAACCGGGTCACCATCCTGGCCCTGCGGGCCACCGCGGGCCGTCGGATGGCGGTGGTGGGATTCGACGATTTCGAGCTCGCGGACCTAATGAGCCCCGGTGTGACGGTCGTCGCGCAGAACCCGGCCGAAATGGGCCGGCGGGCCGCGGAACTCCTGTTCGGGCGGCTCGCGGGCACCCGGGGCCCCGCACAGTACGTCGAACTCGGCACCAAGCTGATCGTGCGTGGTTCGGGTGAAATTCCCCCCGATTTACAGGACTAGGCCCAGGATCACGGCCAGGACCACGATGCACGCGACGACGACGGCCGCGATGATGATCGTGTGGTTGGACGAGGAGGCCCTCCGTCCGCGCCTGACGTCATCCTCGGACCCCTGCGCGAAGGCACGAAACATCGCCGTGCTGCCGCTCGGGTCATTGTCTGTCTCCGGCATGCGCGTCACTCTAGCTGTTGGGGGACTTACCGCAGGCGGGGAAGACGCCAATTGGCCGCACTTTCGTGATACCGCCCCGGCCCCACGGACAGCGACAGGGAAGGCGATAACGAGCTTGGTCTCCTTATGGCTCCGCCCCGGTGCTACCGTCCTGGCTGGCCGAAGTGGGCCTACTGGCAGTTCACCAGCCGGGCCACCGTGCCCGGGATCCGTGCGGCCGGCTGCACCGACGTCGGCTACGGCGGCTAGCGGCTAGCCTCCCCCGCGGATGAGGCCGGTACCGGGCCGCCGGTCCGGTCGATCAGGCGCGACATGACGATCACGCTGCGCGTGCGGGTCGTGAACGGCTCGGCCCGGATCCGCTCCACCACCTGCTCGAAGTGGCCCACGTCGGCGGCCTGGATATGAAGCAGGGCGTCCGCTTCCCCGGTGACCGTGCACGCCCCGACGACCTCCGGATACCGGCGCACCGCGGCGCGGATGTCGGCGGGCGACGTCAGGGCCCGGCAGAACAGCTCGACGTAGGCCTCGGTCGTCCAGCCGAGGGCAGCCGGGTCGACCCGGGCCGTGAAGCCCCGGATGGCGCCGGACTCCTGCAGCCGGTCCACCCGGCGCTTCACCGCGGGGGCGGACAGCCCGACCAGGCTGCCGATCGTCGCATAACTGGCCCGGGCGTCCTCGATTAGGGCCGCCACGATCCGTTCGTCGATCTTGTCCAGGCTCATGGCCGGCAGCCCCCGGGACAGGAATCGGGTGCGGCCGGGAGCACCAGGGGCACCTGGGAATCAATGCGTGTCACAACCCCCGATCATGGCACTGCGGCGGGCCGGCGGGCACTGGCCCGGCCCGCGGGAACTGGCCCGGCCGGCGGGAACTGGCCGGGCGCGGAATGCGAACGGGCCTGCAACCGCTGCTTCCGCAGCCGTTGCAGGCCCGTAGCCCCGCTCAGAGCTCCGGCTTGGACGGGGAATTCCCCGCCGGTGAGCCGGACAAAGGAGAGGCCCGACGTCCCGCTTTCGCCGGGCCTCGATAGTGTGACGCGGCCCTTCCGCAGGTGGTTTACACACGGCTGCACTAACTTTCCGGACCAGCAGAAAAACCTTAATCTTCTCCACATAGTCGCAGGTCAGCGACAAGTTAGGGTCCTCGGCAGACCCGGGTGAGCCCCGGGCGGGGCAGCGGCAGCCTCTCCGGCGGAACCGAAGCGGCGCAGCGGGGCCCGGCCGGGGTTTAGGAATCCGGCACGGCCGGGGCTCATGAAAATAGGTACCGCACGGCTGATTTCCATGATCCGCTGCCAATTTTTATTTTTTCTACGGCCTTTAGCAGGAAATTGTGAAAGGGCGGCCAGATGACTCAGGAAACGGGCTGGCAGACAGCGGCATCAAGGAAGGGGATGACCGCTTCCGCCAAGGCGGGCCGGGCAGAAATGTCGTAGTGCGTCGTCCCAAGCGAGGCGGAAAGAGGCGATCAGAAGTACGTCCGGGCCATCCCGGTCACCGTGTAGTCCTCGTCGACCAGGTGCAGGACACGCCACTTGTCGAAGGTGGTGCACGGGTGCGACGGGCCCAGCGCGACCAGGTCGCCGACCGCTACGCCGTGGCCTTCGGGGACCGCCATGTGCGCATGCTGGTCGCTGACGCCGGCCATCCGCCACCCCGCGTCCCGCAACGGCCGCCGGCCGGCCTCGCCCCGGCGGACGTGGGCGAGCGCCACCGGATTGCCCGCGTCCTGGCCAAAGTCGCGCCGGCCGGCGGACAGGATGACCAGGCCAGGCTCGGGGACCGAGAGCACCTGGGCCCACACCTCGATGGCGGGCTCGAGCTCCGGCCGGGCGGACCCGGTCCGCGCGTGTACCTCGGCCAGCCGATCCCCGTAGCTGCCCCAGTCCTCGGCCAGATAGCAGCCACTGCGCAGCACGACCTGGACCGGACGGCTCAGCTGCACGCGCTTTAGCTCCTCGGCGGCCAGGTCGAAATAGGCGCTGCCGCCCGCGGTCAGCAGCACCTCGCCATCGTTCGCCGCGGCCCCGTCCCCAAACTGGCCGCGGGCGTCCAGCGTCTCGGCGATCTCGGCCAGGAAGGCGAGGAACTCCCGCGCGTCCGGCTCACGGCGGCTGGGCTCGTGCGAGGCGACCAGCCCCTCGAATCCCTCGACCCCGGTCAGGACCAGGTGGCCGCCGGAAACCCGGACGGCCTCGGCGACCTCGATCGCCGTCCCGACGTCACGGACGCCGCACCGGCCGCCCGGCAGACCGCCCTCGACGAGCACGTTCAGCGGGCGGCCAGGCTGGGCGGCAGCGACCCGCTCGGCGAGCAGCCGCACCCCGTCGACCGAGTCGACCAGGCAGTAGAACTCAAAGCCGGGGTCGCGGCGCAGCTCGGCGGACACGAAGCGGACGTCGGCGGCGCCGACCAGCTGGTTGGCGTAGAAGATGCGCGGCACGCCGTACTCGCGGGCCACCCGGACCTGCGGGCCGGTCGCGAAGGTCAGGCCCCAGGCGCCGGCGGCCAGCTGACGCCCGAACAGCTCCGGGCTCATTGTGGTCTTGGCGTGCGGGCAGAGCAGCACGCCCGCGTCGTCGCAGTAGCGCTGGAACCGGTCCAGATTGCGCTCCAGGACCGCGGCGCGCAGCACGCACACCGGTAGCGGGTAATCCTCGCGCAGTACGTTCCCGCCGAGGACGCCAGCGTGCTGCCCGGCGTGCCCCTTTGGCTCCGTCCCATCGTCGGCCACGAACGCGAACGCTACTCCTGGCGGAGTACTCCGGCCGGCGTGGGCCGCCGCGGCAACTGCATCCCGGTGCGGGACGACGGTGCGCGTCGCGGCCGGGAGTATCGGTGATGATCCCTGTCCGGCCGTCAGGCCCGCCATGTGGCCCGGCGGCTGCGTCATCTGGCCGCCACATAGCCCTCATATGGCTCTAATGCTGAACAAATTCACCTCATCTATAGTCGTTAACATGCTCGACGTCACCAGACTGCGGGTGCTGGTCGCAGTGGCCAGGCATGGCTCGGTGACGGCCGCCGCCCGGGAGCTCAACTACGCACAGCCCTCGGTAAGTCATCACCTGGCCCGGCTGGAGGCCGAGACCGGCGTCCGGCTGATCCAGCGGGCGGGGCGGGGCATCCGGCTGACCGACGCGGGGCGGCTGCTGGCCGACCGGGCCGCCGAGGTGCTCGGCCGGCTGGACGCCGCGGAGAACGAGCTGGCCGCCCACGCGGGCCTGAGCGCGGGACGGGTACGGCTCGCCGCGTTCCCTTCGGCGCTGGGCACGATCGTCCCGGCCGCCGCGGCGATGCTCCGGGCGGAGCACCCGGGCCTGGACGTCCGGCTCACCGAGGCCGAGCCGCCGGAGGCGCTGCGGATGCTGCGGGCCGGCTACGTGGACGTCGCCCTCGTCTTCCGGCACGTCCAAGGGCCGGCCGTGCTGGCGGGCGCGGAGGAGAACGGCACGCGGGGACGTCTGGTGCTGGACGAGCCCATTCATCTGGTGACCCGGGGCCGGGCGGCCAGCGCCGCCGCCGGGGAGCACCATGCCGAAGAGGTCCGTAGCGGAGCGGACCGCGGCGGCTCCGACGTCGCTGATCTGGCCCGGTACGCGGGACATCGGTGGATCGCGGGCTGCGATCGGTGCCGCGTCAACCTGATCACCCAGTGCTCGGTGGCGGGCTTCACCCCGAAGATCGCCTTCACCACCGACGACTACGTGGCGGTGCAGGCGCTGGTCGCCGCCGGGCTCGGGGTGGCCACGCTGCCGGACCTGGCCCTGCGGGCGGCCCGGCACCCGGGGATCCGCACCACCGAGCTGCCCGGCGCGCGCCGGCGGGTCTTCGCCCTGCAGTACGGCGATCCGCCCGACTCCCCCACGACGGTCCGGCTCATCGACGCGATCAGCGCCGCCGCGACCGCGTTCAACACGGCCGGGGACGGCATGGAGCCGGTGCTCGCCGCCCCGATGCCGGGCACGGCCCGGGGGGATTAAGCCGCGCCCAGCGGTCGGTGGCAGCGGCTCAGGATCGGCGGCTCAGCATCGGCGGCTCAGCATCGGCGGCTCAGCATCGGCGGCTCAGCATCGGCGGCTCAGCATCGGCGGCTCAGCATCGCCCGAGCGCCTTCAGGATCTGCTGTTCCTGCTGGGGTGACAGGCCGTGGCCATCGATCCGGCCCTCGGCGTCGGCGGGCACCGGCGCGTCCTTGAGCCAGCGCCAGGTGTCCCGGACGGTCTCCTGGACGGGCCTGCAGACCAGCCCGGCCGCCAGCGCCCGGGAGACGTCGATATCCCATACGGCCCGGGCGTCCCCCTCAGCGGCTGACCACAGCGGCAGTCCAGTCCACTCGTCTACCCCGGCGGCCTGCAGCACCGTATCCCCGGCCCATACGAGCTCCGCGCCGGCACCCGTCTCCGCCGCGCACGCGTCAAGCCATTCGCCGAAACTGGAATGGCCCGGCGGGCTGGTCACCACGTAAGAGCCCTCGTCGCCTGCCCGCAGGCAATGCAGGCCGAAGCTCGCCACGTCGCGCGCGTCTATCAGCCTGATCTGGCGCCGGGGGTCGCCCGGAGCGACCACGAGTCCCCCCTGGGCGAGGCGTGACAGCCACCAGGTTTGCCGCCCCCGGTTTTCATTGGGGCCAATGATGAGCCCCGGGTACAAGACGAGCGACCTGCCGGGAAGGGCCGCGCGGACGGCCCGCTCGGCGCCGGCCTTCAGCGCCCCGTAGTCGCCTTCGGTGGCGTCGGGGGCACCCTCCAGGAGCGGCATACCATCCCTGAGCGGCCTGGCTGGCCAGTCCGCGAACGCCGAGACACTGGAGACGAACAGGTAGGCGCCGGCCTGGCTAGCGAGCGCCCGCGCGTTCTGCCCGACTACGCCCGGAACGCTGGCACAGGTATCGATAACCGCGTCCCACGGACCCTGGGCGGCCAGCCTCGCGACGTCGGCGGGTTCGCCGCGATCACCGCGGACTGCCGTAACGCCCGGCGGGTCAACGCTCGTCCGGCCTCGGTTGAAAACCACGACGTCATCGCCGTGAGCCAGCGCTTCCTCCGCGAAGCTGCGCCCCAGGAACCTGCCCCCGCCGATGATGAGAACTCGCATGACACCATCCTGGTGACTCAGCGTCTCGCCGCGCGACGGTGTTCGCTAACCGCGTGCAGCGGCGGCCCAGCACCAGGTGGTCTGCGCCACGACCTACGACGATGTGATCGCCTACGCCTCCCCGTCGCGGGCCTGAGGGGTCAGCTCGCGTGCGAGCGGAGCGGGCCGCCACTCCACCATGACGATGGTCGCGTCGTCGGACAGCCGCCCACGCTGGAAGTCGGAGATCGCCCGGTTCAGCTGGCGCAGCGTCTCCGGCGCGGGCGTCCGGCCGTCGCCGCCCCAGAGGAAAAAGTCAGTGAGGCGCTGCATGCCGAACGATCTCCCGTCGGGCGCCTGGCCCTCGACGATGCCGTCGGTGTACAGCAGCAGACGGTCACCGGGGGCCAGCCGCTCGGTGTAGACGGGGGCCAGCCGGCCCGGTCCGGCAGACTCGGCACCGAAACCGGTCAGGACGTCGAGGTCGGACAGGCCGAGCGGCAGCTGGGGCATGCGGCTGAGCTCCCTGATCACCCGGTTGCCCCGGATCAGCAGCGGCGGAGGGTGACCGCACGGGATCCAGCTGAACAGGCCGGTGGCCACGTCCAGGTCGCACAGCAGGGCCGTGACGAACCGGCTCTCGCCGAACTGCTGCGTGATGGCCTCATCCGCCCGCGCGGCGACGTCGGGCAGCGAGCCGCCCGCCCGGCGCGTGCTCCGGCAGGAGGCCAGGCCGACGCTGGCCAGCAGCCCGGCGGCCAGGTCGTGTCCCACGGCGTCGAAGATCGATACGTGCAGGTGGTCACCGAGCATCGAGTAATCGAAGGCGTCGCCTCCCACCTCGTAGGCCGGCTCCAGGGTGGCGGCCACCAGAACCTGGTCGGTGGCGAACGTACGCGGCCCGAGAAACGCCCAGACCAGCTCGGCTTGCACGGCCATCGGCCGGCTGCGCCGGGTGCGGGCGTAGGTGTCGCTGTAACTGGACTTGCTCACCACCATCAGCCCGGTCAGCGAGGCCAGCGTCCGGTACCGGGCCAGCAGGGTGGCGCTGTCCGCTCCGGCGTCGCGGGCGATGAGCTCCAGGACGCCCAGCCGCTCCGTCCCGTCGACCATCGGGATCCAGATATGCCGTTGCCCGGCACCGGCCGTGGGACCATACTGGGTGGCCACCGTACGGAAGGCCTGCCCGGCTACCGTCGAGTCGATCGGGAGTACCACCGGGGACGGCGTGCCGCCACCGGGCAGTGCCCGCAGGTCGTGCTGCTCCAGATCGGCCAGGTAGATCCGGGCCGCCGAAACGCCGAGCGGGCGGGCGTACCGCGCCAGCATGTCGGCCAGTTCGTCCGGGGCGAGCAGGTGCGACCGCGTCAGCAACTCGGCCACCACCTGTCCCGTGATCGCGTCCAGGTCAGGCATGAGCGGATGTTACGGCATCCGGGCCCCGGGGACCGTGGAGCAGCGTGGCCGCCTCAGCGATGGTTGCCGTCCAGGCCCGCTGCCGTGCCCGGTACCCGGCGATGGCACCCGCTGGGGCGGGCGGTCGCGCCGATCTGGTCAGATGGGCCCATGGCGCAGACCACCCGGCACGCGGGACAGTGGACGCTCGAGGATCAGATCGCTTCGCCCTGGCACTACCTTCCCGTCGACGTGCCGCCAGGCACTCACGCGGTGCGGGTGACGCTGAATTATGACCGTTCGGCCGGGGTCCTGGATCTCGGCTGTCTCGGGGCGGCCGGATTCCGCGGCTGGTCAGGAGGCGCACGGGACAGCTTCGTCATCGCGGCCGGCCAGGCCACCCCCGGCTACCTGCCCGGGGAGCCCGAGCCCGGGCGGTGGCAGGTGATCATCGGGCTGTACCGGGTCCCGCCGGACGGCCTGCCGTACGAGGCGACGGCGGAGATCGTCTCGGCCTCCAGGCCGCTGCTCGGGTCCCCGCCAGCGGCTCCCCCGGTCCCGCAGCGGCCGCCGCGCCGGAACCTGCCGGCCAGCGACGGCCAGCAATGGCGCGCGGGCGACCTGCACACCCACACCGTTCATTCCGACGGCGCGCTCACCGTGGATGAGCTAGCGCGGTTCGCCGTCGAGAGCGGGCTGGACTTCATCGCGATCACCGACCACAACACCGTCAGCCACCACGGGGAGCTGCCCGGTGCGGGCCGCCGGTACGGGATCACCCTGATCCCCGGGCAGGAGGTCACCACGAGCGAGGGACACGCTGGGGCACTGGGCGACATCGGGTGGGTGGACTTCCGCGAGCCAGCCGGCGCCTGGCTGCGGGCCACCCGGGAGCGGGGCGGCCTGCTGTCGGTCAACCACCCGATCGCCGGCCCGGTGAGCTGGATGCACGCCATGCCCGAACGGCCCCCGCTGGTGGAAGTGTGGCACTGGAGCTGGCTCGACCTGAGCTGGACAACGCCGCTGTCCTGGTGGCGGGCCTGGGACCCGGGCGCCATCCCGGTCGGTGGCAGCGACTGGCACCGGACCGGATCGGATGCGCCGCCCGGCACGCCCACCACCTGGGTGGAGTCCGCCGGCGACGGCGCGGCCGAGATTCTCGCCAGCATCAGCGCCGGCCGGGTGGCGATCTCGGCGCAACGGGACGGCCCGGTGCTGCTGCGTACCGGGGGCGAGCTCGTAGCCGTGGACGCGGACGGCACCACGCTGGCCGGGCCGGACGGGCCACGGGCCCGGGTGCGCGGCGACCAGGCGCGGTTCGCGGACGCGGCCGGGTGCCACCGGCTGCTGACCGGGACCGGGGCCACGGTCGCGCTCACACCGTGAGGCCGTGGCCGGGGGCTCTGGCGTTGACTGTCTGCGAGCCGTTCCGGACTCCGGCAAACGATCAGTAATTGCCTTGTAACTTTTTGAACTAATACCAGCTCAAGAGCACGCGTTACGGCAGAGACGCCGACCATTGGACCGGGGGGAGGCCGGAACCATGGGGTTCGAGGAATTGATCGACCGGGCCCGGGCCCTGACCGAGACTGGCACGCGGCGCATCCTCGGCATCGCGGGCGTCCCTGGTGCCGGCAAGAGCACCCTGGCCGCCCTGGTCGCCGCGCGGCTGGGCGCGGCCGCCGCTCAGGTGCCGATGGACGGGCTGCACCTGGCCGACGTGGAACTGGCCCGGCTCGGCCGGCTCGACCGCAAGGGCGCGGCCGATACCTTCGACGCCTTCGGCTACGTGGCCCTGCTGCGGCGGCTCCGCGCCGCAGAGCCTGGTGAGGTCGTCTACGCGCCCGCGTTCGAGCGCACGATGGAGCAGCCGGTGGCCGGGAGCATCCCTATCGACCCGTCCGTCCCGCTGGTAATCACCGAGGGCAATTACCTGCTGCTGCCCGACGCACCGTGGGACCGGGTCCGGCCACTGCTTGACGAGGCGTGGTACATCGAGGCCGCCGACGACGAAGTCCGGCTCGAACGGCTCATCGAGCGGCACATCGCCTTCGGGAAGACACCCGAGGCCGCCGAACGGTGGGCCCGGGGCTCCGACGAGGTGAACGCCCGGCTCATCGCCCGCAGCCGCGACCGGGCCGACCTGATCGTGACCGACGACGTCCTCAAGTTCCCCGGTTAGCCGGCGCTGCGCACCGTCACGCTGTCGACCAGGCGCTCGTACGCGGCGAGATTGACGTCTCCAGACGGGGCCGCCGCAGCGGCCACGGCGACCGCGTGCTGCAGCAGGTCCGGCCAGGACCAGCCGAGCAGCAGGCCGGGCACCAGGCCCGCGACGAGCGCGCCCAGCGATTCCGGGCCCGTGCCGTCCGTCACCTCGGGCGGACCTTCGCCCGGCCCGTCCAGGGAGGCGTTCCAGCGCCCGGCCTTCGTGACCACCGCGACCCGGCCTGGCCAGGGGATGGCCACGGCCGCCGCGCCCAGCCGCAGCAGCGCCTCGCCGACGGCTGGGTCCGCTGCCGGGTGGCCGTCCGCATCGGGGACCACGAGGTCGGGGCGGCGGGAGGCCGCGTAGCCCAGCGCGCTGCCGCCGGCGTTGAGGATCACCGGCACCCCGGCTTCGGCCGCCCAGGTGGCCAGCGACCCGTAGATCTCCGGGGGCAGCCCAGCCGGAAGCGTCCCGCACAGGACAACCGCCGTGGCGTCGGCGAGCAGCCGCCGGTAGTCACCGGCGAACCGGCCCAGCTCTTCGGTCGTGACGTACGGCCCGGGCTCCCGGAGCCGTATCGTGCGGCCCACGCCCGTGTCGGTCACCTCGAGCACCCGGCGTGACTCGCGGGCGATCTCGGTGAACGCAACCGGGATACCGGACCGGCCGAGATCTTCCCTGATCAGCTCGCCGGTCGCGCCGCCGACCAGGCCCGCCGCGAGCACCTCGTGCCCGAACGTGTGCAGCACCCGGGCCACCGCCACGCCGCGGCCGCCCGCACGATGGCGCACCCGGGTGACATCCCGCGTTGCCTGCCAGGCCAGGCCTTCCGCCTCATACGCGACGTCCAGCGCGGCGTTCAGCGTGACGGTAACGATCACCCAAGGTCCTCACGGTCTCGGCGCACGCCAGGCGGCCCCTCTGGTCCTGGAGCCCGGTTCGGGTCATGGAGCCCAGTTCGCGTGCCGTTTCGGCATCATATGCGGACCCGTCAATCAGCGTTCACGGCAGAAGCAACCGGCCAGGTGGTCGTTGACGACGCCGCAGGCCTGCATCGTGGCGTACGCGGTGACCGGGCCGGTGAACGTGAAGCCGCTCCGGCGGAGCTCAGCGGACAGCGCTTTAGACGCGGGAGTCTGGGCCGGGACGTCGGCCAGCGTGCGCGGCGGCTCGGCCGGCTCGCCCGTGTACTTCCAGACCAGATCGCTGAGGCCGCCGTCCACATCGCGGGCGGCGCGCGCGTTCGTAATCGCGGCGGTGATCTTCGACCGGTTCCGGACGATGCCGGCGTCGGCGAGCAGCCGTTGCACGTCATCCTCGCCAAAACCCGCCACGGCGGCGATATCGAACCCGGCGAATGCGGCCCGGAAGTTTTCCCGTTTGCGCAGAATCGTCAGCCAGGACAGGCCGGACTGGAATGCCTCCAGGCAGAGCCGTTCGAAGATCGCCTGGTCGCCGTGCAGCGGACGGCCCCACTCGTCGTCGTGGTAGGCGAGGTATTCGGGAGCGCCGAGACCCCAGGGGCAGCGCGGCTGCCCGTCCGGACCGGTCATCGCGCCGTCAGTCACGGTCCTGCTCGCTATGCGCCAGCGACCGCTCGCCGTCGGAGTCCGCAGCATCCTGGCCCGGCTCGGATTCGTCCTGGCCCGGCTCCGCTGTGGCCTGGCCCGGCTCCGCTGTGGCCTGACCGGGCTCCGCTGTGGCCTGGCCGGGCTCCGCTGTGTCCTGGCCGGGCTCCGCTGTGTCCTGGCCGGGCTCCGCTGTGTCCTGGCCCGCCTTCGCTGTGTCCTGGCCGGGCTCCGCTGTGTCCTGGCCCGCCTTCGCTGTGTCCTGGCCCGGCTCCGCTGTGTCCTGGCCCGGCTCCGCTGTGTCCTGGCCCGCCTTCGCTGTGTCCTGGCCCGCCTTCGCTGTGTCCTGGCCCGGCTCCGCTGTGTCCTGGCCCGGCTGTGCCGCGTACTGGCCGGTCTCGGGTTCGCGCTGACCCGGCTGCGCCGCGTACTGACCGGGGTCGGATTCATGCTGGCCGGGCTTGGAGGCCTCGTCCTGCTCCTGCAGGCGGCTGGCCTTGGCGCGCTGGTGCTCCGCGCCCCAGACCAGCGTCTGATGCGAGTCATCCCAGACGAAGGGCTCTGCCCCGCCATCATCCGGCTCATCCCAGGGTGAGGTGACTTTGGCCCACGGGGGCCCGGGCCGGCTGGCTTCGGCCGGGCCGCTGGAAGACCCCGCCGGGGCGGGGCCAGGCGCCGGCGCCCAGCGTTCGCCGTAGTCGGCCTGCTGCGGGCCGGCCTCGTGCTGCTGGCCCGCGGCGGCCCAGACCGGGGACTGCCGGGGCAGATCTGGATTGGTCGGCTCGCCGGTGTTATGGGGCAGATCGTCCCGGCTGGCCCCGCTCCAGACCGGCGCCGAGGCAGGCCGCCCCCAGGCCGCAGGCTGGCCCGTCCCGTAGGTGGTGTCCTGGTCGCCGGGCTCCTCGCCGGGCTCCTCGCCGGTCCCCTCGGAGGAGCCGTCACCGGGGCGGGTGGTGAACGCTTCCGGGCGTGTCGTCTCCGGATCGGCCGACAGGGCACTCCGGTCCGCAAAGGGCCATTCCGATCCGGCCGCACCGGTCTGCTCGGCCCCCTCGGCCCTCCCGGCCCCCTCGGCTTCCTCGGCTTCCTCGGCTT
>Ga0302320_10022279_pt1 | contig 12523 bp, 13 predicted proteins | sample Bog_T0_3_FD_202130 | JGI IMG/M metagenome (GOLD analysis project Ga0302320, IMG submission 202130) | Peat permafrost microbial communities from Stordalen Mire near Abisko, Sweden - Bog_T0_3 | ecosystem: Environmental > Terrestrial > Soil > Wetlands > Peat | place: Sweden: Abisko, Stordalen Mire...
CTGCCTGTTCGCCCTGACCGCCTGCAAAGCCAATCCGCACGACAACTATCGCCCGCCTGACCCTTTTCCGGAGAACCCGGTGAAGAACCACCGCTTCGACGGCGGTGAGACCAACCCCTACAACGACCCCGGCGACCATGGCAACCGGGGCGGGGACGGGGAGGGCGGCGAAAGAACCACCGCGCCCAAGGGGGAATAGGGGTGCCGCGCCTGGCCCCCACGACGGCGTCTGCGCATGCGCGCGGGCGCCGTTCCTTTTTCCTGCTGCTGATGGTCCTGTGCATGCCGACGCCGACGCAAGCCGCCTGGGGGCCTTGGGTCCCGGCCAAGGATGCCCGCCTGCGCTGGGAGGGCCGGGTGCGCCTGCAGGACGACGGCTCGGCCGTCTACGATTGGGCCGGGGTCCGCTTGCACGCCCGCTTCAAGGGCGGCAGCGTGGCGGTCTACGCCAAGCTGGGGCAGAACTACCTGGACGCCTTCGTCGATGGCGAGCGCGTGGCCGTGCTGGGCCGCCGCCCCAAGGTGGAGGACCATGCCTGGGCCGACGTCGGGGTGACGGCCACCACCCGCGGCGAGGCGCCCAGCTACGTGCTGGAGGGCCTGGGCCGCGGCGAGCACAGCCTGGTGCTGGCCAAGCGCACGGGCCCCAACTATGGGCCGGTGACGCTGCTGGGCCTGCGCCTGGGCGAGGATGGGGCCCTTCTCGGCGCCGAGCCCGCGCGGGCGCGGCGATTGGAGTTCATCGGCGACAGCCTGACCAACGGCTATGGCAACGAGGGCACCAGCCTTAAATGCGCCGAGCTGGCGCCCTACGAGAACAACAGCCAGTCCTGGGGCCGCCTTTGCGGCGAGGCCCTCAAGGCTGAAGTGCAGACGGTGGCGTTCTCGGGCTATGGCCTGATGCGCAACTATGGCGCCACCGAGACCCACAGCAAGGACCCGGTGCCTTTCTATTATCCCCGCACCGTGCTGGCGGAGCCGGGCCTGTGGGACCGCAGCCTTTTCGTGCCGGACTTGAGCGTGGTCTTCCTGGGCACCAACGACCACAGCACGCCGCCGATGCCTGAAGCGGCCGAGTTCATCGGCGCCTACCACGCTTTCCTGACCCAGGTGCGTCAGGGCCGGTCCCCGGGGCTGCCGATCCTGGTGGCCTATCCGGATGACGGCTCCAGCTTCGCTCAACAAGTCGAAACCCTGGTGAGCGAGGAGCAAGCCCAAGGCCATAAGGTCGAGGGCTTGGCTTTGCCCCCCGCAGGGCAGGGTCAGTTGGGCTGCGATTGGCATCCGTTGGTGGTGGTGCACCAGCGCTGGGCTGAACTGGCCGAGGCAAGGATCTCAAAAATACTTAATTGGTAAGCCTTTTTAAAAGACTACTATTAAGTCGTGATTGTATTTGACGGCGGGGCGCCCTTCGGTTACCTTGAATTTGACAATCGACTTCAGAAAGAGCCTGTTTGAAAGCGGATAAGATCATGACTTTGGACAAACTTCGGGATGGGCAAAGTGGCGTGGTGCATAGCCTGCGCCTGGACACCTCGGCCGGCGTGCGCCTGATGGAGATGGGCCTGTTCGAAGGCAGCCAGGTCACGGTGTTGCGCCGCGCCCCCATGGGCGACCCCTTGGAAGTCCAGGTCGGCGACTATCGCCTGAGCCTGCGAAAGGATGAGGCCGCCCTGGTCCGCATCCAGTTGTGAAGACCACCATCGCCCTGGCGGGCAACCCCAACGTCGGCAAGACCACCCTTTTCAATGCCCTTACGGGCCTGAACCAGCGCACCGGCAATTATCCCGGCGTCACCGTCAGCTGGCATGCGGGCGCTTGGCCCCTGCCTGACGTCGAGGCCGAGCTGTTGGACCTGCCGGGCAGCTACAGCATCGCCGCGCACAGCCCTGATGAAGCGGTGGTGCAAAGGGTGCTGGCCGGCGAGGATGGCCCCCGCCCCGCCGCCCTGCTGGCCATCGTCGATGCCAGCAATCCTGAGCGCAACCTCTACTTCCTCAGCCAGTTGATGGATCTGGGGCTGCCCACGGTGGTGGCGCTGAACATGGTGGACGTGGCCCGCGAGCATGGGCTGGCCATCGACGCGGCCAAGCTGGCCAAGGCCCTGGGCTGCCGGGTCGTGCCGGTGCAGGCCAACAAGCGCGAGGGCCTCGACGCCCTGGCCGCCGCCATGCAGGCCGCCCTGGCCGACGCCCAACCCGCCCGGGGCCCCGGCTTGCCCACCACCGGCCCCGCCGCCGCCACCCCCGACACCATCCGCCGCCGCTACGGCTGGGCCCGCCAGATGTTGGTGGATGCGATCACCCGCAGCGCCCCCGGCGGCCCTCGCTTCAGCGACCGCGTGGACCGCATCCTGACCCACAAGGTCTGGGGCCTGCTGGCCATGGTCCTGCTCATGGGGGCGGTCTTCCAGAGCATCTACGCCTGGTCCCAGCCCATCATGGACCTCATGGACTTCGGCGTGCACTGGCTGGGCGCCTGGGCCTTGCGGCCCCTGCCCGAAGGGCTGCTCAAGGAGCTGCTGGGCGACGGCCTGATCGCGGGCGCCGGCAGCGTGCTGGTCTTCGTGCCGCAGATCGCGGTGCTGTTCTTCTTCATCGCCATCCTCGAGGACTGCGGCTACATGGCCCGCAGCGCCTTCCTGATGGACCGCCTGTTCGCCAAGCTGGGCCTGTCGGGCCGCAGCTTCATCCCGCTGCTGAGCAGCTTCGCCTGCGCCGTGCCGGGCATCCTGAGCACCCGCACCATCGCCGACCGCAAGGAGCGCCTCACCGCCATGCTGGTGGCGCCGCTCATGAGCTGCTCGGCCCGCCTGCCCATCTACACCATCATGATCGCCTGCTTCGTGCCCGGCCGCATGCTGCTGGGGCTGGTGGATCAGCGGGCCCTGCTGCTCTTCGCCCTATACTCGCTGGGGCTGATCCTGGCCATCCCGGTGGCCTTCCTGCTGAAGCGCAGCATGCAGGCCGGCGCGGCGCCGCTGTTCCTGATCGAGCTGCCCGGCTACAAATGGCCGGATTGGCGCACCGTGGGCCGGCGGGTCTACGAGCAATGCCGCGAGTTCCTGACCAACGCCGGCACCATCATCCTGGCCGTCAGCATCGTGGTGTGGGCCCTGGGGGCCTTCCCCCGCAGCGCCGCCCAGCGGGCCGGCTTCAGCGCCCGGCGGGCCGCGCTGGTGCAGTCCGCCGCCCCCGAGCCCCAGGTCCAGGCCCTGGACGCCGCCGAGCGCAGCGACCGCCTGAACCACAGCTACCTGGCCACCGCCGGCCGCGGCATCGAGCCGGTCTTCCGGCCGCTGGGCTGGGACTGGCGCATCTCCATGGCGGCCCTGGCCAGCTTCCCGGCCCGCGAGGTGGTGGTGGGCACGCTGGGCACCATCTTCAACGCCGGCGGGGCCGAGCAGGCCGAGGGCGGCCGCCTGCGGGATGCCTTGAAGGGCGTGAAGCGCGATGACGGCCAGCCGCTGTTCAACCTGGCCGTGGCGCTCAGCCTGATGGTCTTCTTCGCGCTGTGCGCCCAATGCGCCAGCACCCTGGCGGTCATCACCCGCGAGAGCGGCACCTGGAAATGGGCCGCCTTCACCTTCGCCTACATGACCGTGCTGGCCTGGGTCGGTGCGGCGCTGGCCTATCACCTGGCCCTGTGGATGGGCTTGGCCTGAGGAGGGCGCGATGGATTGGCAGATCACGTTGGTGGCGCTCATCGTGGCCGGCGCGGGCGGCTTCATCGGCTGGCGGCTGTGGCGCGCCACCCGGGGCCATGACGGCGGCTCCTGCGACAAATGCGGGCCGGGCAAGGGCGAGCATGGGGCTTGAAATTCAGTTATTTGCAATTTAATTATTGAAAAATCAATTTGCAATAGTAGCATGGGCGCATGCCCTTCCATCATCGTCTCCTAGAAAAGGCCCTGAAAGCCGCCGCGCGCAGCTTCCCGGCCATCCTCGTCACCGGCCCGCGGCAGTCCGGCAAGACCACCTTGTTGCGCCATTTTGGCGGCAAGGCGGCGGACGTCCGCAGCCTGGAAGACCCCCATGTGCGGCGCCAAGCCTTAGCCGACCCGGTCGGATTCCTGGCCTCGCTTAAAAAGCCGGTGTTCCTGGATGAGATACAGAACGCCCCGGAACTGCTCAGCTACATCCAGGGAGAGATCGACCGGGACCGCAAGCCGGCTCAGTGGCTGTTGAGCGGCTCGCAGAATTTCGCGGTGATGCAAGGCGTCAGCCAATCACTGGCTGGCCGCGTGGCCGTGCTCAGCTTGCTGCCTTTTGGGGCCCTGGAAGCTCATGCCGGCCTTGACCAAGCAGCCGACATGGCCGCCTTCGTGAAGCGGCTGATGGCGGGGCAAGCTCCCTGGAGCAAGGCCCCCCGTGCCCGCCCCGAAGCCGGAGCCTGGCTATTGCGCGGCGGTTCCCCAGAACCCTGTTTGAACCCGAAGGTGCCGTTGGCTACGTGGATGGCCAGCTACGTGCAGACCTACCTGGAGCGGGACGTTCGCACCCTTTTGCAGGTGGGGGACCTGGGCGCCTTCGAAACGTTCCTGCGCCTGTGCGCCGCCCGCACGGGCCAATTGCTGAGCTTGTCTGACCTGGCGCGGGACTGCGGCGTTTCGCCTGCCACCTCCCGACGATGGTTGTCGGTGCTGGAAGCGAGCCACATCGTCTTCCTGCTGCAGCCCTGGCACGCCAACTTCGGCAAACGCCTGGTGAAGGCGCCCAAGCTCTATTTCAACGACCCCGCGTTGGCGGCCTTCCTGCTCAACTACGGCGATGCCAAGAGCCTGGTGGCGGGGCCCATGGGCGGCCACCTGTTGGAAACGGCCGTCGTCTCTGGCTGGCGCCAGGCCTATCTGCATCGGGGCCTCATCCCCGCCTTGTACTACTGGCGCAGCTCCGATGGCCTGGAAGTGGACCTGCTGGCGGACCTAGGCGGGCGATTGCTGCCCATGGAAGTGAAGCTGTCCAGCACGCCCCGGCCCGAGCACGCGGCCGCGCTGCAACGGTGGAACACCCTGACGAAGCAAGCCGAGCCGACCGGCCTGGTCTTCGCCAACATCAAGCAGCCGCAGCCGTTGGTGCCGGGGATCAGGGCCTTGCCGTGGGATTGGGTGTGAGGGGGTAGTCGAGTCGCCGCACGTTCGGTGCGGCAGCCTTTGCGGAGGAATGGTGAGGACCATGGGATGCATGCTCGTTGCGTTCGCACTGATGTCGAACCCCTTGCGTGCTGACGACGCCATCCTCAGCGACCCGGCGGCGCTGGCGGCCCTGCGCGCGGCCGGGCCCTCAGCCGCGTGGAAGGGCGTGCTGCACCAGGCCGACGCGGTGCTGATGCTGACGGCGGCCTCGGTGATGGACAAGACCTCCATCCCGCCCAGCGGCGACAAGCACGACTACTACACCTTAGGGTCCTATTACTGGCCCGATCCAGCCAACCCCAGCGGTCCCTACATCAATAAGGACGGCCAGCACAACCCGGCTTGCGACACGGACGCCTACGACAAGGCGGCCTGGGACCAGCTGGTGCACCGCCTGGACGTGCTTTCGGCCGCCTGGGCCCTGACCGGGCAGGCGCCCTACGCCGAGCAGGCCGCCCGCCTGGCCCGCGCCTGGTTCGTAGACCCCGCCACCCGCATGAACCCGAATCTGACCTACGGCCAGGTCCGCCCCGGCCACAAGGATCCCCCTAACGGCGTCATCGAAACGGGCAACCTGGGCCGCCTGGTGGACAGCCTGACCCTGTTGGCCGACAGCCCCGCCCTCAGCGCCGCCGATCAGGCCGCCTTGCAAGCCTGGATGAAGGCCTATCTGGCCTGGCTCAAGGACAGCTGGGCCGGCCGCAAGGAGGCCGCCGCCAGCAATAACCGCGGCGTCTGGTACGACGTGCAGGTGGCCGCCCTGGCGCTCTACGTGGGCGACGGCGCCACGGCCCGGGCGGCCGTGCAGCGCAGCGGCGAGCGCCTGGCCGCCCAGGTGGCCGCCGACGGCAGCCTGCCGGCCGAGCTGAAGCGCACCAAGAGCTTCAGCTATAGCGTCTACGACCTGAAGGCCTTCTTCACCTGCGCCCGCCTGGGGGCCCGCTGCGGCGTGGGCCTGTGGGGCGCCCCGCCGCTGCACAAGGCGGTGGCCTACCTGGCGCCCTACGCCGACGCGTCCAAGGACTGGCCCTACCCTCAAATTGAAGCCAAGGACATGAAAGGCCTGGCCTGGCTGCTGGCCATGGCCGCGCAGGCCTGGAAGCAGGACGCGCTCATGCAGGCGGCCGTGCAGGCGGGCTGGGATGAGGATGAGTCGCCGCTGCGGGCGGCGCTGTTCAAGTAGCCCCCATCAAGCTTTAAAAAACAAGGACGCCTGACCGTTAGGTCAGGCGTCCTGCATTTCGGGGCGCAGCCCTGTTCAGCCCAGGAACTCCGCCACCGCCGCATTGAACTGGGCCTTCGCATCCACGTGGATCCAATGCCCGCCGGGCAGGTCCAGCACCCGCAGGGCGGGGAAGTGCCGCCGGGTGAGCTCGACGCCCTCGGGCGTGACCAGCTCGCTGCGGGTGCCGTGGATCAGCAGGGCGGGGCCGTTGAAGGGCGGGGCGTCCAGCACCTGCGCCAGCACGTGGGGATGGTCATCGCGCAGGCCCTCCAGGTCGAAGCGCCACTTGAAGCCGCCGCCTTCCACCGGGATCAGGTTCTTCAGCAGGAAGCGGCGGGTCTCCATCACCGGCTCGGCTTCGCGCAGGTAGGGCTCGGCCTCCTGACGCGTGGTGAAGGTGGACACCGGGGTCGCTTCCATGGCGTCCAGCAGGAAGCCGAAGTAAGGCTGGGCCTGGGCCATGGTGATGTCGGCGATGACGATGCGCCGCACCAGCGCAGGCTGGCGCAGGGCCAGCGCCATGGCGACCTTGCCTCCCAGGCTGTGGCCCACCACATCCACCTGGTCCAGGCCGCGGTCGCGCAGCGTCTCGGCCACGTCGTCGGCCATGCCCTCCAACGTGTAGGGCCGGCCATGGGGGCTGCGGCCATGGCCGCGCAGGTCCAGCAGCCAGGCCTGGTGGCTGGCTTTCAGGCTGTCGGCCAGGGGCCACAGGTTGTCGCCCGAGCCCAGGAAGCCATGCAGGCAGACCAGCGGGCGCCCGGAGCCGAAGGATTGGGAGTAGAGGAGCAAGTCAGCGTCCGCGGGTTCTGGGGCCGGTGTGGGCGTTCTGGGCGGCGGCGGCGGCCTCGGCGCGCAGGTCTTTGCGGAGGATCTTGCCGATATTCGTCTTAGGCAGGTCGTCCTTGAAGACCACCAGCTTGGGCACCTTGTAGTTGGTCAAGCTTTGGCGGCAGTGCTCGCGCACGCTGGCCGCGGTCACCACCGCGCCTTTGGCCGGCACGATGAAAGCCACCACCTGCTCGCCATGGTCGCCGTCGGGCGCCCCCACCACGGCGGCTTGGGCCACGCCCACCAGCTTGGCCAGCACGTCCTCGACCTCGTTGGGGAAGACCTTGAAGCCCGATACCACCACCACGTCCTTCAGGCGGTCCACGATGCGCAGGAAGCCGTCACGGTCCATGATGGCCACGTCGCCCGTGCGCAGCCAGCCGTCCTGGAGGACGGCGGCGCTGTCCTCGGGGCGGCCCCAGTAGCCCTGCATGACCTGGGGGCCCTTCACGCACAGCTCGCCGGCCTCGCCGATGGCTGCCAGGCTGCCGTCCTCCTTGACCAGCTTCACATCGGTGCCCGGCAGCGGCACGCCGATGCATCCGACGCGGCCCTGGCCCAGCGGGTTGAAGCAGACCACCGGGCTGGCCTCGGTCAGGCCGTAGCCTTCGGTGGGCGTCTCCCCCAGGGCCAGGCGCCAGCGCTCGGCCACCGCGCTCAGCAGGGCCGCGCCCCCGGCGATGGAGACCTTCAGCTTCTTGGGCGGCCGCCGGGTGAACCATTTCTCGCCCAGCAGGGCGGCGTAAAGGGTGTTCACCCCGGTCATCCAGGTGATGTCGTGCCGGTCGAAGGCGGCTTTAAGGTTCGACACGGGCCGGGGGCTGGGGATCAGCAGGCTGTGGGCTCCCGTGCGGTAGAAGGTCAGGAAGTTCACCGTGAAGGCGAACACGTGGTACAGCGGCAGGGGCGCCAGCACCAGCTCCTGCTCGGGGATGATGCGGTGGCAGCAGAAGGCGTAGGCTTGCTCCACGTTGCTCAGCAGGTTGCCGTGGCTGAGCATGGCGCCCTTGCTCACCCCGGTGGTGCCGCCGGTGTACTGCAGGGCCGCCAGGGTCGCGGCGCCTTGGCCGTCGATGTAGGCCTTCAGGGCGGGGGGCCCGAGATGGTTCACATGCGCCCGGCCCACGCGCAGCGCGCCGCGGAAAGGCGTGAAATCCACCGGGCAGGGCGGCACCTTGTGCTGGATGTGCTTGAGCACGAAGCGCACCACCGCGCCGGTGACGGGGCTGAAGCCCTCGGTCAGCGAGGCCAGCACCACGTGCTCGACGCGGGTGCCGGCCAAGCCCAGGGCCAGGCGGTCGGTGAAGAGGTCCAGCACCACCAGCGCCCGTGCGCCGCTGTCCTTGAACTGGTAAGCCATCTCGGCGGCGGTGTAGAGCGGGTTGGTGTTCACCAGCACGCAGCCGGCCTTGAAAACGCCCAGGGCGGCCACCGGGTAGGCCAGGCAGTTGGGCAGCTGGATGGCCACCCGGTCGCCGGGCTGCAGCTTCAGCGTCTCGCGCAGGTAGGCGGCGAAGTAGTCGCTGGCGCGGTCCAGCTTGGCGTAGCTCAGGGTGCCGCTCTGCCCGCCGGGCAGCACCGTGCTGAAGGCGGGGCGGCCGGCGTGGATGACGGCGTGGGCGCGGGCGAAGCGGGCGATATGGTCCTGCGCCAGGGGCGGCAGGTCGGCGGCGGTGCCGGCGGCGTAGAACCGTGTCCAGGGTCGCGGGTCCATGGGGATCCCCTTCATTGGGTGTGGGCCTCACCTTAACCCGCGGCGCGCGGGGGGAACAAGCGAAACGCATTCCAGCGCCGGGTGATCGTTGTTACCATGGCGCCTATGCGCATCGCCCGCCCCCTTTCCGCCTCCCAACGCCTGGCCCTGGCCGTCCTGCCGCCGGTGCTGGGTTTGGCCGTGCGCGGCCTGGCGGCCACCTGGCGGGTGCGCCATGACATCCCCGCCGCCTCGCAGCCCCGGGGAGCCGGTGGGCCGTTCATCTACGCCATGTGGCATGAATGCGTCATCACCGTCACCGGCCATTGGCGCGACCACGCCATCCAAGGCCTGGCCAGCGAGAGCTTTGACGGCAGCCTGATCGCCCGCACGCTGCGGCATCTGGGCTATCCAGAGCCTTCGCGCGGTTCCAGCTCGCGCGGCGGGGTGGACGCGCTGCGCAGCCACATCGAGGCCCTGAAGCAGGGCCGCCACGTGGTGGTGACCATGGACGGCCCCCGGGGCCCGGTCTTCCGCGCCAAGCCCGGGGTCCTGCGCATGGCCCAGGAGGGTGCGGCCCTTCTCGTGCCCGTGGCCTGCGCCGTCGACGCGCGGTGGCGCCTGAAGAGCTGGGACCGCACCCTTTTGCCGCCTCCCTTCGCCCGCGTCGGGTTCGCTTTAGGGGAACCCTTGCAAGTGGGGCCGGGGCCCGCTGGCATGCTGCGGCTTCAAGACGCGATGTTGGAGACCCAGGCAAAGGCACAAGCAATTTTGTCTCAATGATTGAAACTAGGCAATTGGATGAATGTTAAAGAAATTTGGCAGTCCCTCCTATGACCCAAAGACTGGAAAAGGGTGTGACTTTGATTACAATCTAGATACACGTTTGGAACACCCCGGGGTTTTCTGAGGCTTCAATGGCTCTTGAAAAACGACATGCCCAGCGCGTCCCCGTTCGCTTGCGGGTGGACTGCAAACCTTTGTCTAACACGGAGATCCGCGACATCCTGGATGGCCAAGGATACCAGGAGCTGGCTTACGCCAGCCTGGCCCTGAACCGCCCCCGCCAAGGCATGCTGCCGGCCAAGGTGCGGGACCTTAGCCTGACCGGTCTGCGCATGGAAGGCCCCCTGCCCTTGGGCTTGGGTGACGCCGCCGCCTTGGACATGCATCTGCCCGACGAACGGGTGGCCTTGAAAGCCTTGGCTGAAGTGGTCTGGTCCAAGCCGGCCGGCCTGGCGGAAGAGCCGCATGCCTGCGGCCTTCGCTTCGCCGCCATGGACGAGGAGAGCGCCCGCCGCCTGCGCCATTATCTGGCGACCGCGCCTTGCGCGGTGGTTTAGGGTCGCGTTAGACTTAGGAAAATCGGTGGCCAAGCAATGAGGGGGTGGCCACCTCGACGCTCGGACCATGCACTCACGACACCTGGACAACGATGCGCCCCTCCCCCCAAGATAAAAGAGTCCGTACCCGCCTGAGCGTGCGCTTGCGCGTGGATGCCCGGGTGCTCAGCGAGCAGGAGCGCGTGGACATCCTGGCTGGCCTGGGTTTCCCGGAGCTGGAGCACGAAGGCCCGGCGCTGCCCAGCACCCGCAACGGTTTTCATCGCGCCGAGAGCCGCGATGCGTCGGCCTCGGGCCTGCGCCTGGCCCTGGGCGGGTTGCTGGGGGTGGAGCAGGGCGCGGCGCTGAGCTTGGACCTTCACCTGCCCGGCGAGCGCCGGGTGGTCCGCCTGCTGGGCGACGTGATCTGGTCCGCGGACCAATCGGGTGAGCAGGTGGCCGGCTTGCGCATCGCCGCGCTGGAAGAAGAGGGCCTACGCCGGCTGCGGCGGGCCCTGGAAGACGCCTGACACGGCCGCAACCCGACCAGAACCCTTGGACCGGCCCTAGGCCGGCCTTTTTTTTTGAGGCACCTCCGCTTGCATCCCCGACGATGATGGATGAGCGCGCCCTGGTCGCCCAGGTCTTACAGGGCGATGAGCAGGCTTTCGAGCAGCTGTACCAGGGCCTGAAGCCGCGGCTCCTGAAGGCGGCCGCCCATTTCCTTGGGCACGGCGACCCGGCCGTGGAGGACGTGGTGCAAGAATGCTTCGCCAAAGCCTTGCCCCACCTGGCCTCTTTCCGCTTCGAGGCCAGCCTTTACACCTGGTTCAACCGATTCGTGGTGAATCTTTGCTTCCAAGAGCTGAATCGACGGAAGAAAACGGTCCTCTCAGAACCCATAGAGTTAGAAGGATGGAGCCAGCCGCTTGGGCCCAAGGTGCCGGAGGCGCTGCGCCAGGCCATCCTCAAGGAAATGGAAGCCCTCGGGCCTGAGCAGGCCGAGGTGCTGCGGCGCCGGGACCTGGAGGGTCAGGCCTACCTGGACATCGCCAAGGACCTGGGGCTCGCCCCGGGCACCGTGATGAGCCGATTGCACCGCGGCCGGCAGGTCCTGGGCGAGCGCCTCCGGGCGCGCGCCGAGGTCTACCGGGAATTCTGGAAGGCGTGATGGAACCCCGACTGCAACGCCTCATCGAACTGTGGGACCGCTCGCTGGAGCAGGGCCTGGACGCGGCGGGACGGCGCGAGCTGGAAGGCCTGCTGGCCGACGCCCCCTTGTGCGAGCAATTGACCCAATGGCAGTCCGCCGCCGCCCATGGCGAAGCCGACCCCCCGGCCGAGACCCCGCGCCTGGACGCCGCCGTGCGCGCGGCGTTCCGCAACCGTGTGGCGATGAAGCGCTGGCTGCCCTGGATCCTGGCGGCGGGCCTGGGCGCGGCGGGCTTGATGGCTTGGTCGGCCGCCTCGGGTGACGGGCGCACCCGCGCCCTGGCCGTGGCCGTGGAGGACCAGCCCGACCGCTGGGTCGAGCCGCAGGCCCAGCCCACGCCCCGGCGCAGCCTGGGCCTGCCCCCAGGCTACGGCCAGCGGCCCAGCCGGCTGCTGGGCTTGGGGCGCTCGGTCAGCTTGGATTTCCGCGCCCCGGGCGCGGTCCCGGTGCGGGTGGAGGTGGTCGATGCCTCGGACCATTGCGTGCGCACGCTGATGCAAGGCGATTTGCCCTTAGGGCCCGCCAGCCGGACTTGGGACGGCAAGGATGACGCCGGCCGCGCCTTGCCCCGGGGCAGCTACCGCCTGCGCGCCCGCACCTACACCGAGCTCTTGGCCGAGAAGCAGGTGGAGCTGAGCCCGGCGCCATGAGGCCGAGCCGCCCGCTTCACTGGGCTGCGGCGCTGGGCCTGGCGCTGCTGGGCGCCGGCCTGGCTGCCGCACCGTCGCCCACCGACACCCCCACCGACACCCCCACCGCCACGACCACGTCCACCCCGGCGCCGACAGGCACGGTCTCGCCCACGGCCAGCAACACGCCCACCGTGACGCCCACCTTCACGGCCTCGCCGACGTTCAGCGTCTCGCCGACGGCCACGCCCACCTTCACCATCACTCCCACCTTCACCGACAGCACCACGCCGTTGCCGGCCACGTCCACTTGGACCCCGACGCCCACGGCCACCCCCAGCGCCACTTCTACGGCCAGCACCACCCCCGCGACGCCCAGCGCCACGGCCACGGGCACTTTCAGCGCCACGCCCAGCGTCACCGCGCCCCCACCATCCACCGCGACCCCCAGCCCCACCTGGACCGTCACTGCCACC
>Ga0302320_10022280_pt1 | contig 12523 bp, 11 predicted proteins | sample Bog_T0_3_FD_202130 | JGI IMG/M metagenome (GOLD analysis project Ga0302320, IMG submission 202130) | Peat permafrost microbial communities from Stordalen Mire near Abisko, Sweden - Bog_T0_3 | ecosystem: Environmental > Terrestrial > Soil > Wetlands > Peat | place: Sweden: Abisko, Stordalen Mire...
ACTACCGGACCTGCGGCAACCACCCGGACTCGGACCTGGATCGGGTCTGGAACCGTGCCGCCAGCCCGGTGCGGCTGTGAACCGCCTCGCGGCCCTCGCCGCCGCCCTGCTCATGACCCTCGCCTTCGCCGGATGCCGGCGCCACCAGCCGCACCAGGCCGTGGTCCTGCGCATCGCCACCCAGCCGTCCCCGCTCTATGCGCCCCTGTTCGTGGCCAAGCAGCAGCACTGGCTCGAGGATGAGCTGGGCAAGCAGGGGGTGGCCGTCACCTGGACCTCCTTCCTGGCCGGACCGCCGGAAAACGAAGCCCTGTTCGCGGGCCAGGAGGACATCGCCTTCATCGGCGACACCCCGGCGATCGTGGCCCATTCCGCCGGCCTGGACAGCCGGGTCGTCGGCATCGCCGCCACCGGACCCAAGGCCCTGGCCCTGGTCGCCCGCAAGGATTCCGGCATCCAGTCCGTGGCCGACCTCAGGGGGCGGAAGGTGGCGGTCACCAAGGGCTCCTACGCCCATCACCTGCTCTTCCTGCTCCTGAAGAACGCCGGCCTGACCCCGGCCGACATCAAGCTGGTGCACATGGGCCCGCCGGACCTGGTCACCGCCTTCAGCCACGGGGATGTGGACGCCGCGGTCACCTGGGAGCCCTTCCTCAGCCGGATCGAGCCGGGCAACCGGCGCATCGCCGACGGCACCGGCATCAAGCAGGGCGCCGTGGTCATCCTCGCCCTCGCCCCCTTCGCCAAAGGCAATCCGGACCTGGTGGTGGCGGTGCTGAAGGCCTACCAGCGCGGCTACGAGTACCTGGGCAGCCATCCCCGGGAAGCCGCCCTGCTCATCGCCCCGGAGGTGAAACTGGACGCGGACCAGGTGGTGAAGCTCCTGCCCGTCCTGGACTTCAACCCGGTGGTCCGGCCCGGCCACATCGCCGAACTGAAGGCCACCGAGACGTTCCTGCGGGAGAACGGCCTGAGCAAAGGCCCGGTGGACATCGACCGGCTATTCGACAGCCAGTACCTGGCCAAGGCGGGCCTGCGCTGAGGCGCAGCCGCATCCCCCCTTCCATTTCAGCGCCCCAACCGGCGCCTGAGGATCCCCAATGAGTCTTCTTCTTGATGCATCGGTCCGGGAACTGCTCGCGGACCCCACCACCGTGAAAATCCTGGCCACCGTGGACGAGCAGGGCGTGCCCCATGTGGTGGCGAAGGGCTCCCTGAGCCTGGACGAGGATGGAAACCTGTTCCACCTGGAGCTCATCGAGCGCTCCCGGACCAATCGGAACCTGGTGCACAGCCTGTGGCACGACCGCCCGGTGAGCGTCCTGCTGGTCGGCAGCGACGGCCGCAGCGTGCAGATCCAGGGTGTGCCGCTGCGGGTGCACGTCAGCGGCCCGGTGTTCCAGACCCACTACCAGGCGCTCCGGGCCCGCCTGGGCGACCTGGATCTGGCGGGGGTATGGGTCATCCAGCCCCAACGGGCCAGCAATCAGGCCTGGAGAACCCGGCTCGCCGAAGAGTCCCCGGACGCGCTGCTCCACCTGGACCGCATCGCCGCGTGCACCTGATGTCGTCCAACCGTCCCGGAGCCACCCGGCTGGCCCAGTACCTCCTGCTGCCCATCATCATCGCCGGCGGGTGGGAGCTGGCGGCCAGGACCGGCCTGGTCCAGAACACCCTGCTGCCGCCGCCGTCCGGGGTGCTGGCCGCCTTCTGGAACCTGCTGGTCCGGGGGCGGCTGCTGATGCACGCCGCCGCCAGCCTGCAGCGGGTGCTGGCCGGATTCGCCCTGGCCGCGGCGCTCGGGCTCGGCGTGGGCATCGCTATGGGCACCTCCAGGGCCGGCGGCCGGCTGGGGGACCTGGTCATCCAGGTGCTGCGCCCGATCCCGCCCATCGCCTGGATCCCCCTGGCGATCCTCTGGTTCGGCATCGGCGAATCCAGCAAGGTCTTCATCATCTTCCTGGGCGCCGTGTTCCCCATCGTGATCAACACCCTGGAGGGCATCCGCGCCACCGACCGGCGCTTTGTTGAACTGGCCCGGGTGCTGGAGGTGCCCAGGGGCCGGTTCGTGCGCCAGGTCATCCTGCCCGGGGCGCTGCCGGCCATCATCACCGGCCTGAGGGTGGGCCTCGGCAATGCCTGGGTCTGCGTGGTGGCGGCGGAACTGATCGCCGCCGACAAGGGGGTCGGCTTCATCATCGTCGACGGCCGGGAACTGAGCCGGACCGATGTGGTGATCGCCGGAATGGCCACCATCGGCATCATCGGCAAGCTCATGGACGTCGCGCTCAGACATCTGGAGGCGCGGCTGGTGCGGGGCCGCGCCGCCTATTCGGGGGAGTGACCATGGGCCTGGAACCGGTCAAGCTGGGCGGACAGCTGGAATTGCGCGGGGTCGGCAAGCGGTTCCCGGCACCGGGGGGGGACCTGGAGGTTCTGCGGGACATCGACATCACCATCGCCCCCGGCGAATTCCTCGCCATCGTCGGCGGCAGCGGTTGCGGCAAGAGCACCCTGCTGCGGCTCATCGCCGGGCTGGAGCAGCCCAGTTCCGGCGCGGTCCTGCTCGACGGCCGCGGCATCGCCGGCCCGGGCCGGGACCGGGGCCTGGTGTTCCAGGACCACCGCCTGCTGCCCTGGCAGACCGTGCGCGAGAACGTTGCCTTCGCCCTGGCCGAACCGGGCGGCGCCCAGGCCCGCCGCACCGTGGCCGAGCATATCGAGCTGGTGGGACTTCAGGGATTCGAGCACACCTACCCCGGCCAGCTTTCCGGCGGCATGGCCCAGCGGGCGGCGCTGGCCCGGGCCCTGGTCAACCGGCCCGGGGTGCTGCTGCTGGACGAGCCCTTCGCCAGCCTGGACGCGCTCACCCGGATCCAGCTGCAGCAGGAGATCCTGCGCATCTGGCAGCGGGAACGGACCACGGTGGTGCTGGTGACCCACGACATCGACGAAGCTCTATTCCTGGGGGACCGGGTGTTGGTGCTGTCCCCCCGGCCCGGCGCCATCCGCCGGCTGGTGCAGGTGCCGCTGCCCCGGCCCCGCCAGAGGGGTGGCGCGGGCTTCCAGGAATTGCGCAAGGTGATCTACCGGGAGTTCTTCACGGATGAGGAAGTGCTCATGGATTACGTCGTCTAGATTGCATCACGGATGATGCGGTCTCGCCAGACCGAGGTTCTCCCGGAGGGTGCGGCCCTCGTACTCGGTTCGGAACAGCCCCCTGCGCTGGAGTTCCGGGACCACCAGCGCCACGAAGTCGTCGATGTCCCGGGGCAGCAGGGGCGGCATGATGTTGAAGCCGTCCGCGGCCTCGTGCTCGAACCACTCCTGGAGCTGGTCCGCGATCTGCCCCGGGGTGCCGATGATGGTCCAGTGCCCGCGGGCCCCGGCCACCCATTTGTACAGTTCCCGGATGCTGAGCCCCCTGCCCCGGGCCAGGTCATAGACCAGGGCCTGGCGGCTCCGGTTGCCCTGGGTCAAGGGCAGTTCCGGCAGGGGGCCATCCAGGTCGTAGCCGGCCAGGTCCACGAAGCCGCCGGTGAGCCCGGACAGCAGATCCAGCCCGACTTCCGGAAGGACCAGCTCCTCCAGTTCCTGGTACTTGCTCCGGGCCTCGGCCTCGGTGCGGGCCACATAGGGCTGAACCCCGGGCATGATCTTCAACTGCTCCGGCGCCCGGCCGAACCCGGCCATGCGCCCCTTCAGGTCCCGGTAGAAGGCCTGGGCCCCGGCCAGATCCTGCTGGGCGGTGAAGACGACTTCCGCCGTGCGCGCAGCCAGCTGTTTCCCCGCCTCGGAGGAGCCGGCCTGGACCACCACCGGACGGCCCTGGGGCGATCTCGGGATGTTCAGGGGCCCCCGGACCTGGAAATGGGCGCCCCGGTGATTCAGGGCCCTGACCCTGTCCGCCCGGTAGTAGACGCCGGTCGCCCGGTCCCGGACCAGAGCATCGTCGTCCCAGGTATCCCAGAGCCCCGTCACCACGTCATGGAACTCTTCCGCCCGCAGGTAGCGGTCTTCGTGGCTGGGCTGCAGCACCACCCCGAAGTTCAGGGCCGCATCGGCGGACTCCGTCGTCACCAGGTTCCAGGCCGCCCTGCCCTTGGACAGGTGATCCAGGGAGGCGAACCGGCGGGCCAGGAGATAGGGATCCTCGTAGGTGGTGGAGGCCGTGGCCACGAACCCGATATGCCCGGTGACCGCGGCCAGGGCGGAATAGAGCGTGACCGGCTCGAACCCCACGCCGAAGGAGGTGAACCCGGCGCCATTGCGGATTCCGAGGCTCAGGTAATCCGCCAGGAAGAAGGCGTCGAACAGCCCGCGCTCAGCGGTGTGGGCCAGCCGGACGTAGTAGTCCAGGTCCAGGGCCCCGTCGGCCGCCTCGGGATGGCGCCAGGCGGCCACATGTTGTCCGGGGCCGGGCAGGAAGGCGCCCAATTTCATTTGACGTTCGGGCTGTGCGGGCATGGGTGCGCTCCTTGGCGGTACGGAACCTGCGTCCTTGCCCTGGGCCGCGGAAGGCGGCGGCAGGGTTCAATCCTTCCCGGCCTGGCGCCGCGCCTGGCCGGGGATGGCCAGGCGGTCGAGATGGACGAAGAAGGGATGGGCCTCCCGCTCCTCCAGGAGGCGCCGGATCCGGCTCTGGTCCCGCAGCGCCAGGGGTTCGATGATCCAGACCGCGGCCAGGCCCATGGCGCCATAGCGGTGGTGGGCCAGCCGATAGTGTTTCTTGAACTCCGGGCCGGCAATGAGGGTGCGCAGCGGCCGGCCCTGGAGCTCCCAGCTCACCCCGCCGGTTCCCGACACCAGGATGCTGACCGGGCGGTGGAACCAGAGGCTGGCCACCATGTTCCGGTTGGTCACCGAGGACTCCATCAGCTCCAGGTAGAACAGGCGGCCCGCATCATCCACCTGGAGCGTCTGCTTCAGCGCCGCATGGGGGAAGCCGTCGTCACCGATGGTCGTCAGCACCTTGTGCACGCCGCGGCGGCGGAGCAGATTCACGAATTCCCTGGGCAGTTCCATGGCCATGCTCCCTCCTCAGTGCTGCAGACGGTCCAGATCCAGGTCCGGGTGCTCTCCGCCGCGGCGGTAATCGCCGTACTCCACGGTCAGGCCGTGGCTCCTGCGGATGCGGTGGAACCCCTTGGCCAGCCGGATGAGGAAGTCCAGGGAAGCGTTGCCCTGGAAGCTGCCGGACGGAGGTTTCCACAGGCTGAAGACCGTGGTCACGCCGCGCTCCGCCAGCCATTCCGCCTGGTCCAGGTTGCGCCCCAGCGCTTCCTCTTCAGTGGCGTAGCCATGGGGCCCGCCCAGTTCCATCCCGGCCAGGATGCCCGTGCCCACCCGGCCCCGGCCGAATACCTCCACGGCCTCCACCAGTCGCCGTTTCCATTCGTCATAGTCCACCCATCTGGCCTTGTCCGGACGGAGCCGTTGGAACAGGCCCGGGTCCAGCACCTCCAGGTCGGCGGTGTAGCTCATGAGACCGGTCCGGGCATGCAGCCGCTCCAGTTGTCGCCTGCTGTAGGCGCTGCCGTTGAGCTGGCTGGGAAAGGCCGGGCTCCGGAAGTTCCGACCGATGGCCCGGAGGATCTCGATGCAGTGGTCCACTTCCCGGTCGAACGGCTCCGGGCCGCGGGGATCGGAGCCGGCGATGATCACCAGGGCGCTGAAGCGCCCGGGTTCCCTGAGCGCGTCCCCGACCACCTCGGCGACGTCCTCCGGATCCAGCCGGGCCGGGCCGAGGGAGATATGCAGCCCCTGGGGCCGGGCGCTGGCGATATGACGGTAGTCGACCCCCTTCGCGGTCAGACGTCCGTAGTAGTCCGGCCTCGGCCAGTACTCCACCTCCTCGATGGGATCCCCGCCATCCCGCAGCCAGAGCCTGCCTTCGATGCCATCCACCCAGTACGGGTCCTCCTCCAGGGGCGTGGGCGCCGTGAGGATGGAACTGCCGTCGCGCATGAGGAGGGATTCCGGACACGGTCGCAGCCGTCCATCCCGGGAACCGGGAATGGGCGTCCCGGTCACCTGGTGCAGGCTCGGATCCAGGAGCCGCAGCGCGGATCCAGTGTAATGGACCCCTCGCCGCTGCACATCGGTCTTGAGGATGACCAGGCGCGGCACGTCGGGATGCTCGGCGGCAACCTCCTCCAGGCGGTCCTTGGCCCTGCTGTGGCGCGAGAGCGGCTGGGCTGCCGGTTCCGTGGACCCCACCTGGGACATAAGCCTCCTTGGTCTGCTGATCGTGCTGTTTCCATCCGGGACAGGTTCTAAATGCCCACACAGACCACCCAAGCATCGGCGCCGAACCGACGAGGCCCTCCACCGTGTCCGGAAGCCTCTTCCGCACGGGGGAGCCGGGACCTTGGCTCGCGCGTTCAGTCCCGCCACCCTTTCAGTCTAGGTTCCAGAGATGCAGGGGGTCAAGGATTTATTTCTTTTCTTACCGGTTAACAAGGTAGTTGTCGATTTCCATCCAAAATCCCACTTTCTCCCATGGTCTCCGGCAGCGGTGCTAAGGTCCGCGCTGCTGAAGGGTCGGAGCGTTCTCCGCATGGCTAGATTGCGTCCTCGGTATGCTGGATGTAGCGGTAGGGATCTTCCCCGTACCATGCCTCCCGGTACGGCAGCTTCGCGGTTTCACCGAGGGTGTTGAAATACTTAGGGTTACTCAGCAAACGGGCCAGCCGGGTGGCCACCTCGAACACCCCCTTGTAGCCCAGGTAGCTGTTGTTCGGGCCGTAGATCGGCAGCACCGGAACGCCCTGCTTGGCCGCCCAGACATTGCTGTTGCCATGTCCCAGGTAAAGATCGGGTTTCAGCCGCCGGAGCAGATTGACCTGCTCGAACGGCTGGTTGGCGGCCACGTTGATGGTCACGTCCTCGCGACCCTTGAAGTGGTCGAAGACGATCTCGCCGAACTGATCGTAGTGGTGGGCCCGGATGCCGACCACCTTGATGCCCAGGTCTCGCTCCAGCATGCAGGCCTGGGCGCCGGCCCGGATCTCGCCGGTGCTGACAAAGGCGGTCTTGCCCCTGAACATCGCCCTGAGGGGTTCCAGCGCCCGGTTCAGCTCGGCTTCCTCGGCTTCGATCACCTTGAGCGCTTCCTGGCGCAGGCCGAAGAAATCGGCGATGTCCAGCAGCCACAAGCGCACATTGTCGGTTCCGATCGGGATGGTGTTCAGCACGTACGGAACGCCATAGTGCTCCTTGAGATGCTCCACGAAGTAGTCGTCGTGGGTGGCGCAGATACTGATGGACAGGGCCGCGTCCTTGACCTTGACGAATTTTTCCGGCGAGGTGAAGCACGGGTAGACATTGGCCTCCAGGCCAATGGCGTTGAGGATGCGGACCAGTTCGACCTCATCCACATAGCCCATGGAACCGACGTTCAGCAGGTTGACGGTCCGCTTGCTCCGGACCTCGTATTCGCGCTCCTTGGCCTCGTCCCGGAGGACCGGCTGGCGCTCCTCCTCGCCGTTCAGCAGGTAGCGCAGGATCCCGTGGTAGACGATGTCATAGGCCGTGGCCACGAACCGGGTCTTGAAGCCTTCGCAGTGCAGGGGGATGATCCGGGCGTGGATGCGGTCCTGCAGGCGGGTCGCCACATTGTCGATGTCGTCGCCGATGATGGCGGGCACGCAGGTGTTGCCGATGAAGATGGCGTGGGGACGGAAGCGGCGTTCGGCCTCCAGGATGGCGGCTTCCAGTTTGGCTTCCCCTCCCAGGATGACGTCCGTCTCATCCAGATTGGTCGACATCCACACCCGTCCCACGGCGTCGACGTTGCCCCGGGCCAGCTGGCTGAGCTTGGCCTGGCCGGTCAGGCCCAGGGAACTGGCGCCGCAGCCCACCGGACCATGGTAGATGACGACCGTGTTGGGGATGGATGCGGCCATGGTCATGGACAAGGTCAGCTGGCACCCGGTGGTTTGGGCGAAGGTCCGGCCATTGCCGGTCAGGCAGCCCTGCTTCTGCCCGTCCACCAGGCCGCATAATTTGCCGCCGAAGGCGTTGCAAGGTTTCAGGCGCACGTCCCGGGTGGGCGGGACCTTCAGATGTAAATAGCTCATGGCGTTCTCCTGATTCTGGACGGGATGGGGATTCAACGGTTCGACAGTACGACCGAAAACAGGTCCTCGATGAGATGCAGGCCACCCCGGTAGCCCGCATAGCCCCGGTTCAGGACCACCCGCTCCGAGATGGGATAGGCGACGCTCAGGTGGCCGGCGCCGATGCTGTCGGCGAACTCCTTGTCCAGGCGGCTGCCGATGACGAAGGCCGGGCTGAAGGCCTGGTAGTATTTCGTGCCATCGGGTTTGGGCCAGCGTTCGAACAGACGCCTGGAGATCTGGCTGGTGTCGGTTTCGAACACCACGGCCTGGGTGTGGCCGCTCAGGCCCTGTTCGAAACGCTGGAGGATGGCGGGCCGGGCGGATTCCTCGCACGGGTCCGTCACCGCGACCAGTTTCGGCAGCCAGCCCAGCTCGTTTTCGGCGAATCGGGACAGCGCCAGGGCATAGGTGGTATCCGCCACAATGACGGCGTAGCGCTGCAGGTCCAGGTCAGCGTAGGAGTCGCTCAACCGGGAGAAGTAGTGGTAGTAGACCTCCTTTTCCCGGTGCAGGAAACCCTCCACGGCGGCCTGGTCCAGGCCCAGGCGCTGGGCGACAGTCTGCAGGAACTCGGCGGTCGCCTTGGCCCCAATCGGCAGGTCGGTGACCAGGTAGTCCACCCCATGGATGTGCTTGAAGACTTCGGCGGCGGCCACCCCGTTGACCGGTGAGACCACAAGGTTGAGTTCGGCTTCGCCGGCGGCCTTGACCTCGGCCAGGGTGTCCTCTTTGGTGAAGAAGGAGTTCACCTTCAGGCCGATCCCTTCCAGGACCCGCCTCAGCTCGATCAGGTTGCCTTCCCAGAACACGTCCAGGGCGGGCGGAATCCCCCACAGATTGACCTTGCCCTTGACCCGGGTCCGGCCGGGGACCAGGAACTGCTTGAACAGGCTCTGCAGCACCGAGTCGTAGCCGAAGTAGCTGTTGCCCTTGAACCCCGCTCCGGAGGCATGGATGACCGGCGGTCCGCCCAAATTCTTGGCCCGGTGCTCGGCGAGGATGGCGTTGATGTCGTCGCCGATGATTTCCGCCGTGCAGCCGGTGATGACCACGAACAAGTCGGCCTCGAGCACCTCTCCCGAGGTCTCGAGCTGCTCCACCAGGCGGTCGGACCCGCCGAAAACGATCTGTTTCTCGCCGATGCCGCTGGCCGACACGGAGGCGCCGCCGCAATAGCCGCTGCCCATATTCCCGGCGGCGGCCATGATGGCCACATTGGAATTACCGCCGCAGCCCGGCGAAGCATGGAGGATGGCGACCGCCCCGGGCAGGGCGTTGACCGTAGCCATGGCCCCGCCCAAAGGGCAGCTGAATCGTGGTCTTTCAATGAACATGGTCACTCCTGGTCCGGTGGTGGATGAGGTTCGTTGGTCAGGCTTCGTCGTACAGGGCCGTGGACAGATAGCGCTCGCCGGAATCGGGCAGGAGGACGACGACTGTCTTCCCTTCGTGTTGGGACCGGCGAGCGATCTGGGTGGCGGCAAACACCGCCGCTCCGGACGAGATGCCGACCAGCAGCCCCTCGGTCCGGGCCAGCGCCCTTGCGGTGGCGAATGCCTCTTCGCCCCGGACCAGGAACACCTCGTCGATGACGCTTTCGTTGAGGATTCCCGGCACGAAGCCGGGGCCGATGCCCTGGATCTTGTGCGGACCGGCCACGCCGCCCGACAGGACCGGGGACTCCAAGGGCTCCACCGCGATGATCTGGACCGACGGTTTCAGCTCCTTGAGCCGTTCGCCGACCCCGGTGATGGTGCCTCCGGTCCCGACCCCGGCGACGAAGATGTCCACCTCGCCCCCGGTATCGCGCCAGATTTCCTCGGCGGTGGTGAGCCGGTGGACCCTGGGGTTGGCCGGGTTCTGGAACTGCTGGGGAATATAGGAATCCGGGATCTGGGTGGCCAGGATTTCCGCCCGCCGGATGGCCCCTTTCATGCCTTCAGCACCCGGGGTGAGGACGATTTCGGCACCCAGGGCTTTGAGCAGCTTGCGCCGTTCGATACTCATGGTCTCGGGCATGGTGAGGATCAGCCGGTAGCCCCGGGCCGCGGCCACGAAAGCCAAGGCGATGCCGGTATTGCCGCTGGTCGGTTCGATAAGGACGGTGTCCCGGGTGATCCGGCCTTCGGCTTCACCGGCCTGGATCAGCGCCAGGCCCAACCGGTCCTTGACGCTCCCGGCCGGATTGAAATATTCCAGCTTCGCCACCAGGGCGTGCTGGACCTTTTCCCCGGCCGAGTAGGTGGCCAGCTCCAGCAGCGGGGTATTCCCGATCAGGTCGGTCAGGGTCTTTGCGATCCTTCTGGTCATGGGGTTGCTTCTCCTATTGAACCGTGAGGGTGTTGGCGATCATGCCGCACCAGCTGTGGAAGGCGTAGCTGCCGGGCTTGTCCGGGGTGAACAGCAGCACATTGTCCCCGGCGACGAATGAGCGGATTACACCAAGGCCTTTTATTTCAATATTTGCCGAACAGGCCCCCTGGTATTTCCGGTCCATGTGGATGATCCAGCGCACCGGGATCCCCGCTTTCAGGCGCAGGGGCGGGTAGCCGTCCGGATTGAATTCCGTGACCACCAGTTGCAGGTTGCCCCGGGTCCATGATTCAGCCGGGCGCCCCCCGGGAGCCCAGATCCGGACCAGACGATCGGTCATCCCGGACAGGGCCAGGCCCCGGCCCAGCATGGAACCGCCCAGGGCGATCATGATGACCGCCGCGGTCCGGGTGGCGACGGTCCGCCAGCGGTAGCCGAGGTGCCGGCCGGCGATCCCGAAGCCGTACAGCGGTGGAATCGTGCCGGCGGTGAAACAGGTCATGGCCAGGGCTCCCCGGGCCAGGCTGCCGGTGCCCAGGCAATACATCTGCATCGCCTGCAGCGGCCCGCAAGGCAGCAGGGCCGTGCCGAGGCCCAGCTGGAAGGTGTTGCCGAACAGCTTTTCCAGTCGCCCCAGCGAGCCGAGCGCGAGCCCGGGATGGAGCCGCTTGAGCAGGCCCAGATTGTTCAAGCCCAGCAGGCAGACCAGGAGGCCCCCCGCCAGGGGCAGCGCGGCCTTGAGGCTGTACGGGAGGCTCAGGACCTGGCCAAGCCCTCCGGCCAGGGCGCCCATGGCGGTATAGGAGAGCAGCCGGCCGCAATGGTAGCCAGACGCTGAGTGGGCGAAACCGGTCGCGCCCTCCCGGCGGCTCGCCGACAGGCCGGCGGAGAGGACCAGGCCGCCGCACATGCCGATGCAGTGCAGGCCCGTCAACAGGCCATAGCCGCAGAGCAGGGCGAGCGCCGCAGGTCCCACCGGGAGCGAAACGAGATCAATCATGGAATCGGGCCCGCCTGAGCCTGAAGGAATTGCCCACCACCGAGAGCGAACTGGCGGCCATGGCCAGGCAGGCGAACTCCGGCCGCAGAAGCCCCAGGGCCGCCGCCGGAATCCCCAGGGCATTGTAGAGGAAGCACCACGCCAGGTTGGTCCTGATCACCCGCCGGACCTGGCGCGAATAGCGAAGGAGCCACAGCACCCCCGCTAGGTCGCCATCCAGGATGACCACGTCGCTGGTGCTGATGGCCACGTCGGTCCCGGTGCCGATGGCGAAACTGACATCGGCCACCGCCAGGGCCGGGGCATCGTTGCTGCCGTCCCCGACCATGGCCACCCGGTGCCCCTCCCGCTGGAGCGCCTGGATAATTTCCGCCTTGCCCGCCGGCTGGATCCCGGAATGGGCGACCGGAATTCCGGCTTCCAGCGCCAGGGCGGCGGCCGCATCCGCGCGATCGCCAGAGACCAGCAACGTGGCGAGGCCAGCCCGCTTCAGCTGCTGGATCGCCGCCGCGGCCCTCGGAGACAGGGTCTCCTTGAACCGGAACAGGCCCTGGTAGCGGCCGTCCACCGCCATCAGGACCGCCATCCGCCCGGGCGGCAGTCTGGGAACATCGCTGGCATCGATGCCCAGGCGCTCCAGCAGCGAGCCATTGCCCAGGACGATCTCCCGGTCCTCGACCCGCGCCCGCACCCCCTGGCCAGGGAAGGAGGCGAAGGCTGAGGCGAGCGGGGCGGTCTGCCGGGGCGAATAGGGGCCCAGGGCGGGGTCGAGCTGCCGGGTCAGGGCCCGGGCGACCGGATGCGGCGAGGGCCGTTCCGCCAGGGCGGCCAGCAGCAGCAGGTGGGACTCCGTGAAAGCCGAGCCCGGCCTGGGTTGGATGGCTTCAAGCCCCAGGTCTCCCTGGGTCAAGGTCCCGGTCTTGTCGAACACCACCGTGTCGACCCGGAACCCGCGTTCCAGCACGTCCCCGTTGCGGAGCAGGATCTTGCGCCGGGCGGCGGTGCCGAAGGCGGTGCTGATGGCGGCCGGCGTGGCCAGGCCCAGGGCGCAGGGGCAGGAAATGACCAGCACCGAAATGGCGTTCAG
>Ga0302320_10022281_pt1 | contig 12523 bp, 12 predicted proteins | sample Bog_T0_3_FD_202130 | JGI IMG/M metagenome (GOLD analysis project Ga0302320, IMG submission 202130) | Peat permafrost microbial communities from Stordalen Mire near Abisko, Sweden - Bog_T0_3 | ecosystem: Environmental > Terrestrial > Soil > Wetlands > Peat | place: Sweden: Abisko, Stordalen Mire...
CCGGTCCAGTTTTTCATGTTCAACTTCCCGGCGGCGTTCTATCTGGGATTTCTCAACAATCACAGCATTCATCATCGGGGAGAGTTGGCCACCTATCTCCGTCCGATGGGATCGAAGGTCCCTTCCATCTATGGAGGAAGCTTCGACGAGCCCTTTCAGCCAGCGGCCTGAGCTAGACGCTCGTGTGGGTACGGGCCCCCTCGCCCGTCCAAGCCGAGCGCATCCGGTGGCGCAGTTCGGAACTCGCCTCCGGTTACGGCGCCAATCCGCACGACCCAATGGTCTCGTTACCTCCGTCATCTCGTGTCTGGGGCCCCTTCCTGTGATGATAAGCAGGTAGCTGGAGTCCCGCCTGCATGAATATCGATGACTTGCTGCGTATTGCCATGGAGCGCCGCGCTTCCGACTTGCACTTGAAGGTGGGAAATTATCCTCACCTCCGCATTGATGGCGATCTGGTGCCCTTGACCGACCAGCCGCGGGTGTCCGCGGAAGATATGTTGAACATGGCGTTCAGCATGATGTCGGCGCGCCAAAAGCAGAAATTCAAAGAAACCACCGAAATCGACATGGCTTATGGCGTTGCCGGCCTGGGTCGCTTCCGTGTGAACGTCTTTCAGCAGCGCGGCAACGTGGGACTGGTGCTCCGCGTCATTCCGACGAAGATCCGCGCCCTCGACGAACTGTTCCTGCCCAAAGTGGTGGAGCAGATCTGCGACATGCCGCGCGGTCTGGTGCTGGTCACCGGAGTGACCGGCTCCGGCAAATCAACGACGCTCGCTGCCATGGTAGACCGCATTAACTCGACGCGCGCCGAACACATCATCACCATCGAAGACCCCATCGAATTCCTGCACCGCGACAAAAAAGGCTACGTCAACCAGCGCGAGGTCGAAGTCGATACGCCGTCGTTTTCGGCGGCGCTGCGTGCTTCTCTGCGTCAGGATCCGGACGTGATTCTGGTCGGCGAAATGCGCGATCTCGAGACCATCGGAACGGCGCTGCACGCGGCCGAAACCGGTCACATGGTTTTCTCCACCCTGCACACGCTGGATGCGGTCGAAAGCATCAACCGTATCATTGCCATTTTTCCGCCGCCAGAACAGAAACAGATCCGGCTGCAGTTGGCGGCCGTTCTCCGCGCCATCGTCAGCCAGCGCCTGGTGCGCCGCTCCGACGCCGAGGGCCGAGTGCCCGCCGTCGAAGTCATGGTCACGACCGCCTACATCCGGGAATGCATTCTGGTGCCCGAGAAAACGCGCGCCATTCGCGACGCCATTTCCGCCGGCACCTCGCAGTACGGCATGCAGACCTTCGACCAGTCGCTCTGGGATCTTTTCCAGGCCGGACTTGTGAATTACGAGACCGCTCTGGAGAGTGCCTCGAACGCAGACGAGTTCAAGCTGCGCATGCAGGGGATTGCGTCGACTTCGGACATCTCGCGGCAAGCGATGCAGTCGGCGGGCTTTGGACGCTGAGGTTGGAATGAGATTGAGTTTGTCCTGCTGAACCGTTGTCGTTTCTGAAGTTTGTTCCTCCTTGACTTGGGCGCGCTTCGGCGCGCCCGTTTTTTATGGCGAGAAGTTTCGCGGCCCGGCGGGAAAATACTGTTCTCGATTTTGGGTGGCGCAGCGGTTCACCGCTGCGATAACCAGCTTGGTCTCAGTCGGCTTTACAGAGTGCTGAAACACTCAGGTTTTGATTTTGCTTTGAAGGGGTGCGGCTTCAGCCGCTCCGTAAGTTGCGCAAAGTCAATCGCGGCTTTACAGTTTGCTGAAAAACTCGCGTTTCGTATCAGGGCATCGCTTTAGCGATGCCATAAGTCCTTCAAATTGAGATGTCCCTTTAGGGGTCGAGCAGCGCAAATCGAGTTTTTCAGCAAACTGTTTAGCCACTGAGGTAGAGCTTCACGCGGAAAGAATTCTTCTCCCCAGCCCGCTACAGCGCCTTCGACATGCGGACGAGATGGACGGGAATCCTGGTGATCTGCTCTGCCGCGAAAGGCAACGTGCCGTCTTGTTCGCGCCCGCGACGCCAGCTCCCACGGCCCTAGTTGGGCTTGCGGTACTTACTGTCGGCAAGGTAGCGGAGCATGATGGCGTCAGTGGCGCTTTGGAACTGCTGCTCCATTTCGGGGGCTTGCAGGGGAGCTTCCTGGCGTAGCGTCTGGCGGAACTTCTCACCCATCTCGGAATCGCTGGTCACCACCTGCATGTAGAACCAGAGAAAATGGCGCATCTGGTCAAGAGCCGACTTGAGCACTTGGATGGATTCCATCTCCGGGGCGTCGGCAAGGGCCTCCATCAGTTCGGGGTCAGTGGGAGCCTGCATAGCAGCGCAGTTCAGTTCACGCTGGATCATGCGCAGGTCGTCTGTAACCCGCAAAATGCGAAGATGAATCTCGTCCATGCTTTCCCGGTTCTCGTGATCCATAACGTCCTTTCCGTTCTGACCAAGCCTGTCTGATCAATGCGTCCTGACCAAGATCGCATCTTAACGCGCGCGGGGAAAGGTTCCCCGTGTGCATGAGCTTCGGTAATTGAAGTTGTCGATTGAAGTTACCTTAGGTCGAAAGCCGCGCGGGGAGCGCCATTTCAGGCGCTCTGGCGCGTTACTGCTGCGGACCGGTTCAGTCCAGCGAAGCGGATTTCGGGGACGCTGACGATGCGTGTGCCCTGCACAGGAGATTCCACGGCCTCGACCAGCGCGAGAATCAATTCGTCAAGACTAACCAGGCCAAGGCGCAGCGCCACCGCCCGCGTGAACGGGAGCCACTCGCAAATCTTGTACAAGGGCAGCAGCGCGTAGAGCCAGCGGTGTTCGGGTCCCAGCACGTACCAGGGGCGCAAGATGGTCGCATTGAGATGACGCTCCTCGATCATCTGTTCGCACTCCGGGCGCACCGCAATGTAGTCCTTCTTCATCGCCATAGGAGCCGGGTGGGCGACGCTGAGATAAACGAAATGATGCACACCAAGTTCGGCGCAAGCGTCGATCGCCTCCCGGGCCGATACCAGGTCAATGGCGCGAAACTCAGCGGCTTTTGCCGGAGTTGGGTGGGCTACGCCCACCAGGTGAATAAAAGTCTCGGCCGGACGAATCAGCTGCCGATAACTGTTCGCGTTCAGCGCATTGCCGGAAACCACTTCACACGCAGCGGGCAGCTTGGCTTTCGACCCGGGACGGACCAGTACGCGAACTCGGTGGTCACGCTCCAGAAGTATGGGAATGAGACCGCTGCCTATATAGCCGGTTCCTCCGGTGATGAAGACGCGCCGGGAGGCGGACGACTTGGGTAGGGATTTGACTCTCAGTAAGAGCCGGATGTCGGAGATGGATGCAGCCACAGAATGAATACGCTCCCAGCCACCGTCGCGGATTTGTACTAGCCGTGCTCGTACCGCTCGTGAAGAAGTTTAATCCAAGGAAGGGCCTGAGTGTGGTAAAAACGGTTTCGCGATGACATCCACCCCAACTGGCCCGGCGCAAACTGGCCGGGCGCAAACTAGTTTGGTGCGGGCGATTGGCCGTTGGAGCCTGGCCGCACTGGCCGTGAACTCCATTATCGGCAGTGGCATCTTCGGCTTGCCCGCCACCGTGGCCGGACTTCTTCGCCAACGCAGCGTTGTGGCCGTATTGATCGCAGGGGCCGCCATGGGCGTAATTATGGCCTGCTATGCCGAGGTAGCCTCGCAATTTTCCCAGGCCGGCGGCCCGTACCTGTATGCGCGAACGGCCTTCGGCCGTCTGACTGGAATTCTGGTCGGCTGGATGCTCTACCTGGCGCAAACCGCAGCTCCGGCGGCGAATGCGAATTTGTTCGTCATTTATCTGGCGGAATTCTGGCCGGCGGCGAAAGACCGATGGCCGCGCTTTGTGATCCTGACATTCCTGGTGGGTATCCTGGCAATTATCAACGCCAGGGGTGCTCGCCAGGGCGCGGTGGTCAGCAACGTATTCACGGTGGCGAAGATTCTGCCGCTGCTGATGGTGGTGTTGGCCGGAGCAGGGGTGATGATAATTCATCGGGTGCCCTGGGGGATGGCCGCTCCCGTACCGGCCACCGCGTGGATGAAGGCGATGGTTCTCCTGATCTTCGCGTATGGTGGATTTGAATCGGCGCTGGCACCCATGAGCGAGGCGAAGAATCCCCGCCGCGACGTGGGTTTTGCGCTCTTTGTTGCGCTCCTCGCCTGCACCGTGAGCTATGTGCTCGTGCAATGGGTGGTGGTCGGAGTGCTCGGACCAGGCGCAACCACCGATCGTCCGCTGGCGGAAGTGGCCCGCGTCGCCATGGGCAATCGCGGAGCGGCCCTGGTTGCGATCGGGGCCCTGGTTTCCGTGTACGGTTATCTCAGCGCCAAACTGCTGGGAATGCCGCGTGTTACTTTCGCACTCGCCAAAGGTGGCGATCTGCCGAAAATCTTTGCCAAGGTGGGTCCCAGATTTCACACCCCGTGGTTCTCGATTCTTTTCTTCGCCGCGGCCGTATGGGGATTGGCGCTCGTGGGTACCTTTACTTGGAATGTGACGCTATCCGTGGTTGCCCGCCTGTTTTACTACGGGGTGGTTTGCGCCGCATTGATCGCTTTGCGCCGAAAGCAGCCACGGGCCGCCTCCCAGGCTACCGGCCTCCGGTTGCCGGCCGGCCCAGTGTTTTCCGTTCTGGGAGTTGCGATTGCCTTGGCGCTCGCTGCCTTCGCGCAAATATCTAAGCAGGTGGACTTGAGTAAGTCCCTGATCCTGGCGGCAACGGTCGGGGCGGCTGTGCTGAATTGGCTGTGGGCGCGAAGATCGCAGGCCGCCGAGTGAGTGATAGCCTCCGAGGGCATCGTGGAGGTCTTTTGTTAATCTTTCGACCCCTTATTTTATTTGTTTTTATTTCTGTTTCCTGCTTCGCGCAACGCGAAGTTGTGCTCAAGCAGATTGATCTACCGCATCCCTATTACTTCCGTGAAATGTATCTGCCGCAGTTGACCACGGGGCCGAGCGCAGCGGCCTGGTCTCCGGATTCCTACAGCCTCGTCTATTCGATGGCGGGCTCGTTGTGGCAGCAGGAACTGCGCAGCGCGAAGGCGGAGCAACTTACCGCCGGCCCCGGCTATGACTATCAGCCGGACTGGTCCCCAGACGGGCGCTGGGTAGTCTTTGCGCGCTACGATCGCGATGCCATCGAACTATGGTCTCTAGACTTGCGCGACGGGCAGACGCGGAAGCTGACTTCCGGAGGCGCGGTGAACGTCGAGCCGCGTTTCTCACCGGACGGGCAACGCTTGGCGTTCGTGTCGACTTCCTGCAAAGGGCATTTTCATATCTTTGTAGCGCATTTCGAAGACGGCTTACTAAGCCACGTGCAGCAACTTACTCCGGAGAACGTCAGCCCACTGCCACGTTATTACTACAGCCAGACGGACCACGAGATCAGCCCCGTTTGGACGCGGGATGGATCGGAAATTCTCTTCATCTCGAATCGGGGCCACATTCACGGGACGGGCGGATTCTGGAAAATCAAAGCCGAGCCGGGCTCGGAGGCGCACGAAATCCATGATGAGGAAACCAATTGGAAGGCGCGCCCCGACTTTTCACCCGACGGCAAGCGCATGGTCTATGCGTCGTACCTGGGACAGGCTTGGCATCAACTATGGCTGATGCCCGGGGGAGGAGGAGATGCATTTCCGATTTCGTATGGCGCTTTTGACAACGTGAATCCGCGCTGGTCGCCAGATGGATCAAAGATTGCTTTCATCTCCAATCGGCATGGCAATACCTCGTTGTGGGTGCAATCGATTCCGGGCGGGGAACAGACGGAGGTCGTAGCCCGCGATCGGAAGTATTTGAAGCCGATGGGGCGCATTGCACTGCGTGTGGTGGATGATTCGACTTTGCAAAACGAAGTAGCGGCGCGCGTTTTTGTCACGGGCTCTGACGGTCTGGCCTACGCTCCCGACAACGCGTGGATGTATGCCGACGACAGCTTCGATCGATCAGAGCGGCCCTTTGAAGCGCACTACTTCGACACCACACGAGTGTCGGAGATCACGGTGCCGGTTGGCGATGTCGAGGTCGACGTGATGCGCGGATTCGAAAATCACTTCGAGCAACATAAGGTCGAGGTAAAAGCCGATAGCACTACCCAGCTCACGATTCGGATGGTGCCCCTTTTTGTCGAAGTGGATGCCACGTCGAATTGGGTGAGCGGAGATGTTCATGTGCACATGAACTATGCCGGAACCTATCGCAATACGCCGGCGCACCTCGTGGAGCAGGCGGCAGCCGAGAATTTAGCGATTGTGGAAGATCTGGTAGTGAACAAGGAACAGCGCATCCCTGACATGGCGTATTTCTCGCCGCTACTCGATCCCGATTCGACTGCAGATCATCTGCTGTTGCACGGGCAGGAATTTCACACAAGTTATTGGGGACATCTGGGATTGTTGAATCTGACTAAGAACTTCATTCTTCCGGGCTATTCGGCTTATCCCAATACAGCCGCAGCCAGCCTCTATCCGGCAAACGCGAACGTGGCTGACATGGCGCATGAACAGGGCGCCCTTGTGGGATACGTGCATCCCTTTGACTCTTTTCCCGATCCCACGAAAGATGCCTCGCTTACCTCTGAGTTACCCGCGGACGTAGCTCTAGGCAAGGTCGACTACATCGAGGTGCTCGGTTTTTCCGATCACAAGTCGACGGCCGAGGTGTGGTACAAGCTGCTGAATTGCGGCTTTCGGCTGCCGACCGCCGCAGGCACCGATTTCATGGGCAATTATGCGTCGTTGCGCGGCCCGGTGGGGCTGAACCGTGTGTATGCCGAGGTACCTTTTAGGTTTCTGAAGATTGCGCCGTGGCTAGCGGCAATCAAGGCGGGACGAACCTTTGCCACCAACGGCCCGCTGCTCCGGTTCTCGCTGGGCGCGCAGGGGATTGGCGGAGATGTGCGCGCGGAAAAGAATCAGCTGGTGCGATTTTCGGCCGAGATGTTTTCGATGGTTCCGGTGGATCATCTGCAAATTATCTGTAATGGAAAGCTGGCACGGGAACTCGCGATGGATCACGAACGCACCTCGGCGCACGTCGACGGCTCAATCCCACTCGAAGCCAGCGGATGGTGCGTTCTGCGCGCCTTCAGCAACAAGGCCGAGTATCCCATTCTTGATTTGTATCCTTACGCGACGACCAGCCCGATCTATGTAAGTGTGGCGGATGCCCCAGTGCACAGTGCGGCCGATGCGGCTTACTTTGTGGCCTGGATCGACCGTCTGATCGCAACCGCGCGAAGTAACACTTCGTGGAACACCGAGGCCGAGAAACACTCGGTCCTCTCGATGCTGCAAGAGGCGAAAGAAAAGTACGCGAAAATGGAGTAGGTCGAGATCTCAGTGACAGAGTCGCCCATTCAACCATCACCGGCAGTTTTTCAGAGCGGCGGCAAGCCCATCCGCCTGGACGCCTACTTGCCGGAATCCGCGAACGGTCCCGTTCCTGCCATCATCGCGCTTTACGGCGCCGGGGGCAGCGTGTCCGGCATGGAGCGCTATGCCGCTCTACTCGCAGCCCAGGGCTTCGCCGTCTACCTGCTTCATTATTTTGACCGCACCGGCATTGCATCCGCCGACAAGCCGACCATCATGCGCAACTTTCCGCTGTGGATGAAGACTCTCTGGGATGCCATCAGTTTTGTCGAGACGCAGCCGCCGGTCGATGGTAAGCGCATCGCTCTTCTCGGTTTTTCGCTGGGAGCCTACCTCTCCCTGGCCAACTCTGCCATCGACCATCGCGTGAAAGCCGTAGTCGAGTTCTTCGGAGGCATGCCCAAAGATATGAACTTTTTCATGAGACGCCTCTGCCCCGTCCTAATCCTGCACGGCGAGGCCGACCAGACCGTCCCTGTCGAAGAAGCCTACCATTTGCAGAAATTACTGGAGAAGAAAGGAATCCCCTACGAAATCAAAATCTATCCCGGAGTCGGTCACGGCTTCGACGACCAAACCATCTGGCGAGACGCGGGTCTAAGAAGCCTGCAATTTCTGCAGAAGTATCTCACCGCGCCGGAGTCGGAGAAACTCACGTAGGGGCGGATGCCGTCGTCCGCCTAACCGGGCGAAGCCCGGCGGCTTAAATTCGCGACAGCCGAAACGGTGCGCTAAGCAAGCGCGCTGGGAGCATCACCACCGCCCACACCAGGGCAAGCGCTCCGTGGACGGCGATTCCCACCAGGCGGAAGGGCAGCAATAGCAGCCAAACGATGGGATAGAGCACCAGGGCCATGAGTGCCAAAGGCCAGCACAAAACGAAGAGAAAGCACCAAAGTAGGAAGGCGATCATCGGGCACACCTCCTCCAAAATATAATACGCAAACGAACAGGGAAAGTTCCAAGATGAAGCCGCGAAAACTGAGAGCTGAAAGCTGACAGCTGAGAGCTGCTTTCTTCACATCGTCTTCAGTCCAGGACTAACCCGCAACTTCGCTTCCGTCGCTCGCTGGACGTCGTCGACCGTCAGTCCGGGCGCGATCTCCTCCAGCAGCAACCCTTCGGGCGTGACTCGTATGTAGGCCATCTCGGTGACGATCGTATCGACGACCTTCACGCCAGTTAAAGGCAAGGTGCATTTTGTCAGGATTTTCGGGTGCCCATCTTTAGTCGCATGTTCCATGGCAATGATCACGCGTCGCGCTCCAGCAACCAGGTCCATTGCGCCGCCCATTCCCTTGACCATTTTGCCGGGGATCATCCAGTTCGCAAGATTGCCAAGTTCGTCGACTTCCATCGCGCCCAGCACGCTCAAGTCAACATGCCCGCCCCGAATCATGGCAAAAGAGTCGGCGCTCGAGAAGTACGCGGTGCCCGCCATTTCGCTGACCGTTTCTTTGCCCGCGTTGATCAGGTCCGCGTCCTCCGAGCCTTCGGCCGGGTACGGCCCAATGCCAAGCATCCCGTTTTCGGATTGAAGAATCACGTCCATCCCTGCCGGAACATAATTGGCAATCAGAGTCGGCAACCCAATGCCAAGGTTGACGTAGAATCCGTCCCGCAATTCCCGGGCAATGCGCTTCACAATGCGTTCGCGTTTGTCAGTGTCTTTTGTGGTCTTGGGTAAAGTCGACATTGTTTCCTTCGATTCTGATCCGGTGGCCACGGGAAACGTCGTTCGCCGTGCGCTATTCGCTTTCCGCTAAATCAGCGTGATTTGGCAAACACGAACAGCGAACGATGTATCTCCAGCTATCCCGCTACTGGCTTCCTTACCGTCCGTTTCTCGATTCGCTTCTCAAACCGCTCGCCCACAAAGATCCTCTTCACGAACACGCTCGGCGTATGCACCATGTCCGGATCGAGTTCGCCCGGTTCGACCAGGTGTTCGACTTCCGCGATTGTGACTTTGGCTGCGGTCGCCATCATGGGATTGAAATTCCGCGCGGTTTTGCGATAGACAAGGTTGCCCCACTTGTCGCCCTTCCAGGCCTTGACGAAGGCGAAATCAGCTTTCAGCGCGCGCTCCATGATGTAAGGGCGGCCCTCGAACTCGCGCGCTTCTTTGCCCTCAGCTACCACCGTGCCGACGCCAGTAGGCGTAAAAAATGCCGGAATGCCCGCGCCCCCGGCGCGAATTCGCTCCGCAAACGTTCCTTGTGGAACCAGATCAAGTTGTACCGTACCCTTTAGCACCATCTGCTCGAGTAGTTTGTTTTCGCCAACGTAGGTTCCAATGTGTTTGCGGATTTGGCCATTGGCCAGAAGCAACCCTATGCCAAAACCATCGACGCCCGCGTTGTTGCTGATGGTAGTGAGGTTCTTGACGCCCTTCTGGACCAGAGCCCGGATCAGGTTCTCGGGATTCCCGCACAAACCGAATCCGCCGACCATGATGCTGGCTCCGTCCGAAACGTCATGGATCGCCTCTTCGGCATTCGCAACAACTTTATGCATAGCAGGAGAATTCTATAGGAAAATTCACCTCTGCGGCACAGACGCGGCTCTTAGCTGTTAGCTCTTGGCTGTTGGCAAAAAGCCAAAAGCCAAAAGCTAAAAGCTAAAAGCTAAAAGCTAAAAGCTAAAAGCCTTTCTCCGTGTCTCCGTGCCTCCCTGGTGAATTCTTCTTTCTCAGTTGGTGTGCGCGCTCGAATTCCGCCGCCAGTTCCCGCGAGTCCAGATTTTCCCGTATGTGCGCCAGCCGTTGTTCCAGTTTCTGCAGCGCGTCGCCGACATTCTTCTTGTTGGTGATGGCAATGTCGCGCCACATCGAGTACGGACTGCCGGAAATGCGCGTCATCTCGCGAAGTGCGCGCCCACCGATGTCGAGCACTGGCGCGTCGGCGCCGAATTCGTCGACCAGCGTCGCGGCCAGAGCGGTTGAGATCATCTGCGGCAGATGGCTGATCCAGGCGCAAAAGCGATCATGATCCACGGGATCGACGACGGCGATTTTGGCGCCCATCGTTTCCGCGCAGTGGATAAATTCGCCGCATTGTCCAGCGTGTACGTTCTGCCCGGGAAGCGGGGTGAAAAGCCACGCCGCGCCTTCGAAGAGATCGGCATCGGCAAACTCCACGCCCGCATGTTCCTTGCCCGCCATGGGATGCCCGGCAAGAAATCTGTGACCCGCGTTTCGCCCAAACGATTTCGCGGCGCGCTGCACAATCTCTGCTTTCGTGCTGCCCACGTCGGTGACCAGGGTCTTGGCCGGTAGCACCGGGCCTAGTCGGTCAATCAGATCGAGGATAGGGATAACCGGTGTGGCCAGTATCACCAGATCGCTTCCGCGCACGGCATCCCCAGGGTTGGTCGTTCCCCGATCGATGGCGCCGCAGTCCTGGGCCCGTTCCAAAACTGGAGCCCGATCGCACCCGACGATTCGTCCGGCAAGCCGCCGCTTCTTCAGCGCAAGCCCCAGCGAGCCCCCAATGAGCCCCGTCCCGATGATGGTGACTTGCTTGAAGGCCATGGATAATTTCGAATTTGCAATTTGTAGTCTGTAATTTTGTCTTCCGATTACAAATTACAAATCACCAATTACAAATTAGCCCTACGCGATCTCGCGTCCCACCGCTGGCGCGATCATGCGGAGCTGGTCCATCAACTTGGCAAACTGTTCCGGGTAGAGCGACTGCGCGCCATCCGAGAGCGCTTTGTCCGGCTGGTGATGAACTTCGATGAGCATGGCATCCGCGCCCGCAGCCGCGGAGGCCAGCGCCATCGGAGCCACCTTGTCACGGCGTCCGGTGCCATGCGAGGGATCCGCGGTCATGGGCAGATGCGAAAGTTTATGAATGATCGGAATCGCGGAGATGTCCATCGTGTTGCGTGTGTAGGTTTCAAAGGTGCGGATGCCGCGCTCGCAGAGAATGATGTCGTAATTGCCGCCCGCCAGCAGGTATTCGGCCGAGCACAGCAGTTCTTCAAAGGTGGCCGAGATCCCGCGTTTGAGCAGCACGGGCTTGCGCACCTTGCCCAGTTCGCGCAAAAGATTGAAGTTCTGCATGTTGCGCGCCCCCACCTGGAAAATGTCCACATACGGCTGCATCAGCTCGATCTGCGAGATCTCCATAACCTCGCTGATCACCAGCAGTTTGAAGTGATCACCCGCCTCGCGCAGCAATTTCAGCCCCTCGAGCCCGAGCCCTTGAAACGAATAAGGAGAAGAGCGCGGCTTGAACGCGCCGCCGCGGAGAACCCGCGCTCCCGCTTTGGCGATCAACTCGCTCACGGTGAAGAGTTGCTCGCGAGATTCGACCGAGCACGGCCCGGCCATGACCACGATTTTCTTGCCGCCGATTTCAATCCCGTTGGCGAATTTAACCACCGTGCCTTCCGGACGGAAATTGCGCCCCGCCAGATGGTAGGGGGAAGTGATACGGTGAACTTCTTGCACTCCCGGCATCATTTCGACTTCGCGGGTGTCGAAATCACGAGGTACACCGACGCCGCCAAGCACGGTCTGCTGTGCTCCAGTGGAGCGGTGGACTTCAAAGCCGAACCGGACCAGTTGATCGATCACTTGCTGGATCTGATCTTCATTGGCCGAATCTTGCATTGCAACGATCATGAGTGCGCTCGTTTTGGGCCGCCGAAGTAAGCAAAAAACTGCGTCTCCGGCGTTCCTGGATTCTTCCTCAGTTCTGAAATCAATCGCTCTCTGCTTCGGGGGCTTCGGAGTCGGGAACGATTTCGTGCTTCTGAATGCTGCGCATCACATCCATGATTCGTTCATAGATCTGCCCCAGATCGCGCGCGGCCAATGGACCAGTGCTGCTGCGCTGTACATTGGCAATCACCTCACGCTCGCGCTCGGGTTCGTAAACCGGCAGGCTGGTATTGCGCTTCAATCGCCCAATTTCGACAGCCGCCGCCGCGCGCTCGTTGAGCAGCGCTGCCAGTTTACGGTCCAGTTCGTCGATTTTCTTCCGCCAATCGGAAATGTCCATAGAAGCTTTTGGCTCTCAGCTATCAGCTCTCAGTTTGGCCCATCGAGGGACCCGCTGTGAACTTGCCCGCGAAGATATTCTTACACGCGCCGTCAGTTT
>Ga0302320_10022282_pt1 | contig 12522 bp, 11 predicted proteins | sample Bog_T0_3_FD_202130 | JGI IMG/M metagenome (GOLD analysis project Ga0302320, IMG submission 202130) | Peat permafrost microbial communities from Stordalen Mire near Abisko, Sweden - Bog_T0_3 | ecosystem: Environmental > Terrestrial > Soil > Wetlands > Peat | place: Sweden: Abisko, Stordalen Mire...
GACCACCCACTGCTAGCGCTTTATGCTTTGGCATCAGTTCAACCGGCAAGCTAGACGGCACGATCAAGCAAGGATCGACGTAGCCCATGCCGTTCAGTTGGGTGGCACACGGAAACACGGTTTTCGGGGGCGAGAGAATGGTTCGCGAAATCTTGAGATCCAGCGCTTTATTGATCAGAGGCTCACCCTGGCTGTCTTTCATGACGAGCCCAAATTTGGCAGTCAGTTCAGCTAATCCGGCACGGGCCTGTTCGATTTGCTCCACGCGACTCATTTTCGTTCTCTCCGTATCTTGGTAAAGTTTCCACAAAGGATTAGGATAATGGAGCGGTTTTCAACGCACATGTGAATATCCTTAAGATTGGCAGAATTGTACCATTCTCAGCGGGATTCGAAGCTCAAACTCTTTTACTGTGATATTCACCATTTCCCGTTGCCGCCGGCGCATAAGTTCCCGCTGGCCAAGTATCGATTATTGCGCGAAGCGCTCGCGGGCTGCTCAGCCTTCGAATTGCACGAGGCTCCGCTGGCCACGCGCGATGACGTGCTGCGCGTGCATGCGACGAATTATACAGATGGCTTCCTGCGCGGCAGTTTGGAGCCGAGTGTCATGCGGCGCATTGGTTTTCCTTGGTCGCCGGAGCTGGTGAAGCGGACGATGGCCAGCGCGGGGAGTACGCTCGCAGCGGTACGAGAGGCTTTGCACAGCGGACTGAGCGGTAGCCTGGCCGGTGGCACGCATCATGCTTTCCGCAGCGAAGGTTCAGGGTTCTGCGTGTTCAACGATCTCGCTATCGCCATTGAACACGTGCGGGGGCGCAACCGCATCCAGCGAGCGGCGGTTGTGGATTTGGATGTTCATCAAGGCGACGGCACGGCCGCCATTTTTGCAGCCGATGATGAAGTGTTTACCTTGTCTGTTCACGGCAGAAAGAACTTCCCCTTCCGCAAACAACGAAGCAAGCTGGATGTAGAGCTGGAAGATGGTACCGAAGACGACGAATATTTGGCTAAAGTGGAGACTGCGCTGGCGAGTGTGTGGGAGTTTGGGCCGCAATTGATCATTTATCAATCTGGGGTGGACGGACTGAAAAGCGACAGGCTGGGCCGCCTAGCGCTCAGCGCCGAAGGATTAAGGCGGCGGGACGAATTGGTGATGGACGGAGCTAAGCGCTTCGGCATACCGTTGGCGATTACCTTAGGCGGCGGATACTCAGATCCGGTAGAACCCACAGTCCAGGCACACTGCAACACTTTTCGCGTTGCTTCGCAAATCTTTGTACGATAAGGGCTTCATGGAAGTTGCCGTAAGCAGCAATCGAAATTAGCACCGAAACCAACAAGGAATTCGCCTTATGGGCAAAATTAACTCAGCAAACCCGCCGCAATATGTGCCGGACACACAACTGGCGGCGAAAGCAAAAATCAGCAACGAAACAACCGGCTCCCCGATAGCATTAGAAACGGCTGCGCCGCAGGACGATTTGCAGTTGACGAAATTGAGTGGCGTCCTGAACAGTTTTAAAAAGGGAGCATCGGCGATGCGCAGCCAGGTAGCACAGGTTATGGCATCCGTGCGCGGGGGCACCTATAAGGTTGACCCCATGCAAGTAAGCCGTAGCATTGTGGGCGAGAGCCTAGCGTCGCGGTAGAGCCTGGCGGGGCACCGAAACGCAGCGCCCGTTAGTGCTTTGAACGCGGATCAGACCAGCCTAGATCAGCTCCCGTCCCATATGTGAACCACGAGGCGATCACCTTGCCCTCGGGATTCTCAACAGCAATGCAGTGGAACGAGCCTTGCCCTGGTTCGCCGAAACGCAAATCGGTTAACTCAATTCTCTTTCCCGTGCCGTCATTGAGCGCCACAGGCTGCACAGACCAGATGGGAAAGCGCGCAAAATACAAGAAGTAGCTGAACTCGGGAGTGGCGCGGGGGGCCGCTGTCACGTCCGAGGTGGGAATCCGAAAGAACCGATCGGCGGAGTCGACATTCAATTGGCCGAGCGTATTGAGGTCGTATTGCAGAAACGCAGTTTTCGTCGACACAATCCCGCGCCAACGAAAAGGATTTATGGGTCCGGGTAACGCGGCCACTTCTTGCGGCGGGACACCCGAATACAGGCGTGATTCGAGTTGCTTGAGCGCGCGGCTATGGAGATTGTCGCGGCCGACGTCGTAGGCAACACAAAACAGCAACGTAGCGATGGCAATTCCCTGCCCCGTCGATTTTTTAGCTTCGCCAATCTCTCCGCTGACTAAACCGGAAAGCCAAGGCCAAATGGCTGCCAAGAAGAGTGCGGCCAAGATGGGGCCGTCGGTGAGGGAGTTCAGATCAAGATGAAACCACTGCATCGAAAACGGAATAAGCGGGCGAATGCCATAGTTATTGGTCCAATCGAGCAATAGGTGGCTTAAAACGCCGATGCAGCAAACCACCCAGGCCTGAAACCAAGGCAACTTGTGGCGGAAGATGGCGGCCACAATAAGGACGCACGCCAAGGCGAGAATGGGAACGGCCAAAAGTGCGTGGGTAGGACCGCGGTGAATCTCCAAATACGCGAGCTGACTCTTGGCCAACATGACGATGTCGATGTCGGGGATGTTCGCCGAAAGCAAAAGCAAAAGAGTGGCGCGCGGAGTCAGTCGATTCAGCCCGGCCCGGGAAAGCGCCAGGCCCATCAAAGAGTGGCTGACGTTATCCATGCAATCAGGCGCAAGCCCGAATATCCATCGAGCGCCGTTCTTTTGCGACGAAAGCGGCCGGAAGCAGAAGAGTGAGCGCGTCTGGAACAATTTCCGCCGAGATGGGGAGAGAGCCGACCAATTCACCATCCACTTGCGTCATGACTCCTTCGCCATTCTTCGCCGCGCACGTCACAGATCTGCCGTATAAGAATTTGCAGCCCTTCATGCGTTCGGCGAAATGCAGACTCACGGCTGCCAAATAAGGCAAATACTGCACACAGTGTGTGCCGCGGAAAAGGACAACCTGAAATTCGTTACGCAACAACGATGCACCGCGGGCGATTTCCAAATCGCCGCCGTAGTTGCGAACCCGGCTAATCAGGGCAAAGCTGGCCGTGTAAGATTTGCCGTCCACCGTTACATCAAATTCGGGCAGCGAGCGAAATACCTGTGAGAAGCCGCCCACATAGTAGGCCAGTTTCCCGACGGCAGCCTTCAAATCAAGATTGACCTGAGTGACAATCTCGGCATCAAAACCGACGCCCGCCATGCAAAGAAAAGAACGTTGCTCCCTGGCGCCCAGGCGCAACATACCGATGGCGACGCGAGTGGGCAGCATCTTCGAAAGATCACGCACGGATGCCAGCATGTCAATGGGAATGCGGGTTTCGCGCGCTAAAACGTTCGCCGTTCCCGCTGGAATAATCGCCAGGGGAACGCCACTGTGGAGCATGCCAGCGGCCACTTCGTTGATGGTGCCATCGCCGCCGGCGGCAAAGATCAAGTCACAACCGGATTCAATCTGCTTCTTGGCTTGCGCCGACGCACTACCGGGCCCGGTGGTGCCCACCAACTTCGCTTCCACACCTTGCCGCTGTAACGCTTCGATGGTACGTTGGAGCAGATGCTGGCTACGTGAGAGTTTTCTCGCGACCGGATTGTAAAGAATGGCGGCGCGTTTTGCGCTAAAAGATTCCAACTCACATTATAGGTTCAACCCCACTCAGGTCTAGCCATGAAACACCCGCCGGCCCAGCGCGCCGAAGAGTTGCGCAAGCAACTAGAACACCACGAATACCGTTATTACGTGCTCGACGAGCCTGAGATCAGCGACGCGGAGTATGACAAGCTCATGCGCGAACTCAAAGAGCTAGAGGAGGCGCACCCTGAGCTACGCACTGCCGATTCACCCACTCAGCGAGTCGGTGGACAGCCACGGGAAGGCTTCGTCAAAATGGCGCATAGTTCGCCGATGCTGAGTCTGGACAATGCGCTGAACGAGCAGGAACTGCGCGATTTCGATACGCGGATTCAATCGTTGCTTAAAGGCGAGCCTTACGAATATGTGGCCGAATTGAAGCTCGACGGGCTATCGATGGCGGCGCAATACGAGCAGGGGAAACTTCACCAAGCGATCACGCGTGGCGATGGCCGCGTGGGCGAAGATGTGACCAACAACGCGCGAACCATTCGTTCACTTCCCTTGCAATTACGCCGTGAAGCGCTTTCTGAAAAGTTCGAGGTGCGTGGCGAAGTGGTAATGCCGAACAAGTCGTTTGAGCGGCTCAACGAAGAACAAGAAAAAGAAGGGCAGAAGCGCTTTGCCAATCCACGCAATGCGGCCGCCGGTGCGTTGCGTGCTTTGGATCCAAGCGTTACAGCGGCTCGCCGACTAGACTACTTCGTTTATTTCTTGCTAGAAAACGGCAGGCCGTTGTTGCCGAGCCATTGGCAGAGTCTGGAACGGCTTCACGCTGCGGGCTTTAAGGTGAATACGCATCGACGCAAGTGCAAGGATCTTGACCAGCTCTTAGAATTCATTCGCGAGATAGAGACGAAGCGCGACACTTTGGGATATGAAACCGACGGTGTGGTGGCTAAGATTGATTCCATCGCGCAGCAGGAACGGCTGGGCTGGACGGCGAAAGCGCCGCGCTGGGCGATTGCTTTCAAATATCCGGCCCGACAAGCGGCTACGGTGCTAGAGAGCATCGAAGTGCAGGTGGGCCGCACTGGGGCGCTGACGCCGGTGGCGCATTTGAAGCCGGTTGTCATAAGCGGGGTGACCGTATCGCGCGCAACTTTGCACAACGAAGACGAAATTGTGAGGCTGGGTGTAGAGATCGGCGACACTGTTTTAGTCGAGCGTAGCGGCGATGTGATTCCGAAAATTGTGCGCGTTGTGGAACAGGGCAAAGACCGGCGGCCATTTGAAATACCCAAGCATTGCCCGGTTTGCAAAGGGTACGTGGTTCGCGAGGAAGGCGAGGCGGCCAGCCGCTGCGTCAACTCCAGTTGCCCGGCACGCTTACGCGAAACGCTGCTGCATTTTTCGGCGCGCGGCGTGATGGATATCGATGGCGTTGGCGATGCGCTGGTGGATCAATTATTAGCGCGGGGTGTGGTTCACAGCGTGGCGGATTTGTACCGGCTCACCGCAGACCAATTAATGGAACTGGAACGCATGGGTGAGAAATCGGCCAGCAAGATCATTAAGAATATTGAGAAGAGCCGGGCGCAGCCGTTAGCACGCGTGTTGAACGGCCTCGGTATTCCCTTCGTCGGCGAACGGACCGCCCAGTTGTTAGCTGGGCACTTTGGGGATTTAGATCACATCGCCAACGCATCCCTCGAAACGTTGCAGGAAGTGGATGAGGTTGGCCCCAAGGTGGCAGACTCCATCACGCAATTCTTCGGCGAAAAACGGAATCGAGAATTAGTGGAGAAACTGCGCCACGCGGGCTTGCAATTCACCGGCGAGAAGCAGCCGAGGAAGAAAAGCGGCCCGCTCGCGGGGTTAACTTTCGTCATCACAGGCACGTTACCTACGCTCAAACGTGAAGAAGCTAAAGAGCGGATAGAAAAGGCCGGTGGGAAGGTTGCAGGTTCCGTCAGCAGTAAGACTAGCTACTTGCTGGCCGGCGATGATGCGGGCTCCAAGCTAGACAAAGCGCGCGAATTGAAAGTGCCCATCCTCAATGAAACGGGACTGTTCGCTATCCTGGACAGTCGGAGTGAATCCTGAGATCTTTTATTCGAACCAGTGCTGTTCACTGGCACAATTTTACGGAATTTCTGATCGGTTTAGGGCCAAGTGGCCTGCTTTTATTGGCGATTCTCGATTCAGCAGGCGTGCCCATGCCGGGTGGAGTGGATGCACTCTTGGTTGCCGTCGCCGTCAACCAACCGGCCGAGGCTTATTGGGCAGCGCTGCTGGCAGTAATTGGCTCACTCGCCGGCAGTTTGGTGTTGTTTTTCATCGCGCGCAAAGGGGGCGAAGTGCTTTTGATGCGTCATGTCGCCTCTAGAACGGGCCGCCGTTTGCACCTATGGTTTCAGCGTTGGGGCTTAGCAACAGTGTTCGTGCCGGCCGTGGTTCCGTTTATACCGCTGCCGATGAAAGTCCCGGTCTTTTGTGCAGGTGCGCTCCAGGTGCGCGTGATTTATTTCGTTACGGTTTTATTGGCCGCGCGCGTGATTCGCTATTTCGGCCTGGCGTACCTCGCGGTCCATTACGGGGCGTACGCATTGCAATTTGTGAAGACACACGTTTGGCAGATTGTTTTGGGAGCACTGCTACTGGCGGCGCTGATGACTCTCGGCCTGCGGCTGTTTCAAAAGCACGAAGTCAAAGTGGGCGTTCAAGAATAAGTCGCTCGGTTTCGGTGACCTTGCTTTCGATAACATGGACGCATGTCTTTCCTCTCACGTCGAAACTTCGTTGTTCGATCAGCCGCCCTGTTGCCTGCGGCCAAACTTCTCATAGGCCGCGATGCCTTAACTGCCACCAATTTGGGAGTGCAGTTGTACACGGTGCGCGACGTGATCGGCGCCAATCCCGCGGGTGTTCTCAAAGCAATTCAAGACATTGGCTATCGCGAAGTAGAGGCAACGTATGGCAACCTCAAGCAGATTTGGTCCGCGCTGAAAGAGACGCAGCTCAAGCCGGTGAGCATCCATCTCGACACGGCGCTTTTCTTTGAAGGCGGAGCCAAACTCGACGCCGCCATTGCCGACGTGAAAGAAAAGGGATTTCAGTATGTGGTTCTGCCCTACATCCCACCCGCACAACGCGGCGGTCTGGACGTATTCAAGAAGTTGGCCGAGACACTAAACAAGTCGGGGGAGAAAGTGAAGGCCGCTGGGATGACGCTTTGTTATCACAATCACGCCTTTGAATTCGAGCCAATGCAAGGCACGACGGGCTTCGAACTTCTTCTGAAGGAAACGCACAAAGGGCTTGTCTGGCTGGAAATGGATGTGTTCTGGGTGAGTGTGGCCGGCCATGATCCGGTCGCTTTACTGAAGCAGTACTCGAACCGCGTGGCGCTTTTGCATTTGAAGGATAAGGCGAAAGGAACGGCGACACAATATAACGAAAACGTTCCCAAGCAAACGTTCAAAGAAGTGGGCAATGGCACGGTTGACATCGCGGCCATACTTGCCGCAGCCAAGAAAACCAGCGTTAAGAACTTTTTTGTAGAGCAGGATCAAACGCCGGGCGATCCGATTGAAAGTTTACGGGCGAGCTATAAGTATCTGAGCGCACATATGGGCGGGTAATGATATGGCGAGGTCTCCGGCGCGGAAAGTCGCGGCTATGATGAGGGCTGCATCGAGACTTTCCAAGTCCACATCGACGCCGTGAAAGCGCCGTCTGAATCTGAAAAGTAGACGCGGCGTGGGGAACCAGCGACGGGAATATTTAGAGCGCCCATGTTCGCTGCTGCTCCGTCAGGGCTTCGATTCGACTCTATCCACTCACGGAAGTGCTGACATTGCTGGCGCATGGCGGGGATTCCGACCGCTGCTGCCGCTTGGGTTCCCTCAATGACGTCCGAGGACAGCCGACAAAAGATCGGCTTGGCGCCGTGAAGGTTTTGCTCTCGTTGGTCAGGAGAATTATTGGCCTCTCGAAGCTTGAGCAGAACGGTCGAGCGAAATCTTGCTGGTTGAAATGCGAGACAATAGGCGGTAGGAATAGTCATGGAAACCACACAGCCCACACGCCCCAAAGAACACACTTCGGGAGAGGCGAAGGCCATTGTATTGGAACGTCGCAAAACGCTGGACGTTGACCGCAAGCAAGGGCGGTCAATGGATGAAGTGTTTCGGCGCATAACCCAAAAGCCTACGCCTTGAGTCGCGCAATCATTATCCCAGCGGCGGAATCTGACATGCGCGAGGCGTATGAATGGTATTCCGCCAAGGACAGTGAACTCGCCATGCAATTCATGCTCTGTGTCCGGCAGACAGTGGATGCTATAGAAAAATCGCCCCTTCGGTTTCCTATTGGCGTCGAGGATATCCGCAAGGCTCGTGTGAAGAAATTTCCCTACGATGTGTGGTATGTCACGGATGGCGACAGCGTCGTAGTTGCTTGTATTCACGCGAAACAAGACGGCCCGACTATTGTTCGTAAGAGATTAAGGACGCTTGAGCCATAAAAAACGGGAGCCGTGATCGCTGACGCCCGTGATCTGTTACCGTGCCGCCTAGAGCCGCGCTGGTTGTTTTTAGTTCATTGGGCCGCATAAAGCCTCCGCCACTGACATGTTTCGTACTTTAATTCTGTATGTGACGGTTGCGGAACACCTTGACGCCTCGAATAGAGACGCAACACGCTTTACAGTATTCAGCCACACCCCCACCCCGACTCGCCAGCGCAAATGGTAGACAGTCATCTACCGCCGCACGTGCTTTGCGCCATTACAGGCAGTGCGCTGGCTGGAGGTGTGGGTGTTGACGCTGCAAGCGCCGGGAAGCTGCCGAACCTTGGGAGGGCGCTGGCGCGAACTCTATAAAGCTTCGCGCGCCAAGCAGTGAGCGCAACAGCGCTCCTAATAATTGATTCGTTGAACGCCACCAGGTCGCGACCACGCTTCACAGCCTTGCAGCGTCGCGTCGTAGAGGCCTGACGCTTCTACCGTGACGGCATGAATCTGGCCGTCGGACGCTTCTTGATTTCGTAAAGAACCATTCCTGGGCCGCAATGTGAGCGCCCGCAACCCAATCCGGTTTACATAGACAGCATCTGGGTAGCATTCTTGGCCTGAAATTGACGCTACAGGGGGCTGATCGCTGACTAACCGCGTATGATTCAGACTGAAGTCAATGTTCTCTAAACCTCAGAAACATTGAGCTTTAGCAAGTCAAACGATAGCAAACAAAAGCAAGAGAGAAAAGACTGGCGGAGAGGGGGGGATTCGAACCCCCGGTACCGGTTTTGCCAGTACGACGGTTTAGCAAACCGCTGCTTTCGACCACTCAGCCACCTCTCCGGGTACGAATAGCGCTTATTGGAATCGTATCATGCCGAATGGCTAAGTCTCCCGATTTTACTCGCCTGGACCGCGGGCGATCCCCTTACAAGGCGCTTACTTTTCCAACTCAGGCGTCAATTGTTCGATCATGCCCTCCAGTTCCTGATATGCCTCGCGGGCGTGTGATAGGTCCTCATCTTTGGCGATGGTTTCAAGCCGTAGCGCGACGCGCGTAAGATCTTCCGAGAAATTGCTGAGCGCGCCGCTCAGCCTGTGCGCCGATCGGTAGAGGCTGTCCGCGTTATTGGATTGCACCGCTGCCCGGATGGCATCCAGACTGTGCGGAGCGCCGGCTAGAAAGGAAGAAACGGCGATTTGCATAGTGTCGAGATCACCGTCCACCGGCCGCGCTGCTAGCTGCTGGCTCAACGCGGATATGGTGTCCGAGAAGGAAGACGGCGGCGTCATTCCCAGCGCTGCTCCGTGAGGCGCAACCAGGTCGATGGCGTGCGTCAAAGCCGCTACATCAATTGGCTTGGAAACATAACCGTCCATTCCCGCAGCCAGGCATTTTTCCCGGTCGCCCCTCATCGCATGCGCGGTCATAGCAATGATGGGTATATGATCTCCGCTGTCCATCTCCTTCCTGCGAATCGCGGCGGTGGCTTCGAAACCGTCCATTTCCGGCATCTGCACGTCCATCAACACTAAGTCGAAGGGATCGCCAGCCAGCGCGGCTAGCGCTTGGCGCCCATCGTTTGCAACCACCACCGAGTGACCGAGTTTAGTGAGCAGGGCGACTGCTACTTTTTGGTTTATGCGGTTGTCCTCGGCCAGCAGTATGCGGAGCCTACGGGCGCTGGTAGGTTGCGGCGCAGCGGCAAGCAACAGCGCCGGGCGCGGCCCCACAACTCCACGTAGGACGGAGCCGATGGCAACCCGCAATTCTCGCGGATCTATAGGTTTGGTGAGGTAGCACGCTACCCCCAGCTCACGGCAACGAATCGCATCTTGCCGGCGGCCGGCGGAACTAAGCATCATGATGGTATAGCTGGCCGCTCCGGCGCTCTGGCGAATCTTCTCCAACAGTCCAAAGCCATCCACGCCGGGCATGCATACGTCGAGCAGGATCAGTGTGAAGGGTTGCTCCGTCTGAGAGCGCTCCAGAGCGCTCATTGCTTCGCCGGCGCCATTCGCCAGCACCGGTTTCATTCCCCAGGCCAGCAACATCTTTTCGAGAATGGTGCGATTTGTGCCGTTGTCGTCAACCACCAGCGCGCGGACGCCCTGTAGATTAACGGCGGCGGCTTCTTTCGGCGCGTCTTTTCCCTGTCCAAATGGCACCGTGAAATGAAAGGTGCTCCCTTTACCGACGGTGCTGTCCACCCAGATCCGGCCGCCCATCATTTCGACTAGCTGACGCGATATTGTGAGTCCCAGGCCCGTTCCACCGTACTTACGCGTGGTCGATCCGTCCGCCTGCGTAAAGGCTTGAAAAATGCTCGCCAACTTGTCTTGGGAAACGCCGATGCCGGTGTCGGACACGCTGAAATGGAGTACGATTGGGGCCGCCTCGCCCGGCAGCGCGCCGGTCCCCGCGCTCTCCCCGGATTCGGCCATGGCATGCACGACCACTTCCCCATGCTCGGTGAATTTGATGGCGTTGCCAACCAGGTTCATCAGGATTTGCCGCAGCCGCCCGGGATCGCCCGACAATAGGTCCGGCAATCTGGCCTCGATATCGTAAGCCAATTCAAGACCCTTATTATCGGCCCGGATGGCGAGCGCCTTCATCGTTTCCGCCACGGTGTCGTGTAACGAGAAGTCGATCTTTTCAAAATCCATCTTGCCCGCTTCAATTTTGGAAAAATCGAGTACCTCGTTTATGATTGTGAGGAGCGCGTCGGCTGACGATTTCACCACCGCGAGGTAGCCTTGCTGTTCCACCGTCAAATCAGTTCCGAGCGCCAGTTCGGTCATGCCGATCACCCCATTCATCGGCGTTCGAATCTCGTGACTCATGTTGGCGACAAAGTCGCTTTTTGCCCGGTTCGCTTCCTCCGCGCGTTCCTTTGCCTGCGCCAACTCGGCGTTAGTGCGCAAAATGGGGTCCATCACGGCCCGGTGAATGGTGAGATTTACCATGTAGGCCGCAATGATCAGGGTTATGCCAAATACCAGCAAAGAGCCCAGGCGCTGTTGGACAGACTGGGTTTGCACAGCGCCCAGCCGCTCGTGCAGGTCGTTTGAGAACTGATCCTTCGCCGCCTGCAGACGTTCCTTGATCGAATCCGTCCGGGACGCCAACGTGCGGGCTCGCTCCTGAATCTCGACCGGGAGATTTGTCGGGTTCCCGGCAATGGCCCGGTAAGTACTCTGCGCATCCAGCAAAAAGCTCTTGATCGTGTCGGCGAGTTCGCCCGCCCGGGCTGCGCGGTCACGTAAAAGTCCGGGTATGGCGGCGATTGTTTTGAGATCTTTTACCGCCCGCTGGCCTTCTCGCCCGGCCCGTTCCAATCCGGATCCGTCCTGCATCACCACCGCGTCCTGGAATCCCCTCACGCTTAGCAGAAAAGAATCCTGCGCATCTTGACTTTCTTGCGCGGCGGGAAACAATGCTGTCGAAGTGGTCCGCAGAACCCGCTCGCGGCCAATGCCCTGCAACTGCACGAGCACCGTGGAAAGGATGAACCCCAACACGAAAATGCTTATGCTAAGCCATATTTTTACTGTGATGCTTAGCTGCTTCATTTTCTCCGGCACCTTACTTCACCTTCAGCGTTTTCACGCCCGCCGTGTTAGCAGTGATACTGACGTAACCGATGGCGCCCTTGGTCTTTGCCACGAACTCTGCCACCTCGGAATCTGAATCAAAGCTCTTGGGAATCGCAGCCTTCCCGGTGAACATCAGACCTCGGTAGTAGGTCATGAGCGCCGCATTCGTTCTGCCGATGTACTTTCTTGAGAATAGGTCGCAGATCGCGCCGCCTTTCTCCAGAACCGGTTCCACATGCGAGGCGCCCGCCAAGGACGTCTTCGTCATCAGAAAAATCCGGTTCAGATCGTCGCGCGAAATCTCGGACGCCTCTACATTCGGATTGGCGATGATCTTGATCTCTTCCGGCTGCACGTTGGCCCCATAGGCACCCATGGCCGCCAGCGCCAAGAGAAGCTGGATGCCTCTCATCAAAGGTCCCGTTTCCTTAGTTTCGCTGCGCATGGGCATTTAGAACTGAAGACCCATTCTGATCACCAGCAGGTTGGTATTCGGCTTGAAACCTTGCGGATTGTCTTGAAAATAGAACCCGCGAAACGCATCGTTGCCGCCGTAGCCATTCATGAAATGGCCCTCGATTTTGACGTCCCAATGGTTTGTCAGATCAAGCCGAACGGTTGCGACCTTATCGAAGATATGATTGTCAGGGTCACTGTGCAAGTCTGCCCAGTCCAGATAAAATCGCGAGTAGTAAGCGCCGACCTCCACCCGTTTGGATATTCGGTAGCTCGCGGAGCCATAGATGCTTCGATTGTCTTGGGTAAGCTCCGGAGGCAAAATGACATCGAAGAGCAGTTG
>Ga0302320_10022283_pt1 | contig 12522 bp, 13 predicted proteins | sample Bog_T0_3_FD_202130 | JGI IMG/M metagenome (GOLD analysis project Ga0302320, IMG submission 202130) | Peat permafrost microbial communities from Stordalen Mire near Abisko, Sweden - Bog_T0_3 | ecosystem: Environmental > Terrestrial > Soil > Wetlands > Peat | place: Sweden: Abisko, Stordalen Mire...
CAAATCGCGCAAGGCGTGCATGCCATTGTCGCCGTTCTGTTCGTCGCCTTGATTCTCGGCCACATTTATATCGGCACGCTCGGCATGGAGGGGGCGTTCGAAGCCATGGGCACCGGCGAGGTCGATCTTAACTGGGCAAAGGAGCACCACGACGTCTGGCTGGCCCGAAAGCTCGCCAGCGAAGACCGGCAGGGAGAAGCTTCGGCGACGCCCGCAGAGTAGGTACTTTCGATATTCCGCATGATCTCGCGTAGCGATCGCGAAACTGAGGCACTAACCCTGGTCCCGATCGCTGCGCTTTTGAGCCTCGCGCTCGCGCAGATAGTCATCGGTGGTGCGGACCGTCTGGCCGTTCGCGCCGTAGGGATCGAACCCCTGCTCGGCGACAGCGGCAACACGACAATCGTCGCACATCCGGATGATATCGATGCGTCGCGACGATCCGCTGTACATCCAGTGTTTGCCTTCGAGCTTCGCCACCACGCGCTCGATTGTACTCTTGACGCCGAACGGCTTGCTGCAGCGGATGCAGCAGAACGGCTCCTCCTCCTTGAGGATGCGCGCCGGCGCCCGGACGGCGTTGAAATCGATCCGGGGTTTTAGCGTGATGACGTGCTCGGGGCAGGTCGCCTGGCACAATCCGCACTGCACGCAGGCGTCTTCGACAAAACGTAGCATCGGCCGGTCGGGGTTGTCGCGCAATGCGCCGGTGGGGCAGGCCGACACGCAGGACAGGCACAGCGTACAGCCGCCGGCATCGATTTCGACGGCTCCGAACGGCGCGCCTGCGGAAAGCGCGATGACGTCGACCGGCTCCGGTGCTGCGCGATGAAGTTCGATCAAGGCAAAGCGCAGCACGCTTTTCTTGCTGCCCAGCGGGCGAAAGCTTGCTGGACGCGGCGCCGGAGCCATCGCCGGAATGGCACGCAGCGCTTCCAACAGCAGATCGGGATCGTCGGTCTCGATGGCGGCGATCCGGCCGGAGCCGAAGCCGAGCCCCGCCAGGATCGGTTCGGCCAGCGCCATCGTCCGCAGCAATCCGGAGATGTCGTGCCGCGGCCGTGCCCGAAGCAGCAACCGCATCGCGCAGGCGCCATAGGCGAAGGCAGCCGCGACGCTCTCAAGTCCGATCTGGGTAACTTCGTTTACCGCAATCGGCAGCACATGGGCCGGCAATCCGTCGCCGAACCGTGCCAGCGCATCCATCAGCGGCGCGCCATGGGGATCGTCGTGCACCAGTACGGTCGGCCGTTCACCGCCGGCTTCGCGGTAGGCGATCAACATCGCCCGCAGCTTGCGCATCAGCGCATCTTCCGAGGGCACTGCATAGGACGCCGCACCGGTTGGACAGGCGGCTGCGCATTGCCCGCAACCGGCGCATATGTTGGCATCGATGGCGACACCGTTGCCGGCAGATGTGATGGCCGATGTCGGGCAAAGATCGAGGCAACGGGTGCAGCCGACAATCCCGGAGCGGGAATGGGCGCACAACGTGTCGTCGTAGGCGACGTAGCGTGGCTTTTCAAAGCTGCCGGTGAGGTCGCGCGCCCTCTCAACCGCTCGCAGCATGGCTGCCGGGCTGCCGGGATCGGCCCGCAGATAGCCGTCGCGCAAATCGGCGGCTGGAAACAGGGCGCTCCCGCCGGTCAAGTCGAGGATGATATCGCAGCTCGATCGCGCATTATCGTGCGACGGCCCGAACATCAAGGCGCCGCGCGAGGATGGTACAGCTTCCGCGAAATCATCAACGGTAACCTTGAACGCGCCGAGATGGCCGCTGGCGTTTCTTATCTTGCCCTTCGCCACCGGAAAATCGGTCATTCGCGGCGGTGCGATGGCCGCCGGCGGTTCGATCAATACGGTAACGTCAAGGTGGTCCTTGAGATGGTTGCCGGCTTCGACGGCAATTTCATCGCGGCCACAGATCAGAACGACGCCGGCGCTCTCCAGCGTGACGAACGGCACCGACGGCATCGGTTCAGCTGCCACCGCAAGCAGGGCAGCCTGTTTTGGCCCTGATCGGACCGCTTCGCTGGACCATCCGGGCCCTGTTGAATCAGCCATCGCTCTCACAGTTACTTGTAGTTGAAGTGTGCCTTCCAGAGCTGCTGCCAAGCTGGCCGATGCGGCCGAAAAAGTATATATTTATTCGGTCGAAAAGTGCGACGGAGGACCGAACCGGTGAAGCTGCTGCGGACCATCCAGCTCGATGCCTCGGATTCGTTCGTTTTTGAAAAACCGGCAGAGCCTGGTGAATGGGCGGTGTCCGGCGCTTTCGCGTTTGCTCGGTCCGATCCGGCCAATCTGCAAGGCAAGGCACGCACCGCCTTCCGCGCCGGCTTTTTGGGGCTGACTTCGCTTGGCCGTTCGACGCTGGCACAGATTGTGGTGGCGAGCGAGGCCGATCGCCGGTCGGTTGTCGAAATGCTCGCCGGACAACTGATTAGCCGGTTCGGCGCTCCGGGTCTGCCGGCGGCCCGTCTGGCGGCCGAAGAGGAGACGGATTTTGTGGCGTCGCTCTGCGATCATCCGCCGGGCGTGCTTGTTGCGGTGACTCGGCGCTTCGAGAACGGGGCTATCCGCGAGACGTTCCGGACGCTGCGCCCGCGCGAGGGAGCAGGGCACACGCGCGCCTTCGAGTTTCTGGAGGTGGTCGGCGAGGACGCTGCTGCGGACGAACACCTTGACCTCGCTGAGATGGCGAAGGGGGCACACCGTTGAGCAACCAGCATGATTTCTGGCTCTCCTGCGGCCATCATCTGCTCGATCGCGACGCGGCGGGCAAGTGGCTTGTCACCGACGAATTCCTGAAAGTCTATCTGGCCCGCCCGGAGCTGGTGCCGTCGCCTGAGGCTTGTGCCGCCGAACGCGGGCTGCATGGTTTATTGCTGAGCGATCCGCGACGCCCGGTTGGGCCTTCGCAGGTTGCCGGGATTGCTGACGCCGACGCCCGCGAAAACTGGGAAGTGATAATCGGTTGGCGCGATCATCTTGTTAAACATCGCACCCTGGAAGCCGCCTATCTCGAGATCATTAGGCACAATATCCGATTTCCCCATATCTTCGTCGGCCAGCTAACGCAACTGATTTTGCGAAACGCCCTCGAAAACTGTGAGGACGTTCTCGTGCTGCGCGCCGCCGAGACGTTGTTCCGGCCGCAGAAACTGCTGGCGCAGAACGGTGTGGTAACCGCGGTCGACGAAGAGACGGAAGCAATGCTTGGTCGTCAACCCCGGTCGCCGCTGGTGGCGTTGCTGCGATTGCCGGTGGTCGGTGAAGTCGAAATGCTCAACGATAGCACCGCGGACAGCTATTGGGGGCGCAGCGATCGCTTCGATATGGCGCTCGACCTGACTGCCGGCCAGCGCGGCCTGACCGCACTTGGCGAAGTCGTCACGCGATGGCTTGCACATCTGCTTGCGATCGATGTTGCGATCGAACCTGTGAGCGAACTGCGTAACGCCCCGTTATCCTGGTATGTGGGGCTCGATTCCGAGGCTACGCGCATCGGGGATAAGCTTTGGAACGGCAGCGATCTGGATGAGGAAACGCGGAGCCGGCTCATAGGGCTTTTTCGGCTGACGTTCCGTGATCCCCTGGATATGATCGAGAGGGTACGAGGCGAACCGGTATACCTGCTGGCGGCGATGACGGCGGACGAAGTACTGCATCTGAAGCCGCAAAATCTTGTGACCGGCTTGCCTATCCGGCACGGGGAGACGGTCAATTGAGATCGACAGCGCTTGCCCATATTCCAGTCGGAGTCGTGGTCGAGCGGCGCAAGGCCAGAAGCATGTGGGCCGATTTTTTGTGGCGACCGGTTTCGGTGTTGGCCGGCAGGACGTCAGCCGCGCCCTGGACGGCGCTCCGCAGCGACGCTGAAACGGCGTTGTTCTTCGCAGGTGAGGCGGTGATCGAATTGCACCGGACCGAGACTGTAAATTATCGCGATAATCTCAATTCGGGCGCGCCTGCGCTGTGGATCGCCCTGCATCCGGTCGCATCCGAATGGCCATATGAGATACTTGCCGTCACAGCCGATCCGAGCGAAGGGGAGGCGTTCACCGATGCCGGCAGCAATATTGTCGAAGCCGTCGCGATGCCGGCCGACATCGGAAAGGCCATCGGTCGGTTCATCGCCGAGCATCATGTCGAGCGGCCCTTCGTCAAGCGCCGTCGCCAGCCGGCGGAGCCGGCGCCCGCCCGGTGCGGAAACGGCAAGGGGAGCGGGAAATGACCTCGCCGGATAGCTTCGTCTCACGCTGGGCGCGATTGAAGCACGGCTCCGATATCCAGCGCGGAACGGAGGTTGCGGACGATGGGGCTCGGGCCTCGGCGGTAGAAGCACCCGCAACCGGTGTAGAGGGCGCCATCGCTCGGCCCGAAATCGCCGCGGCAGCCGATGCGCCTTTCGATCCGGCAAGCCTGCCGTCGATTGACGCCATCGGCGTCGACACCGACATTCGCGGGTTCCTGCAAGGCCGGATACCCGCCGAGTTGACGCGGGCCGCGCTGCGCCAGGCCTGGGCCAGCGATCCTGCCATTCGCGACTTCATTGGCATTGCTGAAAACCAATGGGATTTCAACGATCCGAACGCGATTTCCGGGTTCGGCCCGTTGCCGGAGGGCTACGACGTGTCGGGGCTTCTGGCGCAAGCGCTCGGCGGGCGCGATAGGCTCGTCGAAACGATCCCGGATATGCCTGAGACCGTTGAACGGTTGTCATCTGTCGTAGCCGATCGCGAGCCCTCCGATCCCGGCCTTGATAAGCCCTGGGCCAACGATAAGGAATTCCGGGGTTTGCCGGAGGATCGGAGTGGAGAAGGTGCGGCACCTGACAATGATGAAGTTGTCAAAGCAAATGATCCCCCACCCAATCCCCGTCGCCACGGCAGTGCGCTGCCGCGGCGGGATGGATAGCGCGAGCTGAGAATGGACAGGATGCGGGAGCCCGGATCTCAAGCTTCACCGCCGCGTGATGTGGATGAGATCGATCGCGCCCGGGCCCAGGAGTATGCGCTGCTGGCCATCTTGCTTTCTCGCGGTCCCACTGCCGAAATGATAGCAAGGCTGGCGTTACTGGATGGGGACACAACCCCGCTTGGGACCGCTCATGCTGCGCTGGGGCAGGCGGCGGCCCGGACCGACGAGACGAGGGCAGCGCGGGAGTTTTTCGATTTGTTCGCCGGGCTCGGGCAGGGAGAGCTTCTTCCCTATGCATCTTATTATCTCACCGGCTCGCTCTATGGGCGACCGCTCGCAGCGCTGCGTGGAGCCTTTCGGCGTCTCGGCATCGAAAGAAAGACGGGTCATTCGGAACCTGAGGACCACGTCGCAATTCTTTGTGATATCATGGCGGGTCTTGTCGGCGGAGACATTGCAAGTCCGGCAGGTTCCGATCGCGCGTTCTTTGACGAACATCTCGCTCCCTGGATCGGACGTTTTTTCGCCGATCTGGAGCGCGCTCAATCGGCCGATTTCTATGCGCGCGTCGGATCGCTTGGCCGAGTTTTTGCGGGTATTGAAGCGGAGGCCTTTGCTCTCCCGGCTTGAATGTCCGGTCTAAAGACGGCGTTGGTCCGCCACGAGACCTGGTTGCGAAAGAAGGAGAATTAACATGCGAGCTTACATTGTTGCCTGCATTGTTTCCGGCGTTATAGCCATCAGTGCGGCCCTCATTCTCGACAATTTCGTTCAGCAGACCGCTCACGCGGCCTTTACCGAGCCAAGTTAGCGTTGCGAGCCATACTTAATCGGGGACCTCGGCGCCAGTTTGCAATAATATCCTGAACCGGACTGCGGTTTCGCCGACAACTTGATAAGTCCGAAAATCGGGAGCCTGCCATGATACGTCCTTTGATTATCGCATTCGCGGTCGTTGCTGTGGTCGCGGGTTCCTCCGTTCTGATGCGGTCGCGATCTTCCGTGATCGAGTTGTCGGCCGGAACTGCCGCGATGCCATCACTGCTGGAACTCCACGCGGCCGCAGGCGTGCATAAACTCCCCGTCCAGGACATCGAAGATCAATCGCTGATCTATCCTGCGGTGGAAAAGCACTGAAAAAATCCCGGGAGCTCATCCGCATTTCTCGGCCGGCGACGCGTCTCACATTGGCAATATGACCAACCTGAGCCATTGACGTTTTGAGCTGAAAACGGCGTGGTGATCGGCTCATCGGTGCTCCGGAGCGTAATTTTATTTCACGTGATGTTTGGGCCGACGCTCAAGCCCGGGGTTCACGACCTCGATCACGAACGCGACATAACTCTAGCAATCCGCGCTGCGCTCCCTGACCTCACTGGAGGCACCAATCGCCACGTGGTCTGGCAGCCGCTGGCTCATGGCCTTAGGAGACGGTTTGAGTGGAACTCACGGGCGAGCCGGTTCAGGGAGAGATATAAACCCTGTCACCGAGGCGCCGTTGCAAATCGAAGGGCCGATTCGATGACAGATAACGAAATTGCGACCAATCTTCACAGCTTGCCTGAAGTGCCGATGGATACTCACGACGAACTCCTCCTCTGGCACGCTCTTCATCGCCTTGAGGTGGCTTATTGGCACGACGTTGACATCAACGAGGGGCGCGCTGCCCATGAGTTTTTTACCCCGGACGGCGTGAAGATGGTGGGTCACAACCGGTTTGAAGGGCGCGAACAGATCCGGGCATTTTATGAGTGGCGTGCTCGTCAAAGCGGCACGGAAGCCGTGCGTCAACTAGGGATTAGCGGCGTGAGAGCCGTGCGTCACCTGATCACCAATTTTTATGTGGCATCGAGCAGCGAACGCTGCGCGACAGTGCGGGGTATAGTCATTTTCTATGGTGGTCCATCGAAGCATCAGTCAAATCCCCCTATGGTGGCAGACTTCATCAATGAGTGTGTATTGAACAAAGACAACGTGTGGCAATTCAAATCGCATACCCTCCGGCCGGTATTCATGAGTAGAGTGACGCCTCCCTCGATGCAGATCGACCCCAATTTCCTGAAGGTAAACGTGGCGCGCCAGCCATAGTGATCGCCAACAGCGCCGGCAATGGCACTGCCAATAGGATGCCGCAGAGGAAGGCCGCGAGGCCTGCACTGTTTGGCGCTCAATCGAGCCTGTAATTCGACCATTGGTCGCTGCCATCAACCGGGCCGACGTCGTTATGGTAGAGTCCGGCTTGCCGGCCGCGCTCCTGCACCAAGGCAAGCACTGCGTCGATCCTTGGCGTTGGCACCTTGACGAGGCGGCCCATTTCCTGGACCGCGGTGACGAGTGCATCGATCTCCAGGGATCGGCCTCGTTCGAGATCCTGCAGCATCGAAATTTTGTGACCGAAGACAGAACCGGCCGCGTTCAGTCGCCGCTCCATCATTTGCTCGGGGATCGCAATGCCGAGCGCCGCCGCGACAGCCTGAGCTTCAGCCATCATGGACTTGCACAGGGCGCGGAGGCCCAGCTCGGAGGTGACGCGATCGAGGGTCGCAAGCGTCAGGACGCTGATCGGGTTGAAGCAGACGTTGCCCCAGAGCTTGAGCCAGATGTTCCAGCGGATGGTGTCGCGGATCGGCGCATCGAAACCGGCCGAGACACTTTCGAGATGATTGCCGTCGAACTGGCCGCCTTCCTTGTAAAAATACCACCAGGGAATGCCGTTCATCGCGGTGAGAACCGCGGTACGCGGACCGAGCAGTGGAGCGAACGCGCCTGCGCTGGCTTGGGCTTGCTGCGCCTTCAGCGCGCAGATCACGATGTCCTGTGGGCCAACCGTCGCGGGGTCGTCGCTTGCGGGCAAGTCTACGATACGCGTCCGTCCATCCACGATCAACTTGAGGCCGTGGCTCCGGATGGCTGCCAGATGTGCACCGCGGGCAATGGCACACACGTCATGGCCCGCCAATGAGAGTTCGCCTGCCATGTAACCGCCGATCGCCCCGGCGCCGAATACGCAGATCTTCATCGCTCGCTCCTCTGTTCCGTCATCCCACGACAGACAGATAGAGCCTCGCGGTTTTGGTCAGTATCCGGAGATTTGGCGAGACATCTTCCCGATTTTCGCGATAATCCCTTTATGGACAGGTTCGCGGCGATGCGGGTGTTCGTCAGGATTGCGGATGCGGGGAACCTGTCGGCCGCAGGCCGTCAACTGGGTCTTTCCCTGACCTCCGTCAGTCGCCAGCTCATGGCCCTCGAAGAGGCCCTCGGCACCACGCTTGTCGAGAGGACGACGCGACATCTCTCGCTGACGGAGGCCGGTCTACTCTACTACGAACGGGCGAAGCAGATTTTGGAGGAGGTCGCCGAGGCTGAACGCGGCCTGACGACACAGACAGGAATAGCGTCCGGCCGGTTGCATGTGAGCGTTCCTTCGCTACTCGGCCGGTTGCGGTTGGCGCCAATGCTGCCCGGCTTTCTGGCGGAGCAGACTCACGTCTCGATCGATCTGATGCTGGTGGATCGGCCGGTACGTCTTGCCGAGGAAGGTATCGATGTTGCCCTTCGCGTTGGACCGCTGGAAGACTCCGGCCTGATTGTCCGCAAGCTCGACGAGATCCAGCTTGTTGTCTGCGCGGCGCCGGACTATCTGCGCCGGCGCGGCGAACCGGCGACGCCGGAGGACCTGGTCGCGCATGACTTCCTGGCCTTCGGCGACGTACCAGGCGTCGCGGAATGGAGCTTCCAGGACGGGGCAGCGCGAAGATCTCTGCGCATTCCAACCCGGCTTTGCGCCAATGACTTCGATACGTTGGTCGGTGCGGCCTTGGCGGGGGCCGGGCTGGTCCGAGTGCCATCCTGGCAGGTTGCGCATTGTCTCGCAAACGGACGGCTCAGGATTGTGCTCAAGGCCTATCAGCGGCAACCCACGCCATTGAGCATCCTGACCCTGCGCAACCGCCTCCTTCTGCCGAGGTGCGTGCCTTCGTGGACTTTTTGCAGCAGCACTGGATGCATCCGCGACCGCCTCTCTGATGTTGTCAAGGCCGTGAGGTGTTCGGTACACAGAGGCGGCCAGTTTCGCATTACTGCGCCCGCCAACCAAAGTAAGATCAGGCAGTCGCAGCCTGTTTCGTGGCGGCGCGCAGCATAAGCCTGTGCCATCAATTGGCTTCCTTCGGGTTCGCCCGAGCCGAACGCCAGATTGTGAACAAAAAATTTAATCGTGTCTCCGCCGACGCTCACTATCTGAACCAACAGCCGGGCAACTTTTCGACAGGGTTGGGCTCGCGGAGGTGGGACGAAGCAGAAGATGGGATTTCCACGATCAGTTTTGCTTTGTCTCTGTTTCGTTGTGACGCCCGTATCCCTTTGCCGCGCGCAGGGTAGTACGCTCAAGTACGAGGTCGATCCCGCTTGGCCAAAGCCCTTGCCCGAGCATTGGGTCACCGGCCAGGTAAGCGGCGTCTGCGTGGACAGCCAGGATCATGTGTTCATCGTCAATCGGGACGACATGACGGGCAAGGAGGCCGAAGTCTCACGGCAGGCTCCGCCGTTCATTGAGTTCGATGCCGACGGCAAATTCGTGAACGGCTTCGGCGACTGGAGGACTGTTCCGAACACAACCCACGGCTGCACCATCGACTACCAAGGCAATTTCTGGACCGCCGGCAACGGCGACGGCATCATTCAGAAATACAGTCATGAGGGAAGACTGATGATGGAGATCGGCAAGCCAGGCGTTGTCGATACCTCTGACGGTACTCTCAAAGGACGCGCCCTGAACTCGAGCCAGACGCAGCTCAATATGCCGTCCGATATCGCCGTCGATCCGGCGAACGGAGATGTTTATGTATCTGACGGATACGGCAATAGTCGCATCGCCGTTTTCGATCGCGACGGAAAATTTCTGAGGCAATGGGGACATCAGGGCACAAAAGAGGAGGCGGATGCGGGTATCGGCGGCGCTTTCATGCGGGTGGTGCATTGCGTAGCTCTTGGCAATGACGGCCTCGTCTACGTTTGCGATCGGCAGGGCGACCGGATTCAGGTATTCGATAGAACGGGACACTTTAGAAAGAATATCTGGATCAAGAGAGGACGCAGCCTCCCCGATGAGTGGGGAACTGCTTGGTGGATCAGATTTTCTGCGGATCGCGAACAGAAATACATGTACGTGGCCGATGGCGGCGACGAACAGGTGAAGATTCTCGATCGGGCCAGTGGCGAAATCCTCTCCAGCTTCGGTCGCCCGGGCCATCAGCTCGGCGAATTTACCCACGCCCACACGCTGGCCGTCGATTCCAAGGGCAACGTTTACGTGGCTGAGACTGACTGGGGCCGTAGAGTACAGAAGTTCAAGCCGGTATCGGTCGTTGAATGACCGCTTTCAGGACCGGACGGCAATGGCGATCGATGGCAGCGTCCTTGCCAGGGACGCCGCGCCCGCGGTTTCGTTGCACAACAGCATCTTCCAACCGACCGGAGAGTTTGCATGAGAGTTGCGCTGATTGGGCTAGGTAATATGGGCTCTGGCATCGCCCAGTGCATTCTGAATGCAGGTCACGACCTGACCGTCTGGAATCGCACCCCTTCCAAGGGGGATATGCTGGTTTCCCGTGGCGCGCGTTCGGCGGCGACGCCACGCGAAGCGGCGGCAGACTCCGATGTGGTCATCACCAGCCTGATGGACGACCGATCCGTCCTGGACATAGTCAAGTTGGACGACGGGCTGCTGTCGGGGATGCGCCCGGGGACAGTCCATGCATGCGCGAGCACCATCTCACCGGCGTGCGCCGACGAACTGGAACGGCTCCACCTAGAGCACGGCAGCGCGTATGTATCAGCTCCCGTCGTCGGCCGCCCCGATTCCGCCGCGAGCGGACAGCTCGCGTCCTTTCTCGGTGGCGCGCCGATCGCTACGCGCGAGGTCGAACGGGTCTGCCGCTCTTACTCGAAGTCGGTGACGATCGTTTCCGACCGTCCACGCCTGGCCAACGTTATGAAGCTCGCGATCAACTACAACGTGGTATGCACAATCGAGTTGATCAGCGAAACCTACATCTTTGCCGAGAAATGCGGGCTGCAACTGGAGCATCTGCGTGATTTTTACCAGCAGCTTTGGTTCGCACACCCGGCGGCGCGGCTTTACGCCGACAAGCTTCTGAAACGCGACTTCAAGGGACGGGGCGGCTTCGTCATGACGGGCGGTCTCAAAGACGTGAACCTCATGCTCTCGACCGCAACCGAGGCGGGTTCGGAGCTCAAGATCGGCGAGATCGTCGCTCATATGCTGTCGGAGGGAGTTTCAGCGGGGATGGGAGAGCGGGACTGGAGTTCGATTCACGAGATCTCGCGGCGAAAGGCCGGTCTCGATTAGCGCGTCGGCGACGTCCCGCGCGAAGCCGGTCAGCCAGCTGAGCGCCAGTGACATCAAGGTGAACCGTCAAAGCGGCCTGGTGCGAAATAGTCACGGTACCATTGCAATTTTGTTGCGTCGTACACTTTAGGATAGCCCCCGTGTTTTTTCTGGGAGGACCCCGGTTAGCTCGCCGATAGCATTGGAGATCTACGATGACTGTCCAGAACCGACTTCGCCTATTGATGTTGGGGGCATTCGCCGGCGCCGTGTTTGCGCCTGCATGCGCGGCTGCGGAGGACGCGCAGACCGAGCGATTGCAGCGTCAAATCGATGCGCTGCAGCGCCAATTGCAAAGTCTGCAAAAGCAAGTCAACGAATCCAAAAGAGCGCAGCCAGCTCAGGCGGCCCAGGGCTCGGCTGCCCCGGACGGAGCGTACGCCCGAACCGATGGTCCGCGGCCGCCTTTCAAGGCTCCCGTCGTCCCCACCCCTGCCGGTGTAAAGCTCACCTGGGGAGGCTTCCTGGCGGCAGAGGCGGTCTATCGGCAGCATAATGCGGTCGCCGATATCGGGACCCCCTTTACCTCGATCCCATACCCGTTCTCGCCACAGTACGGCGAGCCTGAGTTTCATGGCACCGCACGACAAAGCCGGTTCTCATTGCTCGTTGAAGGCGCGCTCGATCCGGCGCAGAAGCTTGCCGGCTACTACGAAATGGATTTCCTGGGAGCCGGCGTCACATCCAATTATAACCAGAGCAACAGCTGGGCGCCGCGGTTGCGCCAGGGCTATCTCACCTATGACAACAGCGATTGGGGTTTCCACCTTTTGGCTGGCCAGGCCTGGAGCCTTGCGACGCAGAACACGGTCGGCATCACCCCGCGACGGGAGAATATTCCGCTGACGATCGATGCAAACTATGTGGCTGGCTTCGACTACACGAGGAACTGGCAGATTCGAGCGGTGAAGGATTTCGGGCCGACGGTCTCGCTGGGCCTCTCGATCGAGAACCCGGCCTCGCAGGTCTACGCCGGCACCGGCGCCATCGCCAACGGTGGCTCGCTGAACGGCTTGATCGTGAATTGGGCCAACGCCGGCAGCAGCTTCCTCGGAAGCGGCGGCTTCGCCAACAACTTCAACACGGAAACGGCGCCTGATATCATTGGCAAGGCAGCGTTCGATCCGGGATGGGGCCATTACGAAGTACTGGGGCTTGCCCGCTTCTTCACCGACAGCGTGTTTACC
>Ga0302320_10022284_pt1 | contig 12522 bp, 17 predicted proteins | sample Bog_T0_3_FD_202130 | JGI IMG/M metagenome (GOLD analysis project Ga0302320, IMG submission 202130) | Peat permafrost microbial communities from Stordalen Mire near Abisko, Sweden - Bog_T0_3 | ecosystem: Environmental > Terrestrial > Soil > Wetlands > Peat | place: Sweden: Abisko, Stordalen Mire...
AACAGTTTTATGAGTTTGAGATGATAAAAATAATCAAATTATTATATTTTTTTTTAAAAATAATTTTTTTATTCAAACTCAAGAAAAAACATGATATTTCAGAACAAAATATTTATTTTTCTCATTTCTTAACAAAAACTTCTTTAAAATAAAACAAAAATGAAATTAGGAATTTTATCATAAATTAGCGAAATCATCATCTATTATATCCTTGATGCTTTTGTGCAAATAAATGGCCTAAATCACAAAAACTTAAAAATGAAATATATGAATATTTTGACTCGGAATTTGTTTTCGTTGCAAGCTTTTATGAAAATGTTTTTAAGAATTTTTTCGCTCATTTCTTTTAGGCTCTTGTTCCATTTCCCAATATACAACAACGTCAATTGGACCAACTCCAAACTTTTTTCAGATAATCTGAAAAGAAAAATTGATTGTTTTGATTCTTTCTCCAATTTCTTCACTTTATTTAGGTCTTCAATTTTTATTTGGTTTCCCGAAATTCTAAAAATTTTCAAAATCTATGAGAAAAATAAAAATTACATGGAGGCCAAGATAACAAAATCATAAAAACAATAATCCGGGTAATAATCCAAATATTTATAATAAAAAAGCAAAAGACATTCATAAATTTCCATATTGGATAAATTTTGCTTTTCTTCAGGAAAAATGAAAGTGCCCGCGTCAGTTTCATTATTTTTTAGAAACTCAGAATATTTTTTCTTTTAAAATAATTGAATTTGGAGAAACAAAAAAAATTACGCTGAACTCTTCAAAAAAATTTAATATCTGCAAATTTAAGTCTTTATGCTCATTTTCATCTTTTTCTGTTTCTTGACTCATTTCTTGTAAAAAGTTCACAATTTCAAGAACTATAACATCCAATCCTATCGTAAAATATTTTATGAAACATTCATTCATAATTTACCTTCATAATTTTTAGTCAAATTTTCTTTAATTTGGGAATAATTTTTCAATAGATGAATAGAACAAATTATTGGAATCAAAGAAAAAATGAATGGAAATGCAGATTTTTCCTTTGATGTGAATAAAGCTTTGATGAATGTAAACAGAAAAGAAAATATTTTAGATTTCTAAAAATTCTAGTTTAGTGTGAACAATCAATCAAAGAAATTTTACTCCTTCAATTATTTGATCGGAAAAAAATTTGAAATATTTTTTGAAAAGTTCTTTATCATTTGTCAATTTTTTGAAATTTTTGACATCCTAATACATTGAGTAAAATGGGAAATAATAAAAACTCCAGCACTTGACAAAAGTCATTTAGTTCTTTGTAAATTTTTGATAATTCAGGGTTTTCCTTTTCAAAAGAATCATTAACTAAATTTTTTTTTTCACACATAGTTTTTTTTTTAATTTCAAAGCTTTAAAAATTGAAATTAATTAATTTCGAAAATAATTAGAGAAAAATGGAGATAGTTAACAAATTTTAATTTGAAAATTTTTTCATTAAATAACAAAATGAAAATTTTTTACATTGTTTCTTTTAAAATTGATTTACCTTCGATTTTTTCAGAATTTTTTTTCACTAATTGATCATCATGCAACAAAACAATCAACTCATCTTCTTTGGCCAAGGTAGCATAGCATCGATATTCTTTGAACCATAATTGATCAGGTTCAACGAAATAAAAATTAGATTTTCCTGGCATTTCTTTTTTATATTTTCCAACCACTGCAACATCTCCCTCATCAGTTAAATAGACATGTGCTCTATCATTATTTTTGGTCTTAAGGAAATTTCTGCATCTCAAACAAATATGCCTTTCTCCGTAATATTTAACTTCTATATTATCTTTGCCACACGTGACACACCCTTTATCAAATAAAGCTGATTGTTTTATTGAATAAGGCACAAATTTTATTGGGTTTGCCAGAGAAAAATCCTTGGATTTTGGGAGTTCCATAAATGTTGTCATTTGGGTTTTTATTGGTGGCATAGTATTTTTGGTAGACAATTTATTGCGGGCCACTTAAAAAAAAAAATCAAGGAAAAACAAAAAATAACATTTTTACCGAGATGGGTGATCACTGTAGTTGCGTGACCTGCTTTTTTAAAGACCCTCTTAACTTTATCATGAAGGAAGACTTCATATTTATTCAGATTAGTTGTTTGGAGTTTTTGATTCATATTTTGAGTGGGGATGAAAAAGGCGGGAGGCTCATTTTTTGTTACCTCTTCTGGAAGCAAGTTAATCAGTTTAAAAGGACGAGATCTATTTATATCATGAATATGTTTCATTTTTCTAAGGAAACGAAAATTCAATACATTGAAAATTTAATATTTATAAAAATATTGTTTTCTTCATTTTTTCTTGAATAAATTAAAAATTTTTAGGAAACAAAAAATTAATAAATGATGGTGACACAAAAATTTCTTTGAAGAAATTTTAAATATGAAAAAAAAACTATGTTTTTTATTTCTTTCATTTTTCGAAATTTTCATTTTTTTTTAATTCGCTTGTAAAGATTTAATAATTTCAACTACCAAAGGGTTCTTTTGGGTCTCATTGAAGAAATCATAAAATTTTGGGCAAGTTTCAATATCCGGGGTTTTCGAGATGGCCAAACAGCATCGAACAACGGCTCTAAACAAATCAGAATTTCTATCTCCTTCTTGTTTCCCAACAGCATTTTTAGCAAATTTTTCTACCCTAACCTTCATTTTGTCGGTGATTTGATCAATAATCGACAAAATTATGTAAGGATTGATGAGGCACAATTTTTGAATTATATGGAAACAGATAATTAAAATATCATCATTATTTTCATCTAAAATTTGAAATAAAAACAGAAATAAAACAAACATTAAATCAATACCTAATCCTCCCAAAATAGCATCATTGTACAATCCCGCATCAATATTATGCAAAGGCAATAATGATTCAACTGATGTCTCAACAAAAGAATATGCTGAAGTTCTCAATGGCAATCCATCATCAACTTTATGCTTGAAAGGCCCTAATTCCACTTCTTTGATCAGACTTGCAACAATCTTCAGATTTTCTTTAATATAATCATAAAATTTCGGATTGGCATCTTTGAAAAGCTTAGGCAAATTGTAAGCTATTGTCGTAAGACTCGTGATAACTGCCTTTCGAATATTAATATCAGCATCTGCTATCATTGAAAACAAGGTCAGAACTAGCTTTTGGATTTTTTCTGTTGGGAAGTTTTTGGCGCAAAAATGTCGGAAGGCACTGATTGCGATATATTTACGAGACAATTTGGGAGATTCGAGATTTTTTTCCAAAATGCTTTGAACTTCATCGAATTTCAATAAGCAAATTTTTCCTAAGGGACAAAATAAAATAATTTTGGTTTATAAAATGACTAAATTATTACCAACACATTCAGCAACGAAATTTTTGATACTTTCATCCTTATTTTCGGAGTAATCGAACAAAAATGGAACAACCTCAATCAGACTTTTGGAAATATCTTTCGAATCTTGAATAATTTCCTTCAAAGTATTCAATATCAAATATTCTCGATGATCTGGACTTTTGATGAGACTCATAACTTTTGGTAAAAACACCTGTTGATTTCCCTGAAATTAAAAATAATTAATACAAATAAATGCTAATTAATGAATTTGGCTACAAGACAAATGCCACCCAAAGCCAAAGTCCCTGAATTTTTGATGCTTTCATGCTTATTATTTAAACATTCCAACACTCCATTGACCAAATTTTCATAAGTTGAGAAATCTTTTGTTTTTCCAATTTCTCTGATAATCAAAAGAGAAGTTTGTTGTTTCATCAAGTCTTCTGGTTTATCTGATTTAATCAAAATCTAGATGCAAATTTTTCAAAATTATTAAAATCAGAGAATTTTTACGTTTTGAATGCATAAGTCAATAAACACTATCCTATTTTTTTCATTGGGGGTGGTCAAGACCATCCTGGAAATACATTTGGCAATTGAATTCAGAGAGTTCTTATTATCTCCTTGGTTCAATTTATCAGTTGTCGCCAAAATATCAATTAGATTGTTTTTAGAGAAATTCTCGAAAATTTCCAGAAGTCTAGTCAAAAGAACTCCCTGAACTAAAGGAGATTTAGCCAGTTTTATGCAATTTTCAAGAGCCAAATTGTATTCTGGAATCACTTTCGTATTTTCCAGAATCAAAAGTGATAATAATTGCAAAGTTATTTGAGCTAAATAGAAATCTTCATCTCGAATGTATGGAAGAATGTTTTGCAGAATTTCTCTATGAATGCCCTCATCTATTTTCCCTTTCAATGCCTCAACAAAAATTATCAAAGACTCCAAGGTCGAAATTTTGAGTGTTCTTGATTGTTTTAATAGAAAACTGCATAATTCTTGCATTATTTGTCTTATCACTCCAGCGACATTTCCCTGGAGTAAATGTTTATATTAAAAATGTAAGAAAAATAGAATATATACATCTATTGGCAATTTGAGTTCGTTTCCTTGTGGGAACTTGTGAAGGGCCTTGAGTGCAGCTATTCGAGTGACTTCATTTTTTAATTTCAAGAACAAAGATTCGAGAATTTCTTTTAATTCCTGTGAACTCAACTGGTCACCAAAGATATTAATGATCATAGCAACATTTTGAATCACAGTTTGTTTGATCTAAAATTTATAAAATTAATAAAAAAATTAATTTTTTTAAAAATAAAACAACAAAAAATGATTTAATTAAAAAAAAATATAAAATTAAGAAACCTCTTGATCGATATCAGCTTCCTTCAATTTGTTATTCACCACTGGAATAAATGGTTTAACGAATTTCCCATAAAATGTCGCTGGTGAATTGTGACTCGGTCTCAAAACCTTAAAAAAGGCGCTGAGTAGTCTGAATCCTTCAGCCGATATTTTGAAATAGCTATTCTGAATTGATCCTTGGCAAATTTTTGACAGATCATCAAAATACTCCGAAAAAACAATGTTGTTTTCATTATGGCATCTGAATAACCTCCTCAAACATAGCATCAAATTCAATCTTATCTCATTTTTTGAATGGTCTTTCGCATCCAACAAAATGCTTTTGAAAGTTTCAAAGATGCCTACCCAATTTTGCTTATTGAGAAAAACGTTTGGAACACATAATGAAGCTGTCAGCAAAAGATTGGAAGCCTTAACTTTAATAGAGATGGAGCTGTTTCCATTGAGAATCTTCAACAATTCCTGCAATAATTGATCAATGATGGTATTAACAGAATCACAGGCTGTGGATTTCATTCTGATCAATGAAACAGGTTCTTCCAAAGCTGTGGTCACATTGGAAATGTCACCATAAACTATCGCTTTGAAATAATTATTCAAGGCGGTGAAGGTGTCACTTCGGACATTTTCATCTTTTTCTCGTAATCTTCTGACAAGATCTAAAATACAAAAATCGGAAATTTCCTTCACCATATCTTTCTTATTTTTCAGCAAAGTGTCAATTATATGGATAGAAGCTCTTCTAACCCTCCAACTTGAATCATCGCTTGTGAATTGATAATCATCATAATAATCATCATCTTCTAAAATCAAAAAATTCATTTTATAGTAAATATTTCTTTAAATTACCATTTTCTATCTCCATTTGATCTGCGTCAATGTTCACAATGTTATTAGGATCATATTTCAAGAAAAGAGTTGCTATTTCAAGAATTTCCTTCAAAAATGGCTGAATGTCTTTGTGACAACCTTTGATGAATTGATCAATGATGCTCAAATAATTTTCCAACAGCTCATTTGTCAAGTCTAAATCATCATTGTCATTGATTTGAATAAATGCCTCGCATTGCTTAATGACGAATGGTATCAGAGTTTTGAGAATTTGTGACAGCTTGTTAGCAACATATTTGGATACAGAGTTCAAAGCTTGCACGTTATAAATAATGATTTTGCGATCTTTGCTTTTTTTGATATTTTCCATAAGGTTGTTGGAAATGTTTTGCACCTGGACATTTGTCAAAATTTGCGATAAAAGTCCAAGACTAGCGCAAATTTTTTTCCTTAAAGTGTCTTGGTTTATTGTAATTTTGGCTAAAATAAAAATGTTTTTAATATTGTTATTAATTAAAAAATGGAAATTGTATGTACCTAAAAGATAATTTGGATATTCATTTTTCAAATAGGTGTTGTTATAAGTGAACAAAAACACTGAAAACTTTTTCAAGACATTGTTGATGATTTCAATGAGTTCTTCCTCCAATCCCTGATCCTTAATGTTTTTCAAACCTTTTTGAAAAAAAATTAAAGAATTTTTTTTTCAAACTTTTTTGTAATCTCACCCAAAAAACAATTTTTCAAAATGCTGTTGCAAACTATTTCAGCAAAACTGTCAGGCACTTTACTGATGATGGTTTTTACGCAAGTAGCATAGATATCTCTGATTTGCTTGGACTGGTTATCTTCTTGCAACAAATGCTTCGATAATTTATCCAAAAGATTCACTAAATGTGTTTCTTGAAGTTTACCAACACAATTACCAATACATCTGATCGAATTGCCTATTATAAAAAAAGTAGATTAAATTTGTATATTAATTGTGTCAAAAAGCAACTTTGGACATCGATGGAGGTGGCATCTAAATGCAACAAAAAGATCTCACAAATTTCATTTTGGATCTGGGAATCCAAAACGTTATTTTCTTCTGTCATTTTCGCACAAAGATCGTTGAGAGCCATAATTTTTATATCATTATCATAATGGCGACCCTCTTTGAGGAGTTGTTCGATAGTTCTAGAACTCATTTAATTTTTTCTATTTTTTTTTTTTTATTTTGAAATTTTTGACTTATTTTAAATTCAATATCTTTTTTTTGAAAACAAAGCTTTTTATTTTCTATTTCAAGGATTTTAAATAAGAGATAATTTTGAAGATCAAGATAAAACAGAAATCAATATTTTTTTTTATGAATTAAAAAATTGATCAAAGTCATCTTAAATTATAAAATTCTTTTCTTTTTAATTTTGTGTTCAAATAAAAAGTAAAAAAATCACAAAAAACATTTTATACGATTCTTATCACAATTTTAAATTTTACAAGTTTTTTAATCAAAAATAATTAAAATTAAACTAATAAACCAAAGAAAAACTTCATGAAATTCTAGTTTTTTAAAATAATTTGAATTATGTAAGGTGGATGTCGTTGTGTCTTCAAAAAGTTGTAATCCTGCTCCCCCATCAATTGTGAAATTTATATTGGTAGAGTCTGCTTTTGTATAAGTATTTGTATTAAATGAATCACTAAAATTTATCATAGAGCTATTCACAGTTAAATTTTGTAAAATCCTTGTTCCCCCAAAATTTAAATTCTGACTCAAAGCATCCGCAGATAACATTGTTCCATTTAAAATTTGTTCAAAATTCAAACCAGTCGCAGTTAAATAATTGAGGCATATCCAGGAACAATTTACCTCGCTGCAATTATTTGGCATTATAAAGAGAATCTGTTGATTAAGCATATTTCTTAAAGAGTTAATTCTGTTGTTCAAAAATGTGTATAGATCATTTGCTGATGAATAAGAATTTGTACTATCATTTGTCAAATTTAATGAGTCAATACTATCTGTATTAGCAAAAAAAATTGCGTTTTTATTCATTTCAACCAATTTTTGCAAATAGCCAATGCAATCATCCTGCACCTTAGAACATGTACCAAAACTTAAATTCAAATGAATGTTTTTATTATTATCAAGATAAATTCCATTATTCAGATAATTTGTTTCACAGGATAAACACATCAAAGAAGCGAAATGTCTGAACACTCCTGAGAAACATTTCGTTCTCTCAATAACCAAATCATCATATCTGGTTTTGGTATTATTAATTTCCTGATTCAAGCCATTTTCATCCAAACTATCAAGATAGCGTAAATAGTCTTGTTGGTTTGATGTATTTGACAATAAGTAATCTGAAAGTTTCTTATTATAATCCAAATAATCAGTAAGATTGGTACCAAAAAAGTCACTAAAATTGAAGGAGTTATTATTCAGGAAATTGTTCAAATCATCAGTGGAACTGCCTAAATTTCCAAGATTACTAAAATCAAGACCCTCGAAATTGTCCAATTCAGAAGAAAGGTTTTGGTTTGCCTGTAGATTATTTTGGATATTATCGGAACTAGAGTAGACCGATTGTAAAGTTGAGTTGGCATTTTTGTAAATAGAAACAATTTGATCTCGGTTAGTGTAGGCATTTTCTACCTTGGAAGCCATTTTTAGTAATTGTTCTTTGTTCAGCTCATTGAAATAATTTTTATATAGGTCCCATTCACTTGAATAAATCTCAAGAATGGGAGAGTTGCAACAAGAAATTACATTATTTAGATAGGAACAAATCTTCAAGGAATCGAAGCTTGCTGGAGTTTGAAGGATATAATTTGGAAAAGGTGCCCATAAATTGTAGGATTGAGACAAAAGAGGGTTTTGACAAGAATTTTGACCAAGAACCAAGATTTCTTTGAATAATATCAATAATAATGGAAAAAAAAAATTCAAAGACATTTTGCAGATTTTTATAAGAAAAAATATTCTTTATTTTTTGTATAAAAAAATTTTGAACTTTTGCAATGTTTTCATGAAAATTTCAAATTTAATTTATTACAATTTTTTTTTCAAATATGAATATCCAAAAATATACCTTAAAGAAATTCCGAAAGCCAAATTCAATTTTCTTTATTTTTCAGCGTTATTTCTCCTACGGACCATTTACATCAACAAGCTTTAATCCCGAATTATGTTCAGAATTGGTGAACAAGCAAATTTTACCAGAATCAGTTCTTCATTCTTTCATTCTTACATATAAAATTTTCCACGAATCCATTCAAAATCAAAATACAACATTTCTTGAAAAAATCTCGACCCCACATTTTTGTCGTTATCTAAAATCCAATTTCCTAACCACTTTCTTTAACAATAAAAACCTGAGACTTGAATTGGAAAATAATCATAACCCTGCAATCACCATTGAAAACCTTCTAAGTTATAATGTGATTTATGGTCTTGATTTGACAAACACAAAAAATAAGATAAATTATGATGAAACCAATTTGATTCCGGGAACATTTTTAAAAAAAGTCCTCTTTTATAATAAGGATTCCAAAATCAAAACAAAAATTTTTTGTCCTCCGATTTTGGTTGTCGATGTGATTTTTGCTACAAATTTAAAACCTGTAGTTTATGAAAATAAAAGAGTGATGCATAAAAGTCACTTCAATACCTACGAAAAATTTGTCTGGCAGTTCGTGACTTATTCGAAATTTAAAACTTATGATGTTCCCTTTGTTGTGAATGAAAAAAATATGGAGAAATTTTTAGATTTGAAGAAAGTGACAGAGAAGGAAAATTTGAATTTGATCTCTTTTTCAGAAAAAAGACAAAAGGAGTATGAGACTTTTGGATGGAAAATTAACAATGTTAACAGATTTATGCCCAGTGTTTATAAATATATTGATTTTTAACTTGAAAAAACTAATTGATTTTTTTATTTTTCATAAAAAAAGGAATTTGTAAAAATCAAATTAAAAAAACGATGCTCAACAAAATTTCTTTTGAAAAATAAAGGTTAACTTAACACTTTTGTGAACATTATGAAATTAAAAGGAAAATTTAAAATTTGTTCATTTTATTTTTTAAGTTTGAACTTCAAAAAGGTGCTATCAGGAAATCTGTTCTGCAAGCTCGGCACCTTATTATATAGAAAGTTGTATTTGAAATTCACATCATCGAAACCACTAAAGATCCCTTTCATTGAATACTTGTTAACGAGATCTTTTCTTGCTTCAAGATTTTTAATGTTTTGTTCAATTTGCATTTGATAAATTCCATTTTGAATTGAATTCGGATCGGACATGGACCTTGAATTTTTTACAATTTTTTGAATTTCCTGTTTCATTTCTTTTTTCTCGGTCAAAATACTTGACATCAATCTTATAGTTTCCTTTTCTCCAAATAGACATTCGAAAATCTTCGTCAAGGCCTGCACATAATCTTTGTCAATGTTATTATTTTCAAGGAATGTGTCAGTTAAGCGTTTTATTTCTTTTTCTTTCAAGGCCTCAATTTCATTTGTGATATTCTTCATTTTCGAATCCAGAGATGCTTCTGTGATTAGTTCAGTTTTAATTTTTTCTTGTTCTTGGGTATTTTCTTGGGAGGTTTCAATAATCAAACCTCCAATGGATGGGCTCTAATGTAGAATTATGAATTATAAAAAATCGAAGAAAAAAAACCAGATTTATATTCTCATAGGTTTTTGACTCCAATTTCTCCAATTTTCGTTTTAATTTAGTTTCTTTGGTGAGAGCTACTTTATGAAGTTTTGATGTGAGGTCTCTTAATTTTGATTTAATCTATTCCAAATTAATTTTTGTTCTTCGGTTTAAGCCAAAATTAAAATTTACATGAAAAAAAAAAAAATTCGAGCAAAAAAATAATATTTGTTTCAGAATACCTGACTTTTCGATGAATCCATAAAGATGCTTTTTGTTCGGCTCATAGTTTGAGATTCAAGCGTGTTGGTTTGATGCAAAAAGTTGTTTTTCTTCAGATTCTTGAGATTATCGAATTCATTTTCCAGATTCGCAATCTAAAAAATAAAAATAGATTTAAACTTTTATTTTAAAGGAAAATTTACTTGAAATAAGAAGAAAATCGACGTTTGGTCCAGAAAATGAGGCAGCTCATTTGGTGATAACTCCAAGTTTATCTTCCAAAAAGCCTTGACAATCCAAGTTAAGGACTCATTTTTACTTGCCAAATGATAAAAAAGATAATTTTTAAGTTTTTAAAACTGTTTTTCATCCTTTTCCTTGAAGAATTTGAGATATAAGTCTTTTAATTGTATTTGGATGTGCGTTTTTCTGGATTTCATTTCCTTGATTTCACTATTCAAATTCAAAAGTGTGTTATGATTCATTTTTATTTCATCTGAAAGCCTCAAAAGAGATTTTTTAATATCATTGACGGCTTTTTCTCTTTCATCTTGCAATTTCTTTGATAATATGTTTATTTAAAAAGAAAATTTATTGGTGCCTGCATTCTAAGGAAATCATTCACACTTTTCTCAAATTTCCCGTCAACACCTTGCGTTTTTCTTTTATTTTTTGGGCTTAACATCGCTGATATTTTTTCAGTTTGTGAACCAATTTTATCCTGCAATTGATCATATCTTTTGCTCACCATTTCAAGCTAAATTTAAAAATATGAGGAAACTTTTTACATAAAATAAGTTAGAAATTACATTTTCTTTATGAGTCACGATTTTTTTATTGTTCATATAATTCACCATCCTTATTTGTTTCTCTATATTAAGTTTTTGTTTTATTTCTTTAACAACCAATAAATATTTTTCCAAAAGCTCATCTTCGACTCCAACGAACCTTTTATTTTCTGTTTCCATCCTTCGAATCTCATCAGAATAATCAAATAGTTTCTCATTGTTTATGGTAGACACCTCCTGGATTTTCTTATAAATCCGATCATAATCCAATACGACCACCTGGTTTTTCATGATTTTTCTTAGACTTTTAAAATTATTGAAAGTGTCATTTGAGAATTCATTGCCTTCTGTTTTCAGATTATTTAATTTATTTGCTAGATTGCCCTTTTTTTTGTTTTTTAGAACTTTCTTAAAATAGATCTCATTCATTAGTTCTTGATTTATGCTGGTTTTCACTGATTCCAAGCTTCTCATGATTTTATTATGTCGTCCTTTAGTGGATTCATCATTTGGAATAAACAGACTTTCTTTTAAATTGGCATTCTCCTCTAATTAAATTTTGAAATTTTTGAAACTTTTACGAATTTTTTGAAAATTTAGATCTACCTTCCTCTGGGTTTCTCAAAATAGCGTTCAAAATGTTCGGCCTGACATTCGGTGTTCGAAAGAAGAGACTCGTTTTGCTCATAGTCTCATTAATTTGATTTTTTTTGGAGTTTTTCCCTTCGGATCCTTGAAAAGAGGCTATATGTCATAAAAATTTATTTTAATATATTAAGTTGGAAATCTTACTTAGTCTTGATTTGTTGAAATCCAACCATTTATCGAGATCATGAACATCTATCCTGTTATATTGTTCAACCATGGTGTCTTGTTCATCCAGGTTGTTGTTTTGATCGATATTAATTGATTCAAAACGGCTGATAAATTGGTTTGTTGGGATTAATGAAGAAAGCTGTCCCTTTGATTTTCTCATATTCCCTTCATTAGGATTTGATTCTTTTGATGCATTGAAGTCAAAAAGGGAATCTTTGACCTGAAAATCTAGATTTTTGTAAGATGATTTGAAGAAGTTTATTTTGGGGATGAGAGTTGTTTTTTGCATTCGAATATTATATTTTTAATTATCAAGTTGTAAAACTAAACTATTTTTGAGAGTTTATTTTATTGAAAATCTTTTAATTTTTTTTTTTTTCAAACTTCTTTGAAAAAAACGTATATAAAATTGGTTTTTAAAAAAAATACGAAATGAAGAAAAAAGATATTAATATGAAGAAGAATTTGAAAAACTTACATAAAATTCTAATAAGCATGATTC
>Ga0302320_10022286_pt1 | contig 12521 bp, 14 predicted proteins | sample Bog_T0_3_FD_202130 | JGI IMG/M metagenome (GOLD analysis project Ga0302320, IMG submission 202130) | Peat permafrost microbial communities from Stordalen Mire near Abisko, Sweden - Bog_T0_3 | ecosystem: Environmental > Terrestrial > Soil > Wetlands > Peat | place: Sweden: Abisko, Stordalen Mire...
TCAGCGCCGATCAGGATGGCCTCTACGAGGCGGTACTCGAGGCCCTCCGGGGCTCCGGGCCCAACCCCCACGCGGCGGCGGCCGCAGCGGCCATCGCGGTGGACGCCCGTCGCATCCGCGAGGAGCTGAGCGCGACGCCGTCAGCCCCGCTCGAGGCACCTGGCTGGCGATCCCTCTTCGGATAGCCGGCAGGCTGATCGCCGGCGAACCGGCGAATCGCCGCTTGCGTTTTGAGCTATCGCGATATATCGTTGGCATATCGCAACAGCTCCTTACTCGAGGCCACCCCGTCATGAATGACCCCACTGCCGCAGATTGGTTCTCCCAGTTCGGAGGAGACCCCTGGGTGCATGCCGCTCGCCGCTTCGCGGCTCGGGCGCGCGCCCACTCCCCCTTCGACGCATCCTCAGAGGAGGTCCCATCGCCCTTCGCCCGTGGCCGCCACCGGGGCGGCTTCGGCGGGCCCCGCGGTCCACGCTCTCCCCTCTTCAACAGCTTCTTCGGTCCGAGCCCGGGCCGGGGGCCCCGGGCGCGCCGGGGCGACGTGCGCGCCGCCATGCTGGCGCTGCTGCGTGAGCAGCCACGCAATGGCTACCAGATCATCCAGGAGATCGAGAGACGCAGCGGCGGGCTCTGGCGGCCGAGCGCCGGCTCGGTCTATCCCGCCCTGCAGCTGCTCGAGGACGAGGGCCTGATCGAGGCCGTTGAGGAAGCCGGACGGCGCGAGCTGCGGCTCACCGAGGCCGGGCGCACGTACGCGAACGAGCACCCCGACGAGCTGGCGGCCCCCTGGGCCACCGTCGCAGACTCGCTCGACCAGGAGGCGCGGTCGCTCTTTGAGATCGTGGCCGCCGTCGGTGCCGCCACCGTCCAGGTCGGCCAGGCCGGCAGCGAGGCGCAGATCGCCAAGGCCCGCCAGCTCCTCTCCGAGACCCGCAAGGCGCTCTACCGAATCCTCGCCGAGGAGGACGCCCCCGAGCCCGACCCCAGGGGCTGATCCGTCGGTCCGAGGACGGTTGGCCGCGCCCCGGCGCGGCTCACGCTGGTACCGGCCACCCGCTGGTCACGCGGCGGCGATCGCCAGCCACACCACGAACACGGCGTAGGCGGCGACGATCAGGACGCCCATCGGCCGGCGCAGCCCGCCCTGCCGGTGGGCGATCAGCAGGGTGGCCGCCGTCAGCCCCGCATACCAGGCCGCCACCAGCGCGGTCTGGGCTGACGGATGCCCCAGCCCGACCAGCGCCCCCGGTAGCAGCAGGCCAAAGAGCACGTTGAGGCTGTTGCTGTTGAGGGCGATGCTGAGCACCGCCGCTCCGCGTCCCCGGACGGCGAGGTAGACGGCGGCGACCGCGTTGGGCAGGCTGGTCACGGCGGCGAGGATGAGGCCGCCGAGCACGATCTCGGGCACCCCGAAACGGCTGCCGAGGTCAGAGGCAGTGCGCTCCATGGTCGCGCTGGCGACCACGACCACGATCAGCGCGAGCAGCGCCGTCACCACGTCGCCTCGGCGAGCCCTGCGAGGGCGGATGGCCGCGTCCAGGTCCCTCTCCTCCTCGACCACCGCGGCGCGAAGCCAGTGACCCCAGCGCGAACGTGTGGCCAGGCGACGCAGTCCCGGCCGGTTGATCCCGAGCAGGGCCATGTAGTCCAGCATCGCGATGGCGGCCAGCCCCAGCCCCATCCAGGCTGGAATCCATCCGAGGACCGTCACCAGGCAGACGATCGCGACGAACATGGCCACGGAGCCGCCCAGCACAACCACGCGGCGCCGGAACCTGAGGCCCCCCGCCACCAGCGCTCCGAGGCCAAGAAGGGCGGCCAGGTTGAATACATTCGATCCGATCACGACGCCCGCGCCGACCCGCTGCTGGTGGGTGAGCAGGGCGGTGACCGCCGAGGTGATCTCCGGGGCGTCGGCGGCCAGCGCGGCAACCATCCCGAGGAGAGCCTCGGAAAGGCCGAGCCGCTCCCCGACGCGCTCCAGGCGGGAGACCAGCAGCCAGCTGGTGGCCAGGCTCACGCAGGCCGCGAGCAGGAAGAGCGGAGCGCCCACCAGGACCGGCACAGGGATCCTCCCCGAACGACATCGTGCCGACCAGACTTCCCGGCTCTCCGCGCCTGACTGTACCAAGACGGTCGCTCAACCGGACAGCTAAGGTCCGAGTCGCCCCCCGCGGGAGGACGGTGCAGCGGCACCAGACAACTTTGGACCACCTGCATCTGACGGATCGGCGGGGACAGGGCCAGGATGAGGGGCGTGATGAAAGCCTTCCGGGTGCTGGGAGCGATCGTGGCCGGAGTGGTGGCTCTGGGCGCCGGGCAGGCGCTCGCCGCCAGCCTCAACGCCTCGGGGCAGAGCCTGGGCAGTGGGCAGCAGGTGGTGTCCGCATGCACCTCCGACACCCTGCTGGTGAGCTACGTCACCGCCTACTCCGTATCCGCCGGCGCCGGCGGCGCCTACGACGTCACCAACGTGACCGTGAGCGACACCGCCCCGATCCCCGACCTGGCGGCATGCGCCGGTCAGACCTACCGGGTGACCCTGCTCGGGGTCGGCGGCACCTCCCTCGGCGAGGTGACCGGCACCGTCCCGAGCCAGGCGACCAGCTTCTCCCCCGCCACCGGCTTCACCTCCCCTCCGGCCGCCTCGGCCGTGACCGTGGCCTCCCTGGTCCTGGGCGGGTAGGGCCTCAGCCGTCAGCTGACCGGCCGGCCACGCCACCCCTCGCGGGCGGGCTCACGCCGCGCAGAACGATCGCCACCATCGCCTCGCGAGCGGAGCGGTCGGAGATCCGGTTGACGGGGGCGTGACCGCCGTTACCGGCATGGTGGACCGGTGACGGCGGCGCAGCGAGCCTCTAACGGTTTGTGAGCGCCAAATGGGGCGGATGCACTATGCCCCGGTGAGGCACCCGACCCGGCAGGCGGGTGCGCCAGATCATGGTTCACCAACCTGCGAACGCAGGGGCGAGGAGCAAGGAACGACATGAAACGGATCATCGGAGCCGCCGTGGCGGGCGTCCTTGCGTTCAGCGGCGTCTACGCCCTAGCGGCCGGCCTCAGCGTCAGCAGCAACACCCTAGGTGCGGGGGTGTCGGTGGTCACCTCCTGCACGGCCGACACCCTCACGGTGAGCTACAGCCCGCTGGCCTACACGGCGTCCGTGCCGGGCTACACGCTCACCACCGTGACCATCACCGACAACACCGCCGTCCCCAACTGGCTGAAGTGCGCGGGTCTATCCTACCGGGTGACCCTGGAAGGGGCCACCAACAACCAGCTGGTCGAGGCCACCGGCACGGTGCCGGCGACCATCGCCAACACCAAGGGATCCGCGTTCACCACCGCCGCCTTCGCACCGGAGAGCGCCAGCCTCGTGACCGGCGTCGCCGTCGTCATCGGCGGCTGATATCCCCCTTTGCTCTCCCCGACGGGTCCTGCGGTCCACCGATCGCAGGGCCCGCTGGTATTCCCACAGGCGAAATGAGAGATGCCTAGGACCCGCACCCTGCTTCGGTTCCTCGCCGCCGCCGCGGTGCTCGCGGCGGGTTCGGCCGTGGTCGGCCGTGCCGCAAGCCTGCCGACCTCCAGCCACACCCTCGGCGCCGTGTCCGCAGCGGTGCCGACCTGCCCCAGCGGGTCGGTGACCGTGGGCACCACCAATGCAGGCGGCAACATCTCCCAGCTCACCCTGACCCTGACGTCCTGCACCGGCGCCACCAACGGCGACGCCGTGTACGCGGTGCTCGACGACACGAGCTCGGCGACCCCTTCCATCGGCGACGGGAAGTGCACCCTCACCGGGACGCCGCCCGGCTGCTCGATCACGATGAACGTCACCTACAGCGCGGCGGACAGCTATTCTCTCGAGGTCGTGGCCCGACCCGCGGCGACGGGGACGACGTCCTCGAGCGCCGACGGTCTCAAGCTCGTCTCCGACTACCTCACCCTGCGAACATGCGCCACGACCGCCCAGGGCCCGCCCACAACGTGTTAGGCCGTCACCCGGTGGATGGCTCGCCATCAGCCCGGCGTATCATGGAACCGCTCGGCTCCCTGCGCAGGCCGGTGAACGTCATCTTCGTGGTGGTGCTGGTCGCGGTGGTGGCCGTGTGGTGGGTGGTCCTGAGGCCGACCTCGTTCCTGGGCGGCCCGGCCACCTTCGTCACCGTTAAGGGCACCTCGATGCTGCCCACTCTGAAAACGGGCGATTTCGTGCTGGCCGAGGCCCAGCCGAGCTACAAGGTGGGCGACCTGGTCGTGTACCGGGTGCCGCGCGGCCAGATCGGGGCCGGCGACGACCTCATCCACCGGATCGTGGCGGGCAACGCGACGACCGGATTCACCCTGAAGGGTGACAACAACCCCGCCCCCGACCCCTGGATCGTGCCGAGGAGCGACGTCCTCGGGAAGGAGGCACTGGCCGTCCCCGGCCTGGGCAACTCGCTCCTCGTCATCCGGAGCCCGCTCTTCGCCGGACTGGTCGCCGCTGCCATCGCGATGTGGCTGGTGATCAGCCCGCCCGGTTGGATGCGCCGCCGCACTCCGGCGGCTCCCGCCTCGGGCGAGGCCCCGTCAGCCGCCCCGGCGGGACCGACCCGGCAACCCCGCCCCGAGCCATAACAGGGGCCACTACCCCTGCTGCCCCCCCTCCTCCGGGAGCGACGGGGGCGCGACGACACGGGGACGGCTACGCGTGAGGGCAGGTATCCAGCCAGGCAGGACGGCCACCGCCAGCAGGGCGGCCGCCAGCGCCACCAGGGCGCCGGTCAGGAGGGCCAGGTCCATGCCGCTGAGAAAGGCGGTTCGCGCCCAGCCGGCGAGCATCTCCCCGGCCCTCCCCCCCTCGCGTGCGGCGACGTCGAGCGCACCACCGACCGACCCGAGGATCGTGCTCTCGACGCCGGCCGGGAAGTGGTACGGAACCAGGGCGGCAACCATACGGGCCTGGTAGCGCGTCGCGAACTGGCTGCCGATCACGGCTACGCCGAGCGCACCCCCGATCTGCAGAAAGGCGCTGTTGGTGGCGGCGCCGATCCCGGTGTGGTCGGCGGGCAGCGACCCCATGACCGAGGCCGTGACCGACGGGATGACCAGCGCCGCGCCGACGCCGAGCATGATCATCCCGGCGAGGGTCCCCACATAGGTGGTGGCCACGGTGGCTCCGGAGATCTCCCAGAGCCCACCCGCGATGAGCAGCAGGCCCGCTCCCACCACCAGCTTGGCGCCGAACGCCCGATCCAGGAGGCTCGTGAAGGGCGCCACCAGGATGATCGAGCCCGCCGCGGGCAGCAGCCGGATCCCCGTCTGGAGGGCGGTGTAGCCCAGGTCGAACTGGAGGAACTGGGTCAGCACGAAGAGGGCTCCGAAGAGCCCAAACATGACCATGCTGACCGACACGACGGCCACCGAGAACTCCCGGCTGCGGAAGAAGCTGAGCCGCAGCATGGGCTGCGACGCGAAGCGCTCCCAGACCGCGAAGCAGACCAGGACGGCCACGCCCGCGATGCCGGCGCCGATCACCGTGGGTGAGTCCCAGCCATGGACCGGCGCGTCGATGATCGCCCAGAGCAGCAACCCCAGCCCGGCGGTGGAGAGCAGCGCACCGAGGACGTCGGGCCGGCCGGCCTTTGGGTTTCTCGAGTTGGGGACGAAGGGGAAGGCGAGGCCCAGGGCCACGGCCGCGATGGGTACGTTGATCAGGAAGACCGAGCCCCAGCTGAAGTGCGCCAGGAGCAGGCCTCCGATGATCGGACCGAGGGCTACCCCCGCTCCGGTGGTCGCCGCCCAGAGGCCAAACGCCCGCTGCCGTTCTCGGGGATCGGTGTACATGCTGGTGATGAGCGCCAGGGTGGAGGGCATGATCAGCGCTCCCCCCACACCCATGCTCGCCCGGGCCGCAATCAGCATGCCCACGGAGCCGGAGAAGGCGGCCCACGTCGAGCAGCAGGCAAAGCCCACCAGCCCGGCGATGAACGTCCACTTGCGGCCGAAGCGGTCGGCCACGCTGCCCGACACCAGCAGCAGGCCGGCGAATACCAGGACGTAGGCATCGACGATCCACTGCAGGTCCGTCGAGGTGGCGCCGAGGTCGCGCACCAGCGTCGGGAGGGCGACGTTCAGGACGGTGTTGTCAAGGGTGACGATCAGAAGCGACAGGCAGAGGACGCCCAGAGCCAGCCAGCGCCGCCGCGGCCGGACCGGCGAGGTCGTGGCCCCCCGGCTGCGGACGCCATCCCCCCCGTCCTGGACTTCATCCCCCCGGCCCGGGGCATCCACCACCCGGTTCGCAAGACTCACCTTCTTCATCCCTCATTAACGCAGGGTTATTTGCGTTAGCATACCGGCCGGACACGGCTAAACGCAAATTGATAGCGATAAGGCACAAATAACGCAAGGCAAGTAGCGATAAGATGGCCACCATGGAGGTCAAGGCAGCGCGTCAACCCCTGCGCAGGACCGGGGGCAGGAGTGCCCGCGTCCGCGCTGCGGTCATCGAGGCCACCCTGGCCGCCCTCCTCACCCGTGGCCTCGACGACCTCTCGATCACCGAGATCGCCCAGCAGGCCGGGGTGCACCCCACGACCATCTACCGCCGGTGGGGTGGCCGGTCGAACCTGGCCCTGGATGCGGTCCTCAGCGGGACCGAGGCGGAGATCCCGCCCCCGGACACGGGCTCCCTTCGCGGCGACCTGCTCGCCGTCATCCGGGGGATCTTCCCCTTCCTCCGCACCCCCCTGGGGGAACTGCTGGTGCGCCTCGCCCTCCGGCGCGACCTTCCCGAGTACGAAGCCGCGCGGGGCGGCTATTGGGCCCAGCGGTTCCGGGCGGGGGCCGCTCTGTTCGAGCGGGCCAGAGCCCGTGGCGAGCTGCGCGCGGACGTGGACCCCGTCCTCGCCCTGGAGACCCTGGTCGGCCCCCTGTACGTGCGCATGCTGATGACCGGGGAGCCCCTCGACGACGCCATGCTGGTGCGTTGCGTGGACCTCGTCCTGGACGGCATCGCGGCGCGGCCGCGGTAGAGGCCGGCGGGTGAGGGCGGTCGTCCAGCGTGTGCGCCGGGCCCGCGTCCTGGTGGAATCGGGCGGACAGCAGGGCGACCCGGACGCCGGAGCCCGCCCGCCTGCCGCCGCCGCGCCGGAGACCCGGGTGACCGGCGAGATCGGCCCTGGCTTCTGCGTGCTGCTCTCGGTCGGTCCCGGTGACACCGAGGCGACCGCGGACCGCCTCGCCGAACGGGTTGCGCGGTTGCGGATCTGCGCCGACCCGGCGGGAAAGATGAACCTCGACGTCCATCAGACGGGCGGCGAGGTGCTGCTGGTCAGCCAGTTCACCCTGCACGCGGACGCCTCCGGCGGCCACCGCCCGAGCTTCCTCGGAGCGGCCCCGCCCGACCTGGCCCGGCGCCTCTACGAGCGGTTCGGCGTGACTCTGGCGAGCCTCGGACTGCCCGTCGCGTACGGCCAGTTCGGCGCCACGATGCAGGTCGAGCTGGTCAACGACGGCCCGGTCACGCTGGTCCTCACCAGCGGAGAGGATGCCTGGGCGGCCGACGCAGGCTAGGCGGGACAGCGCTCAGACCGGCCAGATCAAGGAGCGGCCGTCCGACGGGCCGGCTCCTCGCAGCATGGAGCTGACGCAGAGCAGCACGGGAATGAGCCCTGTCCGTCAGGAGGAGCGGCGCGTCCTCAGCACAGCCAACCGCTCCTCCTCGCCACCGCTCCCCGCGTAGCGGAGGAGTTCCGGCGGCCGTCCGCCGGTCCCCGCGGGGCTCCGGAAGCGGGACACGCGGAGGCGAAGAGCAGCCACCTCGGAGTCGCGGACCGGTTTGAGCACGCCGCCGTCGCGCAGCTCCTGGACCCGGCGGCGGAAGGTGCGCTCGCTCCCCTCCGGCCCGCCGTGGAGAGCCACGTAGAGCCGGAGCAGGTCGTCCCCGGTGAAGACCTCCCCGAGCAGCCCGACGGCCCCCGCCACATGTCGGGACTCGGAGCGCAGGTGCTCCAGGGCCGCCTTGAGGGCGGCGGAGTCGGGGGCGTCGAGCCTCAGGCCCCGGCCGGGCAGGCTCCAGACCGCGGGTCGGGCAACCTCCGCATAGGGGACGGTGGCATAGTACCAAGCGGTCACGGCTCGGGCGCGGCCACCCGGGGCGTCGTCGAGGCCGACCAGATGGAGGCGGCCTCCCCGCCCCTTGCGTCCGGTCTCCAGCCGCATGCCGGCCTCCTCCACAGCCCGCGCCCCGGCCGCTTCGAAGGTCTCCCGGGCGTCCAGCTCGGCCTTGGGGAGCCCTTGCCGCAGGGTGAGGACGTGGAGCGCCCGGTTGGCCGCCGTCTCGGGGCTCGGGTCAAACCCGAACACCGCCACGGTCACCCCCAGGGACGCCTGCGCCTTGGCCATCGCCGAAGAACCTCCGTCGTTTCGGGCGATGATGACACGAACTTGGCGCTCCCGGAGCGTCTTGTGGCGGCTTCGTTGCGGCGGGCGGTCCTGGCCGATCGGCGCCGGAGGCGGGCCGCCCTCCCCAAAGGGGCGGCGGTGGGCGGAGCAGGACTCGAACCTGCGGCCTTCTCGGTGTAAGCGAGACGCGCTAACCAGCTGCGCCATCCGCCCCGGACCCCGACTCTACTGCCGCCGACGGAGCGAGGAGCGAGGAGCCGAAGGCTCAATCGCTCCGAGCGGAGGACCCGGCAGTACGCGCAGCGACTAATGGCTGCGGCCCGCGGCCACCTCCCGAACCCCACCCGCCTCATCGCCAACCAGCACGAGATCGGCCATCCCCAGGAAGAGGCCGTGGCCGACCAGGCCGGGCACCGCATCCAGCCGGCCGGCCAGACCCTCGGGATCGGAGATCAGATCGAAATGACCGTCGCCCAGCAGGTTGCCCGAGTCGCTGATCTGGAGCCTGCCCTCGGCGTCCAGGCGAAGGCTGAACGGGGCGCCGCACGCCTCCAGGGCCGCCAGGGTGGCGTCCGATCCGAACCGGAGGATCTCGACGGGGATCGGCCCCCGGAGCTGGGCCACCATCTTGCCGGCGTCGGCGACCACCACGAATCGCCGGGCGGCGACGGCCACCAGCCGCTCCCGAACCTGAGCCCCTCCACCTCCCTTGATGAGGCGGGACTGCGGGTCGATCAGGTCGGCGCCGTCGACGGCGAGGTCGAGCCCCCGGCGGTCAAGCTCCACCAGCTCGATGCCGAGCTCTCCGGCGAGGTGAGCGCTCGCCTGGGAGGTCGCGACCGCCTGGATGCGGAGCCCGGATCGCACCGCCTCCCCGGCCGCCACGATGAACCAATGAGCGGTGGAGCCGGTGCCGAGGCCGACCCGCATGCCATCCCTCAGCAGCCGGGCGGCGGCCCGCCCCACCGCCTCCTTGGAACGTTCGGCACTCATGATCGCCAAGGAGCCTAGCAGTCCGGGGCGCCCCTGGCAGCGCGGACCACCGCCCTGGCGACGAACCGGCCCATCGCCAGCACCGGAACCGGCCCACACCAGGGCGCTGAAGCCCGGGTCAGGAGACGAGCCGGCCCTTCAGCCGCATCTCGTCGCGACCTGGCAGGCCGCCGAGCGGCTGGCGCATGAAGCGCTCCTGGGCCGCGAAGATCGCCTCCACCAGGTCGGCGGAGTTGGCCTCCGGGGAGACCGGCACCCCGCGGCGGCGCAGCTGGGCCATCACCCGCGGCGGCAACGGCTGGCCGCGCAGGTTCATCTCCTCGATCTCGATCAGAAGCCCGTCGAGCTCGCAGAGGACCTCACGCCGGCGAGAACGGTAGGTATCCGTCTCGGGAGCCCACTGCAGCTGGTTGAGAACTCGGTTTCGGACGAAGGTGGCCATGACTGCTCCCTGGACCGCCGCCTGCCCGGTGGATGGTGGGATGTGGGGGTGAAGTCATCCGGGTGGTTTGACGTTCCAAGTTGCGATGGTATCCAAGCAGACGGTGCTTGGCTAGTGGTTTGGCCGCATTGGCTCGGAACTCGTCAGGATCGGCGAGAACTCGACGACCATCCGGCGGAGGGTGGGATCGGCCTCCGACAGCGATCCGCCCAGTGCCTTGGCCAGCGCCATCGCCAGGTCGTCCGCCACCAGCGCGGGGGTGAGACCGGCGGCGCCCTCCCTCTCCAGTGAGGTGACGCCGACGTGCGCGATCCCACAGGGGACCACGTGCGTGAACCAGCCGAGGTCATTGCAGACGTTGAGCGCGACCCCGTGCTGGGTGACCCCGCTCGCCAGCTTGACCCCGATGGCGGCCAGCTTGCTCGGGCCCACCCAGGCGCCGGTGTAGCCGGGCCGGCGGACGGCGGTGACGCCGTGGAGCAGCGCGGTGGCGATCAGGGCCCCCTCGAGCGCCCGGACGTAGGCGATCACGTCCCCCCGTCCCGGGGTGCCGGGGATGGGGAACGCATCGGCGAGCCGGACGATCGGGTAGGCGACCAGCTGGCCCGGCCCGTGGAAGGTGACCGAGCCGCCCCGATCGACCTCGACGCACTCCGCTCCGAGCTCGCGGAGAGCCGGGGGGCCGGCTCCGAGGTGGGCCTCCTCCGCGTTGCGGCCCACCGTGTAGACGGGTGGGTGCTCGAGGAGGAGGACGCAGTCGTCGATCTCCCCCGCCGCCCGAGCCGCGGCCAGCCGCCGCTGCAACTGCCAGGCCTCCTGGTAGGGGACGGTTCCCAGCCAGAGCCGGCGCAAAGGCCGGGAGACCTCCGCCATCGGACCCGGCCGCCCCGGGCCCAAGCTGGGCCGCGCGCCCGGCGAGACGCCCATCCCCGTTCAGACCGCCGCGGCGGCCACCACCTGGCCGGCGGCGTGATAGCTGGAGCGGACCAGTGGCCCCGATTCCACGTGGGCAAAGCCGAGATCGAGGCCATATGCCCTCAACTCGGCGAACTCATCCGGGTGCCAGAAGCGGATCAGCGGGTGGTGCTTGAGCGACGGCCGGAGGTACTGGCCGATGGTCACGATCTCGACCTGGTGCTCGCGGAGGTTCCGGAGCAGGTGGTGCACCTCGTCGACATCCTCCCCCAGGCCGACCATCAGCCCGCTCTTTGTCCGCACCCGGGGTGCCATCTCCTTGGCGGCGCGGAGGACGGAGAGCGAGCGCTTGTACCCGGATTTGGGCCGCACCCTGGGATAGAGGCGAGCCACCGTCTCCATGTTGTGGTTGAAGATCTCCGGTTCCTCGGCGACCACGGCCCGCACCGCATCGAGGTCACCCTGGAAGTCGGGGGTCAGCACCTCCACGGTCGTTCCGGGCGCCCGGCCGCGGATCTCCCGGATGGTGGAGGCAAAGATCGAGGCACCCCCGTCGGGCAGGTCGTCGCGGTCGACCGAGGTCACCACCGCGTGGCGCAGGCCCATCCGGGCGACCACCTCCCCCACCCGACGCGGCTCGTCCGCATCGACGTCGCCGCCCCGGCGGCCACTCTTGACGGCGCAGAAGGCGCAGGCGCGGGTGCAGGTGTCACCCAGGATCATGAAGGTGGCGGTGCCGGAGTTCCAGCACTCGCCGAGGTTGGGGCAGCGTGCCTCCTCGCAGACCGTGACCAGCTGCTTCTCGCGCATCAGCGAGGAGACCTCGGTGACGCCGGCACCGACGGGGGCTCGGACCGTGAGCCACGGCGGGCGCCGATCCACCCCCTCGGGGAGGAGCCGCTGCCAGGTCGGCCGGTGGTCGGGGCTCCGGGCCGGAGCGGTCGGGCTGCCCACGGGCACGAGCGGGATCTCCTGCATGACCTGCCGCCACGTTACCCCACCCGGCCCGTCGCGCGGCTGCCCCTCCCTCTCCAACGACGCAACGCCAAGCGCACAATCCTGGGTGATGGCCACTGTCGGCGTCCCCGTCAACGAGCCGGCCCGGACCTACCCGGCCGGTTCGGCCGAGCGGGCTCACCTTCAGAGAGCCCTCGCCGAGCTTCAGACCTCACCCCGCTTCCTACCGATGCACATCGACGGACTGCCGGTCGAGGGCTCCGGCGCCGGCTTCACGGTGCGCGCACCGCACCGGCACGCCCAGGAGCTGGGGCACCTCCACCAGGCGACGGTGGCGGATGTGGAAAGCGCCGTCGACGCCGCCCTCCGGGCCGGCCGGGACTGGTCGCACGCCACCCTCGAGGAGCGTGCCGCGGTCTTCCTCCGTGCCGCCGAGCTGCTCTCCGGGGCCTGGCGCGACCGGGTCAACGCGGCGACCATCCTGGGCCAGAGCAAGTCCGTCCAGCAGGCTGAGATCGACGCCGCCTGCGAACTGATCGACTTCTGGCGGTTCAACGTCCACTTCGCCTTCCGGCTCCTGGAGGATCAGCCGATCAGCCCGAGCGGGGTCTGGAACCGGACCGAGATGCGCCCCCTCGAGGGGTTCGTGGTCGCGATCACCCCGTTCAACTTCACGTCGATCGCGGGCAACCTGCCGACGGCGCCCGCGCTGATGGGCAACGTGGTGATCTGGAAGCCGTCGGTGACCTCGATGCTGGCGGCCAGCGCCATCATCGAGCTGCTGGAGGAGGCGGGCCTGCCTCCCGGGGTCATCAAC
>Ga0302320_10022287_pt1 | contig 12520 bp, 12 predicted proteins | sample Bog_T0_3_FD_202130 | JGI IMG/M metagenome (GOLD analysis project Ga0302320, IMG submission 202130) | Peat permafrost microbial communities from Stordalen Mire near Abisko, Sweden - Bog_T0_3 | ecosystem: Environmental > Terrestrial > Soil > Wetlands > Peat | place: Sweden: Abisko, Stordalen Mire...
ATGCCGCGGTCTTGCTGCTCTCGAAAGGTCCAGTGGCCGACGGCGACCTGGTTCGCCACAAGACCGACATCGAGCTGAGGGTGCCGCTGCTTCACGAGGTAGGGACGCGCTGCGACGGTGACGACCATGTCGTCTTGCGCCCAGCCGGACATCTGGGCGGAAACAACGGCCCGGGGTCCCACGGTCCAGGTGCCGGACGGCTCCCCGCCCGACCAGCCCTCTCCCAGGAAAGGCTCGCTGTCGCCCCCGTCGGCGAAGCTGACCGTGCGTCCAGGAGCGATCCGCGGGGGTTCGCGGATGACCGAATGATCCTCGATCCGAAAGAACGACATCCGCGAGACAAAAATCCCGAGGCGGCGTGAATCGTCGGAAATCCCGGCCTCGCTTGGCGCCATCGGTTCGCGGATACGGAATGTCAGATTGAGCAGCGGCGATTGCGCCAGGATTATTTCCGGGATGATGGCGACTCTTCTCGCCAGGCCCGCATCATGAACGATATCGTACGTCCAGGTGCCGACCGCGCGGCCGTTCGCAACCACCTCGACGTCGACAGCCGGGTGGCGACCTTCCATCAGAAATGGCCGGGCCGAAACCTCCACCGCCATCGGCGCCTGGCGCCAATCCCGCACGTTGACGAGGAGTTTGGCTTCGCCGGCGTTGGTCCATGTTCCGGAACCCTCCGGATCCGACCAGCCCTCGCCTTCGGCTGCCTCGCCATCGCCGCCCCGTCGAAACATCATGGCAGCGCCGGGATAGACGGCGTATGGCTCTGCCCCGCCGGACGCCTGCCAGTGCCGGGCCGTGTAGTCATATTCGCAGAGCCCGGCCTCGATCGCATGCCGTTCGGCCCAGCTCCATGTGCTCCCGAGGTAACTGCCTTCCTCGATCTTCCCCATTCGCCATCCCGGCGGCGACAGGCCCGAATAGCCGTTCAAGGTCGGCAAGCCGACCCTTTGCGCCAGAAGCATCGCGTCGATCTGCTCGATGGCGTCCCCGACGCGCCGGCCGTCATGCGACGAATGCGGAGAGATGAAAAACGATTTGCATGCGGCGGGCGGACGGGGCGCCGCGGCAAGGGCCGTCATTTCAGCGCCACGGGAAAGCCTGGCGTGATCAGGATTGTTGTTGAGCTGCTCGAGCAGGATGAGGATCGGGAGCAGCCACAACAACGCCTTGAGATGCCGGGCGCGCGTTCGTTGGAAAAGGCTTGTCAGCACGACCGCGCTGGCTGCCAGCGCAATGCCGTTGAGGACAATTTGAGCGCGGCCACCGGCACGGATCGCCCGGGCTCCCGGCATCACGTTCCACAGCAGCGAGAACAGCGAATGCTCGTGGAACTTCACCATGGTGACGACAATCCCGGCAAATGCCGCGAACGAAGCCAGGATCAGGTGCCGCAATGCACGGTGCCGTGATTCGGCAAGCACGCGGCCGGACAGGACGGCGGCGACCGAACCGAGATAGGTCGCCAGCAGGATTGGCGTGATCGCAAGCACCAGTTCGCCATTGTCCAGGCGGGCGTCGGGGACAATGCCGAGCGAGGCAAGAACGCGGCCCCAAACCCGGTTGTACGCGCCGACATTGATGAGATCGCCCGGGGCGGGCGCGTAAAACAAATACTCGCTGAAACCGCGACCGGGCAGTCCCCTGATCACCGGAAGATAAATCAAGCAGAACGGGACGAGACCGAGAATGAAGCCGCCGCCAAATGCCGCGCCGATCCGCAGGTTGCTCCCGATCGTCCCGGCATGTTGGCGCAGAGACAAGCCATTCTGCAAGATGCCGTACACCACGACGGTAAGCATCCCGGCAAGCAGATAGTACCAGGCGACATAATATCCCGTGCCGAAAAGCAGCCCGAGGATCGCGCCACTTGCAGATCCGGTGATCACGGCACGGACCGGGGCGCCGGCGCGGTCGCGTACGGCCTGCAGTGCCAGCACCGTAATCAGTGGACAAAAATTCACTTCCAGAAGCTGCGGATGCCCGACCGAAATGAACAAGGCATTCGAGAAGGTGAAAGCGGCCGCGGCCATGGCCGCGAGCGGCTGTCGGATGGCGGCATGGCGGGTCAGCAGAAGGTTGAACGAAACGAAGCCGATCAGCGACAATCCCATCGCCGTCAGTTGAAAACCCAGGAACGGATCGGCTCCAAGCATCCTCGCGGGAACGTAAATCAGCGCGTCGAGCAGGTAGGCGTCGGAATAGCCGAGAGTGTCCTTGATCGGGAAGAACATCGGCGGCGAGGTGAACCGGGCCGCGCCGGACAAAAACTGGAAAAGGTGCTCGCGGATGAAAATCGCAAGCCGCGCGTCGCCATATTCACCGACCACCGTATCAAATCCGGAAAGCAGGAATGCACGAAAGAAAATCGCACCGGTCAGAAGGAACACGACGATCGGCCATCCAACTTCGGCAAGATAGGCGAGATGAACGCGGTCGCGCAGCGGCGGGATTTTGTGCGCCGGGCCTGCAAGCCTGTCTCCACTCATGACGGTACGCCCCATCGCCCGGTCAATCGGACGCCACCATGCACGGCGCCTGCAGCGGTCACTTGGCCGGTCTCAGCGCAGCGGCGCCGGCGAGCGAAAGCGAAACCTGAACACATACCAGAGAGCCTTCAGGCCGTCTTTCCAGTTGATTTTCTTGCCCTCGGCGTAGGTCCGGCCATAATAGCTGATGGCGACTTCGTAGACCCGCACCTGTGCGAGACGCACGATCTCCGCGGCCATCTCCACCTCGATGCCGAAATCGTCGGCGCTCAAGCGCAGCGAACGGGCGACCTTTCCCGTCATCATCTTGTAGCAGGACTCGATATCGGTGAGCGTCTGGTTGAACAGCACGCTGAACAGCAGCGAGATCAGGCGATTTGCGAGATAATGGTGGAGATACAGCGAGCGATGCGGGCGGCCGTAAAAGCGTGAGCTGAAAACCGCGTCCGCTACCTTTCGAACGGCGATCAGATCGTACATGATCCGCCAGTCTTCCGGGTCGTATTCAAGGTCGGCGTCCTGGACCACCAGCACGTCGCCCGTGAAGGCTGCGAAACCGGTCTGCAGGCCGCCGCCCTTGCCCTTGTTCCGATCGTGGAAAATCGGCCGGATCGTAAACGACGGCGATTCCGGCAAATCCTCGAACCGCAGATGTCCGTCGTCGCCGAGCCTCAGGGCCGCGGCGGATCGCGGGCCATTCGGAAAATTCGCCTTGAGCCAATCGCGGGTGCCATCGCTGGAGCAATCGTCGATGACCAGTATTTCCTTCCGGACCTCGGGCAGCGCGCGGCATACCACCGTCAGCATCTGGCCCAGGGTTGAGCGCTCGTTATAGACGGGAATGATGACCGACAGCAGCATATCGATCGGGCTACTGGCTTAAGCTCATCGCGCGCGGCGCGGGCGCGGCCAGGCGAAGATCGTCGACAAGCCGCGCGAACTCCACCTTGAGATCGGATCTGGCGGCCCAGCCGATCAGGGAGAATGCGCGCGACGGGTCGCCGATGAACCTGGAGACGTCATAGGATCGCGGAGCAGCATCCTGCATGACGAAATCCCTGACCGCCGCGTCGGCCGCCATTTGCGCCAGTTCGCCGAGTGTCGTGCCGCGCCCGGATACGAGGTGGATGGGCGGCAGGCTTTCGCCCGAATCCGTCGCCTGGACAAGGCGCCACAGGCCGTCCGCCACCTCGCGCACCGACGTGAAATCAAAGGTGTTGCCGGCCCCCTCTATGAAGATGCGGTCGCTGCGTCCGGCGGCCGCCAGCGCGAAAGCCATCGCCACCCGGTCGACGTGATCATGAGGGCATCCGTACACGCTGGAGAAGCGGCAGATGTTCGCCCGCAACCCAGCCTGCGCAGCGGCTTCGACCAGGAGCTCGCCGCGGTGTTTGCTCCTGGCATAATGATTCATCGCCTGCCTGGGGGCATCCTCGCGAACGGGCATGGAATGCGGCTGGCCGTAGACTTCCCTGCTGCTGGCAAAGACCACCCAGGGTCGATGCCCCTCCAGGCAGGCGCCCAGCAGACCTTGAAGCGCCCGCACGTTGACGGCCTCGCAGAGCCCGGGATCCCGCTCGCCCCAGGCAACCCGGGACACCGCGGCGAGATGGATGATCCCACGCACGCCCTTCAAGGCGGCCGTCACCGCCTCTGAATTTCGCACATCCTCGAACGACGATCGCCTGATGTCGAACGGCCGATAGTCAACGCCGGCGGCCTTCATGACAGCGCAGATGTGCCTCCCGATCAGGCCCTCGGCGCCAGTCACCAAGATCATACTGCTTCCACCGTTCTGCGTACCGTGATCACGCCGCGCTTCAGGTCTTTCGAACGAAAACCAATATATTTGTATGATCCCCGTGTCTAGGCGGGCATCCCCCCGGGGGATTGCCGGGATGGATGCCCGTCAGGCACACGGCTGAGGCGCCCGGCTCTGATGTGCCGGCCTTGACGCTCTCTGCGCAACTCTCACGCCACGCGACGCTGTGGACCGCCGATGGGCGGTGGCCGGGCGACCAGCGATGCGAGACGTCGCGGGTTCGGGGCTATGGCAGCAGGAACAAACTCATCATCGGCAAGGCGCTTCGAGCGCTTGACCGGAGACAACAGGCTGGCAAGGCCTGGCGGCCGACTGGCGATGCCGGCGATTGCAACGCCAGCTCCCGAACCAATCCTCGACTTGCCCCTGCGTTCACATTCTTCTCTGCGATCGCAGCAGATTGTCGATGCCTTCTATTTGCAGATTTGTTTTCGCATTTAAGGGAGCCGCGCTGAGTGCAGCCTGGCCCTGCGGCGACAGGCAAGGCGGCAGATAATTTGCCCAAATCGGCGTGCCGAAGGTTAGCCGCGGCACGTAAGGATCGATAGGATAATTCAAGGTCGGCAAGGCCGTCTTGAGAGCAGGCTTGTTCTGCGCCAGGGACAACGACCCGTCGAATTTCCCGTCCTTCACCTCGCCCTTTACGCTGCCCACCAACGATTGATCCGGAGCTCCCGCGGCCAGCGGAAATGTGGACGGATCCTTTGCCCATATCGCGGGGATGTATTTCTGCCGGATGCAGACGGGTATAACGGTCATCAGCAACGTGTCTTTGGCCTGACGGCTGACGTTTACGAGCCCCGATCCGTTCGCGCCGCCCTCGCTGCTTACGTTCGGGCCCTTGAACGAGGTCAGGGACCAGTTCGGCCCGACGTTGAGATCCGCGTTGACCGTGAAATCGATGGTCGTATCCATTTCGCCGAAAGCGTAGGGAGTAAAGCCGCTCAGGGAAGGAGTCTGCCCGAATATCGTGCCGCCGCTGGTACCCGATGACCTGAGCAGGACAGCCACGTCCTGCATGCGGGCCGCGATGGCCGAGGTGCCGAGAGCTTCCTTGAGTCCCAATCTACCGTGCAAGCCTTGCCCACGTCCGCAGGGCGAGCCGTCCGCTGCACTGGCCAGGTCGTAGGGCGCCCTCGCCCGCTCATATTCCTCCACTCTCGGCGGAATCGGAAATTTCAATTTCCTCAGTTTTTCGTAGATCGGGTTTTCCCTGGATGCCACCAGTCGCTGGAAATCTATCGACTGATAAAGATTGATATTGCGATGGGCCTGCTCACCGAGCTGGCCGCCGACCGCCAACGTGAAGGTGGTCGTCGGAACCGCCAGTGGCTTGATGTAGTTTGCGGACGGATTGAAGGCTCCGTTGTCCTGCACGTCGAGCGTCAGCTTGATTTCCGCGATGTACTCGATCTCCTCGAAAAGATTCCTTAGATTGAACCTTCGCGACGGATCGTCAGCCGGCGGCCTCGGATGTTCTATGCCATCGATCGTGTCAGGATAATATGGAAGCTCGGTTGCGTCGTTTGCGGCTTCCCAGAGTTCGCATTTGATGTTTGCAAGCAGGCTCGCGACATCGGGTCCGGACGGAGAGTTCACGTCCGTCGTGTATTGCTCAAAAAGCAGTGGCGGCAAACCGCATCCGGCAAGGCACAAGATAGCAATAACAGCCAGCAACGGCCGGACACCGAATGACCCCATGACCTGCCCCCAGGCACTCACCTGGGTTATCCTATGCCGGCCCCGTCAATCGCCGCAACATCTATTTGCAACCGAGGGCTGAGCCGAGAAGATCCCCGACCGATCGCTGGTCGCGACCCGACAGCCTGTCCTCTTGGTCGGCCAATCAGGCCCTCGGCGCCGCCACCAAAATCATATCGCTTCCACCATGCCTGCGTGCCGCGATCAACTCGCGCTTCAGGTCTTTCGAACGAAAATCAATATATTTGTATGATCGGCGTGGCCAGGCTGGCAGTCCTGCGGGATTGAGGGCCTGGTCTGATGCCGTGGGCAGCAAGGATGTGCGGCGATATCGGGTTCGGGCAGACGATGCGTTCACGAGGCGGCGTCGAGGAGATGCCCGGCACGATCCAAGCCGACAGGCCAGAAGGCGGCAGATTCGCCGCCCTCAAAGCGTCAAGCCTGACACCTGTAGTCATGGCCATCTGTTCCGCATACACAACGTCGCCATAAGCCATTTCTTGGTGCGCCTCGCCGGCTGGCGTTAGGGCGATCCTCATATCGTCACTGAAATCGTCCCGGTCGGGTTCGAGAGGCTCGACGAGGCGGCGCTTTAGTAGGATTTTAGCGACTTCACGCAGGTCATCTGCCTCGACTTGGCAGGGTTCGAAATAGCGCATCAAATCGGCGACGCTCACATAGCCGTCATCCGAATTTGCACCTGCACTGTTTTCTTGCACCTGCTAACAATTCAAGGACGGAGAGAAGGAGCAACGGTGAATACGGCCTACTTCCTTCGATATGAAAAACATTCGTCACAAAGTCACTCCGATTGATCAACATGGCGGTCGTACTCGCCCAAAATCAGCGCACGCGTGGCGCGTCGAGGGTCGAACGCTTGGTTCTTTTTGGCGACGAAGGCCCTAATTAGGTCTTCAACACGAAAGCTTGGAGAGCAAATCGTTCTCTGACCGGTTTCGTTGCTTTGACGAACGCCTCGAACAGGTCCCAGCAGCCAAGCCCTTCCGACTTCCCTGCAGGCCCGTTGACGAATGGAGGAAAGCTTTCTGGCGTGGTATCAGGCGATAGTCGCCGTCAGCTCTACGCGCTAGAAGCTCAAAGGCAGGATAGAGATTGTCGCCCACGGCATCGACAAAGATGCTCGTAGGCATCATTGTTCAGAGCCAGCCCCTTGGAGCGCCTGATTGGGTAGCTGGTTGTAAGTGTACCACAACGGTTGCACGTCCCCGCCGCCTCTCCGGCGGGGAACACTGCCGAGGTCTCAGCTCGGGGTGGGCATCGCGCCGACAGCCGCTGCTAGGCGGGCCTTTTGGGAGGGGGCTCGTCCGGCGAAGCCGGTGCGGGCCTGTGCTCCCTTGCAAATAACAAGCTAGTGCCGCACGTCCTCTCTCCATCGGCCCGCGCCCGCTTGAAAATTCTGTTCCATGCAACCGTCAGATGTTATACCGTTTGCAGATCAGGTCGTGGAGCTGAGGGAATGCGCAGCGCCTGCTTGGCCATTCTGGCGGCATCAATTTTCGTTGTGTCCACCGAGACCTCAATTGGACAGCAACTCGGGGACATAAAGAATTTCGGCGACGACGGGCGATTGTTTAGCTCGGGAAGTATCGACTACTACCTGCTGTCTACCCAATCATACATGAGCGAAGATTCAACTGGATTTCTTGGCAGCGCTCGGGCCGTAAAAAAATATCCCGGTGGTGGGTATGAAATAATACTCAAAGACTATTCGGCCCGCTGCGTTGCGCCGTTCGACCACTTGCTTCAGATCACGTGGTCCGAACCCGGCAAAGACAATTCCGTCTCGGTCCCTATCAAGAACCCCGACAAGCGGCCCGCACCTGACACCATAGAGAGCTACAACCTTTACTGGGCGGTGTGCCGACAGCAGTTTCGAAGGTTCAAATGAAGCGGCTTCGCCGAGACCGCGCGAGTTATCGAGGGCATCGTGGCGCAGGTTCGCCGATTGTATCGCAATCCCCAATCTACCGGTCCAAGCGCCGCTTGAAGTTCAGTGTCACGATCGCATTACTGCTTTTTTCGATCTTCTCGCCTCGAAGTAGTCAAGCACAGATGTTTCAGTGTCCTCCGGGCACCACCCAGAGCCAAAGCGGGTACGTCATAGAGTGCCATTGTCCAGACGGTTCGCTTGCCGGTTATCAGGGGTGTGCGAGTCAGTCTGCAGCGCCGCAACCTCTTTGTCCGGCAGGCACATCGTACTGCGCCGACTCTAATCAATGTTGCAATGCCGGCTTCTATTGCTCTCGCTACGGATGCACGCCGGTCGGTGCCGTTGAATGCGGCTCGCACTACTGCAATCCCGGCCAGCAATGCTCGCGGTCCGGGGGATGCCTGCCCGCTGGCTCCGTCGATTGTGGCCCTTATTACTGCCAACCTGGACAAAGATGTGCGAGCGGACACGTCGCTTGTCTCTCGCAAACTGATGCCGACTGTGGAAGCTACCATTGTTCTGCAGGCAGCAAATGTGCCAGTGGTGGGTGCATTCCGCAGAGCGCTACCGATTGTGGAAACAAAGCGTCCTGCAACAATGGACTGAAATGCTCACGCGACGGGAAAAGCTGTTTGACGCAAGATGCGGTTGATTGCGGCTCGCATAGTTGTGCTGCGGGCACGAAATGCGGGACCAACAATCAATGCCTAGCGCGAGACGCCGTTGACTGCGGAGCGGGAAGGTCGTGCCCGGCGGGGAACGTCTGCCTGCAGGGCGGGGCAGAATGCATAACGCCAGCTCAACTCGCTGCGCGGGTTGAAGCGGAGAAGCAGAGAAAGATCGCAGAAGCGGAGGAGCGAAAGCGAGAGGCAGAGGCGAAAGCAGCGCTTGATAAGCAACTGAAACAACAGGCCGTCGTCGAAAAGAAGGAGGATAGGGAGATATCCGATTGGCTGAAGAAAGAACAGGCCCGGATAAAGACGGCGTCTCAGCGATCGATCGCGGCGAAGGCGAGTGAAAGCTCTGTGCAGAAGTCGCCTGAGGCCACCGTTGCCAAACCGGCAGCGAGCCCACAGTCTTCGACGGTAGTCACCATCATACCCGGTAACAAACCAGCGAATGGTCAATCCCCTTCTACCAGCACGGCAGCTCATCCAGATAGCCCCCAGTCTTCCTCAACTCAGGCCGAGCCAGATGCGATTGGTAAGCCAGCGGCGTTGGGTACAAGTGTCGAGATCGGCAAACCCGTGAATATAGGAACCTCGGTTGACGTAGCTAGCTCTGCCGCGATCGGAAAGGTCGTCTCGTTGGGGCAAGGGACGAGCCAGATTCAAACGGTCACAATTTCAATCGCAAACGCATCAAAGACGAACTCCACAGGTTCCCCTTGGACTTCAACAAGCGCAACCAACTCCGGAGCGGAAAATCACGCTTACTCGTTTTCGACCGGGACAAGCGGCGTGGTCCAAGTATCAGACCAAGGAAAGCTAGTCGCGATCACCACTCCCACACTGGCTACACTTCAATATGGCTATCAACCTCACAAATCCCAAATTGATCAGGTCTCAAATAGCCTTGTTTCCGGCATCAAAGCAGTTTCTCCCGTGGGCTCTGCTTTGGTCGACAGCCTAGCAGCGTACGGAGGTTCCCTCAAAGAGGCGCCGCTTTGGGCTCAGTATGCGAGTTACACACCAGACGCGATCAGAGTCGGCATCGATCTTCATAAAGGCGACGCCCTTGGCGCCGCCATAGTCGCAACTCCCGATGTGCTGGGGTGGGGGGCCGGCAAGATCGCCGGACCGTTGGGAGCCGCAGTATTTCAAGGTTCGTTTGAGCTCAGTAACGCATATGTTGCACCATACGTCGCGCCCTGGGGGGGCAGTTTCTTGTATGGCCTTGATCCATCCCTTTTCACCCCGGCGTCAACGGTGGTGGTGAAGTAACGGAGACGGCACCGTGTGTGGCTCTTGTGGTATATTTACTATCGATGGGACGACTACTCGTTTACGCTCTGCTAGGTCTGTTGTTGGGAGCAGTATTCGCTCCTGCTCTCGACCATTCGGCCAGTGTAACGGTCTGGGTTGTGGGTATGTCGGTAGGATTGATAATTGGTGTTTTTCTGGCTCTCGTTATGAACCGCATCATCGGCCGTCCGCTATACGACCGCACGGACTTTCGCAACGCGAAGGCGTATCAAGCAAGCCGCGGAATACAACCCGCCGTCAAGGAACGATTACCCGCTTGGCTGAAAACCTTGTTTCATTAGGCCGATTAGCAATTGAAGTTCGCAGCGCCAAACGATACTCGATTTTGCTTGCGATGATGCTGCTGCAGGGCTGCGTGCTTTCACGAATGCCGTTATTGGATGACAAAACGGCCATCATTGATCCGCTGCTCACCGGGCACTATCGTCTTAGCGGACTAGATAAGTTACCGAGCGAGTTGGACATCTACATAAAAGAAAATCGGTATGTCTTGGTTGCTTCTCCAAAAGATATTTTCATTGCAACATTCCATCCATTGCAGGACGGCGTATACATAGCGCAGCTGCGCAAGCTCGGCGCCAATTCCCGGTACATATATTTTCTGATTCGAAAATCAGATTCAGGTCTGGAGCTCAATTTCATACCATGCGACGCAAGCTGCGATCCGATCGACAATTTGGAAAGCCTTAATACGATGGCCACCAACGCCGTATCTCATTTTGACGAGAAGGAGTTTGCGAAAGCCGAGAAGATTTCTGAGCTTGGGCGCTGAGGCGCGGACAATTTCTCAGCGACCGACGTGATCTCTGCCGCATCACAATGCGACCCGGCGCCATTCGACGATCGGATATCTCAGCCCTGTTGAGTTCGAGCGCAAGGTGGGATTAGCTTAACCGGGTGTCTATCAAACCGGCAGCAGCTCACTACGTGGGCCATTATACCTCGCTCACTCCGCGCAAATGGATTATCTTCCATGCCGATGAATAGGAGGTCGCAACGGTAACACCTGGCGAAGCACTGCAGCACATTCTCAAGCTCGTCGAAACATCGGCCAATCTGAAGGACGACAAGCATCGCAGGGTGTTGTTGCGTAGCGTTGTTGTGGTCGCCCAGAAGGGCCTCGGCGTGGCGCCGGATGGAGTAGCCGAATGCGAGCCTAATGTGCTGAAGCTCCCTGGGCAGTAGGCGACATCACAGCGGAGCGCACCCGATTACCAAAAGGCCTTTTCCCAGCTTCAGAGTGGAACGCGTCGATGAGCGCAGCTTCTGCCTTGCCGTAATCCGAGACCTCCGCCCACGTGATCGTCTTTGAGCAATCGAGAAGCAGAATTGCTTGTCCTCCGCGACGGGGTGACGACCGGCCATAAACGTGACGACGAAATTGGCGCAACCGCCGCCTGAGTTGCTTGGCTCGTCCGATGTAGATGATCGTTTGATCGGGCACCCAGTAGGCACGTTCACCCTCGGGAAGTTCGGAGCCGGACAACGCAGTCTCGGTTGAGATTACGTAGACGCCAGACAGCTTGGTGGGCACATCATCGCCCCATCGCGTTACGCCGGTTGGGGTCACACCCGCCAGCGCATAAAGTTCCTCGACCGACATGGGCATGGTCTCAATTCCTTATTTTGCGAGATAGCTTTGATACACCGCGCGTTAACTCGCCGCCTTGTCTTCTTTGTCGGTTCCTCGCATGACAATCCTCAGGAGTTCGTCCGGTAACGGACGCTGGAGAGCCTTAGCCTCGTCCCACGGCGCATGCATCCATACATCGCGCTCCTCGTCAGTCGTGAGTATCACAGGCATGGCCTTGGGATGGATTGGTTCCACCACGGCATTCGGTGAAGTTGTCAGGAAGCCGTAAACCTGATGTGGCCCTGGTATCGGCTTGGATTTGCTGCCTCGGTCACCGTTGAAGGTCGTCCAAATGCCAGCAAAGCAAAACAACGGGCGGCTCTCATCCAGCGCGAACCACACGACATCCTTTTTCTTCGTCTCGGGATTCGGCTCTGGGGAGTATTCGGCGAAGCTGTTTGCTGGCGCGAGGCAGCGGTTTTCAGGCTTCAACCACCCGCGCCAATGCGGCGACGACGTATTGCGAATGTTCGTCACAGGTGGCCCACCAGTACGTGGTGGCGGCGGCATGCCCCAGCGCATCGTGACAAGCTCGGTGCCGTGGTCGGTGTTGCGGATCACCGGAGCCGGGTAATCAGGGAATACGCCCGACATCGGTGGCAGATTGCCAACGTAACGATTGATCACGCGGAAGAGGGCGATGATGGCGGCTTGGTTGGTGGTGATGCTGTAGAGATTGCACACTATCGCCAAGCCTCATTTTGGGCAGCAGTCTACAGCGCACCATCCACCAGAGGGCGCCGGTTCCGACTGACCATCGGTACGTTGAAGGACGCATTGCCAGCCATTTGCAAAGGTCTGAGGCATGACAGACTGATAGAGGGTACTTCCGACGACGAGCCATTTCCCGAGTTCACCGGCAGAATAATTTTGGGGGTTGTCCCAGTGATACCCGCCGCTGATTGCAACTTCGTTCGCGCTGCACGTCGCGAGCAT
>Ga0302320_10022289_pt1 | contig 12520 bp, 6 predicted proteins | sample Bog_T0_3_FD_202130 | JGI IMG/M metagenome (GOLD analysis project Ga0302320, IMG submission 202130) | Peat permafrost microbial communities from Stordalen Mire near Abisko, Sweden - Bog_T0_3 | ecosystem: Environmental > Terrestrial > Soil > Wetlands > Peat | place: Sweden: Abisko, Stordalen Mire...
GCCGAGCAGCGCATCCAGATGCCCGCCAGCATCAACGCAAGTTTCCAGGGAACAGCCGCGGCCTTCCAGACATCGCTTGCCAATGAACCGATTCTGATTCTGGCCGCACTGATCACGGTCTATATTGTGCTGGGTGTACTTTACGAGAGCTACATTCATCCCATCACGATCATCTCGACCTTGCCCTCAGCGGGCGTCGGTGCTCTGCTGGCACTGCTGATCACTCGGGTGGACTTCAGCGTGATTGCACTGATCGGCATGATCCTGCTGATTGGCATCGTGCAGAAGAACGCCATCATGATGATTGACTTCGCGCTGCAGGCCGAGCGCGTCTTCCACAAAAACGCTGAGGAGGCCATCTACGAGGCCTGCCTGTTGCGCTTCCGCCCCATCCTGATGACGACGATGGCGGCGATGCTGGGTGGCCTGCCGCTGGCCCTGGGCGGTGGCGTAGGCGCAGAATTGCGCAAGCCGCTGGGCATTACCATCGTGGGCGGCCTGATCATGTCGCAGGCGCTCACCCTTTTCACCATCCCGGTCGTCTATCTCTACTTTGACAAGCTGGCGCAGCGCTTGAAGCCGCGCGACATTCTCGCCGGGTACGAAAACCGGCAAGTCAGCGCGGACTGAGGACCCATGCATCTTTCCGCACCGTTCATCCAGCGCCCCGTCGCCACCTCGCTGCTAAGCTTGGCGCTGATGCTTGCCGGCGCCGTAGCGTACACGGTTTTGCCCGTTGCTTCGCTGCCCGACGTAGATATGCCTGTGATTGGCGCGAGCGCCGGACTGCCAGGCGCAAGCCCGGAGACCATGGCGTCCGCGGTTGCCACACCTTTGGAACGGCAGTTTGGGCGGATTGCCGGCGTCAATCAGATGACTTCGTCAAGCGGCCTGGGCTCGGCGAGCGTAACGCTGCAGTTTGACATCAATCGCGACATCAATGCCGCGGCGCGCGACGTGCAAGCCGCGATCAATGCTGCGCGCAGCCAGTTGCCTTCGTACTTGCCGCAGAATCCAAACTACCGAAAGGCCAATCCAGCCGACTCGCCGATCCTGATTCTTACACTCACGTCAGATGTGGTGCCGAAGCCGCAAGTTTACGACATGGCTGACTCGATCCTGGCGCAGAAAATCTCGCAGGTCGCCGGCGTGGGGCAGGTGTTTGTCGGCGGCAGTTCGAGCCCGGCAGTTCGCGTCGAATTGAATCCTGAGCAGCTTGCCAACAGCGGTATTGGTCTTGAGGCGGTTCGCACCGCTTTGTCGGCCGCGAATGCCAACAGGCCCAAGGGCGCATTCCAGGACGGGGCAAGCCGCTGGGCCATTTACGACAACGATCAGATCTTCAAAGCCGAGGATTACCGGCCGATTATTGCCGGCTATAACAAGACCACTGGAGCCGCGGTACGGGTGGGCGATCTGGGCACCGTCACCGATAGCGTCTCGAATATTCTGACGGGCGGAGTAGCCGGAATCAATCCCATGAAGGGCCCGCCGGGACAACTGGAAGACGCGATCATGCTGTTCGTCTTCAAGATTCCAGGCGCGAACGTGATTTCAACCGTGGACAACGTGATGGCGGAGATGCCGCATCTGCAGGCGGCCATTCCACCGACCATCAAAATCAGTATCTCGGTGGATCGTACATTGACGATCCGGTCGAGTGTCCACGATGTAGAGATTTCGCTGCTGATCAGCGTGATTTTGGTAGTGCTGGTGGTCTTCATGTTCCTGCGGGAAGTGTGGGCCACCATTATTCCTTCCATCGCCGTGCCTCTGTCGTTGCTGGGCACGTTCGGCATGATGTACCTTGCCGGGTATACCATCGACAACCTTTCGCTGATGGCGCTTACCGTGGCGACCGGCTTCGTGGTGGATGATGCGATTGTGGTGATTGAAAACATCACGCGCTATCTCGAAGAGGGCATGGAGCCCTTCGCAGCGTCGATGAGAGGATCAAAGGAGATTGGCTTCACGGTGCTCTCCATGAGCACCTCGCTGATCGCCGTGTTTACGCCGATTCTGCTGATGGGCGGGATTGTGGGCCGGCTGTTTCGCGAGTTTGCGGTAACGCTCTCGGTGGCCATCGCGGTTTCCATGGTGGTGTCCCTGACCACGACGCCGATGCTTTGCGCGCGCTTCTTGAAGTCACGCGACGACAGCCGGCATGGTCGCATCTACCGCGCGATGGAAGGCGCCTTCGACTGGTTGCACGCAGAATATGCTTCCGCGCTTCGTTGGGTTCTGCGCCACCAGGGGCCAATTTTGGGGTTAGCGGTTGGCGTTGCGGCGCTGAACGTTTACCTCTACATGATCGTGCCCAAAGGCTTCTTTCCTCAGCAGGACACAGGCAGGCTTGGCGGGCGAACCCTGGCCGCGCAGGATATTTCATTCGACGCCATGCAAGTGAAACAGCGCGCGCTTGCGCAGATGACGCTCCAGGATCCTGCGGTGCAATCGGTCACTGCGTTTATCGGTGGAGGCGGCCCTGGCGGCGGCAGCAGCAACACGGGCAACATGTTTATCGCGCTCAAGCCGCTGAGCCAGCGACCGGATCGCGTGTCGGCCGACCAGGTAGTAGCAAGGTTGCGGCGCAAGCTGACGAGCGTTCCGGGCGCCACGCTCTTTCTGCAGGCGCAACAGGACATTCAAATCGGTGGCCGGGGCAGTTCGGCACAGTATCAATACACTCTTTCTGATGAAGACCTGAAAGAATTGAACACCTGGGCTCCGCAGCTGGAAGCGAGAGCAAGAAGGATGCCGCAGCTTGCGGACGTTTCGACGGATCAGCAGAGTCAGGGACTCGCGACCAACCTGGTGATTGATCGCGACACGGCATCACGGCTTGGGATTACGGCGGCGATGATCGATGCCGTGTTGTACGACGCGTTCGGCCAGCGCGAAGTGTCCACCATGTATACCGGGCTCAACCAGTATTTCGTGGTGATGGAAGTCGATCCGAAATTCCAGCGCAGTCCAGACGCACTGAATGGAATCTTCATCAAGTCGTCGACCGGTGCCATGGTTCCGCTATCGACCATCGCCCACTACGAAAACAAGCGCACTTCGCTGGCCGTCAACCACCAGGGGCAATACCCGGCAGTCACGCTCACGTTTAACCTGGCGCCGAACGTGGCACTCGGCGACGCCGTGGATGCACTGCAACAGGTGCAGCGCGAGATGGGCATGCCTTCGACCATTCATCCGAGCTTCCAGGGAACGGCCCAGGCCTTCCAGGATTCCCTGCGGAACGAGCCCTACCTGATTCTTGCTGCGCTGGTAGCTGTCTACATCGTGCTTGGCATCCTGTATGAGAGCCTGATCCATCCGCTGACGATTCTGTCGACACTTCCCCCGGCGGGCGCCGGCGCGATTCTTGCCTTGCTGATCACCGGAACGGATTTGAGCATCATTGCGCTGATCGGCGTGATTCTTCTGATCGGCATTGTGAAGAAGAACGCCATCATGATGATCGACTTTGCGCTCCAGGCCGAGCGCGAGCAAGGCTTGCCGCCGGTGGAAGCGATTTATCAGGCATGCATGCTGCGTTTCCGGCCCATCATGATGACCACCATGGCGGCCCTCTTCGGCGGCATGCCGTTGGCGATCGGTATGGGCGTTGGTTCCGAGTTGCGCAAGCCGCTGGGCATCACCATCGTTGGCGGCTTGCTGGTATCGCAGGCGCTCACGCTCTTCACTACGCCGGTGGTGTACCTGTTCTTCGATAAACTGCGGGCGTGGTTTTTGAGTCTGCTAAAGGATGGGGTAGAGCTGGGCGAAGTCCCCGGAGACTAAGGCTGCGGGCCGCCCAGAGGCCTCAAACAACTTTGGCCTGGGACGGGCTCCGGAAGAATCCTTCCCGATTGGGACTCGCAGTCTGCTGCGGATTGATGGTATCTTCGAATCAATCCCGTCATTAGTCCGCACAGCGAAAATTGGGATTTTCTCCTAAAAGTAAGCCGTTAAACCTTAACCGCTTTAAATTTTTGCATTTCATGGCACGAGTCACTGCACCTTGGTCGCGGCGCGGCATACGTGTCGATCCGGTTAACTTCAATTTCTGTGAAAGGCGAGCGCATACCGATGACTGAACCCAACGAAGCAAACGACGCCAATCTTGTTCTGACTGTTGAGGAAATTACGAACCTTGCGGCAGAGGGAGGCAAGCCCGCTGACACTCTGATGAACGTGGTTGCCTTGATCGCGAAACGGTTCAGAACCGATGTCTGCTCGGCGTATCTGCTTGAGCCCGATCGATCAAATTTGGTTTTGGCCGCAACGGTAGGACTTCACAAGAAGAGCATTGGCACGTTGCGCATGCCGTTGAACGAGGGCCTGTCGGGCCTGGTTGCGGAGAAAGTTTTACCGGTTGCGGTTAGCGACGTAAGAAATCATCCCCGTTTCAAATACTTCAGCGAGTCGGGCGAAGACCAGTACCAGTCGTTTCTGGGCGTTCCGCTCATTCACCACGGCCTGTTGCAAGGGGTTCTTGTGGTGCAGACCAAGGAGCCGCGCACCTACCGGGAAAATGAAGTTCACATGCTGGCCGAAGCGGCCGCGCAGGTGGCTCCTGTCGTGACCGAAGCGCGCACGCTGGCGCGGTTTATTGCTCCGGCGCAGGAGCGGCTCTGGGCTTTGGCCAACAATGTGTGGTGGAGCTGGGACCATGACTGCATCAGCCTGTTTCGCGATTTGAATCCAACTCGCTGGCGCGAACTGAACCAGAATCCCATCTCTCTGTTGAGCGAGATGCCACTGGGCGAAATTGAACGGCGGGCTGCTGAGTTGGTACTTCACAGCAGAATCAATTACGTGTATCGCCGTCAGCAGGAATATCTCAACGCGGACCGCACCTGGGGCGCAGCCAACGCGGGCGTTCTGCGTCCACGGCCGATTGCCTATTTCTCCGCTGAGTTCGGAATGCATGAGTCGCTACCGATCTACTCGGGTGGCCTCGGCGTGCTGTCGGGCGACCACATCAAGAGCGCTTCCGACCTGGGAATTCCCCTGATTGGCGTGGGCTTGTTTTACGGGCAGGGATACTTTCTGCAGCGGCTCGACGGAACAGGATGGCAGCAGGAAGAGTACGTCGAAACCGATGTGAACAAGCTGCCGATGCAGCCGGCCATTGGCGTAAACGGCGAGCCTGTCGTGGTGGAGATTGCAACCCGTGGCGGCATCATCCGTGCCAAGGTGTGGCGCATGAAGGTTGGGCGCTGCGACCTTTTCCTGCTCGACTCCAACGTGGAAGGCAACGCGCCGGAAGATCTGCAGACCACATCGCGCCTGTATGGCGGGGATGCTCGGACGCGTATTCGGCAGGAACTGTTGCTCGGCATTGGCGGCTTCCGCGCATTGAAGGCCATGGGCATTGCCCCCGGAGTACTGCATTTGAACGAGGGCCATAGTGGATTTGTGGTGTTCGAAGCAATCCGCGATCGCATGGTGGAAGAAGGCCTGGACTTCGCAACAGCCGCCAGCTTGATTCCCCGCGAAGTGATTTTTACCACGCATACGCCGGTCCCTGCCGGACACGACCGCTTCAGCGCCGACCTGATGGAAGAGCACCTTGGCCCGCTGCGCGACCAACTGGGCATTTCGCATGAGAATATGATGGGCTTCGGCCGCGAATACCCCACGGATCATGGCGAAAGCTTCTGCATGACGGTGCTCGGACTGAAGCTGGCTCGACGCGTGAATGCCGTCTCATCCCTCCATGGAGAAGTATCAAGAGCCATGTGGAAGTGCCTTTATCCGGGCCGCCCGGAAGATGCGGTTCCGATTGGTCACATCACCAACGGAGTTCATGTGCCATCGTGGCTGGCGCCCCAGATGTGTCGACTCTACGATCGGCATCTCGGAATTGGCTGGCAGAAACACAGTGGCCAGGCCAAGACGTGGGAAAAGATCGAGAGCGTGGACGACGGCGAGTTGTGGGAGACGCACCTGAGCCTGAAAGCGCAGTTGATCGACTTCGCTAGGCGTCGCGCGAAGGAACAGGCAACACGGCGCAAAGAGTCAGAGGCATCTCTGCAGAAACTCGGCAAGATTCTGTCGCCGGACGCACTGACGATCGGCTTCGCACGCCGGTTTGCAACTTACAAGCGAGCCAACCTCGTGCTGGCCGACATTGAACGTTTGCTGTCCATGGTGAGCGATCCAAAGCGTCCCGTGCAGTTTCTGTTTGCAGGCAAAGCGCATCCGCACGATGAGCCCGGCAAGAAAGTCCTACAGCAGATTGCGGAGTTGATGCGCAGCGCCAACTTCCAGAACAAGCTGGTCTTTATCGAGGACTACGACATCAACGTAGGCCGATATCTTGTGCAGGGTGTGGATGTGTGGCTGAACAATCCGCGCCGGCCGCTGGAAGCATCGGGCACGAGCGGACAGAAAGTGGTGCTCAATGGCGGCCTCAATTTGTCCGTTCTCGACGGCTGGTGGGCTGAAGCGTATGACGGACTGAACGGCTTTGCGATCGGCGGCGGCAGAACGCACTCCAACATGGACGTGCACGACAGTCGCGACGGCGAAAGTCTCTACCGCGTGCTGCAGGAAGAGGTGATTCCGCTCTTCTACCAGCGCGATCGCGACGGGCTTCCGCGCGGATGGATCAAGCGCATGAAGCGCACGATCCGCACGCTCGGATGGCGCTTCAACGCGGACCGCATGGTGATGGACTACACGCAGAAGTGTTACATTCCCGCAGCCGGCGGAACGTCCAGCGAGATTCGGCTGTATTCGTAAAGGTGAGTGAGCCCAACAGGGTGCGGGCGAGTACGCCCGCACGACAATCAAACTTGAATTCATTGCTACAAAAAATGGCGACGCTGATGCCGCGCTAGTCTGCGAAAACTTCTTCCTGAAGGGCAACCTGCTCAACGAGCTTGACCGGGTAGTAAGCATTACGCGTGTACTGCTTGACCATACGGTTGGTATTGAAATACGAACCATTAAAGGCCAGAGTATTGCGCATCAGGCGAGCCCACTTTTCAGGAGCCTGAAGATAAAGCGGAACCACCGCAGACTCAAGCTTGGCATAGAGCGATTCTGCTTCGTCCGCGTCCGTTGCGCCGTCTTCAATGGCCCAGCCCGTATAGCCCTCGATGCAGCCCTCGATCCACCAGCCGTCGAGAATTGAGAGGCTAGGGACGCCGTTGAGCGCCGCCTTCATGCCGCTTGTTCCTGAGGCCTCATAGGGACGCTTGGGCGTATTGACCCAGACGTCTACTCCAGCCGTGAGCAACGCACCAAGATCCCATGCATAGTTTTCGAGATAGACGATGCGCAACATGTCGTTGGAGTACCGGGCAGCTTCTTCCACGACTTGCTGAATGAGCGCCTTTCCAGGACCGTCTTGCGGATGCGCCTTGCCGGCATAGAGAATTTGCAGGCCGCCGGCGGCGGTGGCAATTTTGATCAAGCGTTCCGGATCGGTGAACAGGAGGTTGGCGCGCTTGTAGGTCGCCGCGCGACGGGCGAAGCCGAGCGTGAGCACCTTGGGATTGAGTACCAGGCCGGTGCGCGTGGCCACCTCGGTAAACAGCGCTTCTTTCGCAAGAGCGTGTGCGGCTTGAATCTTCGCTTCCGGCAGGTCGATGGCGTTACGCAGGTAAAGATTGTCGCGGCGCCATGCGGGAATGTGCTCGTCGAGCATTTGTTGGATGGGTTCGGAGACCCATGTCGGCGCGTGAACGCCGTTCGTAATGGAGTCAATGGAGAACTCGGGGAACATTTCGCGGGAAACTTTGCCATGCTGCATGGCAACGCCGTTGGCGTAGCGGGAAAAACGCAGCGCGAGCAGCGTCATGTTGAGCAGTCCGTCGTGAAAACAGTTCTGCTTTTCAAGCCGAGCCGTGCGGTCGCCGCCGAGAATGCGAATCGACTGTTCGATAGAGAATCGGTCGTGGCCTGCGGGCACAGGAGTATGCGTGGTGAACACGCACTTCTTGCGAACTTGCTCGATGTCGGTTTCGGTGGCGGCGCCGAGGGGACCGCCTCCGAGCTGGCGCTCAAGCAGCGCGAGCGTTAGCAGCGCGGCATGGCCTTCGTTCATGTGGTACACGTTGATGCGGTAGCCGAGTGCATGGGCCATGCGAGCGCCGCCCATACCGAGAACGATCTCCTGCTGCAGGCGGTAGTTGGTGTCGCCGCCGTACAGATGGTCGGTAAGGCCCCGATCCCAGCCCGAGTTGCCTTCAAGGTCCGTATCGAGCAGGTAGATTGGCACCACGTGTCCGGAGCGGCCCTTCATGTCGTAGCGCCAGGCACGCAGGGTCACGATGCGATCTTCAATGGAAACGGTTACTCGCGCGGGTTCTTCCGTGCAGAAAGCCGCCTGATCCCACGGCTGGGTTTCTTCACTCTGCAACCCGGAGCGATCAAGATGCTGCTGGAAGTATCCCTTGCGATGGACCAGCGAAAAAGCGATCAAGGGAATGCCGAGGTCGGCTGCGGAGCGCAACGTATCACCCGCCAGCACGCCGAGGCCGCCCGAATAGGTCGGCATGGATGGATGGATGGCGATCTCCATCGAGAAGTAGGCGACGTGGCCTGCGATCGGAAAGGTTTCGTAAGAAAATGGCTTCGATGATACCGGATGCATGAGTTCTAAATCTCCGCGCGCATTTGCCGAAAAAGCGCCCTAAGTGGAATGAAACCCATTGGGGACACCTTGGGATGTATTTCCCCTACTGCTCAATTTTTGGGCAAAGCATCCTCCAATTTTACCAAGGTTGTGCTTAAAGAAAGCTCAAACTCATCCAACTTCTGTGGGATGTGCAGTATACGAAGAAAGGAGTGACGGCAAAAATCCTGCGGGTGTTGCGGCTTAAGGGTAGGATGGCCGCGAAAGGAAGGAGGATGTCCTGACGACCGCAATGAAAATCCCGCAGTTTCCTGGGAAACCGCGGGATTGATCGGTAAAAAAGGCAGTTATTCCAGGCGGTGAGCGCCGTTGGAAGCGTGACAAATGTGGATTTCAGGCACGATGCCGGTCTGGGCTGCGTAACGCTCGCCGAGGGCCTTGGCGAAAGCGGCGGCGTCCCTCTGCTCGACCAGGTTGATGGTGCAGCCGCCAAATCCGCCGCCCGTAAGGCGTGCACCGATGAGGCCCGGCAAATCCTGTGCGAGTGCCACCATTGCGTCCGCTTCGACGCAACTGCCTTCGAAATCCACGCTGTAGCTGTGGTGCGCTTCCGCCATCAAGCGGCCGAGTTCTTTCATATCGCCGCGCAAGAGCGCTTCGGAAGCCGCCACGGTGCGGAGATCTTCACTGATCACATGCCGGGCGCGCATCAACGACTTGGGCTCCATCTCGCTGCCCCACTTGTCCAGGTCTTCGAGGGTTGCATCGCGGAGAAAGGGAACGTTTGGCCGATGACTGGCAATGACCGCGCATGCGGCTTCCGATTCGCGGCGGCGGGTGGGGTAGTCTCCTCCCAAAACGGAGTGCTTGACCATGGTGTTCGCAATCACCAGCGCGACGTTGGCTGGAATGGGCGCAAGCCGGTAGCTGAGATCGCGGCAGTCAAGCAGCAGCGCGTGATTCTCCTTGCCGTTGGCGGAGATGAACTGGTCCATGATGCCGCAGTTTGCGCCTACGAATTCGTTTTCGACACGCTGGCAGAGGCGTGCGAGCACAGGGCCGGGATAGCTCGCGTTGATGAGCGACAAGACAGCCAGCGCCGTAACGACCTCAAGAGCTGCCGAACTGGAAAGTCCAGAGCCCAGGGGCACGTCACCCCACAAGCTGAGGCTGAAGCCGGGAAACTTGTGGCCCTCGCCGGTCAGGATGACGACGACACCGATGGGATAGTCGCTCCAATGCTTGGCGGGCTTGGTGGGCAGGGCCGCAGCGTCAAAGCTCCTTTCCTCGCCAAAATTCTCGGAGTAGATAACAATCTTGCCATCGTTGCGGGGTGAGATCGCAGCCAGCGTGGCGAAGTTGATGGCCACGGGCATGACGAAGCCCTCGGCATAATCGGTATGCTCGCCAATCAGGTTCACGCGACCGGGCGCGACAAACATCGCGGGCTCAGCGTTGAAGCGGGCAAGATGCATGGAGCGGAGGACGGCGGGATCGTGCATATCAGTTCATACCTCGCGAAGAATTCAAGTTCGTTTGACGATCAATTGCGTGTGGCCAGGAGGCGGTGGTGCTGTGGAATCGACGGTCGGGGCAAAATGAGAACGTTTTCTTGGGGGCTATTCGCACGATTGATATCGCCATCCCTACTGATCTCCCATTGAGGCCGCGCAGGCGGTCAGAAACCTGTCCCAGATGCGGTCGATCCACTGCTCGTGTTCCGGCTTCATCAGGACCGATCGCAGGCAAGTAACCAGCTCGTTCTCAGGTTGATTTGGCGCAATGCCCGCAGACCCAAACCAGGACAGCGGCAATTGTACAAGAGCAAGGTGCAGGTCATGCGAGGCGCAGGAATCAAAAATATCCTGTGGCTTGCGTGAGGTCTCCGCGGGGGAAGATGACTGTATCTTCCAAACCACAATATCGAGCTCCGGCGGACCTGCTTTGAGCGGTTGGAAGCGACCGTCTGCGCGAAGGCGCCGGTCAAATTCGAGAGCAGCAGCACGGCCTTGGGCGAGTCCCCGCGCAAACTCGCCTCCCGGTACGAGCGGCAGGAGTTGCTGGGTGGCCCATAAGGCCACCGCTGCAGCGCCCGCGCGGGAACACTCCAGGCTGATTTCTCCGAGGTGCAGCTGCTTCGACGTGAAGTAGGTGTAAGGGGAATCGTGCTTGTAAAAACGCTCCACCGAAGGGTCGCGGAACAGAACGCACCCACAGCCATAAGGTTGCAGGCCGTGCTTGTGCGGATCGATGACGATGGAGTCGGCCTCGTCGATGGCAGCGTAGGCGTCGCGTGCCGGCTCTCCTAGCGCATCTGGAATCAGCCTGAAGTAGCCACCATAGGCAGCGTCGACGTGGACCCGGAAGCCGTAGCGATCGCGCAGCTCGAGGATGTGATCGAGGGGGTCGACTGCTCCGATGGCGGTTGTGCCCAAGGTCGCGACCACGGTGCCCACATCGCCCTTTTTCAGCTCTGCCTCGAGAAGGTCGAGGCGCATGCATCCCCTTTCGTCGGCAGCGACGCGGGAAAACGGGAGCTGAAGCACGGCGGAGATACGGTGATGGGTGTAATGCGCCTGCTCCGAGGCGAGAACCCTCAATCCGGGCCGGGAAGCAGCAGCGACCTGCCCGCCAACCCAGAGCGCTTCAAGATTTGCCAGGGTGCCGCTTGAAGTGAGGTGGCCAAGGTACTCTGTCCAGCCAAACATGCCGGCGAGTTCGCGGACTGCCTCGATCTCCATCTCGGAGCTGGCGCGGCCGCCGTCACGGGCATGGTTGTTGGGATTGATGGTCATGGCCAGCGCGTACGCGGCGCGAGCGATCGGGTGCGGCGGCTTGAGCATCTGGCCAGCGTAGAGCGGATGGAAGTAAGGGTAGTTGTCGCCAAGGCGATGGGCAACTTGCTCAAGAACGCCTGCCATCCGGTCGGTTTCGGCGATTGGCTCAAGGCTCGGAAGAGTGGAAAACTCGGCTTCTAATAGCTCGGTGGCACGAGATAACAGGCCGGGGACTGGATCGAGGGGCATGGCGAGCTCTCACAGTACCACGGGCGCGAGGGCGGGGCTAAGGACCATTCTGGTCAGTGGGTTCCGAAAACAGGAATCGCGAAGTGAGATGGTGAAGGAGAATTTATGCACTGATTTTTGACACCAATGATACACTGTTTTCAGCGTTAGAGCCGAACCGGGCGTGAGCAGCAAACTCGCCCAACCAAGCAAGATTCTGCCAGTGGTCGCTCCGATTCATCCAGCGCAATTCAACATCAGGAAATAAGATCAAGATGGAACAAGGTACTGTGAAGTGGTTCAATGACGCGAAGGGCTTCGGCTTCATTTCGCGCCAGAACGGCGAAGATGTGTTCGTGCACTATTCCGCGATCAACTCAAGCGGTTTCAAGAGCTTGCAAGAGGGTCAGGCAGTGCAGTTCAACGTAGTAAAAGGCCCCAAGGGATGGCAAGCTGCCGACGTGCAGCCGCTCTAAGCTATCCAGGCCGGATTCCGGCAGAATCTAGCTAACACAAGCGCGGGCTGGGGGAAATTCCGGCCCTTGTTTGTCTCACTTTCGGGGCCTTTTTGCCCTTGTGGATATTTGTGTGGGCTTTCGAGCCTTAGCTAACTTTAGTTCAGTCGGTAGAAGCCGGCATTCAGGGCACTTGCAAAGGTCACCCACGCCCAGTACGGCGCCATGAGCCACGCCGCCCCTGCCGTGATCCTGCCGAACGCAACGGTCGTCAGACCGATGAATACCCACAAAAGCAGGACTTCCCCAAGTGCTGCACCGATGGCGTGTGCGCGAAAGAAGATCCACGACCAGGCAAGATTCAGGCAGAGTTGTGCCACAAAAAGCGCTAGCGCCCAGGAGCGCAGATGCGATTCGGGCGTGGTCCAGATCATCCAGGCCGCGACGGCCATAAGCGCGTAAAGCAGGGTCCAGACCGG
>Ga0302320_10022290_pt1 | contig 12520 bp, 8 predicted proteins | sample Bog_T0_3_FD_202130 | JGI IMG/M metagenome (GOLD analysis project Ga0302320, IMG submission 202130) | Peat permafrost microbial communities from Stordalen Mire near Abisko, Sweden - Bog_T0_3 | ecosystem: Environmental > Terrestrial > Soil > Wetlands > Peat | place: Sweden: Abisko, Stordalen Mire...
GATTTTGGTTTCGTCGGTGTCCGGCACTCCGTCGCGATTCAGCGGCACGCTCAACATCAGGTTGCCGTTTTTGCTCACGATGTCCGCGAGCATCGGGATGATGGTGGAGGCGGGGACGTATTCATGCTTCAGGAACCGTTCAAGCTTGTAGTGCCACGAGCCGATGCAGGTGTCGGTCTGCCAAGGCAGGGGCAGGATGCCGGAGGCCTTGCCGCGTTCGATGTCGTAGGTCAGCGCCTGGCGCTGCCGGTCGTTGAGCATCTTGGCGTTCATCACGGCTTCGTTGTGGCCGTGCAACTGGATGCTGAAATTGTAAAAATGCGCGGCGAGGTTCAAGCCAATTTCATCCGTCACGCCGTGCAAGGGAAGAACGTCGTCGTCGAAATAAATCATGTCCGGCTGGTAATCATCCCAAAGCTGTTTGACGCGTTTGAAATATTTTTCCATGTAGGCTTCATCCGGCACGCTGCTCCCCTTGGCCGGATCCCAGTCCCAAACCAATTTTTTCCCGGGCGTGTGGTTCTGCGCGTAGAGGTCCTGAGGATCAAGACCGTCCCACCACAGGCCTTTGCCGTCAGCCTTGGTCAGCTTGCCGTCGTAAGGAACGCCGGCCATCGGGCCGTTGGTGTCTGCGCCCTGCGTCACCTCATACCAAGACCACGCGTGCGAGGAGTGAACACTGACCGCGAAGCGGAGACCGTTCTTCCGCGCCGCCGCCGCCCAGCCGCCGATCAAATCCTTATGCGGACCGACGTTGACGGAATTCCACGGCTGGTATTTTGAATTAAAATTGTCAAAGTTGTCGTGATGGGCAGCGAGAGCCATGAAATATTTCACTCCGTTCGCCTTGTAAAAGGCCAGCAGCTTGTCGGGATCAAATTTCGCCGCCTTCCATTCGTGGATAATGTCCTTGAAACCGTTGGTGGAAGAATGTCCGTATTCCGCAAGATGCTGATTGTAGGCGTCCTGGCCCACGATATACATGTTGCGCGCATACCAGTCGCCGTCTTCAGGTTCGCACTGCGGACCCCAATGTGCCCAGATGCCGAACTTCGAGTCGCGGAACCAATCGGGCGTCTGGTAGTTCGTAAGCGAATTCCAGTCGGCTTTGAACGGTCCAGTCGCGATGTCCTGAATCACATTGGTCGAACCTGTGGTTTGAACTTTCGAGCGCGTTGCGCAGGGCGACACGCAACCGGTCAATATCGCGGCGACAGAAAGACAAGCAGCTGCGGTTTTCAACTTAGCGAAGATTTGCATGATTATTTTGCTGAAACGCGGACATTGACCTTGAATGCGCCGGAAACCGGCTCATTGGAAACCACAATCAGATACCCCCCGCCGCAGCCGGAATACATCGCACCAAGATATTGCTGTTGATACGCCCTGAGCAGCGACATCAAATCCACCCGGAGCAGCGGATGCCGGACGACGTGAGGCAGCAGCATCTCCCAGCATTTCATGTTCAGATTGAGCGAATCACCGAGGGCTTTGGCGTCCATTTTGACGATGGCATTGTAGCAATCCTGTCCGGACTGGCCGAGTTTTTTGACCCATTTCGGCGTAAGATTTTTGATGCCGAGCGGACTGTAGCCTTCGGGGCGGGGTTCGACGGGAAGCAGATGCAAGATGTCACTCAACCAGCGCGCAACTTTGGCGCTGTTGCACGATTCGACATGCGAAGGAAAAACGCCTCCATGAATCTTGAAATCGTAATCCAGCCGGTTCACGCCGGGATAGACCAGGCCGATCATGTCCTGTGAACCACTCGGCTCAGCCTTACCCTGATTTTCAACCTCGTAAAGCTCGCGCGCCAAATCTTCCGGCGACCGGTCTGGCAGCCTGCCTTTCCAAAGCTTCATGGCAATGGCACGCGTGCCGCTGGCGATGCCAGAACGGTCCATCGGACGAAAATTCGGCTCAATCTGCACAACCACCATGGAACCGGGTGGCTCCGGGTTGTGTTCGGAAACGAACGGCTGGTCAATCCAGCCGCCCGCGAGCTGCAGGCGGTTGGGAATGGAGCCTAGCGCCCGGGCTATTAACGGCGGCGTTTTGCTTTTCATCAGCCGATGCCCACGCGTTTGCCGGCTTTGCGCTTCTTATATTGTTCAGTGATCCAAGCGTAGGTTTCCGCGAGACCCTTGTTCAAGGTCGTTTTCGGCTCCCACTTGAGAACCTTCTTGATAAAGGTGTTGTCGGAATTGCGGCCGGCGACTCCCTGCGGCGCGTTGAGATCGTAATGGCGGTTCATCTTCACGCCGGCAATTTTTTCGATCTTGGTAAGCAGCTCGTTGATGGAAACCAGTTCGCTGGAGCCAAGATTGATCGGCGTGGCAATCAAATCGTCGCAGTGCATGATCTTGTCAATGCCCTGCACGCAGTCGTCGATATACATGAAGCTGCGGGTCTGATGGCCGTTACCCCAGATCATGATGTCCTTCTTGCCGGTATCAATCGCCTCAATGACCTTGCGGCTAAGCGCGGCGGGCGCCTTTTCACGGCCGCCATCCCAAGTGCCGTGCGGGCCGTAGACATTGTGGAAACGGGCAATCGCCGTCTTCATGCCGCGCTCATGCCAGTATTCCTCGCAGAACTGCTCGGAAATCAACTTCTCCCAGCCGTAGCCGCGCTCGGCCATCGCCGGATAAGCATCGGATTCCTTCAAGGCACGGACGTCGGGATCCTGCTGCAATAGCGTGTTATAGGCGCAGGCGGAGCTGGAGAAAAAGTAGCGACGCGCACCGGCCTTGTAGGCGGCCTCAACCATATTGGTGTTGATGAGTATGCTGCGGAGGCATTCCACGCGGAAGCGCTCAATGAAACCCATGCCGCCCATGTCGGCGGCGAGGTTATAGACTTCGACCGCGCCTTCGCAGATCCGCTTGCAGTTTTCCTCGACGCTGACGTCGAGGCATAGGTTTTGCACGCCGGGAACATGCAAATACCATTCGTAAAGCGGCTTCTTGTCCACTGCACGAATGTTGGTGAAGGCCTTGTTTTTGAAGTAAAGCGCCAGGTTGCCGGCGATGAAGCCGCCCGCGCCGGTGATGACGATTAAATCGTCCTTCTTCAGCGGGGCGTCCTTTTCCACGACTCGTTTGGGAGCATTATGTGACATAAATGATTTCGTTAATGGTTTGATTATCTGAATACAAAATACACTGGACAGACTGGCAAGGGAATGACGATAGTTTGCCAGTAGATGACGATTATTGACTTTTTATGAAGCATTTAAGCCAACTGGTTGACGCGCCAGTGGGTGCGCCAGAATTCTTTTCGCCGCAGGTTTCCGAGGCGAGGCGGTTTTACCTGAACTTGAATCCGCCAAAGCGTTCGCCCCTGACAGTAGTCAGCGGCGGTTGCGAACACTGCGCCCCCGATTACGAAATACACCGCCCGACCTTCCCGTTTTATTCGATTGAATACGTCGTTCGCGGCCGGGGTTCTCTCAGGCTGAAAAACCAGCAACACGACTTGCAGCCGGGTTGCGTTTTTTCCTATGGCCCTGGCGTGCGACAGGACATCGTCGCCAATCCCGCCGAGGCGCCTGTCAAATACTTTGTGGATTTTGCTGGCTCGCAATCAAAGGAGATTCTTCGCCAGTGCCAACTGCCGCCAGGCAGAGTCGCGCAAATGTTCCCATCCCACGAAATCCAGAACCTCTTTGACGAACTCATCCGCTGTGGACAACGCGGTGGGTGGCAAAGGACGGAGTTGTGCGCGAAGCTTCTGGAATGCCTGGCCTTGAAAATCGCCGTCTCACGCGCGCCGGTGGCGGGGGTTGAGGCGCTCTCCTTCACCACCTACCAGCAGTGCCGCCAGCACATCGAAACCCAATTTCGGAGGCTGAAAACGCTCCGGCAGATTGCGGAGGAATGCCATGTGGACGCCGCCTACTTGTGCCGCCTGTTTCAACGCTACGACCACCAAAGCCCATACCAAATATTGTTGCGCATGAAAATGAATCTTGCCGCCGAATGGCTTCAGCAGCCCGGCGCTCTGGTCAAACAGGTTGCAGAGCGCGCCGGGTTCAACGACCCGTTTCATTTCTCCCGGGCGTTCAAAGGCGTTTTCGGAGTTGCGCCGGACATGTTCCGCCGGTTGCGTTGAAGTCAGGCACCAGCCGTTTCCATGCTGACACCGTTCAATTCAACGCGCGATGATTTTCAGCGGCACGCCCAACCGGATATCATCCGAGGCAGCGCCTACGAGCAGTTCATAATCGCCCGGCTCAACAACGTATTGCTTTTGGGTCGTGTCCCAGAAACGCAGCCGTTCTATCGGAATGTCCATCGTGATGCGGGCGCCCTGCCCCGACTCCAGGTGAATGCGCGCGAAGCCGCACAATGCCAGCCCCGACTGCGGTTGCGAGGAATTCACATGTCGGAAATATATCTGCGCCACCTCGTCTCCGTTGCGCGCACCGGAATTTTTCAGAGTGAAGGAAACTTTCGCGGTGTCGGCGCTCCTGAAGCTGGATTTGTCCAGCGCGGCGGCGTCATAATCAAATTTCGTGTAGCTCAATCCGTGGCCGAAGGCGAATTCCGGCTGGCCGTTGAAGTAACGGTAGGTGCGATTGCTCATCGCGTAATTTTCAAATGCGGGCAAATCCTCCGTCGAGTTGTAGAACGTGATGGGCAGACGCCCGGCAGGATTCGCATCGCCGAACAAAACATCGGCGACGGCCCAGCCGCCCTGTTCGCCGGGATACCATGCCTGCACAATAGCAGACAGGTTGGCCGCCTCCCACGGCATCGCAATGGCACTGCCGCTGCAATTCACGAATATGACCGGCTTGCCGGTGGTCGACAGGGCCTTGAGTAGCTCCGTTTGCTGCGACGGAAGTTCGATTCGCGTCCGGTCGCCGCCGCTGAATCCGTCGTAGCTCACCTTCATCTCCTCGCCCTCGAGTTGCGGGCTGATGCCGCCGACGTAAATCACCACGTCCGCCGACCACGCCATTTCTATGGATTTTATCCACTTCTCAGAATTGATTTCACCGGCGGCATTCGTGTGCAACGCCAGCGGGCAACCCGGTTCGTAAATCACTTCGCAATTCGTGCCCGCAGCGGCCTTGATCCCGGCCAAAATCGTAACCGGATGCGACGGCACACCGTTGTAATTGCCAAGCAGCACCGGAACGGAATCGGCATTCGCGCCGATGACGGCAATGCGTTTGAATTTTGCGCGGTCAAGCGGCAGCATGCCGTCATTTTTCAACAGCACGATGGACTCGCGCGCAGCCTGGAGCGCAAGCGCCTCGTGTTCCGGCGTGTCGTTTTCCGAGATCGGGATTTGCGCGAATGGGACTTTTTCCGGCGGATCAAACAAGCCAAGCCGGAACCGCGCTTCAAACAAACGTGAAACTGCCGTATCAATTTCCTTATCCGAAATCAATCCGCCCTTCACCGCGCGCGTCAGCGAATTGTAATCCGTCCCGCAGCATAAATCGTCGCCGGCCTTGACCGCGTCCGCCGCTGCCTCTTCGGACGAGCTGGCGAATTTGTGATTCGCGTGAATGTCGTAAATCGCACCGCAATCAGAGACGACATGGCCGTTGAACCCCCACTGGTCGCGCAGAATTTGCGTCAGCAGCAGCGGGTTGGCGCAGGCAGGTTCGCCATAAACCGAATTATAGGCGCCCATCACTGCGCCGACATGGCCTTCGCGGACGGCGGCCTCGAACTGCGGCAGATAGGTTTCGTAAAAATCGCGTTCAGGCGGATCGGCATCGAACGTGTGCCTCATCGGTTCCGGTCCGCTGTGGACGGCAAAATGTTTCGCGCACGCCATCGCCTTGATGTAATTCGGGTCATCACCTTGCAAACCCTTGATGAATGCCACCCCGAACCGCGCGGTCAGAAATGGATCTTCACCATAGGTTTCCTGGCCGCGTCCCCAGCGCGGGTCGCGAAAGATGTTGATGTTCGGCGTCCAGAAAGTGAGCCCGTAATAACGCGCGCTGTCGCCATTGTGTTTTGACACGTAATCGTTGTGCTTCGCCCGCGCCTCGGTGGCGATGACGTCCGCCTCGTCATGAACCAGTGGGATGTCCCACGTCGCCGCCATCCCAATGGCTTGTGGAAAAACGGTGGCAGTTCCCGCACGCGCCACTCCGTGCAGGCATTCGCTCCAATAATCGTAGGCCGGAATGCCCAGACGTGGGATCGCCGCCGCGCCGTTCCGCATCTCCTGGATCTTTTCGGCGAGCGACAGCCGGCGTACGAGGTCGTTCACCCGCACTCCCGTCGGTTGGGATACGTCCTTCCATAGCTCCAGCCCGGTGACGACGGGAATTTTCAGTGCGGCTGAATCTTCGGCATCCACCAAATCCGCCGCCTCCATGGAAATGATGGAAACGCCTTTTGCATCGCGCAATTCGAACGTGTTCAGCTTCGCCGCGTTCGTGCGTCCGATGAAATTGAAGGTCAACAGACCGCGCAACGCGTCGCCCTGGAAATCGATTCTTTCCGTAAGCAGCAAAACCTTCCCCGCGCCGCCTGCGGCAACAAAAAGGTCAAGGTTGCTGGCGAGTATCTGGTCACCGCAGGCTATGTCGAATGAGCGATGGCCGGCCTCCAGGAAATCCACCTCCGCAAGACCGATGATGGCGGTGTATTCTCCGGCGGCGAGGTTCGGAATCGTCACGGAAAAGTTTGTCCCGTAAATTTCCTCGCGGAAGGCTTCCTCGCTGCGGTGCGGAGCGCCGTCAATCATCAGGCTCTCGTGTCCGCGCCCATGCTGGAACTGGCCGGTGACGACGATTTTACGGTCGCACGCAGCGCAGGTCTCCTCGCTGGCGCGGGTGGCTGGGATGGAAAGGCAAATGATCAAAACCGCCAGCGCGGGTAAAGCAATCCGGTTCATGACGCGAGCCTACTACACGCCTTGCTCGGCCAAAAGTTTATTGCACACAAAGACCCTCAAGGCCGACCCGCGCCGTTCCTCTATCGCGTTTTTTGGCTTTCAAAATGTTTACGTCTTTCGGCATGATGTGTCATGGACAACGAAAACCGTCGCTGGAATGGCGCATCAGCCTGCTGCACACCGGACCGGACGATTTTTCCAGCTCAAGCCGGATCCTATTTCAAGTGAAAACACTGCACAAATATCTGACGTTGCAGGTGCTCGCCGCGCTGATCCTGACCGTGTCAGTCTTTACGTTTGTGCTGCTACTCGGCACAGTGATTAATGAAGTCCTTCGCCTGCTCGTCAGCGGCCAGGCGCGCATGGGCACGGTGTTCGAAGCCATCGGCCTGTTGATCCCGTTCGTGGGTGTCTATGCGCTGCCGATGGGACTGCTCACGGCAACACTGCTCGTCTTTGGCCGTTTCAGCGCGGACCAGGAACTCACCGCTGCCCGCGCCAGCGGCATAAGCCTGCTGTCATTGATCACGCCGGTTTTGTTGTTGAGCCTGTTTTGCTGCGGGATCAGCGCGTGGTTCAATATGGACCTCGGCCCGCGCTCGCGTGTGGCCTATAAGAATTTGCTTTCGCGCGCCAGCGCCGACTTGATGAACGTCCAACTGCCGGTCGGCCGGCCCATCTATGATTTTCCCGGCTACATTTTTTTGGTGGGGGCAAATCACGACGGCGACCTGGAGGACGTGCGGGTTTTTGTCCTCGAAAATGAAACCAACGTTTCCATGTGGCTTCACGCTCCACAGGGACGCATGGAATCTGATTTGACCAACAAGGAGATCTATTTGCATCTGTTTGACGTGCGCGGACTGTCGAAACGCGGTGAAAGCATTTCAACTCCCGATTTTCTTTCCCCAAACCTTTATCCCACCAACACCGTTGACACGGCCCCGCATGAACCAAGAATTGACGACATGACATTCTGGCAGTTGCGGTCGAAGGCGCGTGATTTGGAACGCCTTGATTTGCCGGGGGACGTGAACATGTCATCGGAGGAATTTCGCACCCAGTTTCACGAACTGGAACAACTGATTGAACAGACCCGCGCCGAGATGAACCGGCAAATTGCGTTTTCATTCGCTTGTTTCGGCTTTGCACTCGTCGGCATCCCGCTCGGCATCCGCATGCACCGGCGCGAGACGAACGTCGGCATTGCCATAGCCCTTCTTCTCGTGTTGGTCTATTACAGCTTCGTCATCCTCGGCAAATCGCTGGACACGCGGCCCGAGTTTGCACCCCACCTGATTTTCTGGCTGCCGAATTTTATTTTTCAGACATTTGGCGTGGTGCTGCTGTGGCGCGCAAACCGGGGAATTTGAAAGTGGACGAATGAATTATAGTGTTCTTGAATCATTGGAAAAACACTGCATCCATTCATCCACCAATCCATCAATCCCTTTGCATTTTCGCCCGGCGGAAAACTTTCCCGATGGCTGCCTGATCCACCGGCTTCACAATCAATTCGTCAATGTTGACGTGCGCCGGACGGCTGGCAACCCAGACGAGAATATCCGCGATGTCTTCAGCAGTCAGCGGGGTCATGCCTTCATACACTTTTTTGGTGGCAGCCGCATCGCCCTTCAGACGGACGAGTGAAAATTCAGTTTCCGCCAGACCCGGATCCACCGTGCCAACGCGGATGCCCGTCCCGAGAAGTTCCAGTCGCAGCGCACGGGTGATTTGCAGTTCGCCCGCCTTGGCCGCGCAATATACCGCGCCTCCCTCATAGACTCCATGACCGGCGACCGAGCCGACATTGAGGATGCTTGCACCCGCGTTTAGCGCCATGAATGGCAGCGCCGCGCGGGTCATGCGCAGCACGCCAAGCACGTTCGACTGGATCATCGCCTCCCAATCGGCATCCTTGCCCTCGGCAACCGCGCCCAGACCGTGCGCACCGCCGGCATTGTTGATGAGCACATGAAGATTTTGCCGCGCGCCAATTTTTCCATGCGCCCATGAAATAAATTCTTCGACGCTCGGCGTATTTGCGACATCCAGAAAATGGTGATGCGCCTCCCCTGCCCCTGCCTTTCTTGATTCCACCGCGACTTTTTTCAGGCGGTCAACACGCCGTGCGCCGAGCAGCAGTTTTGCGCCTTCCGTACCGAACACACGTGCCGCCGCCGCGCCAAAGCCGGATGAAGCGCCGGTGATGATGACCCATTTGTTTTTGAGTAGTGATTTCATGATGTGAAGGATTTTCTGCTGGCTTGCCGGGCCGCAACACACAGCGCAGCAGAGGGCAAAGGCTGGTGGAGCCGAGGGGAGTCGAACCCCTGACCTCCTCATTGCGAACGAGGCGCTCTACCAACTGAGCTACGACCCCAGCCTTGCCGTCTGGACAACCGTAGCTTCGCCAAAAAATCCGCCGCGCGCAACCGTTTAGTGATTCAACCGCATTTGAGAACTGTCAAGTTACGAATGCTCTTATCCCGCATGTTTTCGCCCGCGTGTCTTGCGGTAGGCCAGCGGGCTCAGACCTTTTCCGGCCCGAAAATAACGTGCCACATGTTGCACATCGCCAAAACCAAGCATTTCAGCAATTTGACCAACCGGCAGTTCGGTCTCCACCAACATCCGGGCAATTTGATCGGTTCGAATTCGCCGTATCTCCTCCAGAGCGGAATGCTTCATGTATGCACGAAACCGTTTTTCCAGCACCCGTCGTGACAATCCGGCGGCGCGGGCTGCCATTTCCACTGTCACGCCGCTTCGGGCATGATTACGGATGAAACGCAGCGCCTTCGCCAGACCTGTATCCTCGACCGTGAGAATATCCGTGGATTGACGCGGCACCACGTGACTCGAATGCACAACGATCCGCGCTGGTACACGCCCGCCACCGCGCATCAGACCGTCCAGGACGCCCGCCGCCTCGTAACCGGAGCGCTCAAAATTAATGGCCACGCTTGATAGCGGTGGATTGGAAAGTCCGCAGACCACCTCGTCGTTGTCCGCTCCTATGATCGCCACGTCGTCGGGCACCGACAAAGCGGCCTGACGACAGGCTTCCACGACTTCCTTGCCTAAATCGTCATTGCAGGCCATCAGCCCGATTGGCCGTGGCACCGACCGCAACCAGCGAACGATGGACTCGCGGACTTTTTTTTCATGCTGAGCTATTTTGTCCGGCCGCATTTCATGCACCTCATGTATCTGCACCTCGCAGCCAGCCTGGCGGATTTTCAAGGCGAAAACATCGCGCCGGGCCGCCGACCAGGAAGTATTCCGATAGCCGCAAAAACCGAAATGACTGAACCCGCATCCCAGCAGATGTTCGGCGGCCATTCCCGCGATGGCGGTGGAATCCGTCACCACGTTGGCTTTGCCCGGCACTTCCTCGTGCCGGTGGCCAATGATGACGCCCGGTAACCGGCGGATCAGCGACTTTACCATCGGTGTCTTGTCCACATCGCGCGTAATGATCCCATCAGCGTCCAGCGCGCCGAGTCTTTGCCGGGGCCTCTCCAAACCGGCGGGTTCCCAGTAAAACGACCACGGGCCATGATGATAGGCATATTGGGCAATGCCGCGAAGCAGCGCGCGACCCGACTCGCGGGAAGATTCAATCAGTAAAATGACTTTGGGCATCGTTGCCACAAGCGGTGATTATGTCCCCGATGGTCGCATGCGCCAACCTGTTAGCCAGAATATAAGCGCGTTGCGGAACGATGTGCGAAAGCGCAGTTCGCAAAACGGTGTCTGTTCAAAATTCCCGCCAACGCGTATTACCAAAAGAATGGTTGGCCACTTGCTGTGCGGGGCACCATGTCCTGAAAAAGGCGCCACTCGGCACTTCCATCCTTATATCCTGCAAAACCGCCCATTGGCATGATTCCATTCAACAAATGAGGGCTGGTGTGAGCATAGACATTACCATTCCACTCGAAACTGCCTCGTATGGAAGAATAACCGTTTTCCGGGTGTTGGTAACCAGGCAAACTTGGTGTTGTGGAAGCACAAAGTATCGCGTCTGCCACCAGTACCCGGTCCGATACGCCGGAAACCATGGTGACTCCGGTGCTAGGGTCGGTGATGCTTTCCGGCTGAAGGGTGCGGTTTTGATTTGTTATGGACAGCTTGCTTGCTGGCCCGTTAAACGCAAAAGCATATCCGACAACGTGAAAGTCCGTCGCTTCATTGGGCGGCGCACTCATAGCAAAGCCCCAAAGCGTCGAATTCGCACCCGTGACATTTCCTGAAGGATTGGGACCCGCCCAATTTTCCGTATCAGTAAATCGTGGTGCTGTTCCCGGACAATAAAACGCTTTCGGGGTAAGGCCGGATTTCAACATTACTTGGGCTGCAAAATCAGGGAAATCCCAAGCCCATGACCCGAGGGCATTACCCGCACTATTTGCCAGCACGGGTAGATGGTCGTTAAATTGAATGGTGTAAATGTTGATCGCGACTTCAATTTGATGGATGTTGCTCAAACACTGCATTCGGATGGCCTTCTGTTTTGCCGCAGCCAGCGCTGGCAACAAGAGCGCCGCCAAAATGGCAATGATGGCGATGACCACAAGCAGTTCAATCAATGTAAAAGCCTTTCCTCCAGATGACTTTTGCCGGCAACAACGCAAAGTACTTGGATTGATGCAGAAAAAATGTTTCCCATTGTCCATTTCGTAATGATTCATATTAGATCTAAAGGGGTCGTTGGGACAAATCCTACATTTTGAAAAAACATATGCTACACCATTTTGCGTAAAAGAATCGCCATTTTGCGAATCATGTCATATATTCGCACGCTGCCGTGCTTACTGTGTTGACGCCATAATCAAAGAAGTGTTGGAATCGAACGCAACAAGAGGACGACATTTTGCTTATTTGTGTTTGTTTAGACAGACCGGGCAAGAATGACATCGCCGACAATTGAGAATTGGCAATTGCTGCCGCCCTTGCTATTGTCCAGCGAATGTCCGAAACGGCTGCCGCAGCCCCAGCGCCCTCAAAGGTGCAGGTTTTTTTCCGCCGGTTGATCACCTCGGTGATTCTCTGGACGGTGATTCTCATGGCGTTATTTTCAAGCAGCTCGCTGATTTCCGACGGCGTGTTTCTCATCATCATCGTCTTTCTGGCACTTGCCGGGTTGGCGGAATTTTACGGCCTTGCCGAAAAACGCGGCATTGCCTGCTTCAAAGGGTGCGGCCTTCTCGGCGGCGCGTTGCTGATGGTCGGGACGTTTTTGGAACTCATCGGTAAAATCGGCACGCAGGGTTCGCCTGCGCGCGTGAATGATTTTGAAACGGGCTTCATCATCCTGTTTGTCCTCGGCATCTCGGTCCGCCAACTGGTTTCAAAATCCAACGCGGCGGGGATTACTGCCATCGCCACGACGCTCCTCGGCCTTATGTATGTGCCGTGGCTGCTCAATTTCATCCAGAAAATCAATTTCTTCCCGGACGTCGATGGAAAATACTTCCTGCTCTATTTCATCCTCGTCACCAAATTTAGCGACATGGGTGCCTATTCCATCGGCTCGCTGATAGGCCGGCACAAGATGATTCCGCGCATCAGCCCCGGCAAAACATGGGAAGGTTTTGCCGGCGCGATTCTGGTCTCCACCGCCGCAAGCCTCGTCTTCGTGCAT
>Ga0302320_10022292_pt1 | contig 12518 bp, 12 predicted proteins | sample Bog_T0_3_FD_202130 | JGI IMG/M metagenome (GOLD analysis project Ga0302320, IMG submission 202130) | Peat permafrost microbial communities from Stordalen Mire near Abisko, Sweden - Bog_T0_3 | ecosystem: Environmental > Terrestrial > Soil > Wetlands > Peat | place: Sweden: Abisko, Stordalen Mire...
GAACGGCAGGGGTCCCCCTATCAATACATCTTGTTGGCGACGGGGAAGGACGACAAACAAGACGTCGTGAGGGGACTGGAAGCGGGAGCCGACGATTATTTGACCAAGCCATTTGACCGGAACGAACTTCGCGCCCGATTGCGCGTCGGTCGGCGGATTCTCACACTGCAAAAGGATATGATCCATGCTCGAGACGAACTTCGATTTCAAGCGACGCATGTGTGCTCACGGGTGTCTGGAATCGGGGAGCAGTGCTGGACCTGCTGCATCGAGAACTGGAGCGTGCCGCACGAGCAAACACGTCGACATCGGTCTTCATGCTCGATCTCGACCACTTCAAGAAAATCAATGATACCTTCGGGCACTTAACCGGCGATGTTGTTCTTCGGGAGGTAGCCAACCGTATTGTCCGCAGTGTGCGCTCCTATGATCTGGTTGGGCGTTACGGAGGGGAAGAATTCTTAGTAGTGCTCCCCACTTGCAACGACGCTGAAGTTGAGCAAAGTGCAAACAGAATTCGGTTGGCAATTGCATCCGCGCCGATTCTTACTGCGAGTTTTGAGATTCCAATGACCGCCAGCATCGGCGCCACAGTTGTAGCAGGAGTCGCTGCTGCCTCGGAGAAGGAAATACTTCTGGCGGCGGATAAAGCGCTGTATGAAGCCAAAAATGACGGGAGAAATCGAGTTTGTCTGGCGTAACTCTGCTCCAAGAGCGGCCGTTTCTTCCGGGCTAGGCTGGTACAGCTTATGAGAATTCTTGTCATCGACGATAGCAGAATGATGCAAGCGGGGATCAAAAGAGCCCTTGTTGGAGCAGGACATGAAGTGACTTTGGCCGGTGATGGCGAGGACGGGTTGATCATTGCTCGTCAGACACTTCCCGACCTCATCTTACTCGATATGATGCTGCCGACAATGTCGGGCACCGACGTGCTCCAGGCACTGAAGGTAGATCCATCTACGAAGGAGATTCCAATATTTGTCCTGAGCGGTCTCTCACAAAAGAACGAGGGACAAGCTGCTCGATGCAGGGGCCGCCATGTACTTTGAGAAATCAGAACATTTTCTGGAACACAACTTTGCTTCCATCGTCGAGGCCATTGGGCGATTCAATCCCAAACGCGTATAGGATGGCTCTCGAGAAAACTCAAATAGGCCTACAACCCTCTGGAAAGACGCCTACCCCGACATCCCCATCCTGAGCAAGCGAAAGCAGAGTACGCGAAGCTGCAATAGCAGAGTGGCAATCTTCCAACCATGCCTGACCTGCTTGCACAAAAATTGTCACCTGACGCTATCAGGCGTGTCTGTTGAAAAACTCTTTCTCTCAAAATCGACAAAAATAAAATCGCGTTAGGAAGCCCTACAATCGATTTTCTCGGGTCGCCTAGACATTTTCTATTCCCCAAGTTTTGGCTAATTGGGGTGAAAAGTGAGTTTTTCAACAGCCACGAGATTTATCGCCAATTGACGCGTGGCTTCAGAATGGCTGGTGTCACCCCGCGCAGGGGAACCGATACGCCAAAGGACGTCCGACTATATGAAAATATGGCTCGCGATCTTAGCGGAGTGTCCCTACCGGGCTGGGGGAAGCCGCGTTTCATTTCGTATCAGGCACAATTTCAGCTTATTTCTGATCAACCTTTGCGAAGAACTTCCGTATATCGTCAACCAAGAGACCGGGCTGCTCCAGGGCCGCGAAGTGCCCGCCCCTCGGCATTTCCGTCCTTTGAACTACGTTGTATGTCTGAGTAATCCAGCGAAACGGAGGAACAGCTACTTCCCTCGGAAAGTCCGCGTACGCCACGGGAGTCTCCAGCCGTGGCGTTGGCGCAATTCCCTCCCCGGTGAGCCGGTACTCACGATAGATTCGCATGGCGGAACCCACCGTACCGGTCACCCAATAGAGCGTAACATCGGTCAGAAATGAGTCGCGGTCCACAGCCGTAAGAAAATCGCCGTTGTTGTCCGTAAGCAGTTGAAATTTATCAATCATCCAGGCCAGCCACCCAACCGCAGAGTCAGTCAGAGCATAGGCAACAGTCTGCGGTTCAGCGGCCTGGAGGAAAAAAAAGCTGCTCTCTCCTCGGTCAAACCACGAAAGCCGTTTTCGCTCCGCATCGCTCATTTGCGCGACTGCCTCCGGGTTCGGCGGGTCCACGGTGATTAGGTTTAGATGAAGGCCTATCACGTGCGTGGGCGCTTGGTAAGCCATGTTGCGGGCTATTAACGAACCCCAGTCGCCACCCTGGATGCCATACCGTGAATAACCTAAGCGATCCATCAGAACGACCAAGGCCTTCGCCATACGCTGCGGGCCCCAGCCCCGAGTAGTGGTGGGTCCGGAGAACCCAAATCCAGGAAGCGAAGGAATAATGACGTGAAATGCCGGAGTATGGCTATCCTTAGGATGGGTGAGCGGCTCGATCAGTGCGAGAAATTCAAGAATCGAACCGGGCCAGCCATGAATCAACAGCAGCGGTATGGCGTCGGGGCGGCGCGAGCGCTGATGGATAAAATAAATCTGCTGTCCATCAATTTCCGTGGTGAACTGGTCAAAGCGGTTGATCTTCGCTTCTTGTGTGCGCCAGTCGTAGCGGTTCTCCCAATAATCTGCGAGTGCTCGCACCTTGTTGATATCGGCACCGTACTCCCACGTCGTGCCCGGAAGTTGATCGGGCCAGTTGGCTTCCGCCAAACGACGCCGAAGGTCAACGAGAACGCGGTCGGGAACGTGCATTTTGAACTGCTGGATTGTGGCAGGTTCCGGCTTTGCCATTACTTGCGCTTGCCCGAGCGCGAGTGACGGGAACAAGAGCAATGCGGCCAGCAGAACCTTCCCGCACTGCGGGACTCGCCCGCATCCGGCCCGCTGAGCACAATTGCCATGCCCGAGATTTGTCCGCGCTCGTTGATTGTTAGCCATAGTTGCGAAGAGGTTGGCACTGGCAGGAAACAGGGTGTTGAGGTCGGGGGAGGCGGTGCTAACGCCCCCCTCCTCCAACCGGACATCCAGGTTTCCTGCGTCCCGGTGTCGCAGCAATTAACCGCCAACTGGTGATGCCTGTTTGCCCCAGAGCGGGCTTACGGGTTCAGCAGGAAGCCGTAATGCACGTTGTTCGTGTCAATATACTGTCCGGTGATCACCCCAAACAGGTTGGGGGTCGCCGGAAGGGTGCCCTGACCAGCGGCCGTTCCCGCCCCCGGAGCGTCGAAGGTGGTGATTTTGCCGCCCGGACCGCGCACGAAGCCGTGATTCACGTTGCTCGCGTCGATATACTGTCCGGTGATCAACCCAAAATCGTTGATGCCCTCAGGTACGGTGCCTTGGCCGGAGCCTGTGCCCGCTGCCGAAACGTTGAAGGTGGTGATTTTGCCGTCCGGACCGCGCTCGAAGCCGTGATTCACGCCGCTCGAATCAACGTAGTTTGCCGTGGCTACCCCCAGGTCGTTGATGCTTGAGCCTGACGTGCCTTGGCCGGAGCCCGTGCCTGCGCCCTTGACGTTGAATTCGGTGATGGTGCCGTTCGCAGCGCGCACGAAGCCGTGATACGCGCCGCTCGCGTCAAGGTAAGTTCCGTCGACCTCCCCCTCCAGGTTGAGGGCGCTAGCCACTGGCATAAGCGTGGATACGGAGCCCTCGGGATCAAATGAGGTGAAGGTGTGGTAAGGCGGAGCGGTGACGAAGCCGTGAGATACACCGCTTGCGTCAACGTAGTATCCGGCGATCTCCCCTTCCAGGTTGATGTTGCCCGCGAAAGTCCCCTGGCCGGGGCCTTGCCCGGCGTCGGGATCGGTCAAAGTGGTGAACTTCTTGAACGGAACAGCAGTCACGAAGCCGTGAGCCACGTTGCTTGCGTCAACGTAGTACCCTGCAGTCACTCCCGACGGATTGATGCTGAAAGTGATAGTGCCCTGGTTCGCCGCTGTGCCCGCGCCCGGAGCATTATATGTTGTGAAGGTGCTGACCGAAGCACAGCCCGAAACACACTGGAAGCCGTGAAACACGTTGCCATCGTCAAGGTAGGATCCCACGACCGTCCCCTGCGGGTTGATGCCAAAGCCTCCGGTGCCCTGGCCGGCGCCTGTGCCCGCGCCCGGAGCACTAAAGGTGGTGACGTTTTGAGCGCTCGCTAAACCACATGCAAGAAGTACGACACTTACTACCGTCCAAAGCTGCGGTCGATTCATACTTTCTCCTGAGTTGATTTGAAATGAGTGGTCATGGTGGAACCACTTAGAAGCACTGACTTGTGTTTGGTTCTTCTGTTATTGGCTTGGAGACGGAAGACATTACTGCTGCCAGCTCCGCTTAATTTGCGACACCGCTGAGGCTCTACCGCCTTAGCCTTCCAGCCAGGCAGGAGAAGGTTCTCGTTCTAGCCCGGAACTGTTGACATGCGATGTTTCGTGCACGGCGTGTATGAAAGCATTTGAGCTGCCAACTTCCGCTACAGGCAGCCGCCAACCTCAGCTTTAGCTACGGAATGAATGCAGTCAGGGCTGGACTACTCGCCTGTAGTGCGACTTACACGGAAAAACATTCTTTGAAATCACCATTCGCCCGCAGTTTTGACTGGGGAAAGCCGACACACATCTACAAGAAACGGGATTTTGGCAACGAGGATTCTACGGGAAAGAGGATACTGCTGGTATTATACAACCGGTTGTATATAGCAACTGGTTGTGATTATGGTGATCAAATACTGACGAGAACGCTAGTGGCCTCTAGGCCGTGACTGCGACGGCCTCTGACGTGCAAGAAGTTGGCCGAAACTATGTCCCTACACGCGCAACACAACTAGTTATCATATGCAACTAGTTGTACAATCATTGAGCAGGCAACGCGGAACGGAGTGGAGGCAGAGTGCACAAGGATCACAGGTCGGAGTGCGTTATCAACCTGACGGTCGAGATATTTGGCGACCAGTGGAGTCTGCTCGTCATCCGCGACATCATTTTTATGAACCGAAGGCATTTTCGCGAGCTCCTGACCCAGTCTGTGGAAGGGATTGCGTCGAATATTCTGGCCGATCGTCTTCAAAGGCTTGTCCAGCAAGGGATCATCGTCAAGTCTCAGGACGCCAGCCATAAACAGAAAGCCATTTACAGTCTCACCGAAAGAGGCATCGAATTGCTCCCTCTTCTGATGGAGATGGTTGCATGGGGGCACAAGTGTTTGCCGGCCTCCAGGCTAAGGGGCCTCGCCCAGGTCCTGGAAGAAGGAGGACCGAAGCTGAGGGCAGAATTTATGTCTGAACTTCGCGAAACGCACCTTCCGAAGTCACGCGCCAAGAAAAAGGTCCGCTCTCGGACGAAATCTACTCGTATCGCCGCAATGCAGAAGCTTCAAGCAGCCTACGAAACGGAACTGGCCAGGAGATGAAAGTAGCGAGTCGCCAGCGCCAGATAAGGATCGCAGAAAGCGCCTAAGAGCAAGGGGCAGACATGGGCCGATAAAAGGGACTTAGCGCGGTTGCTTCAGGCGTTTACACTCGTTCACCCCGTGCCGTTTCCGTGCCGTAGATTCATTTCTTCCAGGTGGCCTTGACGGCCTTGTCGGTTCTGCTTTGTCTCACCTTGGCCCATTCGTGAGAATAGTATTTAGCGACGACCGCAACGGTGTTGCCTAGCGTGGCCGCCACGTCCTCAAAGCTAGCGCCGTGCCGTATCATCTCAATGGCTAGTGTGTGGCGGAATCTGTGGCTAGTCGCATCCGGCAGCCCCGCCGCATCAAGCAAAGTCCGCATGTACCGCTGGAAAAACTTCTCAGACACGGCCCGCTTTTGCTCATCCGACGCCACGCCCTCGCCGTGGAAATTCCAGAACACGTAGCGCGGATTGCCGTTGAGAACAGCCACCAGGTCTTTACCCACCTCAACCGGGATGGCGTTATCAATCGGCTGCAAGTGCGCTTTCTTTGAGGTCTTCTGCCTAGACTTGAGCTTGATGCGGAATTGGCCCTTGTCTTGGTGGATCTGTGACCGCTCCAGGCAACAGGCATCAATCATGGCCAGACCGGCGTGACGCATGACTTGCACAAGCTCACGCATCTTCGATTGAGTCTCCTCGGACCATCCGCACTTGGGGACGGCTTTCAGGATGCGCGTGTACTCCTCGGCGGTGAAGCCGGAGACTTGCTCAACCTTCCCTTTGACGCTCTTCCACGCCTTGGCGGGGCTAGCAGACAGCACGCCCGCCGTCTCAAAGTATCGGAAGAAAGACTTCACACGGGATTGATTGTTGCGTAGCGCGTGCGTGGTCTTAAAGTAGTTGGTCCACGGCCACGTGCTCACATGGGTGAGGTTGATGTCATCCAGGAAAAGTAGCCCCGCGCCCTCCGCGAAGGCTTGCACACGGTCAACGGACTTTTGCAGCTTGACTAGGGACGGCGGCTCAAGCCCGTCATTCTTTTTGGCGGCCATGAAGAGCCGGACTGCCTCATCAATCGGGGTCCGCTTCTCAGCCGGGTCTACTTGCGACGTGCGCCCGGCTAGTTGGTCCTCAAGCCTTCGCTTCTGCTCCTCAGCCTCGGTCCATGACCTCGTGCCTGCCTTGCGCCGTTGCTGCTTGCCTGCTTGGGTCCAACGGAAGTGCTTGCGGCAGTTGCAGCGTTTGCAAAACTCATCCCCGGCATACTTGCAGCCGGGGGTATGCCGGACAAAGATGGTGATTAGGGGCGTGTTCATGGGGAGAGCGTAGCACAGAATTAACACAAAACAACGGCACGGAAGACAGTGGCTTTATGTTACTCAGTGTTTATGCGGTGTTGGGAAGGTGTTAAGGTTGGTTGCGGGGGGTGGATTTGAACCACCGACCTTTGGGTTATGAGTGCAGACAGATATTTCTATCTCGTTGAATGTGGGGCATGGGCGATGCCTTCCAGAAACGCTAAGTGATTGATGGGAACTTTGGGGAACAATGAATCGTGAGCGAATGTGAGCGCGTTTTACGACACGTTTCACAAGCAGTTAGACGCCGTTGCTCCAGTATATCCAGACGAGCCGGGGTTGTTCGACGATGCGAAGGATTGGGAAAAACCAACAGGCTAGTTCTCGGTAGCTTCTCTCACGATACGGCAGCGGCTTGGCTGGCGTCCAGCTCGTCAAGGAAGGTCAATGCGCCCCAAGGGATAGCGATGAGTCTAAGATCGTCCCCGATCATCCTCAGCTCTACGGTCAGAAGGCCGCTATCCACGCTGGATACAATGAAGGTGCCGTGCTCTCTACGCGCTGCTACGCGATCTCCTTTTTTGGGGATTCGCTTCTTTGGTTTTGTCATGCCGACATCTTCCCACAGGCCGGGGCCGAACGCTAGCTGTGAAAATTCAAACTACACCACTACCGACTAAGCTTCTCTCCCGTCGGTCTCTCTCTCCTTTCGCATAATGCAAAAAAAGGCCGCCCGTCACCGAGCGGCAGTTCTGAGCAAGCCAGAGCGTTTATTTCTCCACCACCTGCTTCACTCCATTCGAGGTGCTAGCTTCGAAGGTAAGGTCACCGCCGTACACCGCCACGATATGTGGCGTGCCCACGGGCAACGTCGAGGTCGTGAACGCCGCCGAACCGCCATTCAATGATCCCGTTCCGAGTATGCCCGAGCCAGCATGCTCAAAAGTCACCGTTTCTCCATCCGGTGGCGTAGGAGTGACCACCGCCGTAAAGGTCACTGCCTCTCCATGGGTGGATGGATTCGGCGCAGAAGTGAGCACGGTCGTTGTGGACCGAGCCAATGGATTAAGTTCGAACGCAACGCCGCAACCACCGGTGCCAGGACAGTTTCTGGATGTTCCACCGCCGTACGTCGTTCCGTAAAGATTGCCGCCGTCCAGAATCAAGGTGCCAGTCGGGTTAGCGCCGTCCGTAAAATTGAAAGTATAGAGAGACATCCATTCGTACCCAGAACCGCTGACCGCTAGCTCGAAGACACTGCCGCATCCGTCGTAGCACGGGAAGTATTCCCGGTTCGGAGGTTTTAAAACACCGAATGCTGTCGTGCTGTAAATGTTCCCGGATGAGTCGAACACGACCCCCGCCTTAGGATTGGCGCCATACTTCCAAATGAAGGAAGAAAGAATCTCCTCCGAATACTCTCCACCTAAAGGAGTCAGCTTCCAAACCGTTCCAAGGCCTTTTATGGCGCCGCCACTAACCGTCGTGCCATAGACATTTCCGGCGCTGTCGAGGACAGGAGTCCCTTCAGGATCCGACCCGTCATTCGGGCCGCCCTTGAAGGTGTGAAGGATGATCGCATTCCAACCCCCACCCCCGTTTGGTGACAACTCGAAAACATGGCCATTTCCCACGTCATCAGCGCCGAAGAGGTTGGCGGAGCCGTCTATAGTTAACCCGGCATAACCGCCCCTATCGTAGATAACCTGCTCATTCCAGCCGCCACTGCCGTTCGGGGACAATTCGTAAACCGTCCCCATTCCGCTGCCTCCACCATAAGTTGTGCCGTAGAGGTTACCGTACGGGTCCCAAGTGAGCCCAGAGAACGGGAAGGCACCGTCGGGGGTTGACATGAAACTGTACAGGACGGTTTCGCACCAGCCATTACCGCTGTTGCTGCCGCTTGAACAACCACCGCGCGGCTCCGGGCTTAGCTCGAACACGACGCCGTATCCAGAATAAGGACCAGATGCGAAAAGCCCTCCATAGTAAGCTGTCCCGTAAAGATTCCCGCGGCCGTCGAAGGCCACATCGGAGTCGGGAGACGACCCATCTGTGCAGTTCTGCAGGGAACAAAAGCTGTATAAGACAGTTTCGTTGTAGCCGCCGACCCCGTTTGGAGAAAGCTCAAAGACGGTACCATACATGTGAGGGCCGCCCAGTTGGGTGGTTCCGTAGAAGTTGCCTGCGCCGTCGGGCATGAGGCTAGACACCGGGTTCTCACCGTCTACACAGTTCGGCTGAGAACAGAAGTTGTAGAGCACGGTTTCGGGTTGAGCATGCGCTGGTGGAAGAGCAACCAGCAGCAGAGTGGAAAGTACAGCTAACGTCAGAACGCCTCGCATATCCCTCTCCTCATCTCTGATTTGAGATGCTTGGGTTTCCTCGTGATTTTTCGGCTTGGCAAATCGCCATCAGTTAAAAAACGTGGCGGCTTTTCAGTAACTTTGCGTACCTACGGAGTGAACTCAAACGCGACTCCGCAACCGTCAGGATCCGGGCAAAAGTCGCCGAGGCCACCGTTGGAGGTTGTTCCGTACAAATTGCCGCCGTCCAGAATCAGGCTGGTCACGGGATGAGCGCCATCCGCCAAACTGAAAATCCAAGGAAAGGTCATTTTGTAGTCGGTCCCTTTGGGGCTCCTTACGAGTTCGAACATCGCGCCGCAGCCTGAGTTTCCTTCCTTCTCTTCTGTGCAGTACGAGGAGCTGCCGCCGTATTCTGTCATGCCGTAGATGTCTCCCGATGAATCGAGCACGACTCCGGCCCAGGGATAGTTGGGCAGTCGAATCGAGAAGCAGCATCCGATGACGACGGGTCCGGCCTGGAAGGAACGAAGAATCTTTTCCGTATACTCTCCACCTGAAAGAGTCAGCTTCCAAACTGTGCCGCACCCCGCCCCCAGGTCAGACTTGCAATTCCCTATACCGCCATAAACGGTCGTGCCATAGAGATTTCCGGCGCTATCGAGCATCGGAGTGCCAGAAGGGTAGTTGCCGTCCTTCGGGTGGCCTGCGAAGGCGTGAAGGATGGCCTCGCACCAACCGTTACCGGTATAGCTGCCACTTGGGCACCCGCCGGGCGGTTGGGGGCTTAGCCCGAACACAGTGCCAGCCGCGTAAGCGCCGCCGTTTTCGGTCGTCGCGTAGAAGTTTCCGTTCGTGGCTTGCACCTGCCCGTCGGGGTGGGCGCCGTCAGCGCAGCTCGGCTGGGCGCAAAAGCTGTAGAGCACAGATTCACTCCAGCCGCCACTGCCGTTCGGGGACAATTCGTAAACCGTCCCCATTCCCCTGCCTCCACCATAAGTTGTGCCATAGATGTTACCGTACGGGTCCCAGGTGAGCCCGGCGAACGGGGAGGCACCGTCGGGGGTTGACATGAAACTGTACAGGACGGTCTCGCACCAGCCATTACCGCTGTTGCTGCCGCTTGGACAAGCACCGCGCTCGGGGCTCAGCTCGAACACGACGCCATATCCGTTTGAACCATCGCCGCATGCTGAAGGGATGCCTTGTCCGTTAGCGCCACCGGAGCAGACTGTGCCGTAGAGATTTCCGGCGCCATCGAAAACCAGGTTCGAAGTTGGGCCATTGCCATCTGTGCAGTTCTGCAGGGAACAAAAGCTGTACAAGACCGTCTCGTTGTAGCCGCCGGCCCCGTTTGGCGAAAGCTCAAAGACAGTTCCATACATATTAGCGCCGCCCAGTTGGGTAGTCCCGTAGAAGTTTCCTGCGCCGTCGGGCGCGAGACTAGACGAGGGGCTCTCACCGTCTGCACAGTTCGGCTGAGAACAGAAGTTGTAGAGCACGACTTCGGTTTGAGCGTGCGCCGACCGAGCGGCAAAGAGCAGCATTGCAGAAAACACGAGTGTCAGAACAATGAAGGTAATTGCTCGAAGGTATCGCGTTGCTCTTTTCATAAGTCCTCTTCTTAAGGCTGATCTTGTTAAGGCTGATCTTGACTAAGAGAAGCAGACCGGGACCGGCTACCGATGGGGGATTTCGAGGTAGCCGGAAACCGGGAGAATTGTCCTTCCCTGCCAACGGGCCTGTCAAGATGAATCTTCTTGCAGATGGCTCGACCCTACGGGGAACGGCGAAACCAAGCGTGTCTGTTGGCGACATCCACCACGCGAGATTTCGATTGACACCTCTCATCTTATGCGACAGAATTTGACGCCAACCGGGCACCGCTGTCGTCAAGCCTACTCTTTGTTGCGACATCCGCCGGCGGTTTGGCCATTCTGTGCCACCGGGTAATAAGTAGTTGGACCGAGCCGTGGTAACGGCGATGAACATCTCAAGTAACTCGTAAGCTCGATTCGGAGAATCCAATGGGCGCTAGCTTGGAAGCGGTTGTTCTGCGGTTAAAACGTGCGGATACGCCATTCTTTAAGTCCGCCCGAGAATTGTTGGATTCTTGCTTCACTGCCGCTGTGCCCTTGCCGTCAATGCTCAAGCCGGTAGGCCGTTTGTTTTACGAATCGCGTTTTTATATTCCCAGGTTGTTGAAGCGATTCAAGGCGCTGGTCTACACCTCTCCGTTATTCCGTTGCCGGTGTGAAACCGTGGGCAAGAGGTTGCAACTGTTGAAGCTGCCTGAAGTCCGCGGACACACTGTGATACATATTGGCGACGATCTCCGCCTCAGCGGCAGTTTCACAGTTAGATCCGGTAGATTCGCTGATCGTCCGACTCTGCGCATCGGCAACCGAACTTTCATCGGACACAATGTTTCGATCACCTGTAATCGCGAAGTCACCATCGAAGACGACGTGCTGATAGCAAGCGACTGCAAGATCTCGGATTACGACGGCCACCCATCTTCTTTGGACATGCGCATAGGCGACGGTCTGCCTAACCCGAAAGACATACGCCCTGTCAGGATATGCCGCGGCGCTTGGATCGGTGCCGGAGTATCCATTTTCAAAGGAGTCACCATCGGTAACGGCAGTATCGTTGGGGCTAACAGCATAGTCACGCACGACATCCCGCCCTTGTGCGTAGCCGCCGGCTCACCGGCGAAAGTGGTCAAGCGCATGGGTACTTTGCTCTAAAACCAGCGTCCGGAGCCGAGTCCTATATAATTGGGGGCTGTCAAAATGACCTGACCGATGTTTTGTACCAAGTGGAATGTTAGTGTAACGCCTTTGACCTTTGTCCGTAGTCGCCGTCGGGGGTGTGGAGATGTGGGAAACGGGTTTTGTTTTCCACATCTCCATGCCCCGGTTTTGCAAGGATGGCCTGTGGTGCTGGTGGCCGGTAGCCCAACGCCGAGTGCGGACGCTCCGTGTTATATTCCACGCGCCATCGCTCGGTCAGAATCTGTGCCTCCTTCAGCGAGTAGAAAATCTCGCCGTTCAAAAACTCATCTCTCAGCTTGCCATTGAAGCTCCCGCAGTACCCGTTGTCCCACGGACTCCCAGGCTCGATGTATAGTGTCTTCGTCCCCAGTTTGCCCAGCCACTTCCGCAACTCCCCGGCAATGAACTCCGGCCCATTGTCCGAACGAATGTGCTCCGGGATCCCACGCACCAGCATCACATCTGCCAACGTATCGATCAATTGCAAACTCCCCACGCGCCGTGCCACTCACAACGCCAAACATTCCCGCGTGTACTCGTCGATCACCACTAGAATCCGCAGCGCCCGTCCATCGTGCGTCATCGCCTTCACGAAATCGTGGCTCCACACATGATTCGCGCTCTCCGGGCGCAACCGCACACACGAACCATCGCCCAGCCGCGGGCGTAAGCCGTGTTTGGACTGGGCCCAGCTACACGGATCTATCTGGCCGCCGGGGTCACCGACATGCGCTTTGATCAGTTCGTTGCGTGGACTTCTAT
>Ga0302320_10022293_pt1 | contig 12517 bp, 11 predicted proteins | sample Bog_T0_3_FD_202130 | JGI IMG/M metagenome (GOLD analysis project Ga0302320, IMG submission 202130) | Peat permafrost microbial communities from Stordalen Mire near Abisko, Sweden - Bog_T0_3 | ecosystem: Environmental > Terrestrial > Soil > Wetlands > Peat | place: Sweden: Abisko, Stordalen Mire...
CGACTCGATCGGTCTTCCGCGGATGTTGACCGCGACTTAGCTTAATCCTCCGAACCGCCGGATGCGGACCCGCTTGTCCGGTGGTGTGGCAGGGGAGGAGAGGTGACTCTCCCCCCTATGCCGATTGCGCGATGATTCGCATCTCTCCGAGAGTTGCCGCTATTGCACGGGTTTGGCTTTGCCGTTGCTCAGGGTCTGTTCGATGATCGACTTGACCTGGCGGTCGGCTTCCATCGCGAGGCGCCCTTGCTCTGCGCCTAGCTTGCCCTGCTCCGCGCCGAGCATCCCTTGCTGTTCACCGAGGTTGCCTTGTTTCGCTCCGAATGCGCCTTGCCGTCCGCCCATTTCGCCTTGCAGTTCGCCCAGGCGGCCTTGCAGTTCGCCGAGCTGGCCCTGGAGGTCAGAGAGCTCATCCATGGTGACAGTCTTGCCCATCTTGGCCTGGAGCCTGGCCATGGCCGCGTTGATCTGGGCCATCTCCTTACTGAGATCAGGGGCGGTGACGGTCACCTGCTCCTGCTGGCGGCCCAGCTCTTCCTGCTGACGGCCGAGGATCTCCTGCTTGCTTCCGAGGATTTCCTGCTGGCGGCCCAGGGCCTCCATGGGCGCGTACATGGCCTTGAGACGGGCGACGAGGCCGGGGTCGTCGACCACGTAGGACTTGCCATTGTGGTGGAACCAGAGGAAGTTTCCGTGGGCCATTTTGCGGGCTTTGTCGATCTCTCCGGTGTGGATGTCGCCGGAGAACTCCATGAGGTCGCGCGCGTCGCCGGTGACGAGGGCGTACGAGTCGCCATTGTTGGAATAGTGGTAGCTATAGCCGGGGCCCTGGCCGCTGTCATCGCGCACTACGTCCGCCCGGTCGTGCATGTAGAAGTAGGAGTGGTTGCGGGTGGCGCCTTTGCCGGGAGGCTCGGGCATCGGGGGCAGCGGCGGCATGGGGTGCGCGCCTTCCGGAATGGCGATGGAACTGGGGCCGTTGGGCGGCGGGGGCGGCTGCGGGGTGAAGGAGTGCGCGGGGAGCGGTGCGGGCTCGGCCTGGGGAGCCGGCTCGGGCTGGGTAGCGGAATCGGCATCGGCGGCGGGAGTGGCGGCAGGTACGGCTTCAGGGTGGGACTGGCCGGTGACGGTGGCCTCGGGCTGAGCCGCGGGTGCAGATTGCTGGGCTGGCTGTTGCGCGGCTTGCACGCGGACAAGGGCGGTGGCGGCGAAAAGGGCTGCGGGCACAAGCAGCACAGCGAGCACGGCACGAAGGCGCGTGCCCTCAAACGCCTGGCGGACCCAGTTGGGGTTGAGCAGGCGTTCAATGCGGCGGGAGAGACTTGAGGTGCGAGCCATGGCGACTCCTAAGACGGTTGGGCGGGGGTTGGCCGCGAATTGGAGGAGGATCTGGGCGTAGGACGAGCGGCTGGCGGCTTGTTCGAGGCCGGCGCGGTCGCTGATGGCTTCAGCCAGATCGGAGAGCTCGCGGCGGATCCACCAGCCGAGGGGGCTGGGCCAAACCAGGGCGGAATAGAGGCCGGCGAGAAGTTGGAGGTAGAAGTCTCCCTGACGAATGTGGGAGCGTTCGTGGGCGAGAACGATGCGGAGGGTTTGGGCGTCCCACTGGTCGTAGTTGGCGGGCAGGACGACGGCGGAGCCGATGGTGACGGGCGAGGCGACGGCGGGGCTGGCGCGGAGGTACATGGCCGCAGCCTGGGGAAACTCGTGGCCCAGCGTGACGGGCAGGGCCTCAAGCCAGAGGCGCAGCGCGGCGGCGAGGCCGAGGACGAGGCGGAAAAGCAACACGGCGGCGACGGCGGCGTAGAGCATCCAGGCCAGCGCGGCGGCGGAGAGGTCGAGCGAGTGCGATGGAGTGAGCGGGTTGGCGGAGGCGGCCGGAGCTGCGGGGTTGGAGTAGGAGATCGCCGGCGCCGGATAGCGGCCTTGTCCGGCGGGAGCGGGGTCTGCCGCGGGGGCGAGACTCATGCTTGACGCGAGCTCGGCGGACTTGGGCTGCAGCTCGGCGGCGCCCGACAGGGACGGATTGCCGACGATTGCCGGAGCTGCGGCAGGCGATGAGGCTCCAGAGTGGAGCTTGGCGAGAAAGCTCAGCGGGTGAGCCGGGAGGACGACGGAGAATGCGGCGGGCAGCGAGGTCGAGCGGGCAGCTAGCTGCGCGAGCAGCGGCATCAAGAGCGCGGCAACCAGAACCAGTCCCCACGCGGCTTTCTTGGCGACGACGTTGCCGATGCGGAAGGCGCGCAGGCCGGCCCAAACGGCCAAGGCTACCAGGAGCGAGCGGAGAGCAGATTCGGCGAGGATGGCGATCATGAGTTGGCCTCCTTGTGTTGCCGGGCGTGAGGGGCAGCGGCCTTTTGGGCGGCGGCAATGCGATCGGCCAGGCGCTGGAGCTCGGCCTGGTCGAGGACTTTGGAGTCGACCATGCCGACAAGGAGAGCCTCGACAGAGCCCTCGCAGAACCAGTCCACGATGCGCTTGACGGCGCGGCCGGCGACGCGCTGGCGCGATTGGGCGGGCCGATAAACAAAGGTACGCGCTTCAACGGAGTGGGCCAGGTAGCCCTTTTCTTCAAGCCGGCGCAGCACAGTGCGCACAGTGGAGTCTTTCAGCGGCCGGCCAAGCTGTTCGCGGACCTGGTCAGCGGTGACGGAGCCGAGGCGCCAGACGATGAGGAGGATGGAGCGCTCGAGTTCTCCCAGTTCGGCGGGGTCGTGGGTGGGGGGTGGAGTGTTACTCGTCATAGTGTTACTGACTGTAGCACATAAAAAGGGTGAGCGTGCAAGAACTATTTTTTGTGGAAAAGTGCGGTGGGGCCAATTGCCTGCGGCGGGTGGAGCTGGTAGGGACGACGCGCAGACGCAAGAAAGCCGGGGTGGTGGCCCCGGCTCATGTTGCAGAAAAGGTGGATGTTACGCTCGGCTCATGTAGGTGCCTTCGCTGGTGTCAACGCGGATCTTTTCGCCTTCGTTGATGAAAGAGGGGACCTGGACGACTAGGCCGGTCTCGGTTTTGGCGGGCTTGCTGACGCTGGAGGCGGTTGCGGATTTGAGGCCCGGCTCAGTTTTGACGACCGTCAACTCGACAAAAGTCGGCAGTTCGATGCCGACCGCCTGGCCGTCGTGGTAGCTGACCTCGATGCGCAAATTGGGGGTCAGGTACTCGACTGCATCGCCGAGGGTAGAGCCTTTGAGGACCGTCTGCTCGTAGTCCACCGGATTCATGAAGTAGTAGTCGTCGCCATCTGCGTAGAGGAACTCCATATCGACTTCGTCAACGACGACTTTCTCAATGGCGTCGGCGGAGCGGAAGCGCTCCTCGAACATGGCCCCGGTGCGGATGTTGCGCAGCTTGGCCTGGATGAAGGCGCGCAGGTTGCCGGGGGTGCGGTGCTCGACTTTGAAGACCAGGTGGAGCTGGTCTTTGTGCTTGATGATCATGCCGGGACGCATTTGGGTGGCGGGAATCGCCATAGAGGTTAAAGCTCCTTGCTGTAGTTGCGCTGAATACGCAAGATAGATTGGCCTAAGCCCATCTCCCATTGTAACTGAGGGGCGGGGCCAGCATTTGAAAGTGGGAGATGGGGAAATGGGCCGGATAATCAGCGCAGGTCTGTTGGAGAAGTTCGCTACCGCGCAGGCTCGTAGGGCTCGGCACGGAGCATGTTGGCGAGGACGTCGCGCTCCTGGGGGCTGAAGACGCCTTGGTACCGCGCGGAGTTCAGCACGGTCTGGCGCTGGTCCATGGGCACCGAGCGCAGATCGCGGAAGGCGCTCTTCATCAGCGACTGGCGCTCTGGCGGCTGGTTGGCCCAGAGTCGCGCGGAGTTGCTTACCTGCATCCGTTCCTGCGGCGACATGCGCTCCAGCGCCTCGGCGCGGGCCAGGCGACGTTGGCGCAGCTCGTCCGGCAATTGGTCCACCTGGTGCAACTGCTGCACCACCCGATGCTGGTCAGAGGCCGAGAGTCGGTTGAACGTGGGATCGCTGCGGAGCATCTGCTCCTGCTGCTGAACCGGCAGAGATCGGTGCTGGTTGAGCCAGTCGCCCAGGTGCCCCGGTGGCGCATAAGTGGACTGGGGATAACCGGGATAAGCAGGCCGTGGATACCCGGGATACGTGGGCCGGGGAGTTCCCGGACCCATAAACGGCGGGCCTGGATACCCGGATCCCGGAAAACCGGAACCTGTATGACCGGAACCCAGATAGGGCGCGCGCCCTCTGGGCTGTGAATAGTCTGTACCCGGCCGGGGATAAGCCCCTGCCCGCGGCCGCGTTTGGTTTCGAGAATTGGAGGTCTGAGGCAGGCCCGGATGGGAACGCGGCGCACTCATGCCTGGCGCCGGGGCCGGACGCGATGCCGGAGCGCTGCTGTGCTGGCCGCCCGCCCAGGCCGCAGGCAGGCACACAAGCACGGCTGCGACCGCAGCCCATGCCGCGCGGCACCTCGTTCCCGTCCTGTCTGCCCCGGTCATCTTCCTGTTCCTCGCTTGCCCTGCACTCAAAATCAAGTATCGCGTTTCAATCGGGCATACGCACACAAGGTGCACATGCCTCAGTCACCGTTGTTGCTTGTGCTGGAGATTGACTCCAGCTGATCCAGCAACTGAGCGTTGGTATCCAGGTTCTGCAAATCGTTCACAACAGCGGCCTGTGACGGTGGGTTGGCCGCCTGGTTCCAGTCGGTAACGCCCAGGTAGGCGCCGCCGCCGACCAGCAGCACCAGGGTCATGGCCATGGCTGCCAGCGGACGCAGATGCGTAGCCTGCCCGTAAGCGATGCGGGCGCGAAGGCGGGCAAACCAGCCTTCCGGCTCAGCCTGCCGCTCTTCGCGCATCTGCGCGTGCAGCCGTGTGAGAAAGTAGGGGCCCGGCTCCGGAGCCTCCCAGGTGTCCAGAAGATTCATCGTCGCGCGCAGCTCGGCCAGCTCCGCCGTACAACGGTCGCACGCGGCCACATGATTGAGAACCTTGGCAGGCGCCGAGGAGGGATCAAGCAGTAGGTCAGCCAGCTTGTCTTCCATTCCGGAGCAGTTCAAATTTTTGCGTTCCATGGTGCACCCCTCATTCTGCGCCGGTGTGGCCCGGCTCTTTCTGCTTAAACAAATTCCTTCAGCTTGTCGCGCAGCGTCTGGTAAGCGCGAAAGAGCAGCGACTTGGTAGCCGACTCGCTCAGCTTGAGCACTTCCCCGATCTGCCGGTAATCCATCCCCTGGTACTTGTGCATCAGTACGGCCATGCGCTGCCGCTCCGGCAGGGCCATTACATGCTTGCGAATCGCGGCCATGCGCTCGTCGCGCAGCAGCCGCTGCTCCACCGTGGGTTCGTCGTCGGCGACGTCCGGCATGGTGCCGGTCTCCGGGTCGGGCGAATCCAGATAGATGGTCTGCGCGCTCCGCTCATGCTTGGTGTCGCGCGCGTGGTTCACCGCAAGGTTGGTTGCAATGCGGTAAAGCCAGGTGGTGAACTTCGCTTCGGCGCGGTAGCTCTCGCGCGAGCGATAAACGCGCAGGAACACCTCCTGCGCCATCTCTTCCGCCACGGCCTGGTTGCGGACCATGCGGAAGAGAAAGTGAATCATGGGCCGGTGGTACCGCTGGACCAGGTAGTTGAAGCTTGCTTCGTCACCCTGGGCCACGCGCAGCATGATGGCCGCATCGCTGGCAGGGTCAAGTTCTACGCCCGCCGGGCTCAGGTCCGGCAGCGCGATCTGCCGCGCCTCGGGCTCCGCCTCAAGCAGTGGAGTACCCGTTCCCAGGGCCGAATTGTCCAGCACCATGGTTGCCATATCCTCCTGAACCCCATCCGGTCCCGAAGGTTGCGCTAAATCGGCGATTTCCGGGGTGTTTTCCGGCGGGGAATCGGCGCGGGTCCCGGCGCTGGGGGCAGGGGCTTGCCCGCCGCTGGAGCGCTGCCTGGTGGATTGGCTGGCCAACGCTGGCGCCCCGGCTAAAGCTGGCTCGCCCGAGCCCGCACCGGCCAACGCCAGTCCCCCGAGTCCCGGGACCGGGCACAGTGCCGCCTCCCCGTCTGGCGGGAACTCGGCGGCGAGGCGAATTGATCGGTTTCCAAAGCGCATCGGTAGTGTTTTTTGGGGACCGGGTCCGGGCGTCCGGGCTGGCCTTGAAAGCCCTGCTGGTGTTACTCTAGCTTACGGGAAGCCCCGCCGGCGCGTCTTGTGCCGGCCTGAATATGGGGCGCTTAACTCAGCGGTAGAGTGCCACCTTCACACGGTGGAAGTCGCAGGTTCGAATCCTGCAGCGCCCACCATAAACCATTTAAGAATTACTGATTTGTCGAGAGCATCCCGCCTACCCACTTCGTTCATGGGAACACAAAGGAACAACCAGGCGGTTGGCCTGGACCGGCAAATCGGCATTGATGCGATGCAGACCTTGCATCTGCCGCTCCACCAGTACAACCTGCTTGCAGTCCCTGCGCTCGGGGGTCGGGTCGTCAACGGCAATGTCGGGGCCATAGACCACCTGATAGCCAAGCTCTCCAAACCAGCCCAGCATGGTCTTCTGAACCATATCTTCAGCGATTTGTGGCACTTGCGCCTCGCATTGTCACTTGTCGACCAAATCGACACGTCGAGACAATATGTCGATTTGTATCGATTTTATCGACATCTCCAGCAGACCTGTCGACAACCTCGACACGTTCAAAAAACCTGATGGGAAATCACTGGATAATCACCACGTCCCCAAATGTGTCCGTCCCTCAGCCCTCGCTTGCGCTCAAAGTCTTAATAAGGGCTTCGTTGATGTAGTACATCTCCCGGCCAATCTTCCGCCTGCTTTCCTTTCACTTGCATATGTTCTCCGGAACGCCATCAACTCCCCTGGACTACGACGTTTTCCAGCGTGCCGATGGGGTCAATGGCGATGCTGACCCTGTCTGCGACGGCCAGGGTAAAGCTGTCTGGGGGGACGATGCCCGTTCCCGTCATGAGAAACGTGCCGAAGGGAAACTTGTTGTCGCGGAAGAGAAATTCAACCAGGCTGGCGGGGTCGCGTTTGAGCTCGGCGAGGGTGGTTGTGCCGGAGAAGACTGGGGCGCCGTCGCGCACGATCTCGATGCGGATGGGCGTGGTGGCGGGGAGCGGGTCGCGGCTGATGAGGACGCAGGGGCCGAGGGCGCAACTGCCGTCGTAGACCTTGGCCTGGGGCAGGTAGAGTGGGTTTTCGCCCTCGATGTCGCGGGAGCTCATGTCGTTGCCCACGGTGTAGCCGATGATCTGGCCGCGGTGGTTGACGAGCAGGGTGAGTTCCGGCTCGGGGACGGACCACTTGGCGTCGCTGCGGATGCGGACATTGCCCTCGGGTCCAACGACGCGGCTGGCCGTGGCCTTGAAGAAGAGCTCAGGCCGCTCGGCGGAGTAGACGCGGTCATAGAAGTCCCCGCCGCCGGCGGATTTGGACTCTTCCATGCGGGCGCTGCGGCTGCGGAAGTAAGTGACGCCGGCGGCCCACACTTCCTGGTTGCCGATGGGGGCTTGAATTCTCGCAGCAAGGAAGTCGGGCGAGGGGTCGCTGTGGGCGGTGAGCGAGAGTAGGTAGCCATACAGATCGTCATGGGTCACGATCGCATCCCAACTGGCGAGGGGAATGCGGTAGTGGCTGCCGTCGTGCTCGACCCAGGGGCCGCTGTCGGTGCTATAGAGTTTCATGGTTTCCGCTCCGTTGAAGCAGTGATTTTGGCAATGATCATATCGGGGTCGTAGACGCAGCCGCCCCAGACGCCGCCGCTGGCCTGGACGAGTGCGGCCCAGAGGCGCGTGTCCTCGGGCAGTTGGGGATGGGGCGCGAGATCAGCGCGCGGCTGCCGCGCGGCTAGATGGCGTGTGCCTTCGTCTGCGCCGAAGACCGATTCCGCGTCGCCGATGAGGTTGAGCGTGCCGGCCAGGGATTGGCGGTCAATGACGATCTCAATCTGATCGCCTTCAAGAACTCTTCCGATCGGGCCGCCGGCCAGAGCTTCGGGCGAGATGTGCCCGATGCATGCGCCGGTGGAGACGCCGCTGAAGCGCGCATCGGTGAGCACGGCTACATGCTTGCAGTGGGGCAGTTGCTTGAGTGCGGCGGTGATCTGGTAGATCTCCTGCATGCCTGCGCCGGCGGGGCCACCGCAGATGAGCACCACCACATCGCCGCGGGCAATGTCGCCGCTTTTGATGGCGCGGATGGCGGACTCTTCTGTAATGAAGACGCGCGCTGGGCCGGTGTGGCGATAGATGTTGGCTTTGTCTACGAGTGAAGAATCAATCGCCGTGCTCTTGATGACCGAGCCCTCGGGGGCGAGATTGCCGGCCGGGAAGCAGATGGTGGAAGTGAGTCCGCTGGCGTGGGCGCGATCGGGCGACATGATTACGTCGTCCGGATCGATGCCGTCGCGATCCTGGAGGAGGCGACGCAGCTCGCGGCGGCGTTCGCTCTGCTGCCACCAATCGAGAGACGCATCGAGCGATTCTCCGGTTGCGGTCATCACGCTGGTGTCAAGCAATCCCGCGGCGCGGAGGTGGAGCATGACCTCGGGGACAGCTCCGGCGAGGAAAACCTGGACGGTGGCAAAGCCGCGGGGGCCGTTGGGCAGCGCGTCCACCAGGCGCGGAACCTGGCGATTGACTTCGGTCCAGTCGGCGACGGTGGGGCGCGGAAGCCGGGCAGCATGCGCGATGGCGGGGATGTGGAGCAGCAGGTTAGTCGATCCGCCGAAGGCTGCGTACACGACCATGGCATTGCGCAGGGCGGAGGGGGTGAGGATGCGGTCGACGCCGATGCCGAGCTGATAGAGGCGCAGGAGGGCGCGCGCTGAGCGGCGCGCGGCGTCAAGCCAGATGGGATGGCCCGAGGGCGCGAGCGCGGTGTGGGGCAGCGAGAGGCCGAGCGCTTCGCCGACTACCTGGCTGGTGGCTGCGGTGCCGAGAAACTGGCAGCCGCCGCCGGGCGAGGCACAGGCGCGGCAGCCTACCTCGGCGGCGTACTCAAGCGTGATCTGCTGCTGCGCAAAACGCGCGCCGATGGTTTGCACTTTGCCGGCATCTTCTCCGGCTTCAGGGAGCAGCGTGACGCCGCCGGGGACAAGTACCGCGGGCTGGCTGCCCGCCGAGGCGAGCGCCATCATCATGGCGGGCAGGCCCTTGTCGCAGGTGGCGATGCCGAGAACTCCCTTGCCAGTGGGCAACGAACGCATGAGGCGGCGCAGCACGATGGCGGCATCGTTGCGGAAGGGGAGCGAGTCCATCATGCCGGCGGTGCCCTGCGTGCGGCCGTCGCAGGGATCGGTGCATGCTCCGGCGAAGGGAGTTGCGTGCAGCAGCTTCAACTCGCGCGCTGCCTCGGCCACCAAGAGGCCGACTTCCCAGTGGCCGCTGTGAAAGCCGAGAGCGATGGGTTCGCCATTCTCCGCGCGCAATCCGCCATGGGTGCTGAGGATCAAAAACTCCGGATCGAGAAGCCGGGACGGCTCCCAGCCCATGCCGGCGTTTTGCGTCAGGCCGAAGAGGTTTCCTGAAGGCTCGGTCAACAGCATCTCCGCGGTGAGCGGCAATGCGCCTTCAGGGCCGCGGGCGTGCGTGGCTACATCGAGCAAACCGCTGCCTTTGGTTTCCAGCACCGATGCGAGGGAGAGATTTGCGATGGCAGGGCCCTTTCTGTTTCGGCGACACACGCGGATGGAACAGTTGTTCGTATCAGATGCTATAACGCTTGTGTGCCAAGTGAACAGGCGAACCAAATGGTGAGAGAGACAGCGGCGCGTGCGGCGGCCGTGGAGCGCGTGGGTGGATTGCGGCGGCGTTGGGTTTACCTGCTTCCGGTGGTCTTTGTCACGTACAGCCTGGCCTACCTCGACCGCGCGAATTACGGATTTGGTGCGGCGGCGGGGCTGGCCGATACGCTTAAGATCAGCAATGCGCGGTCGGCCTTTCTGGGGTCGCTGTTTTTTCTCGGCTACTTTGTCTTTCAGATTCCGCTGGCCGATTATGCCAAGCGCAAGAGCGCAACGTTGCTGGTGTTTCTCGGCCTGGTGGGCTGGGGAACGGCGGCAGCGCTTACTGGCGTGATACATGTCTTCTGGCTGCTGGGGATTGACCGGATGCTGCTGGGCGTGGCCGAGAGCGCCGTGTTCCCGTCGATGCTGATTCTGCTGACGCACTGGTTTACGCGAGCGGAGCGGTCGCGGGCCAACGCGATTCTCATCCTCGGCAATCCGGTGACGGTGCTGTGGATGAGTGCGGTGACGGGGTTCCTGATCAAGGCCGTGGGCTGGCAGATGATGTTTGTCGTGGAAGGCCTGCCGTCGGTCGCGTGGGCGTTGGTGTGGCTGCTGGTTGCGCGCGACAGGCCGCGGCAGGCGCGCTGGCTGAGCACGGAGTGCTGCGGCGAACTGATGGCGGAGCTGGAGCGGGAGCAGACAGCCATTCCGCCGCGCGCGAACTTCTGGGCAGCGGTGCGTGCGCCTGGCGTCGTGCTGCTGAGCGTGCAGTTCTTCTTCTGGAGCATTGGCGTCTACGGATTCGTTCTGTGGCTGCCGACGATGATCCGCGCCGGGTCGGCGAGCGGCATCGGCGCCGTCGGCCTGCTGAGCGCGGTGCCGTTTTTGCTGGCGGTGATCTTGATGTTGCTGGTTGCGCACTCGGCCGATAAGGCGCTCGACCGCAAGCGCTACGTTGCGCCGTTTTTGGTTGTGGCGGGCCTCGCACTGTTTACCTCGTACGCGACGGCGGGGCACAGTTTCTGGCTTGCCTATGCGTTTTTGATTGTGGCCGGCGGAGCAATGTACGCGCCCTACGGGCCGTTCTTCTCGATCATTCCGGAGATATTGCCGAGCAATGTTTCAGGGCAGGTGTTTGCGCTGATCAATAGTTGCGGCGCGCTGGGCGGGTTTGTGGGGACGTGGCTGGTCGGGCTGCTACAGGCTTGGACGGGTGGGTCGCGGGCTGGGTTTTTGTTTATGTCGTTGTCGCTGACGGTGAGTGGCGTGATGATCTTTTTGTTGCGGACGGGGAAACGGGCGAGCGCTCAATGAGGCTTTGTCTCCGCATCTAAATCGCGTCACGCGTGAAGACCCCGTTCACCATGCGCAAAATTCCCAGCGGGTTTTCGTCCTTCAATTCATCGGGCAGCGCGGCTTGCGGGAAGTCCTGGTAGCAGACGGGGCGGGCGAAGCGGTAGATGGCCTGCGTGCCGACAGAGGTGTGGCGGCTGTCGCTGGTGGCGGGGTACGGGCCGCCGTGGACCATGGCGTGGCAGACTTCTACACCGGTGGGGTAGCCGTTGAGGACGAGGCGGCCGGCTTTGGTTTCGAGGATGGCGACGAGGTCGGCGTAATCGGCGAGGTCGGTGCCGTCGGCGTGGAGGGTCGCGGTGAGCTGGCCTTCGAGGGTGTGGGCTAGCTGGATGAGTTCGGTGCGGTTCGCGTAGCGGACGATCAGCGTGCTGGGGCCAAAGATTTCTTTTGCGAGGTCGGGGTCGCGGAGGAGTTCGGCGGCGGTGGTCTCAAAGAGCGCGGGTGAAGTGTGGACCGTGCCGGTGGGTTCTGCATCCGGCTTGGCGAGGAGCGTGACGGCGGCGTGGGACTGGCGCTCGGTCACTCCGGATTTGTAGCTGCGGCAGATGCCTTCGGTGAGCATGGGAGCTGCGAGGCCGTTGCGCACGAGTTTGGCGATGGCTTCAACGAGCGCGTCGGCTTCGGCGTTGTGCGGCAGAAAGACCAGGCCCGGCTTGGTGCAGAACTGGCCGACGCCCAATGTGAAAGACCCAAAGAGGCCTGTGGCAATCTGTGCGCCGCGCGCGCTCAGCGCTTCAGGCAGAATGAAGAAGGGATTGGCGCTGCTCATCTCCATGAAGCAAGGGATGGGTTCGGGCCGGTCGGCGGCGAGCTGCATGAGAGCTTTGCCGGCGGAGAGCGAGCCGGTGAATCCGACGGCTTTGATGGCCGGATGCTGCACAAGCGCAGAGCCGACCTGGGCGCCGGAACCGAAGAGAAGCGCGAAGACGCCGGCGGGCAGTCCGCAGGCTTTTACGCTTTGGCAGATCACGTGCCCCACCAACTCGCTTGTGCCCGGATGCGCCGAGTGAGCCTTCACGATGACCGGATTGCCCGCCGCCAGCGCCGAGGCGGTGTCACCGCCGGCCACGGAAAACGCGAGAGGAAAATTGCTGGCGCCGAAGACGGCAACCGGTCCCAGAGGACGCAGCATGGAACGGATGTCGTCGCGGGGCAGCGGCGCGCGCGTGGGCAGCGCCGGATCGATCCGCGCCATGCTCCACGAGCCTTCTTCGACGACTTCAGCAAACAGGCGCAGTTGATTGGTGGTGCGGGCCAGTTCGCCCTTGAGGCGCGCTTCAGGCAGAGCGGTCTCTCGGTGGGCGCGGTCAACCAGCTCGACGGCAATGGTTTCAATGCCGGCGGTGATGTGACGCAGGAGCTCCGCTCTCTTGCGACCAGAGAGCCTGGAGTAACTGGCAAAGGCTTCGGCGGCCAGGTTGGCTGCCAGGTCTACCTCTTCAGCGG
>Ga0302320_10022295_pt1 | contig 12515 bp, 6 predicted proteins | sample Bog_T0_3_FD_202130 | JGI IMG/M metagenome (GOLD analysis project Ga0302320, IMG submission 202130) | Peat permafrost microbial communities from Stordalen Mire near Abisko, Sweden - Bog_T0_3 | ecosystem: Environmental > Terrestrial > Soil > Wetlands > Peat | place: Sweden: Abisko, Stordalen Mire...
GCGTGGAGAAGCTACGGCCGTAGTAACGGCCACGGGAGCACGAACAAAGTTTGGCCGCACGGCGGAACTCGTGCGCACTGCACATGTTGTAAGCACGCAGCAGAAGGCTGTGCTCAAGATCGTGCGCAACCTTGCGATCTTCAACGGGTCCTTGATTCTTGCTATGGGCGCATACGCCTATTTCCGTGCGATGCCGTGGAGTGAGATGGTTCCTTTGTTGCTCACTTCAGTCCTTGCAGCCATTCCGGTGGCGTTGCCCGCAACATTCACCCTTGCTGCTGCGATCGGAGCTCGTGCCTTGGCAAAGCTGGGCGTGCTGCCGACACGTCTCTCTGCCGTGGACGAGGCCGCTTCGATCGATGTCTTGTGCTCCGACAAAACAGGAACGCTAACCCTCAATGCGCTTTCAGTAACCAGCGTTCGCCCTTTGCCAGGGTTCGACGAAGCCCACGTTCTAGGGTTGGCAGCTCTCGCCAGTTCCGAGGGCGGTCAGGACTCTGTCGATGCAGCAATTCGTTCTGCCGCCTCGAAAAATACGGCGCAGGACCTGCCAAAGCTGGCGACGTTTGTGCCGTTCGACCCGGCGAAGAAAACATCGGAAGCAACAGCAACAGATACCAAGGGAGTCGAAGAGCGCATCATCAAGGGCGCCTATACTGCGGTCGTCGCCCTCACGGCTCCGTCGCCCTCTGCGGCTGCGATCGTTGACGCACTTGAGAAGCAAGGCTTCAGAGTTCTTGCGGTAGCAGCGGGGCCAGCGGCTTCCCTTCAGCTTATCGGCATGATCGCCCTCAGTGATCCGCCGCGATCTGACTCGAGTTCTCTCATCTCGGAGTTACATACGCTCGGCGTGGCCACGGTCATGGTGACGGGAGATGCCCCGGCCACGGCGGCAATCGTTGCTCATGATGTGGGGTTGACCGGGCCTGTTTGCCCGCCCGGAAAGCTTCCCGAGGACATCAAGCCGGAAGATTTCGCGGTATTCGCGAGCATTCTTCCGGAAGGCAAGTACGATCTTGTCAAGGCCTTTCAGAAAAACGGCCATACGGTTGGGATGTGCGGCGATGGCGCCAATGACGCACCCGCGCTCCGCCAGGCGCAGATCGGCATTGCCGTCTCGACCGCTACAGATGTGGCAAAATCGGCAGCAGGGGTTGTACTTACCAAAGCTGGGCTGGGCGGTATTGTTGCCGCTGTGAAAGAGGGCAGGATCACGTTTCAGCGCATTCTCACCTACACGCTGAACTCGGTAATGAAGAAGATATTGCAGGTTCTTTTGCTAGCAGTTGGACTGGTTATGACCGGGCACGCGGTCCTCACTCCCATGCTCATGGTCATTGTAATGATCACCGGAGACTTCCTCGCCATGTCGCTGACCACGGACAGGGTGCGGCCTTCGAAGATGCCAAATTCATGGTACATCGGAAAAATTACCAGCGCAGGCGTCATTCTGGGGGCCTGTTTCCTTGCATTCTCCACGGCCATTCTGGCAGTCGGAAAATTCGAGTTACATCTGAGCATCGCGGCACTTCAAACTTTGTCCGTGGTCGGTATTGTCTTCGGCAGCCAGGCCACAACGTACGTGATTCGCGGACGCCAACACTTGTGGGGCTTGCGTCCCAGCGTTTGGCTCGTGCTTTCTTCCGCGGCCGATATCCTTATCATTGCAACGCTAGCGGCTTTGGGAATCGCCATGGCGCCATTGCCCATCGCGATCATCGCATGTGAGTTTGCCGCGGCTGTGGCCTTCGGCATGGTCCTGGACGTGGTTAAGATTCCCGTCTTTGTCCGTCTGCGCATCTCGTGAATTTCTTGTGAGAGATCGCAGGACATGATCGCACTTTCATCCGCTGAAAGACTGCGCCCGCAATCTAATGCTGAATCGTGGTCTCAGACTTCGTTGGCTTCCGAGTAATCTGCGCAGGTGTGGGTAATTGGGATCGATCCCATCCGCCGCCCAAGGCTTCAATCAGTTGAACTGATGCCGTCATCTGCTGGATCTGAATCTGGGTCAAAGACTCACGATTTGCGAGCAAAGTGGTTTGCGCTGTTACAACGTCGATGTACGGATCGATGCCCGTATCGTATCGGGCTTGCTCGAGCGTAAGGAAGGTCCGGGAGGAATTAACTGCCTCCTGTTGGCGAAGGATCTGCTGAGACAGAATGCGAACCGCCGCCAGATAGTCTTCAACCTGTTGGAATGCCGTCAATACGGATTGGCGATAGGCGGCAAGATTTGCATTGTAAGTGGCGATGTACTGATTCACAGTCGCGCGGCGCAGTCCGCCATCATAAACGGTCTCTGATACGGATGGGCCAACGGACCAGAAACGGCTGGGCCAGGTCAGGAGGTTCTTGATGGCCGAGCTCTCCACGCCGCCGGTGGCGGAAAGCGTCAGAGCGGGATAATAAGCTGCATAAGCCACCCGGATCTGTGCATTCGCAGCGGCCATGTTCCGCTCCGCGGCAGCGATGTCTGGACGCCGCTCGAGCAGTTGAGAAGGTAAGCCCAAAGGAATGGGCGGTGGCGCGCTCGTCCTGGCCTCGACCGGGATAGAGAACGCCGATGCCGGCTTGCCGATAAGCATGGCAATAGCGTGTTCATATTCGGCCCGCGCGATTCCGGTATTGATTGCCGCCGATTGAGCGTTCTCGTAAGTTGTCTGCGCTTCGACAACGGAGATCTGGTCGCCAACGCCAGTGTCATAGGCAGCCCGCACAGCGTCGAGCGCTTTTTTGTCAGCTTCCACAGTGTCATTGAGAATCTGTTGCAGTGCATCCTGGCCGCGAATCTCAAAGAAGTACTCTGCAAGGCTGGCCTGCTCAGTCAGCCGTTCATTCTCAAGGTCGGCCGCGCTCAATTGGGCCTGGTATTGGCTGGCATGCACGGTGTTGCGCACTTTTCCCCAAAGATCCGGCTCCCACGAAACCTCGCCCGGGAGGTCGAACAACTGAGACTGCTGGCCACCCGTCGAGCCCGAGCCCGCTGAGGACCCGACGTTGGACGAGCTACGCGACCGGGTATAAGACCCTCCAACACTTGCCGTTGGAAAATATTGCGACCGCGCTTCCCGCACCAGGGCGCGCGCTTCCATAAAGTTCTCGAATGCCTGGCGGATATTCTGGTTGTCGATGTTGAGTTGATCTTCGAGAGCATTCAGTTCCGGTTCATTGTAGATCTCCCACCATTTACCGCGAAGAGCCGCGTCCTGCGGTTGCGCAACTGCCCATCCGTTAGTTTCCTTGAATTGCGCGGGTGACTCCTTGAAAGCCGGAGGCGCAGTCGTCGCAGGCGGCACATACTTTGGCCCAACGTTGCATCCAGCCACCATCGCACAGTACACCGCTAGTGGGAGTGCAAACCACGCCGTGAGTGGCCTTCGTGATTGCATGATCGAATTCTTCATATCGAACACTCCAAAAAACAGCCTTTGTCAGGCGGTCTCGGCTGTCCCATTGTAGGGGGTCGCTGCTTGTTTACCCCTAAAGCGGAGACGCAACCGATCAAAAGCCAGATAGACGACGGGCGTGGTATAGAGGGTCAGCATCTGGCTGACAATCAATCCGCCGACAATGGTTATTCCGAGAGGGCGCCTGAGTTCGGAGCCGGTCCCAGTACCGAATGCCAGCGGCAGCGCGCCAAACAGTGCGGCCATTGTCGTCATCAGGATGGGCCGGAAGCGAAGCTGGCAGGCTTCAAAGATGGCCTCGGTGGTGGTCTTTCCCTGCTCACGCTCCGCAACCAGGGCAAAGTCGATCATCATGATAGCGTTCTTCTTCACGATGCCTATCAGCAGAATAATGCCGATGATCGAGATCACATTGAGATCGATCTTGAAGAGCATAAGAGCGAGCATCGCGCCCACGCTCGCCGACGGTAAGGTGGAGATTATGGTTAGAGGATGAACTAAGCTCTCGTACAAGATGCCGAGAACAATGTAGACAGCGAGCAATGCAGTCCCGATAAGAAGAGGCTCGCTGCTCAGCGAGGTCTGATATGCCGCTGCCGTTCCGGCGAAGAATCCGCGGACGGTCTGCGGCATATTCAGCCGATCCTGCATTTGGCTCACCATGCGGGTAGCGTCGCTCAACGACATGTTCGCCGCAAGATTGAACGACACGGTAACGGATGGGAATGAGCTGGTGTGATTAATGATCAGTGGCGTGGTGCTCGCTTGTTCCGTACTGACCGAAGAAAGCGGGATGATCCCGTGGCCTGTGGTGTTGAGGTAGATATTCTTCAAACCATCGGGACTCTGCCAGTACTGCGGCGCCACCTCCAGCACCACGTAATACTGATTCAACTGTGTGTAAATGATTGAGACTTCCGATTGTCCAAAGGCGCTGTAGAGGGACTGATCCAAAGACTGTGGCGTAATGCCAAGCCGCGCGGCGGTGGGGCGATCATAACTGATCAACTCCTGCAGGCCGGCGTTTTGCGCATCGCTGCTCACGTCCTGAAAGCCGGGAAGCTTCTGCATTCCTGCAAGGAGTATCGGACCCCAATGCGCAAGATCCGCCACGTTATCTGACTGAATAGTGTATTGGTACATGGCATTGCTCGATCGACCACCGATGCGCAGATCCTGCGCGGCCTGGAGAAATGCCGAAGCAACGGGCAGCCTGTTCAGCTTGGGCCGCAAGCGATCGATAATAGCTGGCGCAGAAACCTTGCGCACATCCAACGGCTTCAGCGCGATATAAATGTTGCCGCCGTTGGTTGCGCCCCCTCCGCCCGTATGGGCAATGACATCTGCAATTGCTGGATCTGCTTTGATAACATTCACCAGCTCCAGAATTGAGTTGTTCATCACCGGAAATGATGCGTCCTGCGGCCCTCGCACGCTACCCATGATGGCTCCAGTATCCTGCTGAGGGAAGAAGCCCTTGGGAATAATGTCTATGAGATAGAAGTTCAACGCAATGGTAAGGAGCAAGATGGTCAGCACGGGAGCAGGGTGCTCTAGCACCCACTTCAGAGATCGACTGTACGTGGAAATCATCCATGTAAATCCCCTCTCACTTATTTGATATGCGCGGCCGTGCTTGATTGTCCTCTCATCTTTTAGCAGATAGGCGCACATCATGGGAGTGGTCGTCAGAGAGATCAGCATCGATACAACAATGGCCGTTGACAATGTGATTGCAAACTCGCGGAAGAGGCGGCCGACGATGCCGCTCATGAGCAGAATCGGAATGAAAACTGCAATCAGCGACATGCTGATCGATAGGATGGTAAACCCAATCTCGCTCGAACCTTGAAGTGCGGCCTTCATAGGCGACATGCCTGTTTCACGGAGGCGGGAAATATTTTCCATCACCACGATGGCATCATCGACAACGAACCCGGTCGAGATAGTCAGCGCCATCAAGGATAGATTGTCGATGCTGAACCCAAGCAGGTACATGATGGCGAATGTGCCGATGAGCGAAGCAGGAACGGCGACGGTGGGAATGAGTGTGGCTCGCCAGTTGCGCAGGAACATGAAGACGACAAGAATTACCAGGATGACGGAGAGGATGAGAGTGCGCTCCACATCGCTGACTGAAGCGCGGATTGTTGTGGTGCGGTCAAGAACAACCGTGGTCTTGATGCCTTGCGGAATGGACGCTTCAATCGATGGCAATTCGGCTCGAACACGATCTACAGTGTCGATAATGTTTGCACCCGGTTGGCGGAAGATCATGATGGTGATCGAAGGTGTGCCATTCAGGTATCCTGCCGTCCGGATGTTCTGCGTAGAATCCGAAACATCGGCTACATCGGAGAGCCGGATTGCCTGCCCTTTGTTGTATCCGACGATCAGCGGACTAAATTGGTAGGCATGGGAGATCTGGTCGTTCGTGACAATGTCCGCAGTCGTATTTCCGTCTGAAATCTGGCCCGCCGGCTCATGAGCATTCTGTTGACTCAATACCGATTGAATGTTTTGAATTGTGAGTCCGTGGCTGTTGAGCAATGTAGGATTCACTTCTACGCGCACAGAAGGACCGGCGCCTCCGCCGACCGAAACCTGTCCAACGCCCTGAATCTGCGAGAGCTTCTGAGCAATAACGGACGACGCCTCGTCATAGAGAGTCGGTTTGTCATATTTATCCGAGGTAAGTCCCAAGATGATGATCGGTGCGTCCGCGGGATTTACCTTGCGATAAGTGGGATTTGCAGGCAGGTTCGCAGGCAGGTAAGTGCGCGCGGCGTTGATTGCCGCCTCCACGTCTCGCGCCGCGCCGTCGATGTCGCGGCTCAGATCGAATTGCAGCGTAATCGAGGTGCTGCCCAGTGAGCTTGATGAGGTCATCTCGGTTACGCCGGCGATGTGGCTAAACTGACGCTCCAAGGGAGTTGCGATAGAGGATGCCACAATGTCGGGGCTGCCCCCCGGCAAACCGGCTGAAACCGAGATCGTCGGGAAATCGACTTGCGGTAATGGAGAGACCGGAAGAACATTGAATGCGATGGCCCCGACAAGCACGATGCCCGCCGTAAGCAGAGTTGTGGCTACCGGCCGGCGGATGAATGGGGCGGAGATATTCATACTTCCTCCGCCGGAAGTGATTGAATGCCTGGGTCGATAGTCTGCGGTGCGCGGCTGAAGCGATGGCCGATGCGATCGAAGAAAATATAGATAACTGGTGTTGTATAAAGCGTGAGCACCTGGCTCAGCAACAATCCGCCCACCATGGCAATGCCCAGCGGGCGGCGTAGTTCCGAACCCATGCCTTGGCCCACTGCCAATGGAATGCCCGCCAGCAGCGCCGCCATGGTCGTCATCATGATCGGGCGGAAGCGCAACAGACAAGCATCATAGATCGCGTCCGTGGCGTTCTTCCCGTGCTCTCGTTCTCCCTCCATGGCAAAGTCAACCATCATAATTCCATTTTTCTTGACAATGCCAATCAGCAAAATGATGCCTATGATCGCGACAACGCTGAGATCTTGTTTGAAAATGATGAGGGCCAGCAATGCACCCACACCGGCTGAGGGAAGCGTCGAAAGAATAGTAATGGGATGAATGAAGCTCTCGTAAAGAATCCCCAGCACGATATAGACAGCGGCGAGAGCGGCGAGAATCAGCAGGCCCTCATTGGAGAGCGAACCCTCAAATGAAGCAGCTGTGCCTTGAAAGCCATGCTGGACGCTGGCCGGCATATTCAGATCTTTTTGGGCCTTCTCGATGGCCGTGATTGCGCCTCCAAGCGCTGCGTCGGGGGCAAGATTGAAGGACACGGTCACTGCCGGAAACTGTCCCTGGTGATTGATCGAGAGCGGCTCTGTCACTTGCTCAAGATGGGTGAATGCGCTGAGCGGCACTGCGTTGGAGGCCGCGGTGGTAGTGGCTGCATTCGCGGTTGAAGCCGTGCTGGTCGCGCCTACGCCTGACTTAATGGCATTCGTGGGCGCGCTAAGTGTTGCCGCGGAAGGAGTATATGCCACGGTGGTCGTCGTCGCATTCGAACCGGCGGACGAGGACCCCGAGGATGCGAAGGACGAGGAAGCTCCCGGACCAGAACCTCCTGCTGAAGTGTTTGTCTGAATGTACAGATCCTGAAGCTTGCCGGGGCTTTGCTGAGAATCGGGAGCAGTTTCGAGAATCACGTGATACTGATTCAACTGTGTGTACATTGTGCTTATCTGCCGCTGACCGTACGCGTCATAGAGGGTACTATCGATGGTAGAAGGAGCGATGCCAAGCCGCGATGCGGTGACGCGATCGATAACCAGCGATGCCGCCAGGCCCCCGGTTTGCTGGTCGGTGGCGACATCGGCAAGCTGAGGCAACTGCTTCATCTTGTCGACAAGCCGGTTAGTCCACAAGTTCAACTCATTGGCGTCTGGGTCTTCCAGCGTGTACTGGTATTGCGTGCGGCTGACGCGGTCGTCCACCGTAATGTTCTGCACCGGCTCCATGAAAAGTTCGACGCCTTCAACCTGCTGGAGGTTCTTTTGCAGCCTGCGAATCACGTCGGAAGCGCTGATGCCGCGCGCGTTCAGCGGCTTCAGATTGATGGACATCCGTCCGCTATTCAGCGTGGTGTTGGTCCCATCCGCGCCTATAAAGGAAGACAAGCTCTCGACTGCTGGATCCTGAAGAACAATACGAGCCAGTTGCTGTTGCTTCTGTTCCATGGCCACGAAAGAAATTTTCGCCGGCGCCTGCGAGATACCCTGAATCTCACCCGTATCCTGAGTCGGGAAAAAGCCTTTGGGAATGATGATGTAGAGAACAATCGTAAGAACCAGAGTTGCAGCAGCTACCAGCAATGTGATGGTCTGGTACCCCAGGACAAATTTGAGAGTACGGCCGTAAAAGGCGATGACACGCTCGAAGACCCGCTCGGAGGCTTTGAAGAAGCGGCCTTGCTGTTCTTTGGGAGTGCGGCGCAGAATTCGCGAACACATCATGGGCGTCAGCGTCAGGGAGACGACTGCGGACAGAATGATGGTGACGGCCAGCGTAACCGCGAATTCGCGAAAGAGACGGCCAATAACTCCGCCCATGAAGAGCAGCGGGATCAGCACTGCGATCAGTGACACGGTCAGGGAGATAATGGTGAAACCGATCTGCTCCGCGCCTTTCATGGCCGCCTGCATTGGCGAATCCCCGGCTTCGATATAGCGAGAGATATTCTCGATCATGACAATTGCATCATCGACAACAAATCCCGTGGAGATGGTAAGCGCCATCAGCGAAAGATTGTCCAGGCTGTAGCCAAACGCATACATTGCGCCGAAGGTGCCCACCAAAGAGAGCGGCACGGCAATACTGGGGATGATGGTCGCATACACGTTGCGCAGAAAAAGAAAGATGACCATCACTACCAGGCCAACGGTCAGCATCAACTCAAACTCGACGTCGGAAACAGAGGCATTGATAGCCGTGGTGAGATCGGTGAGCGGCGTGACCTGAATTGAAGCCGGCAGGTTCACCTCGAGCTGGGGCAGGATAGCCTTGATGGCTTTCACCACGCTGATGGTATTAGCGCCCGGCTGCCTCTGAATGTTAACGATGACCGCAGGCGTCTCGTTCATCCACGCTGCCTGCTTGTTGTTCTCGATGCCGTCCACCACCATGGCGACATCCTTCAACATGACGGGCGCGCCATTGCGGTAGGCAACCACAACTTTTCGATAGTCGCCGCTGGTCACCAACTGATCGTTGGCATTGATCTGGTAATCCTGATGAGGCCCGTCGAAGTTGCCCTTCGCGGCATTGACGCTGGTTTGCGCAAGCGCCGTGCGCAGATCCTCGAGATTTAGTCCGTAAGACGACAGCGCCATCGGATTGGCCTGAATGCGCACGGCCGGCTTTTGTCCGCCGCTGATGCTCACCAGGCCTACACCGCTCAACTGCGAGAGCTTGGGCGCAAGGCGCGTATCCACCAGATCCTCGACCTGAGAAAGTGGAATGGAGCTGGATGTGATGGCCAGCGTGAGAACGGGAGCATCCGCGGGATTGGTCTTGCTATAAACCGGCGGCGACGGAAGGTTCGAGGGCAAAAAGCTCTGCGAAGCGTTGATCGAAGACTGAACCTCTTCTTCGGCGATGTCGATGTTCAAGCTGAGGTCAAATTGCAACACGATGACAGACGATCCGCCGGAGCTGGTTGAGGTCATTTGGCTCAGCCCCTGCAATTGGCCAAACTGGCGCTCGAGAGGCGCAGTCACCGTGGTGGCCATTACGTCCGGGCTGGCGCCTGGATAGAAAGTGAGCACCTGAATGGTGGGATAGTCTACCTCTGGCAAGGCGGACACAGGGAGCTGAGTATATGCAACAATACCCACCAGCAGGATTGCGGCCATCAGCAGCGCGGTCGCAACGGGACGCTGGATGAAGGGCCTGGATGGATTCACGGGGCAACGCCTTCAGCGGGATTGGCTGAAGGCGTCTGCTTCGCCACGACGAGCTTGCTCCCGATCTGCAACTTATCGAAGGTGCTGGTTGCCACAACCTCGCGGGGGTTGATTCCCTCCACCTGGGTCATGCCGCCATCGGCAATCCCTGTCTTGATATTGCGCACGCTCACCACCCCGTTCGCAACTACATAGAGGAACGCTACGGGTCCATTGTGCTGAACGGAGGCAGTGGGAACCAGTGTTACGCCCTTTAGCGTATTTACCAGCAATCTTGTGTTGACAAACTGGTTCGGGAAAAGTGCGCCGTTCTTGTTGTCGAAGAGGGCGCGCGCCTTGACCGTTCCCGTGGTGGTGTCGATCTGGTTATCGATACTGAACATCTTCCCCGATGCTATCTTTGCGGTCTGGGAGCGATCCCAGGCATCCACAGGCAGCGTATGCATCTGTCGCATTCGCGTTTGCACCTGTCCCAGGCTGTCCTCCGCAAGGGTGAACACCACAGTAATAGGCTGCTCCTGTGTGATGACCACCAGCACCGTGGTTCCGGCTGCCTGCACCACGTTTCCCGGGTCCACCAGGCGAAGACCGGCCTGGCCGGAAATCGGTGCGGTAATGTGACAGTAGCTGAGTTGGGCCTGGTCATAATTCACCGTGCCCTGATCGTTCTTCACCGTGCCTTTGTCTTGTAGTACGATCTTCTCCTGGTCATCGAGCAGTTGCTTGCTGATACCGTTTCCTGCCCACGCCGCTCGGTATCGATCCAGATCCATCTGTGCCTGCGCCAGAACATTGGTGTCGCGTTCCAAAGCGCCTTCGGCCTGTAGCAACTGTGCCTGGTAGGGTCGCGGATCGATGTCGATCAGCGCATCCCCTTTCCGGACAAATTGCCCTTCTCTGTAATACACCGCGGTCAGCACTCCGCTTGCCTGCGCGGTAATCGAGGAGGTGTAGACCGGAGTGACTGTGCCAATCGCATCGAGATAGATGCCGATGTTGCCCTTCGTGGCTGTGGCGACCGTGGCAGTGACGGATGGTTTGACAGCAGCCAGCGCACGCTTGGCAGCCGCTGCCTTGGCGTCGTTATTGTGGACAACCATGACAACGACCGCGACCAGAAGCAGCAGAAGAAGCAGGCTTGTCCATAGAATCCAGCGCCTTCGATACCAGGGGAGCGGCGGAGACAACTGATGATCTGCGCCAATGTGCTGGACATCCGATTTGCCTTCGTACTCAGACATGCAGTACTCCACGCTCACGCAGTTGGTAATGTGCTCTTCGTAGAATCGCTGAATACCGGGGTAATAGTATGCTCTGTTTTGCTCACTTCTAAGGATGCCTGTGCACTCGTTCTATGAATTTCTCCGCGAGTATGTAGCTTATTTGGCAAGTCACCATCCCCTGCCCACTGGCAGCCCAACCATACGGTCATGCCGCTCTCGGAATTGGGAAGGACTTTCACTTGCCAGGTTTTCATGCTATCTTTCCATTTCTGTGCCGGCGTTCGGAACAATTCGGAACAATGTTGAGATGAGCAAAACGGCACAGACAGCTGCCTGAGCCAAACGCGATGATAGAAACTGCTTGTGTGTCAGCACTCTCAAGCGCGGGGCAGTCCGCCCCTGATGTGACACCGACACGCCCTAAAGTTGCCCGGACCTGCGTTGCAAATGCCAGGATACGAGTTGAGTTCAGATTTTCGTTTGAAGCTCTTCTTAGGCAGTCTTTGATGGGTTCGCCACAATCACCGGTCATTTCCAATCACAAGGGACTTTTCCTGGGCATTCATCCACCACACCTGGCAAGCTGCATAGAACGGGGCTGTATTTTGATAAACCGAAAAAACCAGAGTGCATTCGACTCCGCTGCTTTTCTTGCGAACGCAGGGCTTGGTCGCAAAATCGTTGAATTGGAGCCAAAAGAGACCTTCTTCTCCCAGGGAGATCCGGCCAACACCGTCTTCTTTCTTCAGACCGGCCGGGCAAAACTCACGGTCGTCTCGCAGAACGGCAAGGAGGCCACAATCACACTTCTCTCCGCCGGCGACTTCGTTGGAGAGGAGTCGCTGGCGTCCATTCCTGGACTGCGTTTGGCGACTGCTTCTGCTGTCAACTCGTGCGTAGCGCTCAAGATCACCAGGGATGAGATGGCCCGCGTGATGCATGACGAACCTCGGTTCGCGGACTTCTTTCTGAAATTCATGTTAGCCCGCAGCATGAGAACTCAGGCAGATCTTGTCGATCAGCTTTTCAATTCCAGTGAGAAACGCCTGGCGAGGATTCTCCTCATCATGGCGGAATTTGGCAAGCCGGGTGAACGGGACACCTTCATCCCGCCCATTTCACAGGAAACATTGGCGGAGATGATCGGGACGACACGGTCGCGGGTGAGCTTCTTCATGAATCGCTTCCGTACACTCGGCTATATCAATTACAACGGCCGCATCCAGGTGAATAAGTCTCTGCTCAATGTAGTCCTTCTCGACCAGTTGCCAGAACACAACTCGGAAAAGCCAATGCTTCCCGTGATCAAAACTATTCTGAAGCCCGTTATTCCCATCGTTCAAACTATACTCAAGCCCGTCATTCCCTTAGTCGAAGTTGTCAAGCGCAAACTTGCAGCTGTAACAGGGGATTAAGAAGGGCCAACCTGATCCTATAAG
>Ga0302320_10022296_pt1 | contig 12515 bp, 10 predicted proteins | sample Bog_T0_3_FD_202130 | JGI IMG/M metagenome (GOLD analysis project Ga0302320, IMG submission 202130) | Peat permafrost microbial communities from Stordalen Mire near Abisko, Sweden - Bog_T0_3 | ecosystem: Environmental > Terrestrial > Soil > Wetlands > Peat | place: Sweden: Abisko, Stordalen Mire...
TGCGTGCTGGCGTTCTGTAATGTAGGCTTTGTAGCCGGCGGGATCGACGAACGCGTCGTGGTCGCCATTCTTCCAGCGTGGATACTTTGCGGTCAGGTCGAAGTAGGCGCCGTGCGCGCCAAGAAATATATCGCAAGGCAAACTCTGTAACACCTCGAAGCCTTGCTTGTAGTCCGCTGCAATTCCCGGATAGGCCTTGTTCGCCACCAGTTTGTAGCCGGGATTCACATTGGGGCTGCCGACAATGACAACGTGGAGCGTTCTCCCAGCTTCCACTTCGTCCATGGTCCAGGTGGTGGTGCCCTTGGTGTGGCCAGGCGTGAGGTGCGCAGTCAGCACCGAGCCGCCCAGCGCAACCGTTTCGCCGTCGTGCAGAATGCGATCGACATGCGCGGGCGGATACCAGTTTTCGCTTCTTGGGCCGTAATTGAAGTCGGTTTTGCCGCCGGACTCGACGACAGGCACGTCCGCATCCATCACGTAGTATTTCGCGCCGGTCAGCTTCTCGATCATGGCTGCTCCAGCGCAGTGGTCGTTGTGCGCGTGACTGATCAACAAGATCTTGACGTCGCTGAACTTGAAGCCGAGCGTCTCGACGCTCTTCTGTATCAGCGGGACATTCTCTTCGAAGCTGCTGTTGATGAGGATGAGGCCTTTGGGCGTGACAACGAGGTAAGATGCCAGGTCCTCGCTGCCAACGTAATAGAGGTTGCCGGCAATGCGGAACGGCGGAAACGGCCGCGTCCACGCGGGATTGGGCGCGGCAGCGAGATGCAGGGCAAAGAAAATTGCGATGCAAACAATCAGGCTGGCGAGAGGTTTACGAAAATTCACTGGGCCTCCAGGAAAGAAGATTTGACGATCTCAATGGCGCGTTCGAGGTGAACTCCGCGCGAACCCTTGACCAGCGCAACGTCGCCCGGTTGCAACGTCTGTGCAAGCCAGCGGCCGGCTGCCTCGGCGTTGGGCAGAAAGAGCGATGCGACACCGCCGGCGCAGGCGGCGACAGCCAGGTGTTCCGCGTTGCCCTGGACGCCCACAACGAGGTCAAGGCCGGCACCTGCGGCGGCGCGGCCACATGCAGCGTGAAGCTCTGGGCTTTGCAGCCCAAGCTCGAGCATTTCGCCGGCAACCAGGATGCGGCGCTGCGCGGGCCGCGCGGCCAGCGTGTGAATCATCGAGCGAAGCGCCTCGGGATTCGAGTTGTAGCTGTCGTTCAGAATCGTTGCGCCGCCGATCTCGATCAACTGCCCGCGCTTGTCGCCTGCCGTGAGCGCGGAAAGAGCTGCGATTGCGGCATCGAGGTCGACCCCGGCTTCGAGAGCAACAGCCAGTCCGGCCAGCGCGTTCGATGCATTATGAGCGCCCAGCAGGTGCAGAGTGAACCATCCTTCGCGTTCGCCGGCTCGATAATTCACATGCAGTCCGGCAAGATCTTCTTTCACATCGAGAGCCTGCGGACCGGCGCAGGGACCTGAGCCAAAGTAGACGACGCGTCCGCGAAAGTCGCGGCCAAACTGCGAGACATAGGGGTCGTCGCAGTTCAGGAATGCAACGCCGTTCGAGGGCAGCGCGGCCACGAGTTCAAACTTGGCGCGCGCAATGCCGGCCTGGCCCTCGGAGAAGTTCTCAATGTGCGCTGTGCCGACGTTGGTCACGACGCCCCAGTCGGGCGTGGCAATACGCGCCAGTGCTTCAATTTCGCCGGCGTGGTTCATGCCCATCTCGACAACGGCGTATTCGTGTTCCGGTTCCAGGCGGAGCAGTTCAAGCGGCAAGCCGAAGCCGTTGTTCAGATTGCCGCGCGACTTGAGCACGTTGAACTTTGCGGCGAGGGCCGCGGCCACTGCTTCCTTGGTGGTGGTTTTGCCCGCCGAGCCGGTGATGGCCACTACGCGCTTGCCCCACTGACGCCGCACATGCGTGGCCAGGGCCTGCAACGCCAGTAGAGGGTCTTCGGCAATCAGCAGCGGGACGGACAACGCCGCATCGGGCAACCCGGCAACGCGGGCGCGCGAAACAACAGCGGCAATGGCTCCGCGTTCGAGAGCGGCAGCCACAAAATCGTGCCCGTCCAGGCGGTCGCCGCGCACGGCGAAAAACAGCTCACCCCTTTGGACGGTGCGCGAGTCGATCGAGTAACCGCACACTTCCAGAGTGCCGGCGTGCGCCACGCTGGCCGGCGCTTCCAGCACCGAAGCCGCGCCAATGGCCGCCTCTGCAAGTGTGAGTTTCATTGCACCTTACCATATCCCATTTTCGTGCCTAATTCCCGAAGGAATGCGAGGGCAATTTCCGCATCGTCGAAAGGAATGGTTTGGCCCGAGAGAATCTGCTCCTTCTCGTGGCCCTTGCCGGCGATCAGAACCACGTCGCCTGGCTGCGCAGCTTGAAGCGCAAGGCCGATGGCCGTCGCGCGATCGGGCTCGATAGTGTATTTTGCGCCGCTGGCCTTCAACCCGGGCTCGATTTCGGCAAGAATCGCAAGCGGATCTTCCGAGCGCGGATTGTCGCTGGTCGCGACCACAATGTCGCTGCCCGTGCCCGCGGCCTGGCCCATCCTTGGGCGCTTCGTCCTGTCGCGGTCTCCGCCGCAGCCAAAGAGAGTGATGACGCGCGCACCGGAGGCAGCGGTGATCTGGCGGGCAAGCGCGGTCAGGTTGCGCAGCGCGTCGTCGGTGTGGGCATAGTCCACGATGACGGTGAATGGCTGGCCTGCGTCGATGGATTGAAAGCGGCCGGGAACTGGCTTGAGCGTCGGCACGGCGGCGATGAGGTCGGCGAACGAGACGCCGCGCGCATGTGCGGCGGTGAACGCGGCCAGCAGGTTCAAGATGTTCACTTCTCCGGCGAGACGTGAAGTGACCCGGGCCGAGCCTGCGGGCGTTTCGAGATCGAGCACTGCGCCTGAGGGAGTGAGCTTGTAGCTCGCAACGCGCCAGTCGCCTTTCTTGATGCCATAGGTGCGCACCTCAGCACCGGCCCTGCGTGCGGCGGCGGAGAGCTGCGCCGCGCGGGGATCGTCCGCGTTGATGACGGCCACGCGTGGAGCGGGATAGACAGTGCCGTCGAACAGCAGGCGCTTGGCGGCAAAATATTTCTCCAGCGTCCCGTGGTAGTCGAGGTGGTCCTGCGTGAGGTTGGTAAAGACGGCCACATCGAATTGGATGCCGGCGGCGCGGCCCTGGTCGAGCGCATGGCTTGAGACTTCGGTGACCAGTTCGGTGGCGCCGCGCGTGACGCCTTCGGCCATCAGCTCAAACAGATCGCGCGACTCCGGCGTGGTGTGAACCGAAGGCCGCACTTCGCCGGCAACATGGTATTCAATTGTGCCCACAAGTACCGTGGTTCGCGCCGCGGCATTCAACAGCGCTTCGGTTAGGAAAGCCGTCGTCGTTTTGCCGTTTGTGCCTGTGATGCCAGTAGCGGCGAGCACGCGCTCGGGATGGCCGAAGAACGCAGCCGAGGCCTGCGCCAGCGCGCGGCGTCCGTGCTCGACTTCAAGCACCGGCAGGCCGGGTTGAAAGACAAGCAGGTGATCGAACTTCGGCGCGGAATCGGTAATGATGCCCAGCGCGCCGGCGGCGATCGCTTTTTCAACGTAACGGTTGCCGTCGGTCGAGCCGCCCTTCATGGCGACGAAGACCGATCCGGGGCGCACGCGGCGCGAATCGTATTCCACGCCGGTAATCGGCTCGACGGATTCGCCACCCGCGCCCTCGGCTGTTACTTCTGCTGCTAATTCTTGCCAATTCATGCTGGATCAATTGTAGTTTGTTGGAGGTCGCACGATGGCAGGGCATAAGCGAAAGCATGGTGAGAATCGAGAGAATCCGCTTGTCAGGCGCGACTTCAAGCCTGACAATCTATGTATGGATATGTCCGTTCACATTTATGACAGCTTGGAAGAAATGAAGGCGGACGAATACCGTTACTGGCAGAGCCGGCCTGCCCATGAACGTCTGAGCGCAACGTCCGAGATGAGTCTTTCCGCTTACGGGATGAAGGAATCCGCCACAAATGTACCGCGACTTCAAAGAACTCTTGTCGTTCTTCAACGCCCACAACGTTAAGTACCTCGTGGTTGGAGGATATGCGGTTTCCCTCCATGCGCAGCCTCGTACAACGAAGGACCTTGATCTCTTCATCAAGGCCGACCCGGAAAATGCAAGAGTTGCCTATGCCGCGCTGGCTCAATTCGGCGCTCCGCTTGCAGGAGTTGACGAGAGCGACCTAGCAGACCCGCGCAAGTTTATCCGCTTCGGAGCGCCCCCGATCGCCATCGATATTCTCTCTGGAATTGATGGCGTGGACTTCGACGAAGCCTGGGCTCGGCGCGTCGAAAGCATTGTGGACCCCGAGAGCGGGCAAACGGCACTTTTCATTTCAAGGGACGACCTGATTGCCGCAAAGCTGGCGGCAGGCAGAATGCGCGATCTCGCCGATGTTGAGGAGATTCGAGCGAGCGAGTCTAGCCAATCTACTCACGGCCAGCGCAGTTCTGACGAGCCCAAAAACAATAAGCCCGGACATTGAGTTTTGGCTTGCCCTTCACGGGTAGGTCTCGACGAATTTGGCGACCCCATCGAGGAACGATCGGCTTCCTTCCGGCCCGCCTTCGTGTTCGGTTACCAGGAGTGCCGACAACGCGGCTTTCATTTCGTCGTATTGCGTATTTGCCTCTTCTTCGAGCGAGAAGAACCGCGTGTGCATCATGCAGCCGTAGATGCCGCAGGTGATGGCGAAGGGGGCAATGCGGCCGTCGCGTTCAAGGGTGATCCGGGCCTCCTGCGGATGCTCTTCGTCGCGCAGGATGACTCCCTCCTCGGAGCCTTTCTGGCCGATCGTCTTGCCGTCGTCAAAGGGGTACCAGTCCGCCATGGTGCGATCTCCAGCTCTCTCTTGTTATGCTTCAGCCTGCTTGGCGCGCGCGCCGCGCCAATACAAGACAAGGCCAATGAGCACCGAGGCGACTGTCCCGGCAACCAGCTTGAGTTCAAAGCCTAGCTTGTTGAAGGAGTCGCCTGGAGGGATCAACGACACCAGAATTCCGATGAGGACGACCAGAAATCCGAGGCCGCCGCATATCCACACGCCGGCAATCCCGCCAGGCACCAGGACTGCGTGCGAATTCTCGCGCCTGTCTTTTCGACGTGCCAATTTGATGACCGCGGCGAACATGTACAGAAAAGGAATGAAGTAGAGAATGATGCCGGCGTCGACAAGAGATTGATAAGCGCCGCGCGTGGTCTCGTTGATTTCGCTGGCTAAGAGAATCACGGCCGAGATGACGGCCTGCACGAGAATCGAAACATAAGGTGTCTTCCAGCGCGGATGAATCTTGCCGAAGGCTGCGGGCAAATAGCGGTCGACGCCGACGATAAATGGAACGCGCGCAATGCCGGCGACCGTGCTGCCCACGCCGCCTGTGTTGCCAACTGTGACCAGAATGGCCGCGAGCACGCCGAGAAATCCGATCTTCAGCGCAACGGCTCCAATGGTGATGGCGTTGAAGACGCCGCTCTGGGGATCGAGATTGGCAGCCGGCACCAGCGCGAGGATCGCAAAGGTTCCCGCGATGTACATCAATGCGATCAGCGCACCCGCACCAAACACAGCGCGCGGCAGCGTGCGGCGCGGGTCGCGCACCTCTTCGCTCATGGCGGAGACCAGTTCGAGGCCGGTGAAGGCAAACGCGATCTGCGACCAGAAGTTGACTGTATCCCAGTTCCAAACCGGCATCATGTTGGCGAGCGTGAATGCGGTCGCGGAACCGTGGTGCCAGCAGACGATGGCGGCAATGACAGCCAGCATGACCAGCGGAGCATAGGTCCCAACGCCGCCGGCATTCTGCAGCCATTTGCCGATGTTCAGTCCGATGATGTTCAAGCCCACGGCGACTAGAAGCATGACCAGCGAAACAACGATGAGAAAAGTGCGGTCCTGTGCGAGCGCCGAGCCACGCCCGCCCAGAATGTAAGCAGCCATCGAGGCCGATGCCAGCAGCAGGCCGGGGAAATAGAAGAAGGTGTAAATCCAGTACGTCCATCCGGCGATGAATCCGTGAAAGGGCCCGAAGGCCTCGCGCGACCAGACATAGAGCCCGCCCTCCTCAGGGAAACGCGAGGAGAGCTCGTTGATCACCAGCGCGCCCGGCACGAAAAAGAAGACGGCGGCAATGACCCACAAGCTGATGGATGACGTGCCGTTATGTCCCGCGGCGGCGATCCAGCGCGGCCCAAGAACCGTGGCGATATTGAACAGCAGCACATCCCAGAAGCCCATGGTCTTGCGGAGTTGCCGCTTGGGATCGGGAGGCGCGGTCATGGTCTCACCGGTTGTCGCGAAGAAAGATCTGACTGCATTTCGGAATCATAAAGGACGGAGCTCGGAAACTATTGGGACGACAATCGGCGGCGAACGAATATCGCTGCACTCAGACGACATGCCGGCCTGAAGCCGACTCGGCGTGCGCGATTTCTCAACGCGCGCAACGGACGACGATCTGCGTCCCTGGAGCGACCATGGTGCCGGGTGCGGGAGCCTGCTCTCGCACCGTGCCGTTGCCCGTGATGCGGACTTCAAGACCGGCCGCGCTGGCCTGCTCAATCACCTGGCGTACAGGCAGGCCGATGAGCGAGGGGACGCGAAGCAGCTTGGCGTCGGGAATCATGACAGTCCTGGACGAGGGCTGAGCCGGTGCATTCGCCGGTTGCGCAGAGGGCTGAGGCGTAGCCGTTTTTTCCTGTGAATTTCCAGCCGCGGAAGTAGATTGGCTAGCAGTCTGCGCAGCCGTCTGGCTTGCAGTTGGGGTTGGCGTGCCGCGTAGCGGATCGTCGCTGGGCAGATCGTTGGCCGCGTCATAGAGCGCATTGATGTCGCTGGACTCCGCATGAGCGTCGTCTTCAGTAACGTGCGTATCGGCCTTCGAGGGAGCGCGCGGCGTGTGCAGATCGATGTCGTGCGGCACGCCCAGATACTCAAGCACCTGCTGCGCGACCTCGGCAAACACCGGCGCGGAGACGCTTGCGCCGTAATAAGCGCCCTTCGGATTGTCGAGCACAACAGCAACGGCGATCACCGGATTATTCACGGGCGCGATGCCCGCAAACGAAGCAATGTGCATGGTCTTCGAATAGGTATGCGTGGCGGGATCGATTTTTTGCGCCGTGCCGGTTTTGCCGCCGGAGGAGTAGCCGTTGAGCATCGCTTCCTTGCCCGTGCCAAACAGCACCACGCCCTCCATCATCTTGCGCATCTCGGCAGCGGCGAGCGTGGAGATGACGCGACGTGCGCCGGCGGGCAAGGGATTGGGCAGATCGCCCCCAGGCTTGAACGGCGAAGCTTGCGGCGGCGCCTGCGGTACGGCGGGCGGAATGCCATTGCTGGTGTGATCAACCTGTCCGGGCATCAGCACACGGGGCGGCAGATAAACGCCGCCGTTGGCGATGGTCGAAACCATCGACACAAGCTGCACGGGAGTCACGGCAATTTCCTGACCGATGGCAATGGAGCCGATCGACGAGCCGCTCCAGCGATTCACAGGGCGGAGCAGGCCTCGCGTTTCACCGGGCAGCTCAATGCCGGAGCGCGCGCCGAAACCGAAGTCGCGAACGAACTGATAGAAGCGATCGGGCCCAACCTTGAGCGCGAGCTTGACGGCGGCCACGTCGCTCGACTCCTCGAGCGCCTTGTGGACCGGAATCACTCCGAAGTGCTCGCCCTGGTTGTCGTGAATCACGCGGCCAGCCAAGGTGATCTTTCCGCCCTGGCAATCGATCATGTCGTCGGGCCTGGCCACTTGCTGGTCAATAGCCGAAGAATAAGTGACCAGCTTGAAGGTGGAACCGGGCTCGTAAACATCGCTCACAGCGTGATCGCGAAGCAGCTCCGGCGTGGTGTGGCGAAACTGGTTGGGATTGAAAGTAGGCCGCACGGCGAGGGCGAGAATCTGGCCGGTATGCACATCCTGAATCACAAGCGTCCCGTTGGCGGCCTGGGTTTTCTGCATGGCGTGGTCGAGCGCGCGCTCGGCGAGGAATTGGATGTTCTCGTCGATGGTGAGCACGAGATTCTGGCCCGGCAGGGGCTCGCGCTCGCTCGATCCCAACACTTTGCGGCGCGCATCCATGGCGGTGTACATGCGGCCCGGGACGCCGTGAAGCTGCGCGTCAAATTTCTCTTCGAGGCCGCCAAGGCCGTTGTCGTCCACGCCTACATAGCCCAGCATCTGCGCCGCAATCTCGTTGTCCGGATAGAAGCGCTGAAACTCTTTTTGAGAATAGATGCCCTTGAGCGAAAGAGCTTTGACCTTGGATGACACTTCGGGGGTAACGCGGCGGGCTACCCAGGCGAAGCCGTGCCCTGAGGTCAGCCGAGCGGCAATCTGTTCCTCGGTGGTTTGCGCGTCGTCGGGGTCCGTGTGCACGATGGCGGCCAGTGCGTGGGCAGCCGTTTGCTTGTCGTCAATTTCAGAGGTTACGGCATAAAAGGAGTCCGACTGGACTGTCATGGCCAGCTCGTGGAGGTTGCGGTCGTAAAGAATGCCGCGGCGCGGAGCCACTTCAAAGGTGCGGGACTGCTGCTTCTGTGCGCGCTCCACGAACTCTTTGTGACGCACGATCTGCAGCCAGAACAGGCGGCATGCAATGACCAGGGCCCAGAGCAGAAAGAACAGGCAAACGATCCAGAAGCGCGATCGCTTGAGGGGCATGACCTTTGGAGTGGTAGCTCGATTGCGGATGGCTCGAACGGCTGACGACATGCTTCTTCAGCTCCTAGCTTTTAGTTTCTAGCTATGAGCTTCTCGCTGCATCCAGGCTGTCCGCTGATCTTGACTCATTGGAACTGTCGACGCAAGCCGCAAAATCCCGAATCGGCACTGCGGGGCTGGAAGCTAGAGGCTAGAAGCTAAAAGCTGCTTTTAAGCGCCGGCGGAGTGACCAGGGCGATTGCCGGAGTGGCAGCATCGGGGTGGGCATTGGACTGAATGACCTGGCCCGGTTGTGGCTCGGCAAGACCCAACTGGCGGGCCATGGTGTCAATACGGCCTGGCTGCGTTAGCTGTGCCTCTGAAAGCCTCAACTGGCGGTTCTCTTCGCGCAATTGATCGAGCGTCTGCTTCTCCGACTCAACGCTGTACCCGCTTTCAATGGCATAGAAATGCTGGAGACCATATCCGAGTGTCAGGGAAAGCAGAACCACAAGCGAGGCGCCAAAAATGCGCATCTGGCGCACCCGAACCGGGTCGGGTGCCTTCACCAGGCGGGAGTTGTCAAAGCGCTTGGGAAAGGGAACTTCCGGCGTGCTCACACCGCGCCTGCGCGTCGGTTGCAGCGCCATCAATTCGGCGTTCCGCTCAGCGATCCGCTGAGTCCAGCCGCGGCCGGGTTCAAAGTAGGTTGTTGTGCATGCCGCCATGGTGTACCTCCTGTGAAGCAGGGGTCGGAGATCAGGGATCGGGGTTCAGATTCACCCAGGCAATCCGCACCTTTACTCAACCACCTGCTTCGAAATTCCGAATTCCTATTTTCAGTTTCCAATTGCCCGGTTGCTGCCTATTGACCGAACTTCCCTGACCCCTGACCCCTGATCTCTGATCCCTGTCTTTCCGCCGCCCTCAGTTTCGCGCTGCGCGATCTTGGGTTGCGATCTGTTTCTTCTTCCCCGGCGGTCACGGGCTTCCTGGTCAGGATCTCCCAGATTCCCTCGTGCGCCCCTTCCCGCAGACTGTCTTTCACGATGCGGTCTTCAAGAGAGTGAAAGCTGATGACGGCCAGTCGTCCCGAGGGCTTAAGCAACTTGGGTGCGGCCTCTAACAACGCCTTGATCTCGTCCAGTTCACGATTCACGTAGACCCGAAGTGCTTGAAAAGTCCTCGTCGCCGGATGAATGTGGCTTTGTTTCTTTGTCCCCTTCATTGTTGGGGCGACCGATGCTACAATCTTGGCCAACTGCACCGTGGTTGTAACGGGCCGCCCGCGAACAATGGCTCTGGCGATTCTCCGCGACCTCCTTTCCTCTCCGTACTCGTAAATAAGGTCTGCAAGCTCTCGCTCGTCAGCCCCATTCACCACTTGACCGGCGGTCTGCCCGGAACGCGGATCCATTCGCATATCCAGTTCGGCTTCCGCCTGAAAACTAAACCCTCTGTGCGCCTCGTCAAACTGCAGGCTGCTCACTCCAAAGTCAGCGAGCAATCCATCGAGCGAAGCCGGCTTCACATGCCCGGCGATGGAACTGAATGCCTCGCCCACCAAAGTCACTTGCGGCGCTTCACCCGCCAGTTCCTCGCAAACCCGATCCAACCTGGCCTTTGCCAGTTCCAGCGCCTCGGGGTCCCTGTCGAATCCGATCAGGTGCCCCTTTGGTCCCAGCCTGCGTGCAATCTCACTTGCGTGCCCACCCAGCCCCAGCGTGCAGTCAACGTAGGTTCCGCCCGCGCGCACTTTCAAAAACTCGATCGACTCATTTAAAAGAACACTCACATGGCGTTCTGTCGGGCTCGTCATGAGCTCCCCTGGGGGGCTATCAACTCTCTTGTTCCGGCTTCAAAATCGGCGCCAGCACCTTGCGTCTCTCCGGCGTCATTAAGGTCGACTTCACCTTGTCCTTGACCTGTTCGAGAAGCTGGACTTTCACGTAATTGAGCTTCCCCTGGACGGCAACCTCGCCTTCCAGTCCCGCGTCCTTGCGCAAAATCTGCGGCAGCGTTACCCTGCCTTGTTTGTCCAGTTCCATCTGCTGGCCGTAATAGCTGGTCACTTCCATGTAATCGTCGACAGCTTCATCCATGGTCCCGGACACCGCCAGCCGCTTTTCCTGCTTCTCCCACTCCTGCAAAGGCCAAATCTGTGCGCTCACGCCGTCCTCTGAGGTGATGTACACCTCGGTCACGCCTGCGTCATCCAACAGCTTCTTGATCTGTGTAGGGATCTTGAGTCGTCCACCCTCCTCGATCCTCGTTGGATAGTTGCCGCGAAACGCGATCATGCCCGTTTACCCCTGGCGGCTGATTTCCAGCTTCTTGCCGCCTCAACTTGCGATCGCTCCTCCTTTCCGGTTTGCGAGGCTGATTCCCTCGCCGATTTTGTTTCCGGGCCTTGCACGGAGGAGCAAAAATGCGATTAGACTTGTTTTGGAGATTCATCGGGGCCGATGGTGGCCGATTGATCCCGATTAGTTCCAAATTCTCCCGATTCGTTCCACAAGAGTGATAGTACCCCGGAATGGGGCCGTCGTCGAGTGGAAAAACGCTGGAAAGTGATTGATGGCGCAGGCAATTGCGAGAAGTTCTGCTAATAGATTAGATAAATTCCTCAACCACAACATGTAGTGTTTACGGCTTTGGTTCTGCCTCTAGACAGAATCGGAGCGGCATGCTAGGAGAATAAAAAGCGAATATAGGGAGCATTACCGGACATATAAGGATAAAAACAGGCTAAACAGGTTCAACCTGATCGGTGCTTGTAGCCCCAGACTTTTTTCCGCGTTCTACCACCAGCTTCAGCAGATAAAAGAAAACCAGCGCATTGAGGACAAACAGGCCTGCCCGCGGCCAGGTAAGGCGCCGTAGGATCTCGAAGACTTCAAAGGGCAGGAACGAGCCGGTAAGGATGAGGGTAAAGTACTCGGCCCACGTCTTTTCGAGGTACAAGCCGATGCCTTCGATGAGGCCGAGACCCGCATAGACAAAGACGACGGCGCTGATTCTGCGCAACATGTGCTCATCGAGGATCGATGCTTTGATCAGGATGATGTTGACGATGTGGGATTCGGGGTTAAACCGGAGAATACCCAACACCCTGGTCAAAACGTCGTCGATGTCCACATGGATGAGGTGGAGCGCGCCGATGCCGATGGCGATAAAAAGAGCCGCCTGGATCAGCTTGAAGAACGCAATGAGGACGAGCAGTTTGTTGTGATGCTTTTGCGTATGCGTCGATGGGGCTTCGTTCATGATGCCGGGGGAACCTGCTTTACTTGCTGCTACCTCTTACGTTAAATGATGCGGCGCGGTTCTCCTAGAGCGGCACTGGAGGTTGACCTATCCCGAATCTCCTGCTCCAGCCGCATTGAGAGTCGCGGAGCCGCTTCTATCCCAAAACTATTCCAGTACCGTTTGCAGATTATTAAGATGCTTCGGCGCACAATCATTACGTGGGATGTCTCGACAAAAATCGCCGTTTTCGGCCCGCACCCGACAAGAGGTACATATACCCCCCTCGAAAAAGCCCTCTCTTTCGACCCCTCCGTCCATGCAAGTCGCAAAGAATGAATGATTTAAGAAAAACACTTATTAATTAATTGGTAATCACAACTTAAAGATTTGGGGTAATTTTCGGGCAAAAAAGGCCCGCTTTTGACGGTTTAGGGCTCAAAAAGCGCCGTTCGAAAGCGATCCACTAGTATTACAACGTTAAGTATTGACATGAGGATTTGACATTGATACGCTCGGGGCATGACCGAGAATCAGATCGCCAAGTCTCGTCAGCGGCTGGAATTATTCCTGCTCG
>Ga0302320_10022299_pt1 | contig 12514 bp, 8 predicted proteins | sample Bog_T0_3_FD_202130 | JGI IMG/M metagenome (GOLD analysis project Ga0302320, IMG submission 202130) | Peat permafrost microbial communities from Stordalen Mire near Abisko, Sweden - Bog_T0_3 | ecosystem: Environmental > Terrestrial > Soil > Wetlands > Peat | place: Sweden: Abisko, Stordalen Mire...
GCACCCATACGACACATGTGGAAGAGATGTCGCTCGGTCAGGCCGTCTGGATCGGCCTCTGCCAGACGCTCTCGGCGGTCTTCCCCGGAACCTCGCGCTCCATGTCCACCATCGCCGCCGGACAGCTCGTCGGCATGTCCCGCTCATCGGCCCTCGAGTTCTCCTTCTTCCTGTCCATTCCCACCATGGTCGTGGCCACCTTTTACGACCTGTTCAAGAGCCTGCGCCCGCACCACGGCGAGCCCGCGGCCATCGGCCAGCTTGCCATGAACGCGCAGAATTGGATCACCCTGGCGATTGGCTTTGTGGTCAGCTTCGTGGTCGCCTATGGCGTTGTCGCCTGGTTCATGAACTGGGTGCGCACCCGCGGCTTTGCTCCTTTTGCGGCCTATCGCATCGTGGTCGGCGCGGCCGTGCTCTGGTTCGCCCTCGGGCACCGCTAGAGCGGCGCGGTGAATCCTTTTCGTCACCCTCTGTCCGCCGATTGCGCTCCGCTTCCGCCTCCGGTTGCGTCATAATGAACTTGCTCTGGCGTAGATCGGACGGCCTCGGCGTGGCTAGCGCGCGCCAGTCTGCATCTGTCCGCTCGCCCTCCTGAACGCCATCATGACCCAACTTTCACGGTTGTTCGTGCCCACGCAAAGCAAGCGGCTCAACGAGCTGGTCGGCATCCTGCTGATCGCCACTGCAGTGCTGCTCCTGCTCGCCCTGGCCTCCTACTCACCCATGGACCGCTCGCTGAATACCGCCGCCAATCCCCCCATTGGCCGCCCGGCGCACAACTGGATCGGGCTGGTGGGCGCCTACTCGGCCGACCTCATGCTGCAGGCCATCGGCGTGGCCGCCTTCCTGTTCCCGTTCATGCTGCTCCTGCTGGCGGTGCGCTGGATGCGTTCGCACCCCGTCGAAAATCCCCTGCTCAAGGCCTTTGCGGCCGCCGCTCTGCTGGCCTTCGCCTCTGCCCTGCTGGCACTGCTGCCCTGGCCGCTGCTGTGGGCCCACGCCATTCCCATCGAAGGCCTCCTCGGCCGTCTCATGGGAGATATGCTGGTGCGCTATCTCAACTACGCCGGAGCCTGCATCGTCGCCCTCACCGCCATCGCGGTAGCGCTCTACATGGCAACCGCGTTCTCCTTCAGCCGGCTTCGCCTCTGGCTCCAGACCCGGTTCACCTTCGTCTTCGCCCTGCGTGACCGTTACCAGGACTGGCGGGAGCGCCGCGCCCGCGCTCGTGAATTGAAGCTGCTAGCCAAGAAGCAGCGCTCCGCCCCTAGCCCGCAGGAATCGACGGCGAAAGCCGTCCGCATTGCGCGCTCCCCCGACCCCGCCCCGGCCCTTGCCGCCGAGCAGTCGCCCTCCATCGTGCAGCCTCCCTTGCGTCCGTCAGCGCGCGCCGATGAGCGCGAATGGCGCGCCGGGGAACGCGAGTGGCGTGGCGAAGAGCGCGAACTGTCCGGCATCGAACGCATGGCCGCCGCCCAGACGCAGCGCGGCGCCTACAACGCGCCGCCGCCGTCCGCTCCCGGCATCGACCCCAGTGAAGCCATTCCGATCGGCGTGCGCGCCGACGATGTGCGGGCCAATGCTGCCCGCGCCCAGGCCCGCACCACCCTGCCCAAACAGCAGGGCGCCTGGAAGCTGCCATCGAGTACCCTGTTGCATCGTCCCGAAGCACGCCAGGCCTACGACGAGCAGGAACTCAAGGAACTGGCCCTCACCTTGACCCAGAAGTGCGAAGAGTTCGGCGTCCTCGGCACGGTCGTGCAGATCAATCCCGGCCCGGTCGTCACCACCTTCGAATTCAAGCCAGAGGCGGGCATCAAGTACAGCCGCATCGTCGGTCTGCAGGACGACCTCTGCCTCGCCATGCGCGCCGAGAGCATCCTGATCGAACGCGTCGCCGGCAAGTCCACCGTCGGCATCCAGGTCCCCAACGAAAAGCGCGAGACCATCTGGCTGCGCGAGGTCATCGAGAGCCCGGAGTTCACCGCCTCCAAATCCAAGCTCTCCATCGCCCTCGGCAAAGACATCAACGGCCGCCTGCTCACCACCGAGATGAACAACATGCCGCACCTGCTGATTGCCGGATCGACCGGCAGCGGCAAGTCCGTGGCCATCAACGCCTTCATCATGTCGCTGCTCTACAAGAGCACGCCCGACCAGGTGCGCCTCATCCTGGTCGATCCCAAGCGCGTCGAGCTGACCAACTACGACGGCGTGCCCCACCTCTACACCCCCATCATCAGCGAACCCAAACTCGCCAGCAACGCCCTGCGCAACGCCGTGCGCGAGATGGAGCACCGCCTCAAGCTGCTGGCGCAAAAAGGCGTGCGCAATATCGACCAGTACAATCGCCTCTTCGAAGACGGCTACACCCCATCCCTGTTTGAGGATGGAACCGAAGAAAAGCCGCTGCCTTACATCGTCATCATCGTCGACGAACTGGCCGACCTGATGATGGTGGACGGCGCCAACGTCGAAGAGTCGATCACCCGCCTCGCCCAGATGGCGCGCGCCATCGGCATTCACCTCATCCTCGCCACCCAGCGGCCTTCCGTCGATGTCATCACCGGCCTCATCAAGGCAAACTTTCCCGCGCGCATGTCCTTCCGCGTCGCCACCAAGATCGACTCGCGCACCATCCTCGACGCCAACGGAGCCGAATCCCTGCTCGGCCGCGGCGACATGCTCTACCTGCCCAGCGGTTCCTCGCGCGTGCTGCGCGTCCACGCGCCGTTCGTCACCGAAAAGGAAATCGCTTCCACCGTCGAGTTCTGGAAGGCACAGGCCACCGCGCAGTACGAAAACGGATTCCTCGCCGCTCCCAGGGAAGAGGGCAACAGCGTCAAGGAGGATGGTGGATTCGACGGCGATGGCGATGACGACGACCCGCTCTTCAACGATGCCGTGCGCCTCGTCTTCGAGTTCGGCAAAGCCTCCACTTCCCTGATTCAGCGCCGTCTGCGCGTCGGATACGGACGCGCCGCCCACCTCATCGACCTCATGGAGCGCGACGGCATCGTCGGCCCCGCCGATGGCCCCAAGCCGCGCGAGATCCTCAAACCACCCGAGTGGATCGCCGAGATGGAAGGTTCGTAAGAGGCAAGCTTTCAAAGTTGCAATAGCGAAGGGCGCGGATGGTTCCGCGCCCTTCGCTATATTTTGCGATTGCGCATTACTCCGCGCCAGGCCGCTGCAACCCCAGCCAGTCGCGCTGGTAGGCATAGGAGACGCCAAGCAGAATCACTCCGAGGACTATGAAGCTCAGCACCCGCCAGCCGTGCTCCAGGGCCCAGGCGTCGAAGATAAACACCTTCACCACGGTCACCGCGATGAGCACAATCGCCTGCCAGCGCAACAGCACCGACTTGCGCGCGAAGCCCAGCCACATCAATCCCGCGCCGTACAGCATGAAGAGCGCGGAGTAGGAGAAATCGCGCAAGATTTCCAGCCCGTGCCTCGCCTGTCGCAAGTTGTATGCGGGAGTATTACGCGGATCGTAGAACGTCCCGCGCACCGGCACCGCGAAGGCGTCATGAATCTCCAGGCCCAGGGCGAGAAGCGCCAGCAGGTTGACCATCACTGCGGCAAGCCCAACCGCGGTGCGCTCCAACTCACCTTGCACCGAGTCGCGATCGAGATACATCATCCACAGCAGCACGCCAATGGCGGCCGCCATGGTGACCAGCCTCGGGTTCAGCAACGTCGGCTGCACGCCCCACTGCTCCAGGTCGAAGGCCAGAAGTCGCACGAGTCCGAGCACAACCACCGCTGCGGCGAAGAGCTTCAACCCGCGGCGCCCGGCGCTGGCTCCTGCCCAGAACAGCAGCGCTCCCTCCATCAGCCACGCCAGGGTGATCCAGTGCTGATGCAGCTCCAAGGCGATTCCGGCGGTGAGGAACGTGACCGCCAGCCCGTAGTGAACCATGGGCAGCAGACGCTCCACTCCCGGCCGCTCGGAAACCCTGCGGTCCAGGGCGACGGCCAGCGCGAAGTACACGAAGGCCAGCCCAAGTGCGTACCCTGCTTCGCGCGGACGCACGCCAATATCCGCCACAGCGCCGCGCTCCAGTTGCGCACAGACCGCGATGAAATATGCGGGGGCGTTCAGCAAAGCCAATACCAGCCCGCTCTGCCGGGTGGGACGATCGCGCTCCGGCTCCATGATGGAATACAGCGGAGCCACGGCGAACAGCGCAAACAGCAAAGTGAAGAACAGCAGCGTCTCAGCGAACCGATCGCTCGTGTAGTAGCCGGAGAACCAGGCCTTGCCCAGCATCACGCATCCCGCGAAGGCTCCCAGCAGAATGCGCGGCCAGGGCTTGGTGCGCTGCACAACGAAGGCTCCCGCCGAGAGAAGCAGCAGGTAGCAGAAGAGCGCGGCCTCACGATTTTCACTGGTCGAGCAGAGTACCGGAGTCAGCAACCCGCCCAGCAGCGCCAGGCCCGCCAGCAGTTCGGCGTCCTGCACCATCGCCAGCACGGCGGTAAATGCTGTGACCAGCATCATTGCCACGAAGGCGATGCCTCCCGGCACCAGGTGATAAAGCTGAAATGACGCCCACAGCGAGAGATAGAGCACGCCCACACCCACCGCCTTCAGTGAGTAGGAGAAGGCGAGTGATGCGGGCTGGCGGAAACGCTCACTCCACCAGCACAACCCCGCGCCGGCCAGCAGCCCCAGAAGCACGCGCGGGCCGGGACCAATCCATCCGTTATCGAAAGCGAGTTTCAGGAAGTAGGAGACGCCGACCAGCACGGCCACCACTCCCGCTCGGTTGAGCCATTGCGAGCCAATGCGGCGCTCCAGCGAATCCTGCTGGTCTGCGCTCGACATGCTGGGCACGGCGCGGAACCCTGCCTCACGTGCCTGCTGCGAAGTTTCTTCCGCCGGCGGCGCAGCGATCCGTGCTGCTGACTCCGGCATGCGCACGGGCTCGGGGAGATGAGGCGGAGCAGGCGTCGCGGACGGTTGGATGGCCTGCTCCAGCCGGTACACTCGCGCGGTCAATTGCGCAACCACTTGGCGTAGCGCGCGCAGATCGTCCTGTTCGCTCATTGCCCGGAATTATACCTGTGCCAGAATCCCAGTCTAGCTCCATTTCAGGCTTACACTTTTCAGCATGAAGTCGCACACCGAATACCTCACCTTCAACACCCGCCGCGAGCATGAGTATGTACACATCACCCCGCAACTGGAAGACATCCTCGGCCACAGCGGCATCCGGGAAGGCCTCATGCTGGTCTCGGCCATGCACATCACCGCCGGAGTCTATGTCAACGACAACGAGCCGGGATTGATCGAGGACATCGAGCAATGGCTGGAAAAACTTGCCCCCAGGAATCCAGCTTATAAACACCACCAGACGGGGGAATCCAATGGCGACGCCCATCTGAAATCCATGCTCGTCCACCATCAGGTAATTGTGCCTATCACCGCCGGGCGCCTCGACCTGGGACCGTGGCAGAGAGTCTTCTACGCCGAGTTCGACGGACGCAGAAGCAAGCGCGTCCTCATCAAGATAATCGGCGAGTAGTTCCATATGTCCAACGGCAGTAGGACTCAGGTAACTTGACCCTGTTCTGACGAATCGCCATCATCCATGGACGGTCGTCGCCGCTTTGCGAAGCGATTGCCCGTGGTGCGCGATTTCGCTGCCATTGCTTTACAACGGAGAGTTTGGACTGCTTCAGCGGCTGTACGCTGTATCTTTACTCTCAGAGCTCTTGCACATGATTATTCCACTCTCGCTATAATGATCGACAACTAGAGATTTGCAGTCCGGTGAAGTAGGCTTTCCTGAATTCTCGCTCTTGGCAAGAGTTCTCTCGGCTGTAAATTGAGCTTCAAGCCAGGGGTTGGCACTGGCCAGGCGGAATGGGGAATGGGATGAGCACCTACAGCAGCCCTTTGTTTATGAGTGTCGAGAGACCGCCCAGCAAGCACCGCTGGGGTTCGTTTGCAGTGAGCTACGGCGTGCAGATCGTGGCCCTCATGGGCCTGTTCTACTACACGATCGTCGCTCCCAGGATCGAGGCCCCTGAAGCCGACCACGTCCAGTTGGTGGCGCCCGATCTGACTCCCATCGAGAAAGCTCCGCCACCCAGGCCCGTGGCGCGTCCCGTGGCGCGGGTCGAGCCCGACAGGATCATTCTGCCCACCCCCAAGATCGAGACTCCGGTGGTCCACGTCCTGCAACCGCAGCGCGTGCAGCATCTCCCCCAGGTTGCCGAAGTTGCCCAGCCCCAGACTGCCGTGGCTTCGCCTAAGTTCGATTCCAAGGTGCTCAACGCCCTTCCCGGCCCCAAGGGCACGTCCAGAATCGTCGCGACCAACACCTTCGGCGGAAGCTCGGCGACCCCCACTCTGTCCAAGCTCGCTCCCAGCAAAGTGCAGACCGGCGGCTTCGGCGATCCCAACGGAGTTCCCGCCAATGCCCACGGCAGCAACCGCTCGAATATCGCGGCCGTAGGCTCCTTTGACCTTCCCTCCGGGGGCGGCTATGGCAACGGAAGCGGCGGAACCTCCGGCGCGCGCGGAACCGTGGCCAGCGCGGGTTTCGGCAATGGCATCGCCGTGCAGGGTGGCGGCGGGCGCGGCGGCAGCGCCGGCCAGGGCCGCATCCAGGCATCTTCCGGTTTTGTCAATGCAACCACTCCGACGCCCACGCCCGATGAGACGCGCCGAAGCAAGGCCGCCACTCATGCGGGAGTTACCGCACCGGTCACCATTCAGAGCAAGCCCAGCCCCGTTTACACTGCCGAAGCTCGCAAACTCAGGGTCGAAGGAGAGGTTTTACTCAACGTAATTTTCACTGCGGACGGACAGATTCGCATTCTGAACGTGGTGCGAGGGCTGGGCCACGGATTGGATGAAGCCGCCCAGCGCGCGGCCCAGGGCGTCAGATTCAGCCCGGCCTTGCGCGACGGCCATCCGGTGGACTCCAATGCAACCCTGCACATAATTTTTCAGCTGTCATAACGCCAGCTTGATCGAGGAATCAAAACATGAATCGTCGTGTGAATTACCTGCTTCTTGGAATCGTGTTGGCCTTCACCAGCAGCGTCGTCGCCGCGCAGGAGCAAGCGGCTCCGGCCCCCGCGCCGGGCTCCTCCGCCTTCGATCGCGTGATCGATCATGTGATCGCCCACGAAGCGGCCAATATCAAGGCCCTGCGCGCCTATTCCCCGCTGGTCGAGACCTACCTGCAGAACATGCGCGCCGACAACGAACTTGGCCTGGTGCCGGTCAGCGACCAGTACTTCCTCACCCGCATCGTCTTCAAGAAGACCTTGGAAGAGCAGACCTTTCATCCCAAGGCTGGATTCCTCAGCCGCGCCCTGCACGGCATCACCGCCAACACCCGGCCTGAATTCGTCGTCGAAGGCTTCTCATGGATGATGCTCATGGATATCCGGGGCCTCGATCGTGAGCACTATACCTACGATTTCCAGGGCCGCGAATTCCTCGGCGACCTGCGCTGCCTCGTGATCGATGTCGGTCCCAAGCCCCACTATCGTGGCGAAGCTCGCTTCGTAGGCCGCATCTGGGTGGAGGATCGCGACTTCAACGTCGTCCGGTTCAATGGCACCTTCTCTTCGCGCGAATCCAACCAGTACCTCCACTTCGACACCTGGCGTCTCAACATGCTCCCCGGCGTCTGGCTCCCGGCCTTCGTTTACAGCCAGGATCTGTCGCCCGAGCACGCCAAGTCTCATGTCGGCAACTACAAGGCCGTGACCCGCATCTGGGGCTACAACGTGGGCAAGGGCCACGCCGAAAACGAATTCACCGAGGTTCTCGTCGATGACGCCAGCGCCGTCAAGGACTACAGCGAGAAGGCGCAGGACCTAGCTCCCGTGGCCGCCGAACGCGCCTGGGAGCGCCAGGCCGAGGACAACGTCATCGAGCGCCTCGAGCGCGGCGGCCTGCTCGCCCGCACCGGCGAAGTCGACAAGGTGCTCAACACAGTCGTCAATAACCTGGAAATCACCAACAACCTGGACATCCAGCCCGAGGTTCGCTGCCGCGTTCTGCTGACCTCTCCGCTTGAGAGCTTCACCATGGGCCACACCATCTTCATCAGCCGCGGCATGCTCGACGTGCTGCCCGATGAAGCCTCTCTGGCCGCCGTGCTCGCCCACGAACTTGCCCACATCGTGCTGGGCCATCCCACCGATACCACCTTCGCCTTCAAGGACCGTTCCATCGTCTCTGACGCGCAACTGCTCCACCGCATGCACTTCACCCGCACCCAGGAGCAGGAGAAGGCAGCCGACGCCAAGGCCCTCACCCTGCTGGAGAACTCACCCTACAAGGACAAACTGGAGCAGTTCGGCCTCTTCCTGCGCCAGATTGAAAACAGCCGCGCCGCGCTCCCTCATCTCATCCGCTCGGACATGGGAAACTCCCTGACCACCGGCGGCGGCGACGATCTGCGCCTGAAATCGTTGGCCGACACCGCGCCCAAGCTTGAGTTGCAGAAAGTTACCCAGATCGCCGCGCTTCCCCTCGGCGGCCGCATCAAGGTCGATCCCTTCGACAATCGCATCGAAATCAACAAGGCCAAGGCCGTACCGCTGCTGACCGCGCGTGAAAAGATGCCGCTCGAAGTGACTCCCCTCTTCCCGCACCTGACGCGCCTCGGCGCCCCAGGCCCAGGCGACGCACCCAAACCCGTCGAGGCCGTTCCAGCCCCAGCCGCCGACCCAGCGGGCACCGCCAAATAGCAACCGCATCCTGTCCAGTGAGGCCCGCTTCGGCGGGCCTTTCTTTCATGCCATATTTTCCTGCCCGTCCGCTCCGTCGCGCTCCGCCGCGGCAATGAGACAATAGACCAGTGCATGTGAGATCCAGCTCCGAGCCCCACACCGGTCCGCCCATCTCCGTCTTCAAAGCTCTCCCTGAAGTCTGGAACCTGATGCGTCCGCGCCGCCGCCTGCTCGCCCTCGGATTCTTCCTGATGGTGATCAATCGCGTCACCGGACTGGTGCTCCCGGCGTCCACAAAATTCCTCGTTGATGACGTCATCGGCAAACATCGCACCGGCCTGCTGCTGCCACTGGTCGGCGCCGTGCTCGTCTCCACCATGCTCCAGGGAGTCACCTCCTTCGCTCTCACCCAGACGCTCTCCAAGGCCGCCCAGCGCCTCATCGCCGAGTTGCGCAGCCAGGTGCAGGAACACATCGGACGGCTGCCGCTCCGCTACTTCGATTCGTCCAAGTCCGGCGCCCTCGTCTCGCGCATCATGACCGACGTCGAAGGCGTGCGCAACCTCATCGGAACCGGCCTGATCGACTTTGTCGGCGGACTCATGACCTCCGCCATCGCCTTCGTCGTCCTGCTCCGCATCAGCCCCGTCATGACCGCCATCGCCTTCGGATTCCTGCTCGTCTTCGGCGTCCTTCTGCGCAAGGCGTTCCAGACCATCCGCCCCATCTTCCGCGAGCGCGGCAAGATCACCGCCGAGGTCACCGGCAGGCTCACCGAATCCCTCGGCGGCATCCGCGTCGTCAAGGGCTACCACGCCGAAGCCCGCGAGCACCAGGTCTTCGCCGTCGGCATCGAGCGCCTGCTGCAGAACGTCTTCCAGACGCTCACCGCTTCGTCCCTCCTCGGTCTCTCCTCGGCCATGCTGATGGGCGTCGTCGGCGCCATCGTCATGTTCATCGGCTCGCGCCAGATCCTCGCCGGACACCTCACCCTCGGCGGCTACCTCACCTACATCATGTTTCTCGGATACCTCGCCGCCCCGCTCTTTCAGGTGGTCGGCATCGGGACCCAGCTCACCGAGGCGCTCGCCGGACTCGAGCGCACCCGCGAGGTGCTCAACGAGCATCCGGAAGATGAGGACCAGCGCCGCACTCGCAGCCTCGGACGCATCTCCGGAGAAGTCGAGTTCCGCGATCTCTCCTTTGGTTACACCCCGGACAAGCCGGTGCTGCACTCCGTCAGCTTTGCCGCCCAGCCCGGATCGCTCACCGCCCTGGTCGGCTCCTCCGGTTCAGGAAAATCGACCATCATCTCTCTGCTGGCTGCTTTCTATTCGCCGCAATCCGGGCAGGTGCTGGTCGATGGCATCGATCTCTCCACCGTCCGTCTCGACAGCTATCGCAGCCAGCTCGGAGTGGTGCTGCAGGATTCGTTTCTCTTCGACGGTACGATCCGCGAAAATGTCGCCTTCTCGCGCCCCCAGGCCAGCGAGCAGCAGATTCTCGAAGCCTGCCGCATCGCCCGTGTCGATGAGTTCGCCGAGAGCTTCGCCAATCGCTACGAAACCATCATCGGCGAGCGCGGCGTCAAACTCAGCGGCGGCCAGCGCCAGCGCCTCTCCATCGCCCGCGCCATCCTGGCCGATCCCCGCATCCTCATCCTCGACGAAGCCACCTCCAGCCTCGACTCCGAGTCGGAAGCCATCATCCAGAGCGGCCTCGCCTACCTCATGCGCGGACGAACCACCTTCGTCATCGCCCATCGCCTCTCCACCATCCGCCGCGCCGATCAGATCCTCGTAGTCGAGGCCGGACGCATCGTCGAGCGCGGCACCCACCCGCAACTGCTCGCGCGCGAAGGCCGCTACCACCACCTCTACACCCAACAGCACGGCCTCGAGGAAAACCTCTTCCTCGCTCCCGGCGAAGGCGACCGCCGCTAGACAAGTTCATCGTAAGCAGGCGATGTCACCGGGCAACCACGCGAGCCACCACGCGAGCAATCGCCGTGTCGAGGATTTCGCGGGTGAAGATGGCACTTGCGGTCTTTCCGGTGCGCTTGCGGTACAGGGCCGTAGTTTGGCAGAGCACGACAATGTCTTCGATCTCCGCGGGATTCACCACACACTCCAGAATCAGCGAAGTGAATTCCTCTTCCGTCATCCCGGAAAGTTGAAACCCGCGAAGCTTTGCCTGGCCCAGATAAAAGTGCGCAACCTCGGCCAACATGCGCTCCGCCTCGTCGGAAATCTCCGGTCGGTCGGATGGGTTGAGACCCGCGCCCGGCAGAGCCAACTTGATGCCGAAAATGTTATCCAGATCGCTGTTCGCCGCAAACCACACCGTGGTAGCGACCACCAGGACATTGGGCTGCTCCGACGTGGTCTCAATCAGCGCATCCAGTTCCGCCAGTAACTCCGCGTCACCCATCTGATACGCAAGGTCGATGCGCGGCAGCAGCAACATTACCTTCTTGCGCTTGTATCCGCGCACAATGCCCTTGGCTTTGGCCAGTGCGTCACTGTCGCGTGGATTGTAAACCGTGACCAGCCGCTCCATGCCCGCCATCTGTGCAATGCGCTGCGCCAGGCTTTTCTTGCCGCTCTGGTGGGGGCCTATGATGAGCACTTCATTGCCGATTTTCAAATCCTGATAGGCAGCCGGCGTCCGGGCGCGATCCACCAGGTCGGCAATTCGTTCGAGCAGGTCATCCAGGCCCGCCAGGCGCGGGCTCAGGCTGCTGACCGGAACATCTTCGAGGCTCAGATATACGCGCTCGCGCCGCTTCCGCCGATCGGAAATGAACTCGATGAAGGCGGGGAGCGCCGCGATGGAACCGACAATCGTCGCCAGAACGAGAATTTCTTCGGTCAGCAGCAGAGCCGAATCGCTGCCGGCTGCAGGGTCGAACATAATGCTCAGAGGATAGCACCAACCGGATTGCGGGCGGCGGAGCAGGACCATACCTTCCCCCGCCCCTGCAAATCCAGCTCGAGCCTGTTCCCAGCCTCCGACCCAGGTGAGTCAGGCTAGTAGGTCGTAGGTCCCGGCAATCCTGAACGCGAATTGGGAGCTGGACCGATCAGGTTGCACTTCCAGTCGCCAAATGTCGTCTTCCAGCACTTTCCGTTGGCCACCGGAGTCGGGCTCACCGTGCATCCCTTTCCTGCCGGCGTCGCTGTGGTCACTGGGCTGCACCAGTACACCGTCAGACTGCCGCTCAGCGGATAAACCATCGACGTCATATCGATTTCCTTCAAATCGCTGTCGGTCTCCGGCTGGTAGCTTCGCGCTGTCCCCATCTCCACTCGCACATCCTGCATCAGAAACAGCCCGGTCGGGCGATCCTGTTCCATCGTGCACTGCACCAGCACCGCGGCCTGCGCCGCAGAGGGCGGCGTAGTCAGCGCCTTGCAGGCCCTTGGCGCCCGCGTGCGGTAATTCGCGTCCATTTGCGGTGGACCGGAGAGTTCGCTCCCGTCATTCTGTCCCCCGCCTGAGGCAGCGGCGACCGGCGTACCGGCGAACGCGAGAAAACTGAGGGCGACGACACAGAGCGCCAGAGATTGCGTGCGTGAACACAGAGTCATGACAATCCTTTGAGAGTGTTGCGGAAAACCAGCAAGATGGGAACGCGGAAGCTCCCATCGGCGCATTCGCCGCCGGAGACTTCCGCACAAACCGCTAACAGGCGTGCGTCCAGCGCGCGCCGCTCCCGCTTCCCTTCGCCTGCAACCCCCTGATATGGAGTGACCGTGTCAAGTTCCGCGATGCGCACTTGGGTTTGCTGTTGCTGGTGAAG
>Ga0302320_10022300_pt1 | contig 12514 bp, 11 predicted proteins | sample Bog_T0_3_FD_202130 | JGI IMG/M metagenome (GOLD analysis project Ga0302320, IMG submission 202130) | Peat permafrost microbial communities from Stordalen Mire near Abisko, Sweden - Bog_T0_3 | ecosystem: Environmental > Terrestrial > Soil > Wetlands > Peat | place: Sweden: Abisko, Stordalen Mire...
CCTCGAAATCGCCGGGGCTGGAGATGGGGAAGCCCGCCTCCAGCACGTCGACGTTCAGGCGCGCCAGCTGCTCGGCCACGGCCAGCTTCTCGGCCTTGTTCATGGAGGCGCCCGGGCACTGCTCGCCATCGCGCAGGGTGGTGTCGAAGATGATGACCTTGTCGTCCATGGTCCCCTCTAGTTTTTTCGGGCGCGTCCCTTGTGGAACGGCGCCAGCAAGGCCCAGGCGCCACCCACCATGGCCGGGATGATCCAACCCGGACGCCAGCCTTCGGCGGCCAGCAACAGGCTCAGCAGCAGGGTCACGGCCAGCCACAGGCTGAGGCGCCGGCGCGGCCAGGTGAACGGGCTCAGCCAGGCGGCGGCCACGACCAGCACCCCCGCCGCCAAGGCGCCCGGCGAGGCGTCCCAGGCGACCAGGGCCACCAGCAGCAGGCCTCCCACGGTCAGCGGCAGGCCTTGGTAGCGGTCGCGGCCGGTCTGCACGTCACCCCGGCACAGGCGCCAGGCGGCGGCGGCGGCCAGCAGGCCGGCCAAGCCCAGGCCGGCCCCGCCCAAGGCCTCCAATCCCTGGCTGTAGAGCAGCAACGCGGCCGCCACACCCCAGATCATGAGCGAGGCCAGGCTGTCCAGCTCGGCGCCCAGGTCGCTGCGCAGACTCATGCCCTGGGCGCTCCAGCCCGCCAGGGAATCCGCCATGGCGGCCAGGGCCATCAAGCTCAGCGCGCCGCTGGTCTCGCCGCGGCCCGCAGCCAGGGCGGCCAGCAGGCCCAGGGCCAGGCAGATCAAGGTCAAGCCATTGGGCAGGCCCTTGGGCATGGCCCAGCGCCGGCGCTGGGCCGCCAAAAAGGCCGTGCTGGCGCCCTGTCGGGCGCCAGCACGCGTCGCCTTGCCGATCCTGGCGGCGGGGCCCATGGATCAGGCCTTGCCGGCCCAGTTCTCCGGCCGCAGGCTGCGCACCGCCGCGCCCGTGCGCCACATCTCGCTGTCGTGGATCAGCTTCAGCTCGGCGTCCAGCTTGGCGCGGTAATCCGGCGAGGCGCAGTCGCGCAGCACCCGCTCGGTCTCCTTGCCGTCGATCACGCTCTTGTAGAGGGCCTCGAACACGGGCTTGCTGGCGGCCTCGAACTTGGGGGCCCAATCCAGCGCGCCGCGCTGGGCGGTGACGCTGCAGGCGCCGAACATGTAGTCCATGCCGTACTTCCCGACCAATGGATACAGGCTTTGCGTGGCCTCCTCCACCGTCTCGTTGAAGGCCTCGCTGGGGCTGTGGCCGTTGGCGCGCAGCACGTCGTACTGGGCCTTCATGATGCCCGCGATGGCGCCGATCAGCACGCCGCGCTCGCCGGTCAGGTCGCTGGTGACCTCGCGGCGGAAATCCGTGGGGAAGAGGTAGCCGCTGCCGATGGCGATGCCGCAGGCGATGGCGCGCTCACGCGCCCGGCCGGTGACGTCCTGGAACACGGCGAAGCTGGCGTTGATGCCGCTGCCGGCCAGGAAGTTGCTGCGCACCGTGCGGCCGCTGCCCTTGGGCGCCACCAGGATCACGTCCACGTCGGCGGGCGGGATCACGTGGGTCTGCTCCTTGAACACGATGCTGAATCCGTGGCTGAAATACAGGGCCTGGCCCTTCTTCAGCTTGCTCTTCACCAGGGGCCACTGCTCCTTCTGCCCGGCGTCGGAGAGCAGGTACTGGATGATGGTGCCCTTGCCGATGGCCTCCTCGATGCTGGGGAACAGGTTCTTCCCCTCCACCCAGCCGTCGCGGATGGCGTCGTTCCAGCCGTTGCCGCCCTTGCGCTGGCCCACGATCACGTTGAAGCCGTTGTCGCGCAGGTTCAGGCTCTGGCCGTAGCCCTGGGGGCCGTAGCCGATCACGGCGATGACCTCGTCCTTCAGGACTTGGCGCGCCTTTTCCAGGGGGAACTCCTCACGGGTGACCACTTCCTCGATGGTTCCGCCGAAATCGATCTTCATTCCGTCTCCTTAGGTTTTGGTTCTCGTCAGGGCTTAAAGGGTCTCGGGGCCGCGGCTCAGGCCCGCCACGCCGGTGCGCACCAGCTCCAGGATGCCTTGGGGCCGCACCAGCTCCAGGAAGGCCTCCACCTTGTCGTGGGTGCCGGTCACTTCCACGCTCAGGCTGGTGGCGCTGACGTCCACCACCTTGGCCCGGAACACGTTGGCGATCTCGAAGATCTCCAGGCGGCCGCTGCCGGCGGCCTTCACCTTCACCAGGGCCAGCTCGCGCAGGACGCTGGACTCGGGCTTCAGGTCCTCGACCTTGATCACCTCGACCAGCTTGGCCAACTGCTTGACCACCTGGTCGAGCACCTGGTCGTCGCCGCTGACCACGATGGTCATGCGGCTGACCTCGGGGTCCAGCGTGGTGCCGACCGCCAGGCTCTCGATATTGTAGGCGCGCGAGGAGAAAAGGCCGCTGACGCGGGCCAGCACGCCGCTGTGGTTCTGGACCAGGACAGAGATGCAATGACGCATGGGAGGCTCCCTTGGCCTTAAATAAGCAGAAAGGCCCACCGTTCTCCCCTGGGGGTGCGCGGTGGGCCTTCCAAGTGGTGGAGCTGAGCGGAGTCGAACCGCTGACCTCCTCAATGCCATTGAGGCGCTCTGCCAGCTGAGCTACAGCCCCACTTGGTCTTGCACGCGCTGTTAGCGCGGGAGAAGGAATATAAAGCCACTCCGCCTCCCGCGTCAAACATTTTTTGTTGTCCTATCAGCCTTTTTTGGCCGTCGCGGGGGCCGGGCTCAGGCGCTGGGCAGCGGCCGTGGCGGCGCCAGCCACGGCGCTGTCGGGATAAGCCTGGGCGGCTTGGCTGTAAGCCGCGGCGGCTTCGGGGGCCTTGCCTTGCAGCTCCAGCGCGCGGGCCCGGCCGAAGCCGGCCAGGGCGCCGATGGCGTCCGCAGGCTTGCGGCTGTCCAGCCCGGCGTACTCGCGCTCGGCGTCGGCGGCCTTGCCCTGGGCCAGCAGGGCGTTGGCCTGGCCCAGGCGGGCGGCCAAGGCCTGGGGCGTGCCTTCGTAGCTGCCCGCCACGCTCTGGTACTTGGCGTAGGCCTGGTTGAAGGCCTGGACCGCCTGGGGGCCGGTGAGGCTGCCGGCCTGCTGGAACAGGCCCTGGGCCTCGTTCAAGGCCTTGGCCGCGTCCAGGGCCTTCTGGTGCCGGCCGTTGACGAAGAAGACCACCCCGAAGATGGCGGCCGCCAGGACCACCGCGCCGATGAGCACGGCCTCCAGGTGGGCCTTGGCCCAGTCGCGGGCGTTCTCGATGAAAGCCTCGGCGTCATTGCGGTGCAGGACCTGCTTCAGGTGCTGATGGTCGTAGGGGTGCTGGGCTTTCAAGGCGTCTCCTTAGGGATCAGGGTCTGTTTATTCAAAGTCGTATTGCACGCCCACCGACGGCAGGCCCATCTGGGGCGTGTCGCCGGTGCCGCCGGCCAGGTTCACGGCCACGTAATCCAGCGCCATGACCAGGTTCAGCTCCGGCACGATCTGGTAGGTGACCTGGAGGCCCACCACCATCAGCAGGCCGCCGGTCTGGCTGCTGCCCGTGTGCCACACGATGGGCCATTGACCGCTGGGGCTGGTCACGGTGCGCTGGGTGCGCTCGACGCTGCCGTAGCCCAGGCCCCCGTCCACGATCAGCGCCATCTGGTCCGCCTTGTACAGCGTGTAGGCGCCCTTCAGGCCCAGGCCCATCACGCTGGTGGGGATGCTGGACCCAAGGTAAACGTGGTCGCCGTCACCGGTGGGGTCGATGCTGGGCATGCTGGCCATCAGCGCGAAGACATCCAAGCCCACGCTGTCGGCCGGGTGGTAGATGGCGTCCAACTGGGCGCCGAAACCCAGGCTGTTGTAGGTGCTGGTGGTGGCCAGCGGCATGGCGCCGGCCAGGTGCAGGGCCGCGCTCCAGTAGGGGACGTAAAAGCCGGTATGGACCGCCTCAGCGTCGTTGAAGGCCGCCAGCGCGGGCGCGGGGCGGGCCGCCGCGGAGCGGGTCAGCTCCTGGGGCGCCGCCGCCACGGCGGCGGCGGATGGGGTCAGCGGCCGGGCTTGGGCCGCCAGCGCCGAGGCCGTGGGGCTGACGCCCTCGGCGGCCAGCGGCGATGCGACCAAAAGGGCGAAAAGGAGGCTCTTCATGGCGACTCCGTGCGGATCGAACGCGGCGCCTGTGCCGCGTGGGGAGGTGTTTGCCCTCGGGCGGACTCGAACCGCCGACCTTCGGTTTAGGAAACCGCTGCTCTATCCAACTGAGCTACGAGGACGTTGAACCAGGGACTTTAAGGGCTTCAGGCCCTTCGGTCAACGAGCAGGCGGCAGCCTTTGCAGGATCTGGTCGACCCGCTCGATGCTGGCGTCGGTGGCGCTGATGCCGGATTCGGCCACCTCGCGCAGGCGGCCGACCTCGCGCACGTTCTCCTGCACCAGCTCGGCCAGGTCGCCCAAGCTGCGGTTGGCGCTCTCCACCGACGGCACCAGCGAGATGAACGCGTCGGAGATGCGGTAGACCACCGGGATGCTGTCCTCGATGCGGCTGGCGCCCTTCAGCACCACGATGGCCGAGGCGGTGCGCTCGCGCAGGCCCTCGACGAAGCGCTCCACCTTGTGCGTGCTGGCGGTGGCGGCCTCGGCCAGTCGGCGCACCTCGTCGGCCACCACGGCGAAGCCCCTCCCCTGCTCGCCGGCGCGGGCGGCCTCGATGGCCGCGTTCAACGCCAGCATGTTGGTCTTGCGGGCCACCACGAAGATGCTCTCGATGACCGGGCCCACCTCGCGCGAGCTGTTGGCCAGGTCGTCGATGACGGCGGTGCCCTCCTTCAGGGCGTCCTTGATGCCCACCAGGATCTGGATCTCGCCGGCCATGCGGGCGCCGTCGCGCTCCGCCCCCTCCAGCAGCTCCCGGTTCTGGCGGGCGGCCTCCTCACCGCGGGCGGCCAGTTCGGCCAGGTTGCCGCGCAGGTCCAGGGCCAGGGCCAGCAGGCGCTTCAACTGCTCCTTGTCCTCCAGCAGGCGCTCGCGCAGGCCCGTCAGCTCGGCCGGCAGGTCCAGGCCCGGCGCGGGCTCGGCCTCGTCGGGCAGCAGCAGGCGCGGCGCCATGGCGGCCGGCGCCAGGGCCGGGGCCGGCGGTTCCAGCGTCGGGGCCGGCTCCAGCGTCGGGGCCGCCGGGCCCGGGGCGGGGCTGGCCCACAGGGCGGCCAGCACGCCCGCCACCGCGCCCAGGAGCAGGCCCAGCGGCAGGCCCACGGCCTTGGCCAGCAGGGCCCCCAGGGCGGGCAGGGCCAGGCCCAGCAGCAGCGCGCGGGGCTGGGGCCTCACGCCCGGGCCGCCTTCTTGGTCAGGACCAGCACGTTCTGGCCGTCCTCGCGGCGGTAATCCACCGCGTCCATCATGGCGTGCATCAGGTGCACGCCCAGGCCGCCGGTGCGGCGCTCGGCGATGTGCTGCTCCAGGTCCACCGATTGCACCGTGGGCTGATAGGGCTGGCCCTGGTCCTTCACCAGCACCTGCACGCGGTCCTTCTCCAGCCGCAGCTCCAAGGTCAGGCTCTTGCGCACGTCGTACTGGTAGGCGTGCTCCACCACGTTGGTCACGGCCTCGTCGGCGGCCAGCTCCAGGTCGTTGACCAGCTCATGCCCGTAGCCGTACTCGCGCAGCACGGTGGTGATGAAGCCGCGCACCGCCGCCAGCAGGTTCACGTCGGCCGGCAGCGTCAAGGACAGCACCTTGGGCGGCAGGGGCGCGCCGCGCTGGCCTGCCTTCAGCGAGATGGCGTGCGCCCACTTGTCCACGAAGTAGATCTCGTCGCAATGGCGGCAGCGGTAGACGTTGAAGGCGCGGATCTCCTCGGGCTGCTGGCAGCCCGGGCAGCGCACCTGCACCGGCAGGGTGGCGGGCGGCTTGGTCTCGCCCACGTCGAAGCGGGCCTCGCCGGCGACCTCGCCCTGCACGGCGCGCAGGCCCACGGGGCCGGGGCCCGTCAGCACCACCTGCCCGCGCCAGATGCCGCCCTTGAAGGGCCCGATCTTGGCGGGGCTGACGATGCCCGTGGTCGGGCGCAGGGAGACGTCGCCGTTGAAGGCCTCGAAGGCCTCGCCACGGGGGTCCGCCGCGATGACCTCGATGTCGAAGGCCTCGCCGCTGTGGGGGCTCAGGGTCGCGGGGGTCAGCAGGAACTGCTTGAGCTCGCGGGCGGGCGACCCGAAGTGCTGCAGGGCCTCGGCTTCGGTGGGGAGGATGGTCAGCAGGCGGTGGAAGCCCACCACCTTGAATATCTTCTGCACCCGCTCGGCCAGGCGCACGAAGGCCAGGTCGCCCCCCGCCTGGCGGAAATGGTCCACCATGCCCAGGAATGAGCCCAGGCCCGAGGAGCTGATGTAATCCAGCTGGCTCAGGTCCACGGCCACCTTGTGGCGGTCGGCCGCGCGAAGGCGGTTCAACGCGCCTTCGAACTGCGGCAGCGTGGCGATGTCCAGCGTCCCGGAAAGCTTGAGCAGCACCAGGTCTTCACGGCCGCCCAGCGCGCCCTCTTGGACCCCCAAGGTGGGCATCACGCCCCCTTGAAGGCCTTGGCCGCCTCGGCCTCGCCGGCGAAGACCTTGAAGATGCGGGTGAAGCCCAGGACCTTGAAGATCTTCTCCATCTTCGGGCTCAGCCCGATGAAGAAGATATCGCCCGCCTGCGAGCGCAGCTCGGAGAGCACGCCCACGAACGAGCCCAGGCCCGCCGAGGAGATGTACTCCAGCTCCGCCAGGTCCACGATCCAGCGCACGCGGGCCGCCTTGACCTGCTGCTCGAAACGGGCCTCCAGCTCCCGCACGGTCTGGGCGTCCAGGTGCCCTTTCAGCGTGAAGATGGCCAGGTTGGCGTCGGTGGCGCTCTCGCGCACGTCGATGGAGAGGGTGTTCATGGGGCTTTCTCCGTTCTCTCAGGCCTTGCGGCGCAGAAGGACCAGGGTGATGTCGTCGTGGGGCGGGGCGCCGGCCACGAATGCCTTGACGTCGTCTAGCAATGCCTGAAGGGCCCGCTCCAAGGGCAGGCCGGCCGCCCGGGCCAGGGCCGCCTTGAAACGGTCATCCCCGTACTCCTCGTTGGCCGCGTTCATGGCCTCGGTCACGCCGTCGGTGTAGAGCGCCAGCAGGTCGCCCGCCTCCAGGCCCACCACCAGCTCGTCGACGTAGAACTGGTGCGCCGGGACCAGCCCCAGGGCGATGCCCTCGGGCGCGATCTCCAGCACCTTGCCGCCGCGCGCCAGGAAGGCGGCGTTGTGGCCGGCGTTGGCGCAGGTGAGGGTGTTCTCGGAGGCGTTGAGCACCGCGTAGAACATGGTCACGAACATGCCGCGGCGTATGTCGGGCTGGATGACCTCGTTGGTCTTGTGCAGCGTCTCGCCCACGCCGCGGCCGCTGAGGGCCTGGGCGCGCAGCACGCTGCGGGCCATGGTCATGCCCAGGCTGCCGGGCACGCTCTTGCCCGACACGTCGGCCACCACCAGGCCCAGCCGCGCGTCGTCGATGCGCAGGAAGTCGTACAGGTCCCCGCCCACCTCCTTGGCCGGCGCGTAAAAGGCGGCCAGCTCGTAGCCCGGCACCACGGGGATCTTCTTGGGCAGCAGCCCCTGCTGGATCTCCTGGGCGATGTTCAGCTCCTGCTTCAGCAGCTGCTTCTCCACCAGCTCGTCCTGGGCCCGCCGCAGGCTGAGGGTCATGGCGTTGAAGCTGCGGGCCAGCACGCCCATCTCGTCGTGGCTGCTGACGTCCACCTGCACCGACAGGTCGCCGCCGCCCACCGCCAGCGCGCCGCGCGTCAGCCGCTGCACGGGCCGCACGATGACGTTGGCCACCACGGCCGCCGCGGCCAGGGCCAGCAGCAGGAAGCCGGCCGCCAGCACCAGCACCTTGAGCGTGGTCTCCTCCATCACCTGGCGGATCTTGGCCTGCGACAGGGCGATGTAGGCGTTGCCCACCCGAACGTCGGCCTTGATCACCGGCAGGGCGAAGGCCAGCACCGGCTCGCCGCTGACGGGGTCCTGCGATTCGACCACCTCCACGTTGGGCGGCAGGCCCTCCATGGTCAGCGGCTCGCCGGCCAGCGGGGCCCACACCGAGCCCACCATGGCCGGGGCCTTGGCCGACGACGCCCGGATGGCCAGGATGGTCCCGGTCTCGTCGGTCAGCACCGCGTGCACCATGGCGTCGTCGTTCAAGGCGTCCTGGGCGAAGACCACCGCGTCCAGCGAGTTCTTCTGCAGCACGGCGCTGGCGCTGTAGTCGGCCAGGTTGCGGCCGATGATCAGGCCGCGCCGGACCGCCTCCTGCAGCAGGGCTTGGCGGCTCTGCTGCAAGGTGAAGGCGGCCAGCAGGCCCAGCGACACCACCACCAGCCCCGCGATGACGGCGGTCAGCTTGAAGCGGATGGACAGGCCGCGCGGGCCCGCGACGCTGTCGCCAAGAAGATTGGGGGGTTGCTCGGGCATGGGGCTCCTCAGCTCTTGCCCCGCTTGCGCAGGGCCTCCAGCTCCAGCTCGGCGCGGGCCAGGCTGCGCTTGGCGTCCAGGTGGTCGGGCTCCTGGCCTAGGACCTTCTTCCAGGTGTCCACCGCGCCGGCCAGGTCGCCGGCCAGGTACTGCTCCACCCCCGCGTAGTAGAGGCGCTTGACCGCCTCCTCGTCGCGCTTGGGCTTGGCGGGGGCCTGGCCCGCCTGCAGCAGCAGCTGCGTGGCGGGGGCGTTGCCGGGGTCCTGGTCCAGGACCTGCTGGGCCAGCTTGCGGGCCCGGCCGCGGTCCCCGCCGGCCAGCGCCTGGGCGGCCTGATCCAATTGGTCGTCGCGCTGCTCTCGCAGCTTGGCGCGGGCCTTGAACAGGGCCGACCGGGCGCCGCGGTCCTTGGGGTTCTTCTTCAGGTAGAAATCGAGCAGCCGCACCGCGTCGCCCAGGCGCCCGGCGTCGACGGCGGCCAGGCCCTGCTTCAGCACCTTGGCGTCCTCGGCCTTCAGGCGCTCGGCCACGCGCTCCTTGGCGGCCTTGCGGGCGGCCACGGCGGCGTCCCCGCCATGGGTCTTGGCTTGGGCCTGCTTCAGCAGGCGGGCAGCCTCGGGATTGCCGGGGTCCAGGGCGCTGGCGCGCTGCCAGGCCTTGCGGGCGGCCTCAAAATCGCCGCGCTCGTAGGCGTCGCGGCCGTCGCCCAGCAGGCTGGCGGTGCCGGCCTCCACCGCCGCGTCCAGGGCGGCCTTGGCGTCGGCGTTGCCGGGGTCCTTCTTCAGCAGGTCCCGGTAAAGGCCGGCGGCCTCCTCGTAGCGGCCCAGGTCGCTGAGCAGCACCGCCGCGTTGTACTGGGCCTCGGGGTATTCGCCGTCACGGGCCGCCAAGGCCGCCTTGAAGCCCGCCAGCGCCTTGTCGGGGTCGCCACCCTCGAAGTCCAGGAACGCCACGGCGTAAAGCGAGGGGGCATGCTCTGGATCCACGGCCAGCGCGCGCTGGAAGGCCTCGCGCGCTGCGGGCGCCTTGCCCTGGCGCTGGCGGGCGTACCCCAGGTTGTACCAGGCCTCGGCCCCGCCGCCGGCCTCGGTGGCCTTGGTGCAGGCATCCGCCGCCTTGTCCGTCTTCCCCGCCTTGTTATAAAGGACGCACAGGCTGCGCCAGGCAGCCTGGCCGCCTTTGAGCCCGGCGGCCTTCTCCAACAGCCCCACGGCGGCGTCGGTCTGCCCCAGTTTGGCCAGCAGCAAGGCCTGGTTCAGGCGCAGGCGCCCGTCCTCCGGGGCCAGGCGCGCGGCCTGCTCCCAGGCTTTCACGGCCTCGGCCCAGTCCTCCTTGCGCTCCGACGCCGACAGCAGCAGGGCCAGCTGGGCCCAGGCCTGGCCGCGCTTGCCGTCCAGCTTCACGGCGGTCCGCAAGGCGTCGGCCGCGGGCCCGGCCTTCTTCAAGGCGGCCAGCACCGTCCCATACAGCTCCCAGGCCTCGGCGTCCTTGGGGGCCAGGTCGGTGGCCTGCTTCAGCGCCTTGCCGGCGGTCGTCATGTCCTGGGCCTTGAAGGCCACCAGCCCCAGGTTGAATTGCACCTGCGGGTCGCGCGGGGCCAGCTCCGCCTTGCGCTTCCAGGTCTCCACGTCGCCCGCGCGGGCAGCCGCCCCCAGCCCCAGCAGCAGCAGCAGCGCCCCCAGGCCCATCCGCTTCAAGATCATGCTCCCCGACCCTCCCAGTCCGCCCCATCACATCGCAGAGGCCATGTTATGCCAGGTCCCCGCGCCTGGCCACCGCCACTTACTGGGCGTCCAGGCGGGCGCCCACGGTCATCTCCACCCGCCCCGGGCGGCCGGCCTGCACCTTGCCCTCCACCGTGGCGTCCTCCAGCTCCAGGCCCCCCTGATCCACCAGGCGCCGCAGCACCTCGTCGGCGCGGGCCTGGGCCAGGGCCGCCGCCCCCGGGCCCGGCTCGGCATAGCCCGCCAGCGTGATCCGGCGGAAGCGCAGGTGGCCCGCCGACGCCAAGGCCTGCGCCAGCATGCGCTCAGCCTGCCGGTTGAGCCAGGCCTCGCCCTCGCCGAAATAAAGCGTGCAGCGCATGCCACCGGTGGCCGCATCGCGCTGGCACTGGCAGGGTGGCAAGGCCTCGGCCTGGGCCTGCTCGGCCATCTCGGCGAAGCCCGCCGCCGCCACCACCGGCGCCGCCGCCGCCACCCGCTGCCGCCCCGCCGCATCGGTCACGCGGATCTCATAGCTGGCCCCCAACGAGCCCTCCAAGGGCTGGCCCAGGTCGTCGGTGCCCTCCCAATGCACGTCCTTGGGCGGGCGGCCCCGGCCGCGCATGGTCTTCACGGTCTTGCCGCCGGCATCCACGATGCGCAGCTCCCAGCCCTGGGTGCCCGCGCCGGCCACGGCCGCCACGTCAAAATCGGCCGAGCTGACCGCCAGGTCGGCGCCGCCTTTCAGCTTCACCTGCGGCCGCGCCGCCGCCGCGGACGGGCCCGCCATGCGCAGGCCCCAGCCGGGAGCCGCGACGCCCGCCTCCACCGGCGCCAGGTCGCCGGCGGCCGCGGGGGCCAGCAGGGCGCGCTGATGGAAGGCGGCCCCGCCGCCCGCGCTGCCGCGCAGCTCGTAGCTCAGCCCTGCGGCCTCGACCGGCTGGCCCAGCCCGTCGCGGCCGTCCCACACCAGGCTGGCGGGCACGCGCCCCTTGCCGGCGAAGACCTTCACCGTGCGGCCGCCGCGGTCCTTCACCTCCACCCTCCAGGCGCTGGCGTCGCGCGGCGCCGCATCAATGGCGATGCGGGCCAGGTGCAGCCGCCCGTCCTTGTCCGTCAAGGCCTGAGCCAGCACGGCCCGCATCTGCGGCGGCGGGATGGGCTGGCCGAAGCGCCAGCCCAGGCTGGCCAGGTGGCGCAGCGGCGGGCTGCCGGCGGCCGCCATCGGCGCCACCAAGGCGTAGTCCAGCGACAGCGCCTGGCCGGGCCACGGCACCCGCACGCCCAAGCCCGCCGTGGCATAGAGGTCGCCGCCGCTGGCCTGGGTGGCGCCGCCCCGCAGGGCCACCCGCCCCCCCCAGAACGCCGCCTGCGCGCCGGCCCGCCACTGGTCCACCCCCGTGCCGCCCTGGCGGTCCAGGTGGTCCTGCTGCACGGCCAGCCAGACCCCCGGCGCCGCCTCCAAGGCCGCGCCTAGGCGCAGGACGCTGGGTTGGAGCTCCTCCAGGCCGTCGGCCCACGCCAGCGACGAGGCCAGGTCCGCGCCCGCCGCGCCCAGCCGCAGGCGCCAGGTGCCGCCCAAGGGCACGGCCAGGCTCATGCCCGCATCCATGGACCAGCCGCGCAATCCGCCCGGCTCGGCCGTCATCAGCTTTTGCACCATCCCCAGGCTGACCCAGGGCCCCGCGTGCACGGCCAGGCCCAGGCCCACCATGCCCTCCTGGTAGCCGCCGCTGAAGGCCTGGTCGCTGACCCGCAGGCCCGCGCTCAGGTCCTGGTCCAGGTCGCCGGCCACGGCCACGCCCTGCTGGGTCGAGCTCAGCGGCCCGCCCTGGCCCAGGTCGTAGCCCAGGTCCCAACCCTGCACGCTCAAGCCCGCCGGGTTCCAATCCAAGGCCGCCGCGCCCTGGGCGGTCGCCACCGCCGCGCCGCCCGCGCCCAACGCCGCCGCGCCCAAGCCCAGGGGGCCGGTGGCGGTGCTCAGCGCGGGCAGGCGGGCAGCCGCCAACGCGGCCAAGGCCAGGAATGCGGCGCGTCTCACCGCGTCACCGCCACTTTCAAGAGCCGGCCATCACGCTGCCCGGGGACCCGCGCGCTGAGCAGGTAGACGCCCGGGGCCACCGCGGCGCCGCCGCTGGCGCGGAGATCCCAGTTGAGCGGGGGGGCCACCAGGCCGAAATCCCGGACCAGGCCGCCATCCAAACCGTGCAGGCTCAGTTGCACGGCCACGGCCGGCAGCCATTGCACGCGCAACGGCCCGCCGCCCACCGGCACCGGGGCGGGCGCCGCCACCAGCGTCACGCCCGCGGCGCCGCGGCCCAGCAC
>Ga0302320_10022301_pt1 | contig 12514 bp, 9 predicted proteins | sample Bog_T0_3_FD_202130 | JGI IMG/M metagenome (GOLD analysis project Ga0302320, IMG submission 202130) | Peat permafrost microbial communities from Stordalen Mire near Abisko, Sweden - Bog_T0_3 | ecosystem: Environmental > Terrestrial > Soil > Wetlands > Peat | place: Sweden: Abisko, Stordalen Mire...
GCCAGCGGGCCGATCCGGTTCTCGGTGATTGCCAGCCAGCAATCCACCGCCAGCGGCGAATGCAGCGCATGCAGGGCATACAGCGTTCCGACCGCAACGGCACTGCCCTCCATGTCGGTGTGCATGTCGAGCATGCCCTTGTGCGCCTTGAGATTTGTGCCTCCGGTATCGAAGCACACGCCCTTGCCGACCAGTGCGAGGGCGGGCGGCGCGGCGCCGCGCGGCCGATACGAGAGCTGCACGATGCCCGCATCGCGCATGGCATTGCCGCGCGCCACGGCGAGGAAGGCGCCGGCGCCGAGGCGCTTCAGCCGGCTCTCCCCGTAGAACTTGTACTTCAGGCCAAGCTTGCGCGCGAGCTCGCCCAGCAGGCGGCGATAGCCCGCGGCATCGAGGTGATTGGGCGGCAACGCCGTGAGCCAGCGAGCGAGATTATTGCCCGCCGCACTCGCCAGCGTGACATCCAGGTCGGGCAGCTTTGCCGACAGCCGCAAATCGATGGCTGAGAGCCGAAGGCGGGGATTGCGCCGGCTCTTGAATGTGGCAAGACGAAACGCCGCGGCTTGCAGCGCCGCCACGGTCGCGCACAGGGCGGCGGCGGCGCTGCCCGCGTCGCATCCCTGCTGCCACAGCAGCACAGTGGTGGGATCGCCCTCCAAGGCACAGCGCGCCAGTCTGCCCGCCGCTTGCAGGCGCTCAAAGGTGCTCGCCTCGGCCGCCACCAAGGCTGCGCTCAACAAGGTCTCGGCGCGCCGGCCGACGCGTAGCTGCAGGATGTCGCCGGCCTTGCGGGGCTTGCGCCGATGCAGCTCGCGCAGCAGTTCACCGTGCGGCACGGCCCGCCAATCCTCAGTTGTAGGCAGCACCGGCAGCAGCACGATGGCGCTCGAGTGACGGGCCAGCGCCGGCGGAGTTGGTCGCGCCCTGCCTTGGCTGACGGGGATGCTCAGAGAATCCAGGGGCAAGCGAGTCGGCATATCGTTAAACCGCAAGCTGATCCCTTGCTTGACCGTGAACAACCAAATCCCGAAGATAGCGCTGCATCTTATCAGGACATGTGGGTATGTGCTCGTGACTCAACAATCGCCATTCGAAGACGTCGATCCCATCGAAACGCAGGAATGGCTGGAGTCGATTGACTCGGTCATGCGCGCGCAAGGGCCCCAGCGCGCGCAATTTCTGCTGGAGAAATTGGTGGACTTCACGCGCCGCTCGGGCGCGTACTTGCCGTTCAAGCCGAACACCGCCTACCTCAACACGATTTCCAAGGCACAGGAACCCGATTATCCGGGCGACCGCTCCCTGGAGCGCCGCAACGAGGCGTACCTGCGCTGGAACGCGATGGCCATGGTGGTGCAGGCCAACCGCCTGAATTCGGAATACGGCGGCCACATCGCAAGCTACGCCTCGGCCGCCACGCTCTACGAGGTGGGATTCAACCACTTCTGGCGCGCGCGCAACGATGCGCACCCAGGCGACATGATATTCGTGCAGGGCCATTCCAGCCCCGGCATCTACGCGCGCGCCTACCTCGAAGGGCGCCTGGATGAAAGTCACCTGCTGCGGTTCCGGCGCGAGGTCGAGGGCGGCGGCTTGTCGTCCTACCCGCATCCCTGGCTGATGCCGGACTTCTGGCAGTTCCCGACGGTGTCGATGGGATTGGGGCCGATGACCGCCATTTTCCAGGCGCGCTTCGTGCGCTACCTGGAGCATCGCGGCATCGTTCCCGCATCCGATCGGAAAATCTGGGCGTTCCTGGGCGACGGCGAAATGGATGAGCCTGAATCGATGGGCGCATTGACCATGCCGGTGCGCGAGAAGCTCGACAACTTGATATTCGTCATCAATTGCAATCTGCAGCGGCTCGACGGGCCGGTGCGCGGCAACGGCAAGATCATTCAGGAACTCGAAGCGGCCTTTCTCGGCGCCGGCTGGAACGTCATCAAGGTGTTGTGGGGCTCGCGCTGGGATGCGCTGCTGGCGCGCGATCACGATGGTCTGCTCAAGCGCCTGATGGAAGAGTGCGTGGACGGGGAGTATCAAAACTTCAAGTCGAAGGGCGGCGCCTATACGCGCGAAAATTTCTTCGGCAAATACCCGGAATTAAAGGAGATGGTCGCCAACCTGTCCGACGAGGAGATCTGGCGCCTGAACCGCGGCGGCCATGATCCCCAGAAGGTGCATGCGGCGTATGCCTCGGCGGTTGCGCACAAGGGCGCGCCCACCGTGATTCTGGCGAAGACCGTCAAGGGCTTTGGGTTGGGCAAGGCGGGCGAGGGACTGAATTCGGCGCATCAGCAGAAAAAACTCACCGACGAGTCGCTCAAGGACTTTCGCGACCGCTTCAATATCCCGATTTCCGATGAGGAGATTGCCGGGCTGTCGTTCAGGAAGCCCTCGGAGCAGAGCGAGGAGATGCGCTACCTGAAGGAGCGGCGCGCGCAGCTCGGCGGCTACCTGCCTGCGCGCAGCTCGGCGGCGCCGCGCCTGGTCGTGCCGCCCTTGGAAGCCTTCAGCGCCCTGACCGAAGGCAGCAACGGCCGCGAAATATCCACCACCATGGCGCTGGTGCGCATCTTGACCACCCTGGTGAAGGACAAGAACGTGGGCAAGCACATCGTGCCAATCGTCCCGGACGAGGCCCGCACCTTCGGCATGGAGGGCATGTTCCGCCAGATCGGAATTTATTCCTCCGTGGGACAGCTCTACACGCCGCAGGACGCCGACCAACTCATGTTCTACCGCGAGGATAAGCAGGGCCAGATTCTCGAGGAAGGCATCAACGAAGCCGGCAGCCTGTGCTCCTGGCTCGCGGCCGCAACCTCCTACGCAAACCACGGCGTCAGCATGGTGCCTTTCTACATTTACTACTCGATGTTCGGCTTCCAGCGCGTCGGTGATTTCATGTGGGCCGCGGGCGACAGCCAGGCGCGCGGATTTCTGGTGGGCGGGACGGCCGGCCGCACCACGCTGGCGGGGGAAGGGTTGCAGCACCAGGACGGGCACAGCCAGTTGGTGATGACCGCAATTCCGAATTGCGTGGCCTACGATCCGACCTACGGATACGAGCTCGCGGTGATCGTGCAGGACGGCATGCGCCGCATGTACCAGGAACAGGAAAATGTTTTCTACTACATCACCTGCATGAACGAGAACTATGCCCAGCCGGCCATGCCGACCGGGGTCGAGCAGGGCATCTTGAACGGAATGTATCTGCTGCACATTGGCGGCCGGGGCAAGGTTCGCGCGACGCTGTTCGGATCGGGCACCATTCTTCGCGAGGTGATCGCCGCGGCCGAAATCCTCGAAAGCAAGTACGGCGTGCCGGCCGACGTGTATTCCGTCACCAGCTTCAGCGAGCTGCGCCGGAACGCGCTGCAGATCGAGCGCTGGAATCTGCTGCACCCCGCCGACCCGCAGAAGCAGACCTACATTCGGCAGGCGCTCGGGGAGAGTGAGGGACCGTTCATCGCCGCCACGGACTATATGAAGACGGTGGCCGATCAAATTCGCCAATGGGTGCCGGGCCAGTACGCGGTGCTGGGCACGGATGGTTTCGGCCGCAGCGATTCGCGCGCCGAGCTGCGGCGATTCTTCGAGGTGGATCGGCATTACGTGGTGATCGCCGCGCTCAAGGCCCTGTCCAATGAGGGCAAGATCGACGTGCAAACGGTGTCGCAGGCCATGCAGACCTTCGGCATCGATCCGGAAAAGCCCAATCCTCTGTCGGTCTAGACGAACATGGCAACTCCCATTGAAGTATTGGTGCCCGATATCGGCGGCTTCAAGGACGTCAGCGTCATCGAGGTGCTGGTCAAGGACGGGCAGCGGATCGACAAGGAAAGTCCCCTGATCACGCTGGAAACCGAGAAGGCGACCATGGATGTGCCGGCGCCGACAGCGGGCCGGGTGGCGCAGGTCAAGCTCAAGCGCGGCGACAAGGTTTCCGAGGGATCGCTGATCTTGATGCTGGAGGCGGAGTCCGGCGCAATGGCAGAAGCCGCGGCGCCGCAGGCCGCAGCGGCTCCGGCTGCGCCCGCCGCGGCTCCGACGGTGTCCGCGGCGCCCGTGCCCGCTGCCGCTGTGGCGCGCGGGTCGGCGGAGATCGACGAACAGGCGTTCTCCAAGGCCTATGCCAGCCCATCGGTGCGTAAATTCGCGCGCGAGCTGGGCGCGGATCTGGGCAGGATCACGGGCACCGGCAACAAGGGCCGGATCACGCAGGACGACGTGAAAGCCCACGTGAAGCGGATTCTCACCACGCCTGCCGCGCCGGTTTCGGCTTTGCCAAAGGTCCCGGTCATCGACTTTGCGCAGTTCGGGCCGGTGGAAGTCAAGCCGCTGTCGCGCATCCAGCGGATTTCCGGAACGCGCCTGCAGGCGAGCTGGATCAACCTGCCGCATGTCACCCAGCACGACGAGGCGGACATCACCGAGCTCGAGGCCGCGCGCACGGCCTTGAAGGCCAAGGCGTCGCAGGAGGGCGTGCGGCTCACGCCGCTGGCCTTCATCATCAAGGCCAGCATCCTGGCGCTGCAGGAATTCCCGCGCTTCAATGCCTCGCTGGATGCGACGGGTGAAAATCTGGTGCTGAAGAAGTACTTCAACATCGGATTCGCGGCCGATACGCCAAACGGGTTGGTGGTGCCGGTGATACCCAACGCCAACTACCTGAACCTGTACGGCATCGCGCATGCGTTGGCGGACTTCTCGGAAAAGGCGCGGGCCGGCAAGCTCAAGGCTGCGGAAATGCAGGGTGGAAGCTTCACCGTCTCCAGTCTGGGCGGAATCGGCGGCACGGCGTTCACTCCCATCATCAATTCGCCGGAAGTCGCCATTCTCGGCGTCTCCAAGTCCAGCTTGAAGCCGGTGTTCGAGAAGGGCGCCTTCGTGCCGCGCCTGATGCTGCCTTTGTCGCTGTCCTACGATCATCGCGTCATCGACGGCGCCGAGGCGGCGCGCTTCGTGGTGTTCCTCAGCAAGACCCTGAGCGATGTGAAGGCGCTGCTGTGAGCGTGGTCGAAGTACGGGTGCCGGAACTCGGCGATTCCAAGGGCGTCACCGTCCTGGAAGTGCTGGTTAAAAAGGGCGCGCAGATCCGCGTCGACGAGCCGCTCATCACTCTCGAGAGCGAGAAGGCCTCGATGGACGTGCCCTCGCCGGTGAGCGGCGTGGTCGAATCGGTCGCGATCAAGAAGGGCGATGCGGTGTCGCCGGGAACCTTGATCGCCATGGTCAGTGCCGAGGCACCAGCGGCAGCGGACAAGCCGGCCGCTCGGCCGAGCGCTCCAAGCGACACCCCGATCCGAACCGCAACCCCGGTCCCGGCGCAGGCCGGCGCTGCCCATGCGCCAGGCAGCGCATCGGCTCCCGAGGGCGCGCTCGACCTGGTGGTGCTCGGCGCGGGTCCCGGAGGTTATACCGCCGCGTTTCGAGCCGCCGATCTGGGCCTCAAAGTCACCTTGATCGAGCGATGGCCGGTGCTCGGGGGCGTGTGCCTCAACGTCGGCTGCATTCCGTCGAAGGCGCTGCTGCACGCGGCAAAGGTCATCGAGGACGCCGAGGATATGGCGGCCTGCGGCATCGTGTTCGGGCCGCCGCAAATCGACCGCGATCGCCTGCGAACCTGGAAGAGCCGCGTGGTCTCGAAGTTGACCAATGGCCTGAATGTGCTCGCCAAGCAGCGCAAAGTGGATGTGGTGCACGGGGAAGCGAAATTTGTCGGCCCCTTCAGCTTGCAACTACAGACGCCTGAGGGCTCGCGCCGGCTCGATTTCAAGCAGTGCATCATCGCGGCGGGGTCCGAGTCGGTGCGGCTTGCGGGATTTCCGGACGATCCACGCGTGCTCGACTCGAGCGGCGCGCTCGAGCTGCCGGCGGATTGCCAGCGCCTTCTGGTGGTCGGCGGCGGCATCATCGGCCTGGAAATGGCCTGTGTGTACGCTGCGCTCGGCGTGAAGGTGTGGGTGGTGGAGCTGAGCGATGGGCTGATGCCCGGCACCGACCGGGATCTGGTGCGCCCGCTGCAGAAGAGGATCGAAAAGCGCTACCAGCGCATCCTGCTCAAGACCAAGATCGCCTCGCTGGAGGCTCAGGCAGATGGGCTGCGCGCCACATTCGAGGGGCCGGACGCGCCGGCACCGGAGGACTTCGACCGCGTGCTCGTGGCGGTGGGGCGAAGCGCGAACGGCAATGCCATCGACGCGGCCGCGGCCGGAGTCGCGGTGGACAAACGCGGCATCATTGCCGTGAACAAGCAGATGCGAACCAATGTGCCGCACATCTTCGCGATCGGCGACATCGCCGGGCCGCCCATGCTGGCGCACAAGGCCACTCACGAAGCCAAGGTGGCTGCGGAAGTGGCGGCGGGGCAGAAGTCAGCATTCGACGCGCGCTGCATTCCCTCCGTGGCCTATACCGATCCGGAGGTGGCCTGGGTGGGAATCAATGAAACCGATGCCAAGGCGCGCGGCGTGGAATACGGCAAGGGCTTATTTCCATGGGCCGCCAGCGGCCGCTCGCTGTCCATCAATCGCGACGAGGGCTTTACCAAGATTCTGTTCGACAAGGAAACTCACCGCATCATCGGCGCAGGCATCGTCGGCACCAATGCGGGCGAGCTGATCGCCGAGCTGGGACTCGCCATCGAGATGGGCGCGGACGCGGCCGATGTCGCGCTCACCATCCATGCTCATCCGACGCTGTCGGAGACGGTGGCATTCGCCGCGGAGGCCTTCGAAGGAACGCTGACGGATCTTTACCAGCCGAAGCGCTAGGGGGAGCCCTCAGGGCACATAGAACGGAGTCAGCGTCGAGAGCACCGCGCCCGTGGAGGTCGTGACCTTGACGTATCCGGTCGCAGCGCCCGCCGGAACGATGGCCTTGATCTCGGTCGGCTGCATCACGGCGAACTTGGCAGGGGCGCCGCCGAAGGTCACCGCGCTGGCGCCGGTCAAGCCATTCCCCAGGATGATCACAACGGTCCCGGCTTTACCCCCGACGGCCACGGTTTTGACGAATCTCTTCAGCCCTGCGGCCCATTCGTAGATGACGCCATTGCCGGGGTTTCCGCCGTTGGCCGCGCCGTAGATGACGCCGTTGGTGGCTTGAACAGGGGTGACATTGGGGGCTACTCCGTCGAAGCATTGCGCTTGCTGGCAGAAGCCATACAGCGTGGTCAGGGCACCGGCGGGGGTCACCTTGAACAGCGTGCCTCCCTGACTTGCTCCACCGGAGGGCGTGGTGCCGTAAAAATTGCCGTCGCTCGCTGCGGGGGTGATGCCCTGCGTGTCCTCGCCGTCGGGACAGCCGGCCTGCGTGCAGAAGCTGTACAAGACCGAGGGGTTGCCGGTGCCCAAATACGAGAAGAAGGTGCCGCCGTTGCCGGCCCCGCCTAGCGCTGTGGTCCCGTACAGGACGGCGTTCGAGATGACCATGCTGGCCTGAGGCCGGGCGCCGTCCGGGCAGCCCTGCGGGATGCAAAAGCTGTACAGGGTGGTCAGCGCTCCGGTCGAGGCGGTGAACTCGAACAGTGTGCCGCAGCCGTCGCTGCACTCCACACTGCCGGAGCCGGTGCCGCCGTAATCGCTGGTTCCGTAGAACTTGCCGTTGGGATCGAGCATCAGGCTGCCGATCATGTCCCAACCGTCCGTGCAGCTCACCGCGCAAAAACTGTACAGGGTCGTGAGCACGCCGGCCGGCGTGATCTTGAATAGTGTGCCGCATCCAACCGGCTGGAAGCCGTCATAATTCGGACAAGTGCCCGTGCCGCCGTAGCGGGTGCTGCCGTAGAAGTTCCCATCGAGGCCTTGAACCAGGGCGGATCCGGGCAGAGATCCGTCCGCACAGTTGGCAAGCGAACAAAAACTGTACAGCGTGGTCAGCTGGCCGGAAGGATTCAGCTTGAACACCGTGCCGCAGGATTGCGCCGTCTCACCGCTGCACTCGATGGTGCTATTCGCTCCGCCGCCCGCAGTGGTGCCGTAAAAATTTCCATCGGTGCCCAGCACCAGGCCCGTCGGGCCGGAGCCGTCAGCGCAGGCGGGCAGGGAGCAGAAGGGGTACACGGTGGTTATGCTGCCGGTCGCGCTTATGTTGAAGACCGACTCGCCAATTCCATACGGGCCGGTGGGGCCGGTCGCGACTCCGGTGCCATACAAGTCGCCGTTCGGACCCTGGATGAGCGAACTGGTGGACCCGGTGTTCGCCAGAACCTTGTAGGGCTGCGCGTGGCTCGCGCCGGCGGCGAGGGTGAGCAATAACGCTAAGGCCAAATTGCCGAATCCCGTCACGCGCATTGCGTTGCGGCGATGGTTCATGTGCACTCCTTGGAACCTTCGAACCAGACCAGGCGATCCTTGGGGAACGCTCCCGCCGCCTTTGATTTTTTTTGTCCGGCCGCGGTCAATCTAGCACTGATTGACAATGCGAATGACTGTTAATTTAACAATATACCGGGCCGATGCGTCATCCGGCCGATGCGCAATTCTTGATGTACGCGGTCTTGTCGGGGCCGTGCAATTTCTTGGTCTTGGCGTCCTTGATGCACCCCGTGAGTTTGGCATGACGATCGGCCGCGTCGCTCCCGCTGGTTGCGGGCGTGGGCGCGGCAGCCGCCGGGGCCACAGGAGGCGTGCTCTGCGCGCACGCTAATTGCACAGCCAGCGGGGCAAGCACGAAACACAGGGCGGCCGCCGGATAACCAGAGCGCATACGCTTCTCCTATAGTGATTCGGAGAATAGCGCCGGCCCCTCCCTTTGGCCGATGACGCGCGCATGAAGCTTGCTTAACGTGGGAGCCTGCGCTGAGCGAGCGCCAGGTAGTGCGCTTCGTCGGGCGGCCGCCCGGCGCGCTGAGCTTCCCAGAGCGTCTCGCCCAAGGCTTCCATCAGCGCATGTTCCGCCGCGTGCGCATCGCCGAGGCGCGCCTCGAGCTGACGCCGCAGCTCTCGGACTCCGGGCGGTCGATCGATCGAGGCCTGCTCGCGCACCGCCATATGCAGGCCCATGTGCAAGAATGCATTGCCCGGCGCAGCCTCAGCCGCATCGAGCAGGCCGTGATATTCAGGATGCAGCCCAACCACATCCGCGATCATGGCCTCGAGTGGCGTCAACGGTGAGCCCGCCAGGTGCTTGCGCCACGCCAGGGAATACATCTCGCGCAGCTGCTCGCGGCTGTAGGAATCGAACAGGCTCATGGCGGGACGGTTTTGTGGCGATAGTCGCAAAGGTCCGCGATGGGGCAGATCGGGCACTGCGGCCGCCGCGCCTTGCATACATAGCGGCCGTGCAAAATCAGCCAGTGATGCGCATTGCGGCGAAACTCCGGGGGAACCACCTTCAACAGCCTTTCCTCGACTGCGCGCACGGTCTTGCCGGGCGCGAGTCCGGTGCGATTCGCGACCCGAAAGATGTGCGTGTCGACGGCAATGGTGGCCTGGTCGAAGGCGGTGTTCAGGATCACGTTCGCGGTCTTGCGGCCGACCCCAGGCAGCGCCTCCAGCTCATCGCGACTATGCGGCACGGCGCCCGCGTGCCGCTCGATGAGCAGCCGGCTGGTCGCGAGGATGTTCTTGGCCTTGCCGTTGTACAGGCCGATGGATTTGATATGCGCCGATAGGCCGGCGAGCCCCAAATCCACCATGGCGGCCGGCGTGGGGGCGGCGCGGAACAAGCTTGCCGTCGCCTTGTTCACGCTCTTGTCGGTGGCTTGCGCCGACAGGATCACGGCAATGAGCAGCTCGAACGCGGATCCGTACACCAATTCGGTGCGCGGCGCCGGATTCGCTGCACGCAGGCGCGCAAACAGCGCGTGCCGTGTTGCGGCGTTCACGATCCGGCCGGCAGGGTGCGCCGGGCGCCGGCCTTCTTCGCGTCCAGCTCGCGCTGCCTTAGGTCGGCGCGCTGCGCGATGCGCAGCGTGTGGGATTCGTAGCGAGCGCGATTGAGCGCCGGTTGATTTGCCGTCTGCCCAAGCGCCGGATGCATCTCGATGCAGTCCACCGGACAGGGCGCGATGCACAGTTCGCAGCCGGTGCAGCGATCGGCGAGCACCGTGTGCATGAACTTGGCGGCGCCGACTATGGCATCCACGGGGCAGGGCGGCAGGCAGCGCGCGCAGCCGATACAGCGCGTCTCGTCGATCCACGCGACGCGCGCCGCACTCTCCACGCCGTTGGCAGGATTTAACGGCAGGAAATCCCGGCCGAGCAGCGCGCCCAGCGCCCGAATGGTCTCGCTGCCCCCGGGCGGGCATTGGTTGATCTGCGCCTCGCCGGCGGCGATCGCCGCAGCATAGGGCTGGCAGCCTGCGTAACCACAGCGCGTGCACTGCGTCTGCGGCAGCAAGGCCTCGATGCGCGCCACGGCGCAGTCAGGCGTACCCGCCATATCACTTGATTCGCATGCCGGGCGCCGCCCCGGCATCGGCGGACAGCGCGAAAATGTCCTTACCGCCGGGTCCGGCCGCGAGCATCATGCCTTGCGAGGTGCCGAAGCGCATCTTGCGCGGCTCCAGGTTGGCGACCACCACGATCAATCGGCCGACCAGGTTCGCAGGGTCGTAGGCGGCGCGAATTCCGGCGACGATCTCGCGCTCGCCCAAATCGCCCACGTCGACGCGCAGCTTCAGCAGTTTATCCGCCCCGGCAATCAGTTCGGCAGTCAGCACCTTGGCGACGCGCAGGTCGACACGCAGGAAATCGTCGATGGAAATCAAGTTGCCCTCCACGGCGATGGCGGCAGCAAGCGTCGCCGCATCGGCGGCCGCAGGTTCCGGCTCGATCAGGCGCGCCACGGCTTTCGGGTCCAGCCGGGTTGCGAGCGGCTCGTACGGCTGGATCGAGGTGCCGAGCAGCGGCGTCGCGGCGCTCTGCCAACTCCACGCCGGCTCCTGGAAGAAACGCTGCACCTTGAGCGCCATATCCGGCAAAACCGGCTGAAGATAGATCATCAATGTGCGGAACAGATTCAAGCCCTGCGTGCAGACTCCCTGCACCTCCGCCGCGCTGCCCGCCTGCTTGGCGAGCGCCCAGGGCTTGCGTAGATCGACGTATTGATTGGCCCGATCGCATAGCGCCATAACTTCGCGCATCGCGGCCGCAGTGTCGCGGGTCTCGTAGGCCATGGAAATCGACTCGCCCGCCGCGACAAAGGCCGCGAACAATTCGGGCTCCGGCAGCTGGCCTGCCAGCGTGCCGCCTGAGTTCTTGGTAATGAACCCTGCGCAGCGGCTGGCGATGTTCACCAGCTTGCCGACTATGTCGGAATTCAGGCGGGTTGCGAATTCGTCCAGGTTCATGTCCAGGTCGTCGATATTCGGCGCAAGCTTGGCGGCGAAGTAGTAGCGCAGATATTCCGGCTTGAAATTATCCAGATAGCGCCGCGCGGTGATGAAGGTGCCGCGCGACTTCGACATCTTCTGGCCGTTGATGGTCACGAAGCCATGGACATGCACGCCGGTGGGGCGGCGCATGCCGGACGCCTCGAGAACCGCGGGCCAGAACAGGGTGTGGAAGTACAAAATGTCCTTGCCGATGAAATGATGCAGCTCGGCCTTGGAGTCCGGCGCGAGGAAATCGTCGAATTTCAATCCGGTACGCGCGCACAGCTGAGTCAGGCTGGCCAGATAACCGATCGGAGCGTCGAACCAAACGTAGAAATACTTGCCCGGGGCGTCGGGAATCTCGAAGCCGAAATACGGCGAGTCGCGCGAAATGTCCCAGTCCCTCAAGCCCTGCGAGAACCACTCCTCGAGCTTGCGCGCGACGCTGTGCTGCACTGCGCCGCCCTTTACCCAGCGGGCCAAGGATTGCTCGAACGCGCTCAGGCGAAAGAAGTAATGCTCGGACTCCCGCTCCACCGGCACGGTGCCGCTGATCACGGAGATCGGATTCTTCAGCTCCGCGGGTGTGTAGGTGGCGCCGCAATTCTCGCAGGAATCGCCGTACTGATCAGCAGTGCCGCACACCGGGCATGTGCCTTTGACGTAGCGGTCCGGCAGGAACATCTTGGCCGTGTCGTCATAGGCTTGGCGCACGATGCGCCGGTCGATGAAGCCGGCGTCCCGCGCGGTTCGATACATGCGATCGCAGAGCGCCTTGTTTTCCGGCGAGTGGGTCGAGCCGTAGTTGTCGAAGCCGATCAGCATGTCCGCCAAGTCGCGCCGGTGCTCGGCATGGATCCTCTCGATCAAGGCCTCCGGAGTGATGCCTTCCGACTGCGCCTTGAGCATGACCGGCGTGCCATGGGTGTCGTCCGCGCACACGTAGTAGCATTCGTGGCCGCGCAGCTTCTGGAAGCGCACCCAGATGTCGGTCTGCACAGCCTCGAACAAGTACCCGAGATGGATGGAGGCGTTGGCGTAGGGAAGGGCGCTGGTGACGAGAATTCGGCGGCGATGAGTCATGCCAAATTATGCCACGGCCTTGAGGCGCGGTGGGCGAGGCGAGGCTCGCGCTCAGGCTTCGTTGCGATACTGCTCGAACTTGGACTTGTTGATCGCCTTCTTGAAGGC
>Ga0302320_10022302_pt1 | contig 12513 bp, 13 predicted proteins | sample Bog_T0_3_FD_202130 | JGI IMG/M metagenome (GOLD analysis project Ga0302320, IMG submission 202130) | Peat permafrost microbial communities from Stordalen Mire near Abisko, Sweden - Bog_T0_3 | ecosystem: Environmental > Terrestrial > Soil > Wetlands > Peat | place: Sweden: Abisko, Stordalen Mire...
CCACCTGGCACAGAACCGGGTCGCCGATAGCCGTGGTTTTCGATGAAATATGCGGCTCGGCGACCGTGCACTGAATCAGGGAGCCGGCCGGAATAAGATGCTCGCCGCTGTCCGCAAGCAGCGGAGCGGCGAATAGAAGCGACAACAGAGCAAGAGACGTGCTCTTCATGAGAGTCCTCCTGGTTGGCTCTCGTGAGAGCCGTTATTTTTGTACCTTGAAGCGCGGCGGTGCGCTCGCTGACGAGAACGTGAACAATGGGAAGGAACCGGTTTCAGGGGATTAGTTGCGCAATTTTCAAAAAATATCGCGAAAGTTCTCAGCGGGCGGTCCTGAAACGGGCCGGAAGGTGACCCGGAAGTTGTAAATCAACGACTATTTTGGCTGGATTACCGAACCGAGCGACTTGGGCCCATGACCGAACCGGCCGCGCAGCCAGCGGTTGGCGGGCTCGGAGTAGAAGCGGCCCACGACCTCGCCCAGGATGCCCGACGCCATAATGGCATCAACAAACAGCAGCGGGACGAGGCGCAGCGGCTTGCCCGCTCTCACAAACAGATCGAAGCAGGCAAAAACAACAAACATGTGCGTGAGGTAAACCTCATAGCTGCGCCGGCCATATGCCAGCAAAGGTCGAAAGATCCAATGGGCCTGCCAGCGGGATTGGCTTGAAGCGGCGATCACCATGCATGCGCCCAAGGCGAGAATCGTCATGCCCAGGCCCGTCTTCTCAAGGCCCAGCCTCCGCATCTGTGGCTCACAAACCAGGCAAAACACCATCAGTGCCGAGCCTGCGCCGAGGCAGATCAACACTGCCTTGTGAGAAATCGGACGGCTAGCCAGGAGCAGAGCCGTGAGGCAGCCAAGCGCGATAGCGTCCATACCGCCGAGATACGAATACTCCTGCCAAACGGGGTTTCCTCCGGTGAAGAGAGTGCGCGCAAAGGGCCCCAGCGCGACGAACAAGCCGAGCAGCAGCACCAGACCTTTGCCTCGGCCCAATAACCAGCAAGCGAGCGGGAAGACGAGGTAGAAAACCTCCTCGACGCCCAGTGACCACAGGATGTCCCAATTTGCCGGCAGATACCCTTTGCTTGCTTCGAGCAATCCAACGTGCAGCGTGAGCGCAGCAAAAAGTGCGCCGCCGAGGCCTCCCACCTTTGCCGAAACAATGTAGTCCCTGGCACGCAGCGCATGCAGCAGGCTGAGAACGGCCAGCAGCGTCAGCAGCAACGGCGCAATCCGCGCGAAGCGCATGAGATAGAAGTCGCGCAGCCGAACGGCTCCGACCGTTCCCCAACGCTTGATGGTTGTCGAAGTAATCAGAAATCCTGACACGGCAAAAAAGATCTGTACTCCTGCCTGGCCTTGCCAGACGAGCGAGGTCACAAACTGCGGCGCCAGCCCTTTCGTATACGGCACATGACCGCCCAGCAGCCGCATGTTGATGTGGTTCATCAGGACGTAAAAGATGGCCAGGGCGCGCAAGCAATCCACGCCGTCGATTCTCGTCCAACTGCGTGCCGTGTTCGTGACCCCGATTTCATCCATAGGCTATTGTGCCGCACCGGCGCGGACCCATGGAGGTCAAATTGCGATGAACGTTTTTGACCGCGGATGCGAATTCTCTTGACACAAAACCATTCACTTGTTTACTCTATGCCTGTAGCAAAAAGGCCTATGACAAATCCAACTGCTCGCGATCTTTTTCCCGGCGCACTCGAGATGATGATTCTCGAGTCGCTCCGCCGCCAGCCGGCGCACGGCTATGCTCTCGTCCAACACATTCAGATGCGCTCCAGGAACCTGCTTCAGGTCGAAGAGGGTTCGCTCTATCCGGCGCTGCAGCGGCTGCTGAAAGCCAAGCTGGTCAAGGCGGAGTGGGGCGTTTCCGCGACCAATCGCAAGGTGAGAACCTACCAGATCACCGCCGCCGGCCTTCGCCATCTCGAGCGCGAAATTTCCAGCTTTGAACGCATGTTTGAAGGCATCGCCCTGGTCCTCAATCCAGGCGACGCTGCAACGAACTGACGGGGGTCAGTTCCCCAGGAGGTTCCCATGGGCTTGATTCCGAGCTTCTTCCGTCGCCGCAAAATTTACGACGAACTCTCTGAAGAAATGCGCCTTCACCTTGAAGAGCGCGCGGACCAGTTGATGGCGGAGGGAATGAGCCGCGGCCAGGCTGAACAGGAAGCCCGTCGCGCCTTCGGCAATCGCACAGTTATCGAGGAACGCAGCCGTGAAGTCTGGCAATGGCCCACGCTGGAATCGATCTGGGCCGACCTGCGCCTCGCTGTGCGCCAGTTGCGCCGCTCTCCTGGATTCACCATTGCCGCCGTGCTGACGCTTGCTCTGGCCATCGGCGCAAACGCCGTCGTCTTCGGCGTATTGAACGCGCTGATCCTGCGCCCTTTGAACGTGCCGAACGCGGAAAGCCTCTATACAGTTGAGCGCGGAGTCTTCAAGGATCAAAGCACTTCGTATCCCGACTATCTCGATCTGCGCGATCGCAACCGCACGTTTGACGGTCTGACCGCCTACATCCTTACCGAGGTTGGTCTCGATACAGGCAAGAACCCGTCACAGAACTGGGGCTATGAGGTCACGGGCAACTACTTCGACGCCATGCAGATTCAGCCCTATCTCGGCCGCTTCTTCCACGTCGCCGATGAACACGGACCCAACAGCGCGCCTTACCTGGTACTGACCTACGCCTATTGGCACAGCCATTTTCAGGACGATCGCAGCGTGGTCGGCCGCGTGGTCCAGGTCAACAAGCATCCCTTCACCATCCTCGGCGTCGCGCCGCCGGAGTTCAACGGAACCCTGCTGTTTTTCTATCCCGACTTCTTTGTGCCGATGGTCGATCAGGAACTGACGGAGGGGCCCAGCGTCCTCAACGATCGCAGCCAACGCGACATTTTCATGGTCTTGGGCCATGTGAAGCCGGGCGTCACCCCGGCGCAGGCAATCGGCGACCTGAACTCGGTCGGCGCGTATCTCGAAAAAACCTATCCCAAGGACGACGCCAATATGACCTATTCGCTGGCGCGTCCCGGCCTTGCCGGCGACATGCTCGGGCCCGGGGTCAAGGGCTTCCTCACCGGCATGATGCTGCTCTCGGGGTTGATCCTGCTGGCCGCGTGCGCCAACCTTGGCGGCCTGTTTGCCGCGCGCGCTGCCGACCGCTCCCGCGAAGTCGCGCTCCGCCTCGCGCTCGGCTCAAGCCGCAAGCGAATTCTGCGCGGAGTCTTTACCGAGGCGCTGTTGATCTCAATCGTGGGAGGCGCGGTTGGCCTCCTGGGTAGCGTCGCGCTCTTGCGCCAGTTGAGTGTGTGGCAGCCCATTCCCGAGTATCCCATGCATGTCGCGGTCAACCCGGACGGCCATGTTTACCTGGCCGCTCTGCTCCTCGCTCTCGCCAGCGGATTTCTGTTCGGCGCTGTGCCGGTCAGGCAGGTTCTCCGCACCAATCCTTATGAAGTCGTGAAGGCGGGATCGACCGGTATTCTTGCGGGCAACGGCGGGCGGCGCATAACGGTTCGCGATGTTCTGCTGGTGGTGCAGATCGCCCTCTGCGCCGTGCTGGTCACTTCATCGCTAGTGGCCGTGCGAGGCCTCGAGCGCTCCATGCACAGCAAATTCGGATTCGATCCGCACAACGCGATGCTGGTCGATACAACTCTCAGCATGGCCGGCTACACCGGAGACCGCGTGCAGGCAATGCAAAGGCGCATGATCGATGCGCTCCAAACAATTCCCGGCGTAAAGTCGGTCGGATTCGTGAGTCAAATTCCGCTCGGCGGCGGCGGGTCGACTGAGGACGTTTTCACCGACCAGACAACCGACTTGAAAACAAAGAATGCCGCGGCCAACACGGTAGTGTTCGAGATATCTCCCGACTACTTTCATGCGGCCAGCACATCGTTGCTCGCCGGCAGAAGCTTCTCCTGGGCTGACGATAAAAACTCGCCGCCCGTGGCTGTGGTGAACGAGGTGTTTGCGCGCCGCATCTTCGGCTCGGTCCCCAACGCGCTCGGCAAATTCTACAAAACGGAAGATGGAACGCGTGTCCAAGTGGTTGGAGTCGCCGAAGACGGAAAATACTATCAACTCACGGAAGATCTGCGCCCGGCCATGTTCCTCCCCTTCCTGCAAAAGCCCACCGGGATGACCACCCTCGTGGTCCGCTCGGAACGCGACCCGCAACAACTGGCGTCAGAGATCAGGAGCACGCTGCGTGGCCTCGATGACAGCCTGCCGCTCAATATCCAAACCTGGACGCAGGGCCTCGACATCGCGCTGTTTCCCTCCCATATAGCCACTGTCTCGCTCGGGGTGCTGGGCTGTATGGGCGCGATGCTGGCGCTCACCGGCATCTTTGGCATGGCCGCCTATTCGGTCAGCAAGCGCCTCCGCGAGTTGGGCATTCGCATCGCACTAGGCGCGCAGCGCGGCGAAGTGCTGCAAGCGGCCCTGGGGCGTCCATTGAAGTTGCTCGCGCTCGGCTCGGTCGCGGGATTGCTGCTCGGGATCCTCGCCAGCCGCGTGCTCGCGTACATCGTGTACGAAGCAAGTCCCCGCGACCCGCTTGTGCTCGGCGGCGTAGTGCTGGCGATGCTCCTGCTGGGCCTCGTAGCCACGTGGATCCCAGCGCAACGTGCGCTGTCGGTCAATCCGCTGCTCCTGCTGCGCGAGGATTGAGCACGCCCCTCGACGAGCGGATTTCCTCGCGCAACTCGTCCCAAAAGCGACGATCTTTACAGCTATACAGCGCGCACCCTCCGAAACCGGTCGAAAATGTGCAGGAATATGAACAAATGCTGTAGATTGCAGAATCCAGAGTGTGCAGGTCCAGCTCGAAGAATCCGGAGGGAGCAGGGGCCGGGTACCCACAAGGTGGGTCGAGCCCCCTTGAGATTTGGCGAGTGTACGGGGCCTTCAGGCACGGGTCTTTGCACTTTACCAGGAACGTAAAAACTGGTTCGGGAGGGCAAGAATTGTCACGGCAGGACTTCAACTTCCGCCTTGCCTGCGATATGACCGGAATCCTGGGGATCGCAGATTTCCAGGATGATCTACACCAGTGAAACCGCAGCGGACCACCTATGATTGATGTACTCGTATGGGCACACCTTCAGAAGCAGTTCCACGCGGACCGGAATACCGGCTGTTCGATGCCGGTGCCGTAGGAACAGCGGCATTCATTTGTTGCCCTCTTGCTGGCGCCATTCTCATTGCAGTCAACTACGGCAGGCTCGGAAAAGCCAGCAAAGGCGTTCTCGCCGTCATACTCGGGTTCATTGCTACCGCGCTGAACATCCTGGTCAAGTGGATTTGGAATACTTCGTCGGGTTCGTTGGACCGGTTGGAATATGACGCATTTGAGATCCTGTTCTTAGTCTTTGCGTGGCTCTGTACGTGGGAGATCGCAAAGAAGGTGCAGGGCAAGGCTGTTGAAGAGCACACTGCGCGAGGCGGCCAGCTCGGCTCCAGATGGACGGCCGCTTGGGTCGGGATCGGGACCCTGACGGCTTTGGTCGTCGCGGCTGGCGCTGTTGTTTCCGTATATCAGTATCGCAAAATCGTGATCGTTGGAACCAGGGACCAGGTGATCTACTCCGGCCTGGCCACTAAAGCCAATGCCACGGCTCTCGGCAACGCGCTCAAGAGCAATGACTACCTCCAGGACCGCGGGTCGTCCGTTCTACTCAATAAGGGATTCGGCAGCACAACCCTCTCGTTCGTAGTCCAGGACGGTGTCTGGAACCAGAACGGAATTCTCTCTGGCTTTGAGGAGCTCGCCCGGGAAGCTGCACCGACCGTGGGTGGCCTGCCGATCCAGGTCCACCTGGTAGACAGCAGGCTGAACGTGGAAGCCACATCGACGGTGGGCGAGGTTGGTTTCGACGGCAGCGACGGGGTCTATTACGAGGGCTCGGCAACCGAGGCCGAGGCGCAGGCACTCGGCCAACGGTTCAAATCGATGGGCTTCTTTCGGGGTAAGGGGGCCAACGTGTTTTTGATCAGGCACGATGACGACGGCACGACTCTCGCCTTCGTCACAGTCGGCGAGGCTTGGAACGATCCCGGCAAGGTCAGCAGTATCTAAGCCATCGTGCGTGAAGTTGCCCCCACGGTGGGCGGTTTGCCGATTGAATTGCACCTCGTGGACACACATCTGGAGCTAGAGAAGGATGAGCTAATCCAGTAGGGGACCCAGACAGGTGACAGGGATTTTTGCTGGGTAAAAAGCCATCCGAGATTTCTGTCAACTCGAAAATAACTGCTCAGCGCTAGGCCGGCCCATCGCCTTACGCTCGAAATCAGCCCTGATCCCTGACCCCAGACCCCTGATCCCTGCCTTGGCATACAGCCATACAGCGGCTGTACGTCGAAAATATGCGGGAATATGCGGGAATATCGCAAAAAAGCACAAAATGTGAAGGAATATTCAAAAATATTCAAAAATATTCGGCCCAATCGCGATAGCAAGCAGCATCGCCGGACTCCAGTCCTGCGTCCAAACAAGCTCGAAAACAGCCCGCACTGATCCCTGTCCCTGACAACTAACCACTAAACCCTAACCACTAACCACTGCTTTTGCAGATTAATTCCACATTTCTGCGCACAATAGAAGAAGCGAGTGCAAAAAACACTCCGAACGGAGAAAATCAAATGACCACTGCAACAAAATCAACGCGAAGCAAGCACAAGCCAGCCCAGAACAACGAAGCCGTCGCACGGTGTTTCGCCGCCTGGCAGCGCACCATGCGACAGGAAATAGCCAGAGACCAAGCAGAGTTCTACGCGAAAGAAGCAGCCAACGAGGTCTACTGCGAAACCCTCCCTCCGCTCACTGGCCATCGGAATATCTCTGACTTCATTGCCTGCGTTACCTACGCCATGGCCAACGGCTTCATTGCCGAGAAGAAAGCCTGCAAACTCCTCTACGCCGCACAGGTCGCCATCTGCGTCCTCGGTCGCGAACCAAAGAGCCAGCCGCCCGCCGCTGCATGACCCCCTCCCCCCCTGTTTTGGCTGTGCGAGCCAAGGTCAGAGGAGGTCAACTCGCATAAGTATTTTTATAATCAACAAGTTGCGCAAGAAATCCTCTCTCGGGCCCCTTCCATGAATCTCACAATGCGATAAAACTAGCAATATTCTTCCCCATTTCCCCTCATCGCATCCTTGCTTTCCGCACCAAACCCGTCCTTTCAAGCCCCAAAAATGCAGTACCCTCATAACTATGGAATTCAAAGTAAGCGAGCTCGAGCGGGAACCGATTGATTACGACTTGGAACTGGCTCCGGGCGAAATCGATTTCGGCCAGGAGGCCGAGCAGGTCGGGCAGTTGGCTGCCGAAGGCCAGGCCGAGGTGCTCCACGAGCACCGCGGGCCGAAGGACATCGTGGCCGACATTCGGCTGAAAGGCCAGTTTTCCGGGAAGTTTCAGGTTCCCTGCGCACGCTGCGTTGAGCCGGTCGAGATTCCGCTGGCTGCCGAATACGACCTGATCTTCCGGCCCGCGGGAGCCGATTCCGATGCGCCCGAACGGTCGATTACTGCGCCGGAAACGGAAATCGGGTATTATTTAAAGGACAGTCTGTTGCTTGAAGATGTGCTGCGCGAACAGGTGCTTTTGTCCCTGCCGGTCAGGACGCTGTGCAAGCCGGACTGCAAAGGACTTTGTCCACGCTGCGGTGAGAATCGCAACAGTCAAGCGTGTACCTGCGAAGTGGGTCCAAGCGACCCCCGCTGGGAAGCGCTGGCTGGGCTCCGCGACCGGATCAAGTTAGAGAAATGACCCCCAGAGATTGAGGGTGTGCCGCGCGCGCCGAAAGGCAGCTGAAAGGCTGCTTGCGGCCTGAAGCTAAAGAGGTTTGGGCGCTAGCGGGACACGAAAGGAATTGCATCATGCCTAATCCGAAACGGCGCCACTCAACGCGCCGCACTGCATTGCGCCGCTCTCACGACTTCCTGACGGCTACGGGAACTTCCGAGTGCCCCAACTGCCACGAAAAGAAGCTCCCTCACCAGGCCTGTCCCAAGTGCGGCGTCTACAAGGGCCGCCAGGTTCTGGACATCAAGGAAGCAGCCAAGTAAACTTCAGGCCCCATGCTCATTGACATTGCGCTAGACGCCGTCGGTTCCGACAAAGCTCCAGAGCCGGAGATTCGGGGAGCGATCCTCGCCTGCAGGGCCTTGCCCGTGCGGGTCCATCTCATCGGTCCGGAACCCGAGTTGCGCGACCTGCTCGATGAACACCTGGACAACGAAGATCTGCCCATCGTGATCCACCATGCCTCGGAACGCATCGGCATGGAGGAGAAGGCTGCGAGCGCTGTCCGGTCGAAGCGCGACAGCTCCATGCGGGTGGGGCTCAAGCTGGTGCGCGAGGGCAAGGCCGCCGGCTTTGTGACCGCCGGCAACACCGGCGCGGCCATGGCCACCGCCAAGATGGTTCTGGGCGCGTTGCCCGGCGTCGACCGGCCTGCGCTGGCGACGCCCATGCCCAGTTCCACGGGCAATCCCTGCGTGCTGCTCGATGTCGGTGCAAACGTGGATTGCAAGGCCTACAATCTGGAGCAATTTGCCGTGATGGGCGAGATGTACGCCCGCACCGTGCTGAAAATCGCTAAGCCGCGCGTGGGGCTGCTCTCGATTGGCGAAGAAGAAACCAAGGGCAACGATCTGACCCGCGAGGCCTTTCCGCTCCTAAAGGCGCTGCCGCTCAAGTTCATTGGCAATGTCGAGGGCCGGGACATTTTCAGCGGCCAGGCCGACGTGATTGTCTGCGACGGCTTTGTGGGCAACGTGGCGCTCAAGACCAGCGAGGGGGTGGGCCGGTTTGTCCGCGACGTCCTCCGCGAGTCCCTCACCCGCACAGTGACCGCCCAGGTGGGTGCCCTCTTATCGCGGCGCGCCTTCAACGACTTCCGCCGCCGCCTCGACTACCGGGAATATGGCGGTGCGCCGCTCCTGGGGGTACGGGGGGTATGCATTATTGGCCACGGCTCCTCGAACGACGTCGCGATCTTTAACGGCATCCGCGTGGCCCACGAGTTCGCCAAGGCTGGCTTCAACGAGCTGATCGAGGCCGAGTTCGCAGACCGTCCAAAGCGCGGACCGGCGGTTCGCGAGGCCAGCGCGGAACCAGGGCCCGACGCGATCATTCAATGATCGGGACTCAGAAAATCGGGAGACCGCACAGGGATGAGTGAAGTGAGCAGCAATCCTCTCCCGTTCGACGCGAGCATTGTCGCCTGCCCAGTTTGCCATGGCGACCTGCGCCTTGAAGCGGATCGGCTGATTTGCGCAGGCTGTGGCCGCGCCTATCCGATTGTGGATGGGATTCCTGTGTTGATCGCCGATAGAGCGAAACTTCAGCAGAATCTATAAGATATATCTTCAGGTGGAGACGACGGCCAGCGATGGAAAGGCAATCGCATAGAGTTCCGTATCGAAGGTCAGCAGGGTATGGCCAAAGGCCACGGCATGCCCGCCAATCAGAAAATCAGTGAGGATGCGGCGAGGAAAAGTGCCGCCTGCCGATTGCCTGCGTTGCACATAGACCTTGTACGCGCGTCCGGCCTCACGCCAGATCTTCTCATCGAGCGTCCAGTTGATCAGGATGCCGGTGTCTCGGAAAAACTCATTCAGCTGCGTCTCGTTCCTGCTCGGATCCCCCATCAATTCGGCGTAGACAGGCGCGGAGACGACGAGGTTCCCCTTGCTTTTTGCTTCAGCGAGCATGTTGGCCGCAACCTGGTTCAAGGGATCGGTTGTCCACCAAAGCGCGACGATAATGTTTGAATCAATCGATGTCGTCATGGCCGTGCATCTCATGGAAGAACGCGACAAAGGCCTCCCGGCCACTGCCGGCAATGGGAAAACCGGTTCCTATACCGCGCCACTTTTCGAAAACATTCTCAACCGCGTCGCGCACGATGCGATATCCGCCCTCCTGCGGCTCAAAACGCAGCTTGTCCCCGGCTTTGACGCCCAGGGCCCTGCGTACGCCGGCAGGGACGGTTATTTGTCCCCTGCTGGTGATCTTGGCGCGCGCAACTCGCGCTGCTGCTGATGTGGCAGGCATTGCAGGTGGCTCCTTGCTTTGCTGGCATGCGTTGAAGCTTGTATGTTTCTCAGGCTACAGAACTCAAGCACCGGTGTCTAGATGGATTCTGTGGTAGCGCGCAGTGACCTTCTGCCGGGAAGTCCATAGCCGGCCAGAAGCACCAGAAGAATGTAGACGATCTGCATCGAGGTGCGCAGTGGAATCCCCGGCATGTGCAGGCCATTGACCGTTTTTCCCGCCGCATAGATGTTAGCGGGGAAGATGGCAACCATCATGATTGCGATCCAGAAGGCGGCGGGACGGCGAAGGGTCGGGAAGAAAAGGGCGATGGCTCCGGCGATTTCCAGCAGCCCGGTGAGAAGCACCAGAAAGGGCCGCGCAGGGAATGCGGGAGGAATGATGCCGGCGGTCGCGTTGATGCGAAGCAAGTGCAGAAGGACGCCGGAGGCGAGCAGGGGAAGCGCGGCCAGAATGCGCAGGAGGAGCTGAAAAACTCCGAAACTTGCATAGGTTCCGCGTCCTATGGCGAAAAAGGCGCCAATTGTGACGACGAGCAGCAGGATTGGGATCGCGTAATTCAAGCGGAGACTGGCTCCCTTTATCGCCGAACGTAGAACGGGTAGACGATCATCATGGCAAGGCCGATCGCAGTGGCCAGCGCCAGCGCGACGAGCGAGTAGATGAGAACGAGATTGGGTCCCGGCGAGGGGGCGTCGTCTTGGTCCTGATCGGCCGGTGGACGCTTCGCATCACTCATATTTCAGCGCCTCCACCGGGTTCATCTGTGCGGCGCGCGTCGCGGGCACGGTGCCGAAAATCACTCCCACCCCGGTGGCTGCGGCCAAGGCAATGATGACGGACAAGGGAGAGATGGGCAGGTCGTAGTCAGTGAAAGTGCGGATCGAGATCGGCAGCGCCAAGCCCACAATCGTGCCGACAATGCCGCCGGTCAGCGAGATAATGACAGCCTCGGCAAGAAACTGGAGCTTGATTTCGCGGTAGGTCGCGCCGAGGGCCTTGCGAATGCCGATCTCGCGGACCCGGGCACGCACGTTGGCCAGCATGATGTTCATGATTCCGATGCCGCCCACCGCCAGGGTAACCGCGGCCACCAGCACAAGGACGGCTGTGAGTGCACTGGCAATTTCGCCGGCGATGGTCAACATTTCTTTCATCGTCTGCGTCTTGTACACAGAGTTCATCCTGTGTCGCGACTGAACGATCCGCTTGATTTCCTTCGCGGCGTCGGGTACTTCATCCATGCTGCGCATGGAGAAATAAATCTGGTTCACGCGCTCCGTTCCGGTGAAGTAGCGCGCCACCGAATAGGGAATCAGGATGGTCTGGTCGGCGATCTCGGACTCTCCAAAATCATCGACGCTTTCCTTGAAGACCCCGACGATGGTGAAGGGGATGCCGCTGATTTCGAAAGTCTGGCCGACCGCCGAGTCGTCGCTGCCGAATCTTTCTTTGGCGAATAATTCAGTGACCACGGCACATTTGATGTGCGACAAGTCGTCGGTTTCGTCGAGAAAGCGGCCGTTGGGCACCAGCAGGTTGCGGATCTGCTGGTATTCCGGGCTGACGCCGAGCACCAGGGTGTCTTTGACCACCCCACCCCCGAAACTGATGCGTTCGTGCATCGTCAGCACCGGCGATGAGTACATGACGCCAGGCAATTGCGCCCGTACGGCCTTTTCATCGGCGCGTGTGAGGAAGTCGTTGTAGCGAACGCGTTCCGCCGCTGTGGAGCCGCCCCCGTCGTACTCCAACTCAACCGAGTTGGTCTCGATTTTCTGAAGTTCTTCGATGACGTAGTGTCTGCCGGTCATGCCAATAGTGACGACCAAGATAACCGAGGCGGTTCCGATCACCATGCCGAGGGCGGTGAGGGCAAAACGGGTCTTGCTGGCGCGAAAGCTGTCCATGGCCAGCCTGAGAATCTCGCTCAGCACCATGGTGCGGCGGGCGCTCAGCAGCGTCTTTTGGAACGAGATTTGGCGGGCCTGATCAGTCGGGTTCATTTAGAGTCTATCCACATGATGCGCCAGCGCGCCGCTTGGGTTCCAGAATCGGCGCATGTTTCTCGCTGTAAATAGATTATGCGCTGAGTCCAGCCCCTCGCCTTTATGGCTTTGGCGCTTCAGTTTGCGTGCATTTCAGCGAGTTGTTGCGCTCCCACTTGGTCACGGTTACGGGAGCGCCCTGCATGCATGCGGTTACGCCGTCGTAAGGCGTGCCGGTGAAATTGATTCCACTACCAATTGCGGGCAGGGGTTCTTTCACCATGATGTTATAGAGCTTGCCGCTCCTGATGTCTTTCAATACCAGGCAGCGGTTCTCGACGCCCGGTTGCACACAGCCTTGGGCATGGATCTCTGTGGCTTCCGGCGCGGGACCTGCACCTGCAGTTGCTGCGCTTGCGGCCAGGGCG
>Ga0302320_10022305_pt1 | contig 12513 bp, 10 predicted proteins | sample Bog_T0_3_FD_202130 | JGI IMG/M metagenome (GOLD analysis project Ga0302320, IMG submission 202130) | Peat permafrost microbial communities from Stordalen Mire near Abisko, Sweden - Bog_T0_3 | ecosystem: Environmental > Terrestrial > Soil > Wetlands > Peat | place: Sweden: Abisko, Stordalen Mire...
CAGCATAGGGGTAAATGCGGGAAGGCGAGGAATGCGTACGGCCTAGCCGATGCTCACGCGTCTTGTGAGCTTCAAGTCCTGTCTTGTTTAGAAAGGGGCAACGCATGAGCAGGGCGATCTTGTTCAACCTGATTCAAGTTTTGGTGGTCATGGCCTTCGCGCCGCTGGCCTCCGGCGTGCTTTCACGGATGAAAGAAATCGTTCAATCCAAACGCGGGCCGAGCATTTTTCAGCCGTATCGGGATTTGTGGAAATTATTCCATAAGGACGAAATCGTTTCGGAAGACAGTTCGTGGATTTTTCGCTTCACGCCTTACATCGTTTTTGTCACGCCGATTTTCGTCGCGACGTTGATTCCGGTCCTGACGAATTATCCGCTCTTCTTTGCGTTCATGGGCGACATGATCGGCGCCGGATTCGTGCTGGCGCTGGGCGGGTTCTTCGCCACGCTCGCGGCGGTGGACACGGCCAATCCCTACGGCCCCATCGGCGCGAGCCGCACGCGAATGGTGGGATTCCTGGCTGAACCGGTGTTCATGATCGTATTTTTCACCGTGTCCTTCGTCGCCGGCTCAACGATTCCCTACATCGTCCAAGAAAAATGGGTGACCCCGCTGGCGAATTTCTTCACGCCGTCGCACGTGCTGCTGATGCTGGCCTTTCTCATGTTGATTCTGGCCGAAGGCGGGCGCATTCCGGTGGATAATCCGACGGGCCATTTTGAACTGGCGATGATCGATGAATCCAAGTCGCTCGAATATTCCGGACGCGGCTTCGCGCTGATGAAATGGGGCGGCCAGATGAAATTCTTTGTGCTCATGTGCGTTTTCCTCAACGTACTGGTGACACCGTGGGGACTCGCGGGCGGCCACACCCTCGGCGCGGTGCTGCTGGCCATTCCGTTCGTGCTGTTCAAAATTTTCTGCTTTTTGCTGGTGCTGGTGGTCATTGAATCGTCGCTGTCCAAACTGCGGCTCTTTCGCATCACGGAATTTTTGGGCGCAGCGTTCATCATTTCGGTAGCCGCGATGATTGCGCAGATATTTTTACCTTGAACGGAAAAGACCCAAATGAGCGAAACGACAAGTCAATTATTGGTTAACTTGAATGCGCTTGCCACCGGATTGTTTCTGCTCACGGCATTTGGCATCGTGGCGATGCGGCAGGCCAGAGGTTGTTTGAATCTGTTCATTATCCAATCGCTTCTGCTCGCCGCCTCCGCCGCGCTGCTGGGACTTCGTCATGAATCGTCGCATCTTTACGGCGTCGCCCTGGTCAACCTGATTAGCAAACCAATCATTGTTCCGTGGCTGTTGCGCCGGACGGCCTCTGCTGAAATTTACACACGCCGCGAAATTGATCAGGTCCTGAACATTCCGACCGCGTTGCTCATCGCGTTGGCTCTGACGATTTTGTCCTATTTCCTGGCACAACCAATATTGAACGCCGTCGCACCGGAATTTCGCGGCCCGAACGTGCCGATTGGCATCGCCGGATTGTTGCTTGGCGCATTCACGCTCACCGTACGGCGCGAGGCGTTGCCGCTACTCATCGGTTTGTTGGTGATGGAAAATGGCGCGTTTCTGGCCGGTATTTCCATCGCGCGCAATCTTCCGTTGCTCGTCGAACTCGCCATTGCCACGGACGGTTTGATTATTGTTTTCATCAGTGGCGTGCTGATTCGCGCCGTTGAAAAGCACGTCGGCACGACAGCGGTGGGTGAACTCGCGAGCTTGAAGGAAGCGGCTGCTGAACCGGCGGCGAAGGAGGCGAGCAAATGAGTGTCATAATTATTTTGCTCCTTCCGTTGATTGCCGCCGCGCTCGTTTGCATCCCGCTCAAAAAGTATTGGGCATCGGGCGTTACCGTCGTGTCCAGCGTAGCCATTCTGATTTTGGCCACGCGAATTACATTGCGAGTCGCGGCTGGCAACCCCGTTGTCTCAACCCTCATGTTCGGCCTGCAACAATGGATTGCGGTTGACGGCTTGAGCGCATTGATTCTGCTGCTGATTGCGTTTGTCGCAACCACCGCAGCAATTTACTCCGTCGGTTACATGGCGCATGAAAATTTGAAGCCATCGAAGCTCCGGCTCTATTATGCGAATTACAATCTCTTTGTTTTTTCCATGCTGGCCATTCCGGTTCTCGCCGATCCGACGCTGGTTTGGATTGTCGTCGAACTGACGACGCTGTGTTCAGCGCTGCTCGTTTCTTTTCAAAATACACGTGAGGCGTTAGAAGCGGCTTGGAAGTACGTCGTGCTTTCGCTCATGGGTGCGGGTATGGCGCTGTTCGGCTTTCTGGTGTTATTCGCCGCGATGCAGGCGTCGGGCAGCAACGGTGTTTACACTTGGGATGGGCTGATTGTCGCCGCGCCTACCATGCCGCCAGTTTTGTTGCAAACGGCGTTTTTGTTAATTTTGATAGGTCTTGGAACGAAAGTCGGTCTCGTCCCCATGCACACCTGGCTGCCGGACGCGCACAGTCAAGCTCCCACGCCGGTGTGTGCGCTGCTTTCCGGCATTGAAACCTCCGCGATACTTTACGTGATTTTGCGGATGTTCCCGATAATGCACGCCTCGCCCCATTCCCATGCCGAAACGTGGGCGCTGGTTCTCGGCCTTATTTCGGTTGGCACCGCCGCGTTTTTGCTGCTGCAAGTGCGTGACTATAAACGAATGTTCGCCTTTTCCACCGTCGAGCACATGGGCATTATTTTAACGGCAGTGGGCCTCGGCGCATCAGTCGCCGGTTACAGCGCCATGCTACAAATCGTCAGCCATTCCGTCACAAAATCCTTTTGCTTCTTCGCCGCCGGAGCCGCGTTGATGGCGGTGGGAACGCGCGAAATAGCCGCCGTGCGCGGACTGATTCGCAAATCTCCGGCCGCCAGTGTCGGCCTCGTTTTGGGCGGACTGGCCATTTGCGGCGCACCACCGATGGCGGTTTTTTTAAGCGAATTTTCGATTCTGAAAGCCGGATTGATGCAAAAGCAATACGTGGCAACAGGTCTTCTCGCCATTTTCATCGTTATCGCATTTTTCGGAATCATGCTGCACATCAATCGGATGGTTTTTGGCGCACCCGAAAATATAAATGGCGAGTCGCCGGAGGAAAATCACTTAGAACCGCAAGCAGTTGAAAATTCCCACCTGCCGTTCAGTTGCCGGTTGGCGATGATTCTGGCCGCCGTGCCGGTACTGGTTCTCGGTGTTTACATTCCCAAACCGCTGGATGATTTACTGACACAAGCCGCAGCCGCCCTGACAAAATAAATCGCCATGAACCTCACCGAATTAAAAGAACAAATCAAACACCGCTGGCCTGACGCGCGGTGTGAGGTCGATGCGGCAAGTTCGACGTGCGAAGTCAACTGCAGCCGCGCCGCGCTGCCGGAATTGTGCGGGCGGCTTTTTCTCGGATGGAATTTCAGTTTCGCGAGCCTGATTGTCGAAGAAGGTGCAAGCGAGTGGCAATTACGTTACTGCTTTTATGGCGACCGCGAAGCCGGCTGGGTTCACGTCCTCGCCACCGCACCTCTCGCCGAAAAAACCTTTCCGAGCATCGTCAAATTTGTTCACGCGGCAGACTGGCACGAACGCGAAGCGGAGGATTTGTTTGGCCTGCTCTTTGAAGGCCATCCGCGTCTCGGGGATTTTATTTTGCACGACGACGCCTGGCAGGAAAACGTCGAGCCGATGCGCCGCCATTTCGACGCGCAGGCCGCGATGCTTCATCGCAAACCGGATGCCGATTGGCGGCCGCGTCGCATCGTTCAAGAGGCGGGCGCGTTTGTCATGCCCGTCGGCCCGAAATTTTCCGGCGTAACCGAGTCCGTTCATTTTCTGCTCGAAACCGTCGGAGAAGACGTCATTCGTTCCACGCCGCGCCTGTTTTACAAGTGGCGAGCAATAGAAAAACTCGCCGAAGGCAAAACGGCGGACGAAGTTTTATTGGTCGCGGAACGATTCGCGGCAACGACGGCTTTTGCCCATGGTCTCGCTTATTGCCAGGCCGTCGAAAGAATTTGCGGCGCAAAGATTCCGGCACGGGCAAAAATTCTTCGCGTTTTTTTGGCGGAACTGGAACGCTTGCGTCAACACGCCGGAGCCATTCAGGAAATCTGTGAGTCCACCGCGCTCGTTGTTGCCAACAGTCAGGCGGGAATTCTTGAGGAGGATTTGTTGCGCATTTCCGGTGAACTCACCGGCCATCGCTATTTATTTGGCTTGCTCGCGTTGGGCGGATTGCTGTGCGATTTGCCAAATGACGCTTGTCGCCGCGCGCTGGAAAAATCGCAACACACGTTGAAACAACTGAACGAACTCGAAAAGCGTTTGCGTGTTTCCAGCAGTTTTTTGGACCGCCTCGAAGAAGTGGGAATCGTCGCGCATCAAAACGCAATGGCCTATGGCTTGCTTGGACCTATTGCGCGCGCATCGGGACTCGTGCGCGATTTGCGAAAGGCGCAACCCTATTTGGGTTACGAAAATATCGAGTTCGATGTGCCCAGTGAGCAGGAAGGCGACGGATATGCACGATTGCGAATTTTGTTCGCCGAAGCGAAACAATCGGTTCGCATCATGGAACAAGCCGTTGCTGTATTGCAAAAAGGCGGCGTCCGGCAACCTCTTCTGTTGCGAGCTGGGGCAGCGTTGGGCTGGGTGGAAGCGCCGCGCGGCGGCACATTTCATTGGGTGCGCCTGAATGAAAGCGGACGGATCGCGCGCTATCGCGTCGTCACGCCATCGTTTGCCAACTGGCACGGCTTCCATCTCTCCGTCGAGAAATTCGCGTTTCAGGATTTTCCAATCATGCTCTCCACGTTCGATTTGTCCGTGGCTGAGAACGACCGATGAAACAAGAACAATCAAATTAAACTGAAAAACACATGAGCCAATGGGTCATCACCGGACTTCGCACGGGAATCAAAACTACCGTTTATCCACGGGGCGCGGAACGCGCCCCCGGTGTGACTCCCGGATTGCCTTGCGGTGGCGCCTTTGACGCAGCACCAGGCAAAGTGCTGGTGGATTGCTGTCCCACGCACGTGTTCAGCCAGATCAACGGCACAGTTTCGGCGGACACTCGCCGTTGCATTCATTGCTACCGCTGCGTTCGCGGCATCGAGCATCCTGCGGGTTGGGAGCAAACTTACGAATGGGCGACGGTCCGCTCACCAAGCGAATCGCCGAATGAATTTATCCCGGCGTTCAAACGATCCATTCACATTTGCGTCGTGGATGCGGGCGACTGCGGCGCGTGCCTGAACGAAGTCAAGCAGCTTAACAATCCCTATTACAACATGCACCGGCTGGGATTTTTCATTACACCTTCGCCTCGTCATGCCGACGTGCTGCTGGTCGTCGGGCCGGTGACGGATCACATGCGCGTCGCGCTGAAAAAGACGTACGACGCCATGCCAACGCCCAAACGGGTCGTTGCGGTTGGCGCGTGTGCGCTGACTGGCGGTGTGTTTTCCGAAAGCTTTGTTTGTGCCAAAGGGGTGGCCGACGTTTTGCCGGTGGACGTGGAGGTGCCGGGAAATCCGCCCCCGCCGCTGGCGATTTTGCATGGCTTGCTTCTGGCAGTTGGACGCAAACCGCCAGCATCGCTTGTTTCAACTTCATCGGAAATGGAAACCAATGCGGCGAACTTGTGATGGAAACGCAACTACTCATTTTCGCTTTTTTTGCGCTTTGCGGCGCAGGCATTTTGCTGTCGCTGACAACGCCAGGGTCGCGGCGAGGAAATGTCATGGTCTTGCTGGGTTGCCTCGCGGCAACTGCTTTGATTTTGGCGGGCGCGAATGCGTTGCTGGCTGGCGACACTTTCAGCCAACCGCTCTGGTCGCTGCCGGGATTGGCGACGCTCACACTAAAAGTTGACCCTCTTTCGGCCGTATTTCTTTTTGTCAGCGGCTTGGTGCTTTTCCCGGCTTCCATTTTTGCGGGTGGAGAATTGAACCGGGAGTCATGGCGTAGCAACGGATGCGCGTTCACCGTGCTGATGTTCGGACTGTATGCGTCCATCGTGTTGGTTTTCATCGCAGGCGATGCGGTGCTGTTTCTGCTGGCCTGGGAAGTCATGTCCATCCTTTGCTGGCTCCTCATCTTGTGGGGGGGCGACTTGGAAAACGACCGCGTCGGAGCGGGTTATCTATTGCTGGCAATGGGCGAAGCCGGAACCCTGGCGGCGGCGCTGGGTTTTCTCGTGCTCGGGGTCAATGCCGGTTCGCTGGATTTTACAGCAATGAAATCCAACGTAGCGGGATTGGGCGCGGGCGTGCGCTGGACGGTTTTTCTCCTTTCGTTTTTCGGTTTCGGCGTGAAGGCCGGTCTCGTCCCGGTGAATTTCTGGCTGCCACGCGCCTACACCGTTGCGCCGTGCGCGTTTGTCCCCGTGCTGGCGGGTGCGACTTTGAATCTCGGCCTCTACGGGATTTTGCGCGTGAATGCTGATCTCCTGCCGGCCACACAAGCCGGGCCAGGTTTGGTCGCGCTCGTCGTCGGAACGATTTCCGCGCTGCTTGGGATTCTTTATGCGACCACCAACAACGATCTTAAAACCATGCTCGCACACAGTTCCATTGAAAACGTCGGCATCATCGTCGCCGGTTTTGGCGCAGGAATGGTTTTTGTGGCGACGAATCATCCGGCGCTGGCTGCGATTGCGTTCGTCGCGGCGCTGTATCATTTAATCAACCACTCCCTTTACAAAACGCTCCTGTTTCTCGGCGTGGGCGCGGTGGAAAATCAAACCGGCACGCGCGACATGGATAAGCTCGGCGGTCTTATCAAATGGATGCCGTTGACCGCACTCTGTTTTCTAGTCGGCACGCTTTCCATCGCCGCACTGCCGCCGTTCAATGGTTTTGTCAGCGAATGGCTCACGCTGCAAACCATGTTGCGTTCGGTAGAATTATCTTCGACTGGAACGAAAATTATTTTTGCCTTGTGCGGCTCAGGACTTGCGCTTACGGCGGCCCTGGCAGTGACCTGTTTCACGAAGGTGTTTGCGATGAGCTTCTTGGGAATGCGCCGACTGGATAAAGAGCAAAAGGTGACTGAAGCCAAATCCGATACGCTCGCGCCAATGGCCATTCTCGCCGCGCTGTGTCTCGCATTCGGTGTGCTGCCGACGTATGTGATTCCTGTATTAGGCTCGGCCCTGAATCCGTTGGCTGGTGGGAGCGCCGCCGATGCGCTCGTGCCGCCGTTCTTCGCTGCAAATCCCGCGCACAACACTTTGCCGCCCGCGTTCGCGGACGATTTTCACAACTTGGGCGCTCAGGTCGGACAAGATGTTTTGCCCGGACGCGGACTGGTTGTGATGCATCGCGGCGGAACGGAAAATCCCGTCGTCTTTGCGATGTCCACTTCCTACATGCTCGTTGCACTGATTGTTTTGCTGCTGCTGACTTGGATCATCATTCGTTTGTGGCTGACGCGGAGCCTGAAATTAACGCGCTGCGAGCGTTGGGACGGTGGCGTGCGAAAATTGTTGCCGGAAATGACCTACACGGCGACGGGCTTTTCCAATCCGGTACGCGTGATTTTCGACGCGGTGTTCCGACCAACAACGGTGGAGGACACACGCGAGACTGTGGCCGAACATTTCCGCGCCGCCATCCGGCGCGAAAAAGAGCGTGTTCATCCAGTCGATAAGTTGGTTTTTCATCCGATCAAATCGGCGGCGTTATGGTTTGCTGGATTACTCGCGAAAATGCACCACGGACGATTCAATGCCTACGCCGCCTATGCGCTGTTAACGCTGCTGATTGTGTTGGTGGTGTTTCTGTTGTTCCAATCGCCGTAGTGGCGGTGAGAGAAATTTTATGAGCGTTGACGGATTGTTGCTCGAATTGATTTTTGCGCTGTGCGGGGCGGGCGCGCTGTTGGGAATTTTTATTCCCGACCGGCGCAATCCCTTGCTGCTGGCCTGGGTCGGTTCGCTGGCTTCACTGCTGACATTGTGGGTCAGCGGGAACGTGTTGTGGTCGGGGCAAGTGTTCCAAAGTGAACTCTGGACGATTCGCTCGTTGGGAACGCTGACAGTTTCACTCGACCGGCTCTCGGCGCTTTTTTTGTTTGTGGCGGCAATAATCGTTTTAGCCAGTTCCGTTTTTTCGGCGGACTACCTGAAACGGTATGCGGGACACTATAATCTCAGGGCACTCAATGCCTGGTATCTGCTACTGTTTGCTTCCATCGTCTTGATCCTGATTGCGAATGACGATCTGACGTTTTTACTGGCGTGGGAATTGATGTCAATCTTGAGCTACCTGCTCGTCAACTTCGAGCATGGTCGCCCTGAAACGAGCCGGGCAAGTTATCTCATGCTGGCGATCGGCGAAGCGGGATTCATGGCGGTCGTCTTGGTTTTCGTGTTCTTAGGCGTGAAAGCCGGTTCACTGGACTTTTCCGCAGTCAAAACGGCAGGCGCAAGTTTGGGTGGCGCTTCACGCTGGATAATTTTTCTGCTGACTTTCTTCGGCTTCGGCGTCAAGGGGGGTCTTGTGCCGGTTAATACCTGGCTGCCGCGCGCGCATCCCGCTGCGCCCGCAAATATATCGGCAATACTCTCCGGCACGATTTTGAATCTGGGACTTTACGGCATCATTCGCGTGAATCTTGATCTGATACCGGTCCACATGATAGGCGCGGGCATAGTCGTCCTCATCGTCGGAACGATTTCAGCATTGGTCGGAATTCTTTATGCGACGACGGAAAACGATCTCAAAGCCATGCTTGCCCACAGTTCCATCGAAAACATCGGAATTGTGGCTGCCGGTTTGGGCGCGGGAATAATTTTTACAAGTTACGGACAGCCGATGCTGGCGGGGATTGCTTTCATCGCCGCCTTTTATCACATGATCAACCATTCGGTGTATAAGGCGCTTCTGTTTCTCGGCGCGGGAACGGTGGACGACCGCGCCGGAACACGCGATTTGAACAAGCTCGGCGGACTGGTTCGCACGATGCCGTGGACGGCGGGAACTTTTTTGGTTGGCGCGCTGGCAATTTCAGCGATGCCGCCATTTAGCGGCTTCGTCAGCGAATGGCTCACGTTGCAAACCATGTTGCGCTCGTCGGAACTGTCTTCGACGTTGGTGAGAATTGTCTTTGCACTTTGCGGCGCTGGACTCGCGCTGACAGCAGCGCTGGCCGTGACGTGTTTCGTCAAGGCATTCGCGATGGGTTTTCTCGGCATGTCGCGCTCTGACCAAGCGGCGAGAGCCGGTGAAGCGCGAAACTCGTCCATTGTGCCGATGATTTTTTTAGCCGTGCTGTGCCTGCTGCTTGGTGTGTTGCCAACTTACATCATTCCCGCGCTGAATCGGGAATTGCAACCGTGGACAAATTCAAGTGCCGACGCGCTCGTGCCGCCGTTCTTCGTTTCCAATCCCGCGCACGGGACTTTGCCGCCCGCGTTCGTTGAGGATTTTCACAACTTGGGCGCGCAGGTTGGACAAGATGTTTTGCCCGGACGCGGACTGGTTGTGATGCATCGCGGTGGAACGGAAAATCCCGTCGTCTTTGCGATGTCCACTTCCTACATGCTCGTTGCTTTGATTGTTTTGCTGCTGCTGACTTGGATCATCATCCGTTTGTGGCTGACGCGCGGCCAGAAATTGGAGCGGCGCGAGCGTTGGGACGGTGGCGTGCGAAGATTGTTGCCGGAAATGACCTACACGGCGACGGGCTTTTCCAAACCGGTGCGCGTGATTTTCGACGCGATGTTCCGACCAACGACGATTGAAGACACGCGCGAGACAGTCGCCGAACATTTTCGCACGGCCATCCGGCGTGAGCGCATGGATGTGCACGTGGTGGACCGCTTTGTGATGCAACCCGCACAGAACGCGGGCATGAAATTGGCCGACAAACTGGCCGTGATGCACCATGGTCGTATCAACGCCTATTCCGCCTATGTGCTGTTGGCACTGCTGGCTGCACTGGCGGTTGGAGTGCTCTGGCAAAACTAATTGCAACGACGACTGATATGACAACACCCGACAGATTGGAAGAACTGTTCAACTTGCAGAAGCAACTTAACCAGCGCATCGGCGTGGATACCGACCTCATGAGCAACGACGAGCGACAGGCGTGGCTGCTGCAATACTGCCGCGCCATGAGTCAGGAAATCGCCGAACTGACTGACTGCGTGCCGTGGAAATGGTGGGCGAAGTATCAAACCTTTGATCAACAAAACGCCCGGGTTGAGATCGTTGATCTGCTGCATTTTCTGATCTTTATGGCCCAAGTGGCGGGTCTGAGTGCCGACGAAGTTTTTGAAGCCTACACCAAGAAACATGCAGTGAATCTGAACCGGCAGGAATCGGGCTATACTACGAAGGATGAAAGTGACAACAAGCACATCTAAATAAATTCCCGCGCCATAAAAGTCCCCAATAAGTTGGAATGAAAAGGAAATAAATTATGAAGAAAATTCGTGAAATCGTCGGTCAAGAAATTCTCGATTCCCGAGGCAACCCTACCGTTTCTGTTACCATCGTCCTGGAGGATGGATCGCAGGCATCCGCTGCCGTACCTTCTGGCGCATCCACCGGGGAACGTGAGGCCACCGAACTGCGTGACGGTAACGCGAAGCGCTATGGCGGCAAAGGTGTTCTGAAAGCAGTTGCTAATGTGGATACCAAGATAGCCACGGCTTTGCGCGGCATGGATGCTTCTGACCAGCGTTCCATTGACAAGCGAATGATCGAACTCGATGGAACCCCGAACAAGTCACGCCTCGGGGCCAACGCCATCCTTGGCGTCTCAATGGCTGTAGCACGAACCGCCGCAGTTGCCAGTCGGCAACCGCTTTACCGGTATCTCGGCGGGGAAGAGGCCGTTCTCTTGCCGGTCCCCTGCTTGAACGTCATCAACGGTGGCAAACACGCGGACAACACCATCGATTTTCAGGAATTCAAAATCGCACCGCATAACGCACCGTCGTTTGCCGAGGGCATCCGCATGGCGATTGAAACCTTCCATGTGTTGAAAGGACTGTTGCACAAACGCGGTCTGAGTACCGGCATCGGCGACGAGGGTGGTTTCGCCCCCAACCTCAAAAATAATGAGGAGGCTGTGGAAGTCATCCTGACCGCCATTGAGAAGGCCGGGTACAGGCCAGGCCACGATATTTCCATCTGCCTTGATCCCGCCACAAGCGAAATGTGGAAGGATGGGCGTTACGAGTATTTCAAGTCGGGAACGGGCTCGATGTCTTCCGATGAAATGATCGCCGTTTGGAAGGATTGGACCTCCCGCTATCCCATCGTCCTTTTGGAAGACCCGCTCGGCGAGAAGGACTGGAGCGGTTGGGAAAAGATCACCGCCGAACTCGGCTCGCGCTTGGAAATTGTCGGGGACGACTTGCTCTGCACCAACCCGGCCATTCTTCAGGAAGCCATTCGCCGCAAGGTAGCAAATTCGATTCTTATCAAGCTGAACCAGATCGGCACGGTTACGGAGACCTTGGATTGCATCGCTTTGGCCAAAGCAAACAACTATTGCTGCTACATCTCGCACCGGAGCGGCGAGACGGAAGACACTTTTATCGCCGACCTCGCCGTTGCGACTGGAGCCGGACACATCAAGACTGGCTCAGGCTGCCGAAGCGAACGAATCGCGAAATTCAACCGCCTGCTCGCCATTGAAAAGGAACTCGGAAGTCGTGCTGTTTATGCGGGCAAGAAATTGGGATGGGGTACGTAACTGTCTCGCAGGCTCTCCCCTTCACCCCCGCTATGGAAGCGGGTGACCGGTCAAGCGGCACGGAACATCGTCCAATGCATGTCGTCTGTAATAATGGGGTGTTCACCCCATAGACGATATATGGCAAGTTGAAGCAGTCTCTTCTGAGAATCATCAAACAATAAGGTTTGTTGCTGTGATACTTCCATGAAACGAATCACTGTCCTCCTGGCGGATGACAACAAAGTTGTGCGCGCGGAATTTAGAAGACTTCTGGAACTCGAAGTCGATTTTGAGGTGGTCGGCGAAGCGAAAAACGGCCGTGAAGCGGTTGCCCTGGTCAAAAAACTTCGTCCCGCAGTAGTCCTGATGGACGTAGCCATGCCGCTGCTCAATGGTTTGCAATCCACTTGTCAGATTCTCAAATCCTACTCCGCCACAAAAGTGCTCATACTTTCGGCCCACAATGATGAGGCGTATGTCGTAGGGGCGATCAACTCAGGCGCAATGGGTTACCTGATCAAACAAACCTGCGCTGGCCGCGTGTGCACAGCGATTCGGAGAATTCAGAAGGGGAACAAATTTTTCAGTCCGTCTATTCCCAACCGTCTTCACAAACGGACTCTGATGATCCGGTAGGCCTGCGAAACGATTGGCGGCTGGCGGATCGCGATGCCTGCTTGATGCGTGGGTATCCCCGCAGTTCTGGCCCCGCATGAGGGTGCAACTTCACGCACTTTTTTCAAGCTCTTGGCGAAGAAGCGCTGCTTCCCTTCGCAACCGCATGGCTGAGTCACCTGCGAGCT
>Ga0302320_10022307_pt1 | contig 12513 bp, 8 predicted proteins | sample Bog_T0_3_FD_202130 | JGI IMG/M metagenome (GOLD analysis project Ga0302320, IMG submission 202130) | Peat permafrost microbial communities from Stordalen Mire near Abisko, Sweden - Bog_T0_3 | ecosystem: Environmental > Terrestrial > Soil > Wetlands > Peat | place: Sweden: Abisko, Stordalen Mire...
TTTCGCCGACTGCAAAGCTTCCCGGCGGCGCGTCTCGAACGGGTTCGCATCGAGGAGACCAGCAAAAACAGTTTTGAAGTGACCAGCGACCGAGACGGTCCCGAGTCGCGATAGGAGCAACGCAATCATGGAAGAAACAGCAATCATCGCAAGCCCCGAAGCAGCGCGCGTGGAAAAAATTGCGGGTCTCGTGCACCAAATCCTGATCGAACTCGGTGAGGATCCCGACCGCGAAGGCCTGCAAAAGACTCCCGAACGCTTTGCCAAAGCGCTGCGGTTTCTGACCAGCGGTTACCAGCAGTCGCCGGAAAAGCTCCTCAACGGCGCAATGTTTAGCGTCTGCTACGACGAAATGGTCGTCGTGCGCGACATCGAGCTGTACAGCTTGTGTGAACACCACATGCTGCCGTTTTTTGGCGTATGCCACGTCGCGTACATCCCGAAAAAGAAAGTCGTCGGCCTCAGCAAAATCGCGCGTCTGGTGAATATGTTCGCGCGCCGCCTGCAAATTCAGGAGCGCCTTACCAGCCAGATCGCCAGCGCGATCCAGGAAGAGCTGAACCCGGCGGGAGTCGGCGTAATCATCGAAGCGCGCCATCTCTGCATGGTGATGCGCGGCGTGGAGAAGCAAAACTCGACCACCACCACCAGCGCGATGCTCGGCGATTTTCGCGAACACATTCAAACTCGGGACGAATTCCTGTCGCTGATTCGCACCAAAAAACCGTGATTCGTCCTTCGCAGCAGGCCATCGTGCGCGATTTGAACCGCCAAAACTCCGCTTGGTCCCCAATCAACCTGTGTGATAACATTTTCAGGTCGAAGAAGAGATAAAAGCGTAGAGAAGGCCCGGCGTTTCATTTTGAGGAGGGGTTGCGTTGAGCGAAGCCAAGGCAGGAATGATCGAGCAGTTCCGAGTGCATGCAAAAGATACAGGTTCCCCGGAAGTGCAGATCGCACTCTTGAGCGAGCGCATCAGCTACCTTACGAACCACCTCAAGTCCCACGCGAAAGACCACGCCTCACGCCGCGGGTTGATCATGATGGTCAACAAGCGTCGCCGTCTGCTGGACTATTTGAATCGCCGAGACCCGGACCGTTACCGCGGGATTGTGGAACGACTCAGTTTGCGCAAGTAGCCCGGCTTTCCTGACTACTTTTTTCTGGCCGCAAGTTCATCTTCCGCACAATTCAGTTATTGCAGACGAAGAGCGGCTGGCTGGATTCGGCGGCTTACAGTCGTCTATTGTCGCGTGCTCCGCAGCTTTTTCCCTTTCGCATTGTCTTTCCTTCGAGGAATCTCCCGAGAGCTGACTCTCGCATCTGAACGATCGTGCCCGTCGATACGGGACAAAAGGAAGTGAAGGTATGTTTGAACAAGTAAGTTTGGAAGTGGGCGGACGCACGCTGACGCTGGAAACCGGAAAGATGGCCCGCCAGGCGCACGGTGCCGTGGTGGCGCGTTATGGCGATACCGTGGTTCTCTCCACGGCTTGCATGGATAGCAAGGCCGCCGAAAAAGACTTTATTCCTCTGACCGTGGATTATCGGGAAGCAACCTACTCCGCCGGAAAAATTCCCGGTGGCTTCTTCAAGCGCGAAGGGCGCCCGTCGGAAAAGGAAGTTTTGACTTCGCGTCTTACCGACCGCCCGCTACGCCCGCTGTTCCCCGAAGGCTGGTCGAATGAAACGCAGATCGTCTCGATGGTGCTTTCCGCGGATAGCGACAACGATCCGGACGTCATTGCCGTCACGGCCGCGTCCGCCGCTCTATTCATATCCAAGATTCCGTTCGTCACCCCGATTGCATGCGTCCGCATCGGCCAGGTCGAAGGCAAACTCGTCGTCAACCCGTCTTACACCGCGCAGAAGACCAGCGCGTTGAACCTGATCGTCGCCGGATCCGACCAAGCCATCGTAATGGTGGAGTCGGGCGCTCTGGAAGTCACCGAAGATGCCATGGCCGAAGCGCTCGAATTCGCGCACACGGAAATTCGTAAGATCGTTGCCGCGATTCGCGAGTTGCAAGCGAAGGTAAAGCCGGTGAAGGTCGTTGTCACTCCGCCGGCATTCGACGAGGCAATCTACAAGGATTTGCAAGCGAAGTATGGCGACAAGCTGCGCGACGCGGTGGACACCGCGAAGCACTCGAAAATCGACAGCTATGCGCTCATCGACGCGATCAAAGCCGAAATTTCGGCTGCCGTTCCGGCCGAAGATCTCGAAAAGAAAAAGCTCACCTCGCGTGCCTTTGCGCGCTTGCGTGAACGCATTTTTCGCGACGACATGCTGGTTCGCCGCCGCCGTCCCGATGGCCGCGCGTTCGATCAAGTCCGCCAGATCACCTGCGAAACGGGTGTATTGCCCCGCACGCACGGCTCGGCGCTGTTTACCCGCGGCGAGACGCAATCGCTTTCTACTTGCACGCTGGGCACGAAGGAAGACATGCAGCGGCTCGACCTGCTCTTCGAGCGCGACATCTACAAGAAATTCATGCTGCACTACAATTTTCCGCCGTTCTCGGTGGGCGAAGTGAAGTTCCTGCGCGGTCCTGGCCGTCGTGAAATCGGCCACGGAGCTCTCGCAGAGCGCGCTCTTGCCAACTTGCTGCCGTCCGACGCCGAATTCCCTTACGCCATCCGTTGCGTCTCGGACATTCTCGAATCGAACGGTTCCTCTTCGATGGCTACGGTTTGCGGCGGCTCGCTCGCATTGATGGATGCAGGCGTTCCCATGAAAGCCGCTTGCGCAGGTATCGCGATGGGCTTGGTGGTCGAGGACGACAAGTACGCCATCCTCACCGACATCGCCGGCGCCGAAGATCACTACGGCGATATGGACTTCAAAGTTGCCGGCACTCGACAGGGAATCACCGCGCTTCAGATGGACATCAAGGTTTCCGGCGTGAGCATTTCGATGATGCGCGAAGCACTTGCGCAGGCGAAGAAAGCTCGCCTGGAGATTTTGGACATTATGGACCGCACCCTCACCGCTGCGCGCCCTGAAATTTCCCACTACGCACCACACCTTTTCATGCTCAACATCCCCACGGACAAGATTCGCGACCTGATCGGACCCGGCGGCAAGAAGATTCGCTCGATCGTTGAAGCCACGGGTGTGAAGATCGACGTGATGGACGACGGTAAGGTACACGTGTTCGCTTCCAGCGGAAAGTCCGCCGAAGAAGCGCTGAAAATGATCCGCGACGTGACCGCTACCGCCGAAATCGGTAAGACTTACCTCGGAACGGTCGTTCGCATCGCGGAGTTCGGCGCCTTCGTCGAAATTTTTTCCGGTACGGATGGTTTGCTGCACATCAGCGAAATCGCGGAAGCGCGCATCAAGGCCGTTCGCGACGAACTGAAGGAAGGCGATCAAATCCTCGTGAAGGTTTTGGCGATCGAAGGCAACAAGATCCGCTTGAGCCGCAAAGCTGTGCTACGCGATAAGCAGCAGGCAGCGGCCGCGGGCGGCGCGCCGTCCGAGCATTCGGGACAGTAGTCTCGAACCAACAGGAACGATTCAAAAAAAAAAAGGGAGGCGATTCATCGCCTCCCTTTTTTATTGGGCAATCTCGAAAAGCCGCGTCAGAGCGAATCCGCGTCGTGGCTGGTTAAGCGTTCGATATCGGCACCCACCGACCGCAGCTTGTCTTCGATACGCTCATAGCCACGATCGATGTGATACACGCGGTCGATCATCGTCGTGTTGTCCGCCACAAGCGCAGCAAGCACCAGTCCGGCGCTCGCACGCAGATCCGAAGCCGTAACGGGAGCGCCGCTCAGTGGCGTGGGACCTGTGATTATGGCGGTGTTGCCGTCGATTTCGATGTTCGCGCCCATGCGCATCATTTCGCTCGCATGCATGAACCGGTTTTCGAAAATCGTCTCGCGAACGTGCGACACGCCGTGAGCCTGGGTCGCCAGCGCCATGAACTGCGCCTGCATGTCGGTGGCAAATCCCGGATATTCCTCTGTGGTGATGTCTTGCGCGACCAGTTTCTTCGCCGCGCGAACGCGCAAGTTACCGTCGCCCTCGCATTTGATCTCGACGCCGCACGCGCGCATTTTGTCGATCACCGCGGCTAGATGTTTCGGTTCGCACGAAGTGAGCAGTAGTTCGCCGCCCGTAACGGCGCCGGCCACCAGAAACGTGCCCGCCTCGATCCGGTCCGGAATGATCGTGTGCGTCGCTCCATGCAATCTTTCGACGCCCTGAATCTTCAACGTGGACGTTCCAAGGCCTTCAATCTTCGCGCCCATCTTGATCAGCAATTGGGCAAGGTCCGTCACTTCTGGTTCCATCGCCGAATTTTCTAGAATCGTTTCGCCCTCGGCCAGCACCGCAGCCGTCAAAATGTTTTCCGTGCCGGTTACCGTTATTTTCGGGAATCGAAAAGTGGTCCCGCGCAGCCGCTTCGCGCGAGCCTCCACATAGCCATGATCGACAGTCGTCTCCGCGCCCAGTGCTTCGAGCGCCTGGATATGCAGATCGACGGGCCTCGCCCCAATCGCACATCCGCCGGGAAGCGAAACGCGCGCGTGACCGAACCGCGCCACCAGCGGCCCCAGCGTGAGCACCGAAGCTCGCATCGTTTTCACCAGCTCGTACGGAGCTTCCTGCATCGAAACGTTTTCTGCTTGAATCGTAAATTCGCTGGGCGGCAGATCGGGGCTTTCCACGCGGCAGCGCATGTGCGCCAGCAGCTTAGCCATGGTGATGATGTCGCGAACACGCGGAATATTCTGCAGCGTCACCGGTTCGGCGGTGAGTAGCGCGGCAGCCATCGCCGGAAGGGCCGCGTTTTTCGCGCCGCTGATCTGCACGGTGCCTTGTAGTTTGTTTCCGCCGTGAATTCTGAACTTGTCCATTTTATTGGCCCCGTTTCCCTGTACCCCGCTTGCTGAGTGCCTTTTGTTTCATTCGTTCGTGCGCCGCGATCGCCACGCGCGCATTTCCGTGCGATTTACCTAGCAATCTCCGCGCTGCTTCCGCGTCAGAACCCGTCTTCAGCATTACGATCGCGACCGGGAGATCGTGTCGGGTTTTCCGCAGAGCGTGTGCTGCGGTGGACGCGTTTACTCCCGCCGCATCTTCCACGATTCGCGCCGCCCGCTTGGTTAACTTCTGATTTGTCAGCGTCAAGTAAATCATCCAGTTCTCATAAACCCGGCCAAGACGCACCATCGCCGTGGTAGACAGCAGGTTCAGGACCATCTTCTGCGATGTGCCCGCCTTCATCCGCGTCGATCCGGCGATCGCTTCCTGCCCTGTATTCGGCGTAATCGCGATGCCCGCGAGTCTCGCCAACGGAGAATTCGAATTCGAAGTAATCCCCACCGTTTGGGCACCGGCATCTTTCGCCGCCTTCAGCGCGCCCAGTACGTACGGTGCCGAACCGCTCGCCGAGATGCCCACCACCACATCGCCGTTCTTTAGTCCCGCTTTTCGCAAGTCCCGACCGCCATTCGATATGGAGTCTTCTGCGCCCTCGACCGCGCGGCGCAGTGCCTTTGTTCCGCCGGCAATCAGCGCCTGCACTAATTTCGGCGAAGTACCAAATGTCGGCGGCACTTCCGCCGCATCCAAAACCGCCAGTCGTCCGCTCGTCCCAGCGCCTATATAGAAAAGCCGCCCGCCGCGGCGCAGGGAATCCACAATTTCATCCACGGCCCGGGCAATCGCCGGCAATTCGCGCCGCACAGCCAGCGCCACGGTCGCGTCTTCGCGATTTAACGCACGTAGAATGTCGAGCGTGCTTTTCGCATCGAGCCCGCGCGTGCGCGGGTTCCTCTGCTCGGTTTTCAGGGCTTTCAACGGTCCCTCAATCTTCAATTAATTATACCGGGAGGAACATTCCCAAATGGAACGCACAGACACGAATTTGCGCGCGATTGTGCCGAGGAAGTTATTGAGCCGTTGCGGGGGTGGCGAGGAGACCTAGAGATTGAAGTACAGCATCATGCAGTGCAGGGCGAACCTGTCGGATTTTCTCGTTGGCGCGCGTCGGATTCACTCGATTGGTGAGCAGCACCACAAAAAGCTGCCGATTCGGATCGATCCAGAGCGAGGTGCCGGTGAAACCCGTGTGACCGAAACTGCCCGGCGAGAAATAATGGCCGGCTGACGAGTTCGGCGGCGTCGGAACGTCCCATCCTAGGGTGCGATGCGACTCTCCAATTTGCTGCGGTTCGGTAAATTGAGCGATCGTCGCGCGGGTTACCAGGCGTTTGTAGTCGTAGATGCCGCCATTCAGAATCATCTGCGCGAACACCGCCATGTCTCTCGCCGTGGAGAATAGTCCGGCGTTGCCGGATACGCCGCCCATGGCCCAAGCGTTTTCGTCGTGCACTTCGCCCTGTAAGAGTTTCTTGCGGTAGTCGGTGTCGAATTCTGTCGGCGCGGCGTCCGAGCGCAACTCCCGCGGCGGCGTGTACATAGACTCTGTCATGCCGAGCGGGTCAAAGATGTGTTCTTTCGCGAATTCGTCGAGCGGATCGCCCGTCAATCGCTGCACGATTTCGCCGAGCGTGATGAAATTCAGATCGCTGTATTCCACCTGCGCACCGGGTTCGTGAATCAGCGGCTCGGCAATCACCAGCGAGACGACCGAATCGTAGTCTTTTCCGACTTTGTAAAAATCTCGATGTGCCGGCCAGCCGGAATCGTGCAGCATTAGCATGCGCACCGTCACGCGGCTCCGCCACGACGGATCGGGATCGCTCTTCGAATAATCCGCAAACTCCGGGATGTAGCGCGTCACCGGCAGCTCGAGATTCAGCCGCCCCTGCTGCACGAGAATCATGATCGAAGTTGTCGTAACCACGACTTTCGTGAGCGACGCCATGTCGTACATCGTATCCGCCGTAACCGCCGGCGATTTCCCATCGCGCGTCAAATGTCCAAACGGATGAATTGCTAGTTCGTCATTCCAGCCCACTGCTAGGACTCCGCCGGGGAACGCATCGTCGTCGACTGCCTTGTCCACGACGTCGAATGCAGGCTTCAGCCGCTCAACCATCGCCGGAGACGCGGGCCCCAAGGACATGGCATGCGCGGGGAGCTGAATGCCATCGCCGCGCTTCGCGGTTCCCGGCACGGTCACCGGAATCTGTCCGGTGATTGGAACCTGTCCGAATAGCGCGCGTACGGCCGCCCGCTGCGACACGTCGTTCGTCGAGAATTCCGCCAGCCATGTCGGCGCGTCGTTGAAGCTCGAAATCAAATACGGGCTACCAAACGCAATCACCACCGTAGGTTTCGCGGTGGCGAGCATCTGCGTCACCAGCGCTCGCTGCTCGACGGGGAACGCGATGTCTCCCTTGCGGTCCGCCACGCGCACGAACAGGGCCGCAATCGCCACGTCGTACGTGTCCGGCGCCGGCAGCTTCACGCACGAAGCGCTTACAAACTTGGTATCGGCTCGCAGCGCCGTCAAAGAACTCACGCGTGAACGAACTTCCGGTTCGATCGTTTCGCCCGGATACGGATCGGGATCGGCCGAGAGCGACACCAGCAAAACACGCAGTGGTTTTGTCGCATCGAGAGGAATTGTCTTCGGCGAATCGCGCAAAAGCGTCACACCGCGGTCGGCGATTTTCTGCGCTTCATCGGCGAATTCTGGCTTGCCCAATTTCTGATCGATCTTTTCCACATCGGTGAATCGCGATTTATCCAGCCCGACGCGCGCCTTCGCCGCTAGAATTCGTCGAACTGATTCGTCGATACGCTTTTCGGAGATGCGGCCTTTCTTCACGGCCCGCAACAATCCGGCCATCGCCGCGTCCGGTACCGGGGGCATCAACAGTACGTCTGCGCCGGCCAATACCGACCGCACCGCGGCTTCGCCCGGGGGATACATTGACGTCACGCCACCCATATCCATCGCGTCGGTAATGATCAATCCCTTGAACTTCATTTCGTCGCGCAGCAAACCCGTCAGCACCGCGTGCGAAGTGGTCGCCGGAGTATTCGGATCGGGTTCGAACGCGGGAATCGCAAGGTGACCGGGCATGATCGAATCCGTTCCGGCAGCAATCGCCGCGCGAAAGGGAATCAGTTCGTTGCCTTCGAGTTCATCCCGATCTCCCGGTACGGTCGCCAAAGTCAGATGCGAATCGACGCTCACGTTTCCGTGACCGGGAAAATGTTTCGGAGTGGCCATCGCGCCGAAGTCCTGCATGCCTTTCACTTCTTGCGCTACGAAGTCTGCAACAAGCAGCGGATCCTCGCCAAACGATCGAATGTTGATGATCGGATTGTCCGGGTTGTTGTTCACGTCGGCGTCGGGCGCGAAAATCCACTGCACGCCGGCGGCTCGCGCTTCGAGAGCCGTAATTTTCCCGGCTTCGTAGGCAAGCTTCGCGTCGCCCGTCGCTCCAATCGCCATTGCCGAAGGCAACGACGTTCCGCCATCCAGACGCATTCGCGTGCCGCTTTCGAAATCCGCGCCAATCAGCAGCGGAACTTTCGCGCGACGTTGTAGTTCGTTGGTCAAAACCGCCGTCGAATAAACTTGCCCGCGCTGAATGCCGAGCGGCCCGCGCGTCGTTCCGGCGATGAATCCGCCGACGGCGTTCACGGTCACCTGGTGCACCAGCTCTTTGTACTCGGGGCTTTCCGTCGAAGTAAATCCGCCGAAATACAGCGGCATCAGCATCTGCCCGATTTTCTCGCGCAGCGTCATTTTCTTGAGCGTGGACTCGACCCAGGCGTTCGTGCGCGCCGGAGCCGCCGCTTTCTTTGCAGGTTTTTTCTGTGAGTGAGCCGAAGAAGTCATGAGCAGTAACAGGGCTATCGAGAGAAGCCCGAATTTACGCATCGAAACCATCCAAAGGGTTGCATGTTGACGCTGTGAGCCAGCAGTTGTATATAACACACGGTTTCATGTCGAACAACGAATCACGCCCCCGGATGTTCCTGCAGTGTTTCAAGTTGATTATGTTCGCAGTGGCGGCGGTGTGCGCGCTTGCATCGGTAGAATTGTCGCGCGCGGGCGAAGACTCCGCAAAAACCAAAACTGGCATCGACGTTTTGGAAGAGCAGAACTTCGCGCCGCTCAAGGGGCTGCGCGTTGGCCTAATCACCAATCAAACGGGTGTCGATTCGAAAGGCCGCCGGACGATCGACGTGCTCGCTGCTGCCGATGGCGTCAGGCTCGTCGCACTTTTCAGTCCCGAGCACGGGATTGTCGGAAACCTCGATCAGGACGTCGTGGATAACGCGAAGGACGCCGCGACCGGCCTGCCGATCTACAGTTTGTATGGCGCCAGCCGACGTCCCCGCGACCAGGAGGTCGAAGGACTCGACGCGTTCGTGTTCGATATTCAGGATGCTGGCGTCCGTTTCTACACCTACACCTCGACGCTGGGCTACGGCATCGAAGCGGCTGCAAAGCATCACATTCCATTTTTCGTTCTCGACCGCCCCAATCCGCTCGGCGGCGAACGCATCGAAGGCCCCGTGCTCGATCGCGACAAAATTGCCTTCGTCGCATATTTCCCGATGCCGATTGTGTACGGCATGACGCTGGGCGAGTTGGCTCAGATGTTCAACGCCGAAAATAAGATTGGCGCGGATTTGCGTGTTGTGAAGATGAAGGATTGGAAGCGCAACGAGGCTTACGACGACACCGGACTGAGGTGGATTCCGCCATCGCCCAATCTTCGAACCGTCGCGGAAGTCTTCCCGTATCCTGGCATCGAGATCTTGCAAGCGGGCGGCGTCTCGGTCGGCCGGGGGACGGACACTCCTTTCGAACTCGTAGGCGCCCCGTGGATTCGCGCCGACCAGCTTTTGGCCGAACTGACCGCGCGCAAAATCCCCGGAATCGAATTTCGCGCGGCGAAATTCACGCCGACCTCGGATGCCTACGGTGGCGTCGCTTGCGAGGGCGTGCGCCTCAGGGTCACCGATCGTTCGACGTTCGATTCCGTCCGCAGTGGTTTGGAATTCGCGGAAGCCCTGCACAAGCTCTACCCCGATCACTTCCAGGTTGCCAAGATGATCGTTCTGGTTGGTTCCCAGTCCACAATAGACCGGCTCGAGCGTGGCGACCGGGTCGATGGAGTTATTGCCGGATGGTCCGATGACGTTGCCAAATTTCGCGATACGCGCGCGAAATATCTTTTGTACGAATAACTCCCGAACGCGCCGGTTAGGATTTTGTGCGATTCTGTAACTCGTCATGCGAGTCTGTTCGCTGCTTCCGTCAGCCACCGAAATTCTCTACGCGCTTGGTTTGGGGGAGTCCATCGTCGGCGTCACGCACGAGTGCGACTTCCCGCCGGATGCGAAATCCAAGCCCGCGCTCATTCGCCCGCGTGTCGATCCAAACGTGGATGCGGCGGAGGTCGATCGCCAAGTGCGCGAACTCGTGGACAAAGGCGAAAGCATTTACGCCGTCGATGCCGAGTTGCTCGAATCTCTCTGTCCAGATTTGATCATCACGCAGGATCTCTGCCACGTCTGCGCGGCGTCACCAGAGGATCTCGCATCGGCGCTATCGCGAATGGCTTGCCAGCCGAAGATCCTGTCGCTCACGCCGCACTCGCTCGCCGATGTTTGGTATGACATTCTGCGGATCGGGGACGCAACCGGCACGTGGGAATGCGCCGATGAATTTGCGTCATCTTTGACGAAACGCGTCGCGGCCGTGGAATCGGCCGCTCGTCGCGCCGGACAGGTGAAACCGCGCGTCCTCTGTCTCGAATGGTTGGAGCCTTATTACGTCGCAGGGCACTGGGTTCCAGAAATGGTCGAGAAGGCCGGCGGAGTGGATGTCTTCGGCCGCTCGGGCGGGATTTCCTATCGCGTGACGTCGCAACAAATCGCCGATTGCGAGGCGGACATCTTATTGGTGATGCCGTGTGGCTACGACGTTGCTCGAACAGCACGAGAGTTTCGCGCGAGCGGCCTTAGCAACCAGTGGCGCGAGTTACCCGCCGTTTGCAGCGGCCAGGTATTTGCTGTCGATGCCAACGCCTACTTTTCGCGCTCCGGCCCACGCCTCGCAGACGGCGTAGAGCTGCTCGCGCAAATTTTCCACGGGGACGTGTTCTCGAAAAAATTCTCAGCTGCTGATTTTTTAAGGATTTGAAACGGGCCTACGAATTATCCCCGACGGCCGGGCGATCTCGATCCCGCCAGGCTCGATAGAAAACTAATCCGGACAAAATCAGCGCCAGACCGATCGATGAACGAACCGGCCGCTCGATCAAAATGTTCACGGTAAGTGCAAACGCACCAATCACGAATAGCGCCGGGACGACTGGATATCCCCACGTCCGATAAGGACGCGGCAACTCCGGCGCCGTCTTCCGCAGCCGGAACATCGACACAACGGAAAGCGCATAGAAAATCCACGCCGCAAAAACAAATAACGACGTGAGCTCCTCAAACGTCCCGGTCAGCGCCATCAAGCAGGCAATCGTTCCCTGGAACACCAGCGCCCCTGCGGGCGTGCGATATTTCGGATGCACGATGCCGGTAACGTGGAAAAACAAACCATCGCGCGCCATCGCGTAGGGAACACGCGCCCCGCTCAGCAGAGATGAGTTCAGCGTGCCCAGCGCGGATACGACCATCGCGATCGTAATCCACTTCGCTGCGCCGCTTCCGGCGAAGCTCGCGACCACATCCGACGCGACATGTGACGATGTTGCGACCGCGCCAAACGGCAGTACATAAAAGCAAACCGCGTTGAACAGCAAATACAATCCGGCGACTAACAGCGTGCCGCCAATCAGCGCCCGGGGAATATTTCGTTGCGGGTTTTCGATTTCCGAGCCGACACGGTTCAGATCTTCCCAACCGTCATATGCCCAAAGAGCCGCAGCCATCGCGGCGAAAAAGCCGCCAATCAGACCCGCTCTATCCGCCGTCGGCCACCACGGATGAAAATGGTCCAGGCTGCCGTGGCCGAAAATAAATCCCGCTGCAACGATCGCCAGCACGGCCACAACTTTTGTAATCGTCAACGCCACTTGCACGCGTCCGCCGAGTTTCACTCCCAGATAATTAATGACGGTGAAGACGAATATCGCCGCGACGGCTACAGGCTGCGTCCATGCAAATTCAAAAATATACGGATTGCCATTGAACGGATTTCTCAGATGCCAAGCAAAAATCGGTGCGGCGATCGGGGGAACCAGAAAACTGAAAAATCGCGCGAAGCCGGCCGCAATCGAAGCGGCGGAGCTGGATTCACCGACCGTCGAGTGCATCCAGCCGAAAAGAAATCCCCAGACCGGCCCGAGTCCCTTGCGCAGATACGCGTATTGCCCGCCCGCTTCCGGTAGAGCTGCGCCCAACTCCGCAAACGACAACGCGCCAAACAGCGAAAGCAATCCGCCGACGATCCACGCCGCATATACGACGCTCCCCGAACCGCCGACAGAGGCCATTTCGCTTGGCTTAAGAAATATTCCGGTGCCGACCATCGTGCCGACAACGATGGCCACGGCCGCCCACAGCCCAAGCGCTCTCACTAAATCGAGTCGCTTGCCAGCAGCG
>Ga0302320_10022308_pt1 | contig 12513 bp, 12 predicted proteins | sample Bog_T0_3_FD_202130 | JGI IMG/M metagenome (GOLD analysis project Ga0302320, IMG submission 202130) | Peat permafrost microbial communities from Stordalen Mire near Abisko, Sweden - Bog_T0_3 | ecosystem: Environmental > Terrestrial > Soil > Wetlands > Peat | place: Sweden: Abisko, Stordalen Mire...
GGATGGTCCAGATGTCTTTGTACACTACAGCGCCATCAGCAGCGAGGGCTACAAGAGCCTTCAGGAAGGCGACCAGGTAGAGTTCGAAATCGTCGAAGGGCAAAAGGGTCCACAGGCTGGCAATGTGATGAAGGTGTCCTGACGGTTTGAGCGAACATCGCAGGTCCGGCGGGGTGGCCGGATTCTGCTTTTGCACCGTGGGGGTGCAGGTCATTAAGCTACAAGAGACTGCTCAGGTGAGCAGTTCATTTTCACTCCCGCTTGCGCTGTCATGCTGGAGAGAACGCAAGCGGGAACCAATGGGAATTTCCGGCTCCGGGCCCGCGATTCGACGGGCGTCGTCCCTACGGCCGGAACCAGCGCATCAGCCCCTGCGCCGCAAGGTCCGCAACCAGGAACCCGCGCGCATCTCCCGCCGCGCTGGCCAGCGCCTCGGCCGTCAGATATCCCGACCGTACCGCGCCCTCCATGGTCGAGGGCCACCCCGTCGCCGTCCAGTCCCCGCTCAGAAACAGCCGTGGCCAGGCACTCGCCGGATGCGGCCGGTACGCATCGCTCAGCGGCGCTGGCGCAAACGTCGCATTCACTTCCTTGATCACCGTGGCCTTCACCAGCCGGGCCTCGCGCGCCTCTGGGAAGAACTCTCCGAGCTCTTTCAGCGCCAGTTCGATGATCTCCGCCCGTCCCATCTCCAGCAGGTTTTTCGACGAGCTCACGACCAATTCCAGATAGCTCCCCGTAGCAGCCGCGCTCTCCGCCGCAGGGCGCGTCAGTATCTTCGACTTCTGGAACATCCACTGGATATTGCGGTCCAGCAGCGCCGCGTGCTCCAGCGGCGTGACCTCGCGATCGAACCAGAGATGAATTCCCGTAATCGGCACCGTCCGCAGATGACCGACCGTCTCCTGCAGCGCCGTGCTGGCCTCCGACGCCGGCAGCACCCTCCCCAGCAGATGAAACGGAATCGCGCTGATCGCGTAGTCGAAGCGGAACTCCCGATCGCCTGCTCTCAGCGTCGCCGCCGTGTCCGTGAATGCCACCGCGTCCACTCCGCTGCGCAGCCGTACCTCGCCGCCGCGCGCCCGTATATAGTCCGCCGCTCCCCCGTACAGTTCCGAGAGCGGCACCGTCGGCACGCCCATTTTGCCGGCCTCCGCCGACTTCAGGAACGCATCGCGAAAAACCATCGCGCCGTATTTCACCGAGCACTTGTCCAGGTCTTCATTCAGGCTGCTGACCAGCACCGGCCCCCAGAAGCGCTCGATTGCGGCCTCCGTCTGATGCTGGCGGCGCAGCCAGCTCAAGAAATCCTCGCTCGTATCTTCGGGAACTCCCGCGAGCAACCCCAGCAACGCGCGCGCAATCGCCAGCTTGTCGCCCATCGCCAGCAGCTTGTAGCGCAGAAACGAAATCGCCGAGTGAAACGGCGCAGGCAGCCCACTCGCTTCCAGAAAGCTGGAACGCCCACCCGGCTCGATGAACGTAATCCGCTCGTACCAGCGCACCTTGTCCTCGACCCCGAGGCGGTGGTAGAAATCGCGCAGATTGGTGCAGCAGCCCAGCATGATGTGCTGGCAGTTATCCACCACTTCGCCCGTGCCGGGATGCTCGTAGGAGGACGCGCGCCCGCCGAGGAAGGCTCTGCGCTCAAACAGCGTGACCTTGTAGCCGGCATCGGACAGCGCGCACCCCGCCGCCAGCCCCGCCAGTCCTCCGCCGATGATGCCTACGCTGGCGCGCTGTGCATTCGATCCCTCGGTTGCCGGCGCCGCCGTCACAGCAGTCTCTTCCAGAATCCTCTGGCCAGGATTTTCAGTTTATCGCCCGTTGACAGCCGCACCCGCTCCGAATACACATCGAACTGCTTGAGTTCGATGCGGTCCAGAATGCCGCGATAAATCTCCACCATCGCCCACAGCGCGGGCTGGCTCACTTCGTCGATCAGCGGCAGCAGGTGCCCGGCTGATGCATAGTACTCTCTCGCGCGCGCAGCCTCATAGGCCAGCAGCGGCCGCACCTTTTCCACGGGGACGCCGCAAGCCAGCTCCGAGGCCGAGACGCCGAAGCGTTCCAGGTCCTCCTGCGGCAGATAGATGCGCCCCATCGCGGCGTCTTCCTTCACGTCGCGCAAAATGTTGGTGAGCTGAAACGCGATGCCCAGCAGCTCGGCATAATGTTCGGCCTTGTGATCGCGATAGCCGAAGATGCGTATGCACACCAGCCCCACGACCGACGCCACGTGATAGCAGTAGTTGTACAGGTCCGTGAAGCTGCGGTAGGCCACCAGCGGACCGTCCTGCGGCGCGAGGCCTTCGCGCACATCCATGCCCGTGCCCGCCACCAGCTGATCCAGCAGCTCCATGGGAATCGAGTAGCGCTGCTGCGAATCGCGCAGCGCGAGAAAAACCGGATCGTCCGTGCTGCCGTTTTCAAGCGACCGGCGGTAGCTCGCGATGAACTCGTCCAGCTTCGTGCGCCGTTCCTGCGGCGCCATCCCCGGATCGTCGCTCAGGTCGTCGGCGTGGCGCATGAAGGCATACACCGCGCTCAGCGCATTGCGCTTCCCCGAGGGCAGCAGCATGAAGCCGTAATAAAAATTCTTCGCTCCAGACCGCGCAATGTGGCGGCACACGCTGTACGCGGTCTTCATGCGCAACGCGGCATGTTGCGTAGTTGTGCTCATCCTGCGCTTCCCAGTGCAATGCGTCCGGCCACCGCTCGCAGCGCCAGCTCCGCCTTGTCCCACTTGCTCAGACTGGGACGCCGCTTCAGCACGTTGTACTTCTGTTTTTCGATTGCCTCAAGGATCGCCAGGCCTCCCCGGCTGAACAGTTCCAGGTCGAGCGCCAGCGAGCGGTTCACCATCTTCACCAGCGGCAGTCCCAGCTCAAACCACTCGCGCGCCCGTTCCACTTCAAAGCGCATCAACTCGCCAAACTCGCGGTTGAACTTTCCCTCGGCGATCTGCGCTTCGCTCACCCCGAACTTGCGCAGGTCTTCCAGCGGCAGATAGATTCTTCCCTTCTTCCAATCCACCGCCACGTCCTGCCAGAAGTTCGCCAACTGCAGCGCCGTGCAGGTGTAGTCGGAAACCTGCTGCCGTTCCGCATCGCTGTATCCGCACAGATAAAGCACCAGGTGGCCCACGGGATTCGCCGAATTGCGGCAGTAGCCCAGCAGATCGTCAAACGTCTCATACCGCCCGACCGTCTGATCCTGCCGGAATGCCGCCAGCAGATTGCTGAACTCATGCCGCGGAATCGCGCAAGTCTCAATCGTCTCCGCCAGCGCCACGAAGACCGGGTGCCGCGCCAGGCACGCGGTCGAGCGGCCCTCGAGCGACTCGTACGTCGCGTCCAGTTCCTGCTCCCAGCGGTCCAGCAGTGCCAGCGCTACGCGGGCGTCGCCCACCTCGTCGCCCAAGTCGTCGGAGATGCGGCAATAGGCGTAAACATTGAAGAAATGCTGATGCAGGGGCCGCGGCAGGAACCACGTCGCGACCGAGAAGTTTTCGTAATGCGAGGTCGCCAGCCGTCTGCAGTAAGCGCGCGCCTCTGCCAGCGAGGGCGCCGTGGCGGGTATGGCGTACTCCGGCGGCAGGCTGGCCCAGCCGCGAGCCAGCAGATTCCCAACTTCGCTGGAGTCTTTCGCGCCGCCGGAAGCGGCTCCGTCGGAACCGGTGCTGGGCACGAATAAAGTCAACGGTCTTCTCTTATCAGTGTCCGGGAATGATAGCGGTTTTGATCTCGCCGCCGCGGGTCAGCATATCCCGCAAGACGGATTGCAGCTTGCTCAGCGGCGCTTCCCCGGTGATGTAGTCCGCGCCCTTGATCTTGCGCTCGGCAATCAGCGCAAACGCTCGCCGTACCGTGTCCGGAGTGTGATGGAACGTGGCCTTCAGGGTGATCTCCGAGTAGTGCAGACGCTCGGTGTTCAACTGCACCCTGGTGCCCTTGGCGCAGCCGCCAAACAGGTTCACCGTGCCGCCCTTGCGCACCATGTCGATGGCCCACTCCCAGGCTTCGGGACGGCCCACCGCTTCAATCACCACGTCGGACCCGCGGCGCTCCGGCGTCATGTCGCGCACCGTCTCGATCGGGTTGGCGACCTTGGGAAACTGCACCACCTTGCTGGCTCCGGCGTGTTTGGCTGAGAGCACCTGCTCGTCGTGCTTCACCACGGCAATCACGTCGCAGCCCATGATGTGGGCCACCTGCATGAACATCAGCCCGATGGGCCCGGCGCCGATCACGGTCACGGTCTCGCCGATCTCCACCCCGGTCTCGTGCAACCCGCGCAGCACACATGCCAGCGGCTCGGTCAGCGCGGCGGTTTCAAAACTGATTTCCTTGGGCACTACCAGCATGTTGTTTTCGACAATGCGCCGCGGTATGCGGATGAACTCCGCATACGCCCCATTGTTGAACAGCAGGTCTTCGCAGAGATTTTCCTGGTGTTTCTTGCAGTAGAAGCACTGGCCGCAGGGAGCCGAGTTGAGCGCCACCACCCTCTGCCCCGCCTTGAAGTTCTTGACCCCGAGGCCCGTCTCCTCGATGACGCCGGCAAACTCATGCCCAAACAGCGCCGGGGGAACGATCATCTTGGCATGGTACCCACGGCGATACACCTTCAGATCGGTGCCGCACGTCAGCGCGGCCTGGACGCGAATCAGAACCTCGCCCTTCTCCAGCTCCGGTATCGGGACCCGCTCGATCTTCACGTCCTCTTTGCCGTAGAGGACTGCTGCCGTCATCTTTCCATTCACTCTGCTCGTCCTTCCCAGACGCTGCCAGGCTGAATCGCGATTTTCATCGTGTCCGGCTGCGGATGTGCAGCTAATTGCAAGGCTTCCAGCGACTGTGCCAATGGGAACCGGTGGCTGTACAGCCCCGCCAAATCCATTGCGCCGCTGAAGACAAACTCGGCCACTTCCTCGTTCAATTCCACCGATGCGCTATAGGAACCCAGCAACGTCTTCTCGTCCACGCAAATCGAGGCGGGATCGATCCGTACCTCACCGCGAACCGTCTGCGCAAACAAGAGAACTCGTCCGCCGAAGCGTGCCGCATCAATGGCCGGCCCGATCAGCGCACTGCCGCCAACCGCAAGAATCACCGCGTCCGCGCCACGGCCCCCGGTCATTTCGCGGGTTCGTTCGACCACATCCCACTGGGATGCGTCCACCGACTGTGTCAACCCGTAGCGCTCCCCAATTGTAAGCCGCTGCGGGAACAAATCGGAAGTAATTACATTTGCTCCCGCACGTTGGGCCAGCACGCCCAGCATCAATCCGATCGGTCCCTGCCCGATCACCAGCACGGTTTCGCCCCGCTCCACCGCCAGGCTCTGGATCCCTTTCGACACCGTATTCACCGGCTCCATATAGGATGCCTGCTCATAGCTGACCGCGTTCGGGATCGCAATCACTCCCCGCTCCACGATCCAGTCCATCACCCGAATGTATTCGGCAAAACCGCCGCCGGACGGCTCGCCAAAGCCCGCCGTGGTGCCCACCTTCTTGTACACCGGGCACTGCGAGAACACCTTGCGCGCGCAGTAATAGCAGTGGCCGCACGGTATGTGGTGGAAGACCATCACCCGGTCTCCCTCGGCAAATTTCCTGACCCCCGCGCCCCGCGCCACCACCACTCCGGCCATCTCGTGCCCAAACACCCGCGGCGCCGAGTGCGACCCCGTCGAAATCTTCTTCAGGTCCGTCCCGCAGATCCCGCAGGTATGGATGCGCACCAGCAACTCGCCCGGGCCGATCTCCGGCACGGGCACCGTCTCCAGCCGCATGTCATTCTGTCCGTAGTAGATCGCGGCCAGCATCGTCCGCGGAATCGAATCCTGCGCAACCGAAGAAGCGGCCCTCACCTTGGGAATCACTGCCATCGTTCTCAATAACTCTCTTTCGTCAAACCTGCCTCCGCGTACCTTGCCGCAAAGCCATCCCGGTCGGCGATGAACCCCGCCACCGCCCTCGCCAGAGCCTCGGCCGCCAGCCCGCTGTTGCGCTGCAAGCTGCGCACCTCGGGCCACAGTCCCGGACGCAACGCTATGTGGGCGAGGAACCTTCCGGTGGCGAATCCCTCCGGCCTCACAAACTCGGCGAGAAATCCAAGGTCATCCTCTGCGCCATCCGAGATCGCCTTGATCGCCACAAACTCCACGCCAAACTCAGCCGCCACCGCGCCTACACCAGCGGCTTCCATGTCCACGGCCTCTGCTCCAAATCGTGCCGCCGCGCACTGCTTCAGTCCCTTGCCCGCTACCCGGTCAAGCGTTACCAGTTTCCCGCGTCCGAAAGCGCACCGGAAACTCCTGCCCGTCTCGCCCCCCGCAAAAGCCTCCACCGCCGCCGGAACGACGATGCTGCCGGCCGCAAGGCCCGCCGCGCACGCCCCAGCAAATCCTATCGAAATTAACACCTTCGGCGAGCATTGTTCAACGAGCAACCGCGCGGCCACCTCGGCCCGTCGGCTCCCGGTTCCCGCGCAGATCAGCGCGGCCTTCCCCGTGCGGTAAATTGTCCTCGGCCCCAGCGGCGCGCCCACCTTCCTCACGTCCCAGTCCCGCACCAGCCCCTTGACCTCGCGCTCCAGGGCCGCGACGAATCCGAACTCCACCTGGTCGCCGCTCATGCCGTTGGACACAGTGCCTCGCAGGCTGGCGCATAGCCGTGGGCCACAAACCAGCGGGCGGCCCGCTCCAGCGCCGAGCGCACCCCGACGTGCCGGTATCCCAACTCCCGCTCGGCCTTTCTGGAGCTCACCCACATGAATTTCTTACCCATGCGAACCTCTTCGATTGTCGCTCTTGGCTCGCGGTTCCTCAAGTATCCGTTGAAGGTCTGATCAAACGCCGCATAGGCCATCGCCACCGCGTGCGGCACCTTCATCGTAGGCGACGGCAAGCCGGTCAGCTCGCCCAGCATGTCCAATATCTGTTTCAGCGTCAGGTTCTCTCCGCCCAGGATGTAGCGTTCGCCGCGCCGCCCTTTTTCGAATGCCAGCAGGTGTCCGCGCGCCACGTCCCGCACATCGACCAGGTTCATCCCGGTCTCCATGTAGGCCGGAAAGTTGCCGCGCAGAAAATCCAGCACAATGCGCCCGGTCGGCGTCGGCTTGATGTCCTGCTCTCCAATCGGAGTGCTCGGATTGACGATCACCACCTCGGCGCCGCTCGCGGCCAGCTCCACCGCCTTGCGTTCGGCCAGGTATTTCGAGCGCTTGTAGTGGCCGATCATGTCGGCCACATCGACCGGCGTGTCCTCGTCCACCGCGCGGCGATCGTAGCCAAATCCAAGCGTGGCCACCGACGAGCAGTACACCGTGCGCCGCACTCCGGCCGCCCGCGCCGCCTCGATCACCGCCACCGTGCCGTCCACGTTCGCCGCATACATCGGCCGAGGGTCGCGAATCCACAGCCGGTAATCGGCCGCCATGTGGAACACCGCCTCGCAGCCTTCCATCCCTCTGCGCAGCGCGTTCGCGTCGTTCAAATCGCCGACCACCAGCTCCGCCGGCAGCCCCTCGAGGTTTTCGCGGCGGCTCCCGGCCCGCACCAGCAGGCGCAGGTCCGCGCCCTGCTCCGCCAGCAGGCGCGCCACGTGACTACCTACAAACCCCGTCGCTCCGGTGACAAACGCTTTCACTTTCGCCCTCTCCTGCAAACATAAACGCAGCCCTTTTCCAGGCTGCGCTCGCGTGGCTCCCTGGGCGCACTCGCCGCCCTCTGCCGCTAGGCTTCCTTCGCCGTGCAGCTCGCGTACTTGGCCAGCGCCATCAGCGGGAAGTACCACGGATACGAGTGATACTTCAGATAGAAGACGCGCGGGAATCCCGTGCCGGTGTACGGCACCTCGCTCCAACCGCCGTCGGCCTGTTGATTGTCCAGCAGGTACGCAATCCCGCGCGCCAGCGACTCCGAGCGGTAATCCCCGCCCGCCATCAATCCCAGCACCGCCCACGCCGTCTGCGAGCTGGTGCTTACGCCCATGCCCTTCTGGTTCACGTCGTCGTAGGAGCTGATGCTTTCGCCCCAGCCGCCGTCCGGATTCTGCATCATGCGCAGCCATTCGGTGGCCTGCTGCACCATTGCCTCGTGGTTGTCAAAGCCGATGGCTTCCAGTCCGCGCAGCACGCACATGGTGCCGTAAATGTAGTTGACGCCCCAGCGTCCGAACCACGAGCCATCCGTCTCCTGCCACTTCCCGATGAACTCGATGGCGCGCTCCACCGCCTTGTCCTTCATCGTGTAGCCGTGCGCCGCCAGGCACTCCAGCACCCGTCCGGTAATATCGACCGTCGCCGGATCGAGCATCGCGTTATGATCGGCGAACGGAACGTACTGGAACACCATGCGGTTATTGTCTTTGTCAAACGACGCCCAGCCGCCGTTCTTGCACTGCATTGCCAGGATCCACTGAATTCCCCGCTCCACCGATTCGCCCTGGAAGCGCGCATCGTTGGTCTCAATGTGGTTCAGTGCCAGCAGCACCTGCGCCGTGTCGTCCACGTCCGGATAGAACTCGTTGTTGTGCTCAAAGTACCAGCCGCCCGGCTCCGCGTTCGGAACCTTGACGCTCCAGTCGCCCTTGCGCCGATTCTGCTTCTTCAGCATCCACTCGGCGGCCTTCACCATGCGCTCGTCGTGCGCATCCACGCCGCTTTCGCCCAGCGCAGACAGCGCGTACGCCGTGTCCCACACCGGCGAAACGCAGGGCTGCATGCGGAACGTGCCGTTTTCTTCAATGCCCAGCTTTTCAAATTCGTCCAGCGCGCGAATCACCTGCGGATCGTCCAGCGAGTAGCCCAGGCAGCGCAGCGCAATGATCGAGTTCAAAATCGACGGGTAGATCGCTCCCAGTCCGTCGCTCTGCTCAAAGCGTTCCAGCATCCACCGCTCCGCCGAGCGCAGCGCAATCGAGCGCAGCGGGCGCACATGCACGCGCTCAAACGCGTGGCACAGCCGGTCGAGCACAAGGAAGAAATTCCGCCAGCTAATCAGCTTGCTGTCCCACTTCAAACGCAGCGAACTGCCATGCCGTCCCGCCGGAAACAGCTCGTCGATATTCCACTCGTCCGGCAGCTTCTTGAACGGCTTCTTGGCGTAGCAGATCGAGAGCGGAATCAGAATCGTCCGCGACCACGAGGAGATTTCGTAGATGTTGAACCAGAACCAGTTGGGAAACAGCATCAGCTCCGGCGGAATCGCCGGAACCGCGTCGTAATCAAACTGTCCCAGGGCGCACAGATAGACCTTGCTGAAGGTGTTGCACGCCGGCACGCCGCCCATCGCCAGGATGCGCTTGCAGGCCCGCGCCATGCGCTCGTCTCCCGGCAGGTAGCCGCACATTTTCAGCGCAAAGTAGGCCTTCACGCTGGCGCTCACATTCGACGGCCCATCCTGGTAGATCGGCCAGCCGCCGTCCGCGTTCTGGTGCCGCAGGATTTCGTCCGCGCACTGCTGGAACCGCCGCTCCTCGCGCGTCCCCAGCACCGTGTGCAGAAAGATGTAGTCGGATTCCAGCGTCGTGTCGGCTTCCAGCTCGCCGCACCACCAGCTTTCCTCGTTCTGCCTGGCAAACAGAAACCGCTGCGCCGCCTGGATCGAACTGTTCAGCCGCGCCGCCAGGCCGGAGATCTTGCCAAAGCGAATCGCGGTCGATTTCGCTGCCCCTGATTCCATGGATTCCTACTCCGCCCTTGTCGCGTCCGGTGCCGCGCCGATTGCGGCCACAATCTCCGGCGGCAATCCGAAGCGCACATGCTCCGGCATCACTTCCACTTCGCGCACGTTCGAGAAACCCTTCTGCCCGAGGAACGTAATCACTTCCTGCACCAGGATTTCCGGCGCCGAAGCACCCGCCGTCAGCGCCAGGGTCTTGACCCCGTCCAACCATTTCTCGTCGATGTCCCGGCAAGTGTCAATCAGAAACGCGTTCGTCCCCAGATTTCCCGCAACCTCGACCAGCCGGTTCGAGTTCGAACTGTTCGGCGAACCCACCACCAGCACCAGGTCGGCCTGTTCGGCCACGTTCTTCACCGCCACCTGGCGGTTCTCCGTGGCATAGCAGATGTCCTGCGCATGCGGCCCGCGGATTTGCGGAAACCTCACCTTCAGCGCCTCGATGATGTCGGTCGCCTCGTCCAGTGACAGCGTGGTCTGCGTCAGGTACGCCACCCGGTTCGGGTCCGCCACCACGATGCCGGCCACCTGTTCCGCGTTGCTCACCACCTGCGTCACTTCCGGAGCCTCGCCCAGCGTGCCGACAATCTCATCGTGATTCAAGTGCCCGATCAGGATCAGCGAGTACCCGTCTTTGGCAAAGCGTATGGCCTCCACGTGAACCTTGGTCACCAGCGGGCAGGTTGCGTCGATCACCCGCAGCATCCTCAGCTTGGAGGCATCGCGCACCGACGGAGCCACCCCGTGCGCGCTGTAGATCACACGCTCGCCGTTGGGCACTTCTTCTACGTCATCCACAAAGATGGCGCCCTTGCCCTTCAGGTCTTCCACCACGTACTTGTTATGCACAATCTCCTTGCGGACGTAGATCGGCGGCCCGAAGGTTTCCAGGGCGATGCGCACAATGTCGATGGCGCGAACCACGCCCGCGCAGAATCCACGTGGCTTCAAAAGGAGAAGAGTTTTGGCTTCGGTCATCTCTGTCATTGTCTATTAGATTAAGTTGCGGCCCGTCCGGATACAAGTGTCGAAAAGGCCACACTCCCCCACCCTTAAGAGTAAGACTCCGCGCCCCTTCCAGCCACCATACTCCATAGAACTGCGGAAACCACCATCCATCCCGCCAAAACCCGCCCCGAACCGCACCCAAGCCCCGTGTCCGCCGCCCCCACGGCGTCCTGGCGCGCGCCCAGTTCCCCGCACCCGCCTGCTCCCGGCGGCTGCCATCTCCCCGGCCTGGAGGTGGTCTCATAAATCGGTCTTGAAAGGGCACGGCTTCAGCCGTGCCGCAAGAAGGGCTGATTCCACGCGGCTTTAGCCGCTGAGCGAAAATCCCTTCGGACGCCTCTAGCCATATATGAGACCACCGCTAGCCCCGGTCCGCCCTTTTTCTTGCTCTATGCTAATAAGCACTGTGGAATATACTTGTGCCTCCGCACAATGCGACGAGAAGTCTCTACTGAAGACGGAGGGGTTGTGATCACAAGGCACAGGCCAGAACTTCCTAACGATCTTCCCCCGGCGCGCTTATACCTAGACGACGTGGAACAAATCGGGAAGATTTTCGAGGATGCGACTCAGGGGCCCGTCAGGTACAGAGTCGGAAGTGCCCACTGCGATACCGTAGAAGACTTACGAGAATTCGGTAACAGAATTACAACGCTTGAAATAGCGGCGGCATCACCCAGAGGTCTGCCGATTACCCGCTGCATTCTCTCGATTACCCGCGCGAGCGTAACGTTCTATGGGTATGGCGCCAAAGAGGCCTTTGAGCAGGAAATAAAGGCAAAGCTCTGGGGGATTTTCGAAGCACGAAAATCGAGATGGAAGTCTTTACTTCGTTTGATCCCATACCCTGTCTATCTCTGCCTAGGCGTGGCTCTTCCTGTTATCGTCATGCACTATGTTCCTGACTCATCGGTCTTGCGTCCTCGCGGGTTGGGCGCTGGAATCATCACATGGGCCATTTTTTCCATAGTTGCCGCCATGTCGGTCTTTCTGCCGTGCGTTGTGGAGCTTAGGCGTGAACATGAAGCTAGCATCACGTGGCAAACGCTCAAACCGTATGTTATCGGAGCATTCTTGGGCGCCTTTTTTGGAGTCCTCGGCAGCACCGTCGCGCAGCATCTTCTCAAATTGATCTGGCCCTGAAATATTTGCGACGGGCGACCGAGCGGGCCACCCGCCCGGTCGAGCGTTGTAATACAAAATAATACGTGCTATCGTTCCGGCATTATGAGCAGCACCGAGAAAACCGTCAGCTTCCGTGCCGTCACCGACAAGATCGCCGCGCTCGATTCGCTGGCCGCCGCGCAGGACCGTTCGCGCAGTTACCTGATTAACGAGGCGATCACCAACTACATCGAGTTGCACGCCTACCAGGACGCACTGGTGCGCAAGGGAATGGAAGAGATGCGGAAAGGCCGCGTTGTGGGACAGGACGAGCTTGTGAAGCGTCTCCAGAAAACCGGACGCGCCAGCCGATGATCCAATGGACCGACCAGGCGGCCCGGCAACTGGATCAGGCTCACGATTATATCGCGCTGTCCAACGGCGACGAGGTCGCCGCCCGGATCACGATGCAGATCGTGACCAGCGTGGAACAACTCGAATCCTTCCCCATGTCGGGCCGTGCGGGCCGCGTGCCCGGAACCCGTGAACTGGTGATCTCGAATACGCCCTTTATCGCCGCCTACGCCATCCACAAAGCCCGCATCGTGATCCTTGCCATCTACCACGGCGCACAGCGGTGGCCCGAAGTCTTCTAAGCCCTGATCCGGACGGGCGGGTGGCCCAGAGTTGGCGCTGTTTGTTTAGTTC